>Ga0160436_1000428_pt1 | contig 16863 bp, 14 predicted proteins | sample HID1973M_E0MG_FD_108264 | JGI IMG/M metagenome (GOLD analysis project Ga0160436, IMG submission 108264) | Enriched mosquito-associated microbial communities from UW Madison campus, WI, USA - HID1973M_E0 MG | ecosystem: Host-associated > Arthropoda: Insects > Digestive system > Unclassified ...
AGCACGTCCTCGATGCGGCGCATCACCGACCTGCCGGTGGGGTCGTCGGGGTTCACGCGCGTGAGCTCGTCGATGTAGGGGCGGTGCAGGTTCGGTTCGCCGTTCTCATCCAGCGGCAGGCGGCCGAAGTCGCGCTGCAGCTCCTCGAGCGAGCCGTATACGTCGACGCGCGGGTAGGCGGGGTCGTCCGACTTCCACACCGGGATCGGGCTGCCGAAGTAGCGGTTGCGGCTGATCGACCAGTCGCGCGCGTTCTGGAGCCACTTTCCGAACTGCCCGTCCTTCACGTTCTCGGGCACCCAGTTGATCTGCTGGTTGAGCTCGACCATGCGGTCGCGGAACTCGGGCACGCGCACGAACCAGCTCGACACGGCCTTGTAGATGAGGGGGTTCCGGCAGCGCCAGCAGTGCGGGTAGCTGTGCTCGTAGCTCTTCAGCTGCAGCAGACGGCCCTCGGCGCGCAGCTTCTGCACGAGCGGCTTGTTCGCCTCATCCCAGCGCAGGCCGGCGACATCCGCCACCTGCGGCAGGAAGCGACCGCCGTCGTCGAGCGAGAGCACCACGGGGATGCCTGCGGCGGCAGAGGTGACCTGGTCGTCTTCGCCGTAGGCGGGCGCCTGGTGCACGATCCCGGTGCCCTCGCCGGTGGCGACGTAGTCGGCGACCAGCAGCTGGAAGGCTTCGGCGCCGTACTCGTCGACGTAGTAGTCCCAGAGGCGGTCGTACTGCACCCCGCCGAGCTCAGCGCCCGTGAGGGTGCGCTCGATCGCGGCGACGGCGGATGCGGCATCCGGGTAGCCGAGGTCCTTCGCGTAGGCCGCGACCGTGTCGGCGGCGAGCAGGTAGCGCGCCGCTCCCCCCTCGGAGCCGTCGGCAGCACCCGCCGGGCCGGCGGGGAGCACCGCGTAGGCGATGGCGGGCCCGACCGCGAGGGCGGCGTTGGTGGGGAGCGTCCACGGGGTCGTCGTCCAGGCGAGCGCGTTGACGGCCGTGAGCCCCAGCGCCTCCGCCTTCTCGCCGACGAGCGGGAAGGTCACCGTGACGGACTGGTCCTGACGCATCTGGTAGACGTCGTCGTCCATCCGCAGCTCGTGGTTCGACAGCGGGGTCTCGTCGTTCCAGCAGTACGGCAGCACGCGGAACCCCTCATACGCGAGGCCCTTCGCGTACAGCTGCGAGAACGCCCAGATCACCGACTCCATGAAGGTGACGTCGAGCGTCTTGTAGTCGTTCTCGAAGTCGACCCAGCGCGCCTGGCGGGTGACGTAGTCCTCCCACTCCTGCGTGTAGTGCAGCACCGAGTCGCGCGCCTTCGCGTTGAATGCGCCGACACCCATCTGCTCGATCTCGGCCTTCGTCGTGATGCCGAGCTGGCGCATCGCCTCCAGCTCGGCGGGCAGACCGTGGGTGTCCCAGCCGAAGCGGCGGTGCACCTGCTTGCCGCGCATCGTCTGATAGCGCGGGAAGACGTCCTTCGCGTAGCCGGTGAGCAGGTGGCCGTAGTGCGGCAGGCCGTTCGCGAACGGCGGGCCGTCGTAGAAGACCCACTCCTCGCATCCGTCGCGCTGATCGATCGAGGCCTGGAAGGTGCCGTCGCCCTTCCAGAACGCGAGGATGCCGCGCTCGATGTCGGGGAACCGCGGGGACGCGGGAACGCCTTCGGCGCCCGTGGGCTCGTCGGCTGCGGCGTGACGGGGGTAGCTCATCCGGTGTCGGTTCCTTCGTGCTGGGTGCGTTGCTGCTCTGCACGAGGACGACGGATGCCGCGGTACCACCTCGCTTGCCCCGCATCCGGATCTCTCCGGCACGGAACCGCTCGTTGCACGCGGTGACGGGCGCACCCGCTCGGTTCTACTGACTCCGTGTGGAGCGTTCCTCCGAGGACTCCCCGGTGATGGCCGGATCGATGTCGATCTGACGATTCTAGCGGAGGGTCAGGCCGCGGGGCTGCCTCCGGCGTAGGCCGCCAGAAGGGCGGCTCCCGTCTCGGCGTCGTCGACGGTCACGGTGAACCGCCGGCCGTCGCGCCGGGTCACCTCGATCGCCTCGCCGCCGCGGGAGATCACGCCGAAGTTGCGCCCGGGTGCCCACCGCCAGCCCCACCCGCCGAACTCGGCCAGCGGGTCCACCTGGCTGGTCTGCACGGCCGCGATCTCGGATGCGGGGATGCTGGTGCGCGGCCAGCCGAACGGCCGCGAGCGCACGGTGATGCCCGCCGGGTCGACCCGCACGCGCCACGCGATGCCGGCGCCGCAGACGACCAGCAGCAGCAGAGGCACGAACAGGACCGGCCAGCCCTGCCCGTCGCTGACGACCACCGCGAACACGGTGGCGACGAGAGCGAGGCCGACGGTGAGCATGATCACGACGAAGGCGCTGCCCGAGAGCCGCGTGTCGGCGATCCACACGCTGCGCTCGCCGGGCGACAGCCGCAGGGGCGCAGCCTCCTGCGGATCGGTGACCGGGGTGACGGCCTTCGGCAGCAGGAACCACGCCACGACGCCTGCGACGAGCGCCGCGAGGAACGCGACGAGCATCCACGGCGTGATGTCGGGAACCTGGGACAGGTCGTCGAGCCCGCGCTGGATGCCGAGGGTGGCCGTCACGCCGACCCCGAGCAGCAGCGAGACGGCGAGGGAGGTGACGGCGAGGAACTTGTGGATCGCCGTCGGGGCGGCCCCGCGCGGGATGCTCAGGATGGCTGCGAACATCACCACGAGGCCGAGGATGACGGATGCCGTGAGCACAGTGGTGGACCAGACCGGGCCGTACCCGTCCGGCCCGTCGGGCCCCCAGTGCACGACGATCTGCTCGGGCAGCTCGGGCAGCCAGGCGAGCTGGACCGCCACGGCGACGAGCCCCACGAGCAGGGGCAGCACGACGGCGACGATCCAGATCGACAGCGGCATGCGCGCGCGTCGCGGGCGCTCGGTGTGGGTGGTGGGCAGGGTCATGCGGGGTACTCCTCGCGGATCAGGGCGATCAGGGTCTGGGGGCCGACGCCGTCGCGCCGGGCGTCGGCGACGAGGGCGCGCACGGCGTCGACGAGCGCGGCGCCGGTGACGGCAGCCTCGGTGACGACGGCGCCGCGCCCGCGGCGCAGGTCGATGAGGCCCTCGTCGCGCAGGTTCTGGTAGGCGCGGAGGACGGTGTGGATGTTGACGTCGAGGGCGTCGGCGAGCTCGCGTGCGGCGGGCAGCCGGTCGCCCGGTCTCAGCACCCCCCGGCTCGCGTCGGAGCGCACGGATGCGGCGATCTGGTCGTAGATCGCCACTCCGGAGCCGGGGTCGATGCGGATGAGCACCTCCTCATCCTATTGTTCTATTTCAACTATCACAATTCAATCTGCCCGATTCGGGCTTCGACGGGCATGCGCCCGGGTTCTAGGCTGATGCGCATGAGCGACGACACCCCCACCCAGCGCTACCCCGAAGGCTTCCCGCCCCCCGGCGGCCAGGGTGCGGGATCCGGCGGCGCCCAGGGTGCCGGGGCGACCCCGCCGTCCGACGATCTGCCCACCGAGCGCTTCTCCGCGGCGGGCACCGTGCCGCCCGCGGGCACCGTGCCGCCCGGCGCCGTTCCCCCCACGACCGTGCCGCCGGCCACCGTGCCGCCGCAGACCGGCCCCACCCCGCCCGAGAAGAGCAACAAGGGCCTCATCATCGCCCTGTCGATCATCGGCGGCGTGCTCCTGCTGCTCGTCATCGGCCTGCTCATCTGGATCGGCGTCTCGAGCGGATCACCCGATCCCTCGCCCACCGAGACCGAGACGCCCACCGCCAGCCCGACGGCCACCGAGAGCCCCACCCCGACGCCGACACCCAGCGAGACCACGGCGCCGCCGCCCCCCGCGAACGTCATCACGAGCTTCACCGCGTCGACCCAGACCGCCGACTGCACGAATGCCGTCGGCGGCTCGACGCCCGTCACCTTCAGCTGGGCCACGACCGGCGTCACCATGTGGTTCGGTGTCGGCACCGACGACGCGAAGGCGGAGCCGTTCGGCGAATTCCCGCTCAACGACACGATCGACTTCGACTACCAGTGCGGCCAGCCCGACCTGCAGCAGCGGTACACGATCACCGTCGAGCGCACCGACGGATCCACGCAGTCGCAGACCATCGTCATCCGCGAGATCTGACCCTCGCGAGATGTCACCCGTTGCACTGCGGCGGCCCCGAAACCGCAGCAGCTGACATCTCGCGGGCGGGTATCCTGGGGGCGACCCACACACTCAGGCACCCCTTGACGCGGTGCCGCATATATCGAACCGGAGCACCCTCGTGACGTCTGCCATCCCAGAGAAGCCCGCCCTCGAAGGACTCGAAGCCACCTGGCGCGAGGTCTGGGAACGCGAAGGCACCTTCCGGTTCGATCGGGATGCCGCACTCGCTGCCGGCAAGGACGCCGTGTTCAGCGTCGACACCCCGCCGCCCACCGCATCCGGAAGCCTGCACATCGGCCACGTGTTCAGCTACACCCACATGGACCTGGTGGCCCGCTACCAGCGCATGAGCGGCAAGCACCTCTTCTTCCCGATGGGCTGGGACGACAACGGCCTGCCCACCGAGCGCCGCGTGCAGAACTACTACGGCGTCCGCTGCGACCCGACCCTCCCCTACGTGCACGACTTCGTGCCGCCGCAGGAGGGCGGCGAGGGCACCTCGGGCAAGGCCGCCGACCAGCAGCCCATCTCGCGACGCAACTTCGTGGAGCTGTGCGAGCGCCTCACCGCCGAAGACGAGAAGCAGTTCGAGGAGCTGTGGCGCACCCTCGGCCTCTCGGTCGACTGGGCGCTCACCTACCGCACGATCGGCGATGAGGCCCAGCGCGCGGCCCAGCGCGCGTTCCTGCGCAACCTCGCCCGCGGCGAGGCATACCAGGCGGATGCGCCCACCCTGTGGGATGTCACCTTCCGCACGGCGGTCGCGCAGGCCGAGCTGGAAGACAAGGAGCAGCCCGCCGCCTACCACCGCGTGAGCTTCCACACCCCGGACGGCGGCACGATCGAGATCGAGACGACCCGCCCCGAACTCCTCCCCGCCTGTGTCGCCCTCGTCGCGCATCCGGACGACGAGCGCTACCAGGGGCTCTTCGGCACGACCGTCACGACGCCCATCTTCGGCGTCGAGGTGCCGGTGCTCGCCCACCACTTGGCCCAGAAGGACAAGGGTTCCGGCATCGCCATGATCTGCACCTTCGGCGATGTGACCGACGTGGTGTGGTGGCGTGAGCTCGACCTGCCCAACCGCGCGATCATCGGCTTCGACGGCCGCATCCTGCCGGAGTCGCCGGCCGAGGGCCTGTTCACGGATGCCGGGCGCGCCGCCTACGCGGAACTCGCCGGCAAGACGGTGTTCAGCGCCAAGGCGCGCATCGTCGAGCTGCTCGGCGAATCGGGCGACCTCATCGGCGAGCCGCGCAAGATCAGCCACCCGGTGAAGTTCTTCGAGAAGGGCGACAAACCGCTCGAGATCGTCTCGACCCGCCAGTGGTACATCGCCAACGGCGCACGCGACGCGGAGCTGAAGGAGCGCCTGCTCGCCGCGGGCCGCGAGATCGACTTCCACCCCGACTTCATGCGCGTGCGCTACGAGAACTGGGTGGGCGGCCTCACCGGCGACTGGCTCATCTCGCGTCAGCGCTTCTTCGGCGTGCCGATCCCGGTCTGGTACCCCCTCGACGCCGACGGCGAGCCCGTGCGCGAACGTCCGATCGTGCCGACCGAGGCGTCGCTGCCCGTCGACCCGTCATCGGATGCGGCGCCCGGCTACGAGGAGTCGCAGCGCGGCGTGCCCGGCGGCTTCGTCGGAGAGCTCGACATCATGGACACCTGGGCCACCTCCAGCCTCACCCCGCAGATCGCGGGCGGCTGGGAGACCGACCCGGAACTGTTCGGCCTCGTGTTCCCGTACGCGCTGCGCTCGCAGGGCCAGGACATCATCCGCACCTGGCTCTTCTCGACAGTCCTGCGCGCGCAGCTCGAGCACGGCGAGACCCCGTGGAAGCACGCCGGCATCTCCGGCTTCATCGTCGACCCCGACCGCAAGAAGATGTCGAAGTCGAAGGGCAACGTCGTCACCCCGCAGGGCCTCCTCGAGGAGCACGGCTCGGATGCGGTGCGCTACTGGGCGGCGAGCTCGCGACTCGGGACGGATGCGGCGTTCGACCCGCAGAACCCGAAGCAGATCAAAATCGGCCGCCGCCTCGCGATCAAGGTGCTCAACGCGGCGAAGTTCGTGTACTCCTTCCCCTACCCCGAGGGTGCGGCCGTCACCGAGCCGCTCGACCTCGACATGCTCTCCGAGCTCGCGCGCGTGATCGACCAGGCCACCCGCGCCTACGAGGAGTACGACCACGCGCGGGCGCTCGAGGTGACGGAGCAGTTCTTCTGGACCTTCTGCGACGACTACCTCGAGCTCGTGAAGGAGCGCGCCTACACGGGCGAGGGCGCCGGGCAGGCCTCGGCGGTCGCGGCACTGCGCGCGGCGATCAACGTGCTGCTGCGCCTGCTCGCCCCGGTTCTCCCGTTCGCGACCGAAGAGGTGTGGCGTTGGACCCACGAGGGGTCGGTGCACACCGCGACCTGGCCGACGGTGCTCGAGCTCGGTGCCCTCTCGGAGCCGCGCGGTCTGCTGCCGGCCGTGAGCGCCGCGCTCATCGGCATCCGCCGGGCGAAGACGGATGCGAAGGCCTCGCAGAAGACCGACGTGCTCTCGGCGACGCTCGCCGGTCCCGCGATGCTGGCGGAGGCCGCCGGCGACCTTCGTGCCGTGGGCCGCATCGCGCGCCTCGACCTGGTGACGGCCGACGAGGTCGCCGTGACCGACGTGGTGCTCGCCGAGGTGGCGGAATGACCGCCACCGTGCGCGACCTGGCGGCCGACGACCTGCCGGCCTGGCGGGAGCTGTTCCGCGCCTACGGGGTGTTCTACAAGACGGAGTTCACCGACGACCTGCTCGACCGGGTGGGCGCGCTGCTGCTCGCGGACGGCTCGGGCATCGACGCGCTCGTCGCCGAACAGGACGGCACCGTCGTCGGGATCGCGCACTACCGATCGCATCCCGACACCTTCAGCGGCGGCCGCGACTGGTACCTCGACGACCTGTTCGTGACCCCCGAGGTGCGCGGAACGGGCGCCGGACGGGCGCTCATCGCCGGGATCACCGAGCGTGCCGCGGGTTCCGGCGGCTCGCTGCGCTGGATCACCGCCGACACCAACGAGACCGCGCAGACCCTCTACGACAAGGTCGCGAAACGCACCAGCTGGGTCACCTACGAGGTGCGGGTCTGATGCAGCTCGGCACGCGCTGGCCGGTGGGCGCCGACACCCCGCCGCGGCTTCCGGATGCCATGGTCGCCGCGATCCGCGAGGTGGAGGCCGAGGTCGCCGACCTCGACACGGCGCAGTGGCGCTGGACGCTCACCTGGCTCGAGGGCCGCCCCGTCGTCGAGCTCGACGACGGCACCCTGCTGCGGCTCGGGCACGACGGAGAGGTCGTGCGCTCGCAGCTCGACTAGCGGCTCAGCTGCGTCTCCTCGTCGACCCGCCCCAGCTTCTCGGGGTTCGCGATCGAGTGCACCCAGGTGATGCGTCCGCCCTCGATGGTCAGGCTGGAGATGCCGGCGAGCGCGCCGTCGAGCTCCATCCGGATGGCGGGCTGGCCGTTCACCCAGGTCGCGACCGCGCGAAGCGTCCCGTCGACCTTCGACATCCCGCCCACGAGGTAGCGCGCCAGCTTGTCGGCACCGACCACCGGGCGCCTCGCGGCACCCCGCACCTTGCCGCCGCCGTCGGCGACCGACACGACATCCGGGGCCAGCACATCCATGAGGCCCTGCAGGTCGCCGGTGTTGAGGGCCACGACGAGCCGCGCCATCACCTCCTCCTGCTCGGAGCGGTCGACGGTGACGCGCGGACGGCGGGCGGACACGTGCTCCTTCGCCCGGTGCGCGATCTGCCGCACCGCCGCGGGCGTCTTGCCGACGGCATCCGCGATCTCGTCGTACGACATGTCGAACACCTCGCGCAGCACGAACACGGCGCGCTCCGCCGGACCGAGCGTCTCGAGCACCGTCAGCATCGCGATCGACACGTTCTCGGCGAACTCGACGTCGTCGGCCACGTCTCGGCTCGTCAGCAGCGGCTCGGGCAGCCACTCGCCGACGTAGTCCTCTCGGCGGCGCGAGACCGTGCGCAGATGGTTGAGCGCCTGCCTCGTGACGATCCGCACCAGGTAGGCCCGCGGCTCGCGGATCTGCGACTGGTCGACGCTCGCCCAACGCAGCCACGACTCCTGCAGCACGTCCTCGGCGTCGGCGCCCGAGCCGAGCATCTCGTAGGCCACCGTGAACAGGAGCCTGCGGTGCACGACGAACGGGTCGTCGGCAGCTCGCGCCTCGCCGGTCATGCGCGCGAGCCTACGCCGCGCCGGAGGTGGCGGATGCGGACCCGGCGCGCACCGCGAGCGGCGGCAGGCCGCACGAGTCGGCGAAGCCCTCCGAATGGATGCCGAGGGCGATGTTCATGCGCGCCGACATGTTCATGAACGCCACCCGGGCGGCGAGTTCGACGAGGGCCGCCGGGCCGAGGTCGGCGAGGAGCGCGTCGGAGAGCTCGTCGGTGACCGCGGGCGGCGTCTGGCTCGCCGCCTCCGCGTACTCCATCACGCGGCGCTCCAGCGGGCTGAACACCGACGACTCGCGCCAGCGCGGCACCTCCCGCACCTTCGCGTCGTCGAGTCCCTTGTTGTGGGCGGTGAAGTAGTTGAAGTCGAGGCAGAAACTGCAGCCGATGAAGGCAGCGGATGCCATGGCCGCGTAGGAGGCGAGGTCGCGGTCGAGCTCATGCCACCCCTCGACCTTGCGGCCGATGCCCATGGCGTCCTTCATGACCGCCTGGTGGTGCCACAGCACGCCCACCGAGTCGGGCACGCGGCCCGCCATCCTGCGCGCCGCGAACTTCACGATCGCGCCGTACGCGCCGGTGACGGCTGCCGCAGGGATGCGGGTCGAGGGGATGCGGGTGTCGGTGGACATGTCAGCTCCTGAGTGTCGATGGACGGATTCCTTCGACATGGAGACACCGGCCGGCGCCGGCGTGTGACAGCGACGAACTCAGCTGCGCGCGAGGATCTCGCCGTGCGGGAGGATCATCCAACCGTCCTCCGCCGCCACCCAACCCAGCCAGCCGGCACGGATCGCATCGAGCGCCGCCCGGTCGGCGACACCCGAGTCGAGCGCCCCGGATGCGAACTCGGAGTCGACCGCGCGGTCGGCCCACAGGCCACCCCACCAGTCGCGATCCTCGTCGCTCTCGAAGCACCACACCGATGCGCTCGAGTCCACGGCGTCGAAGCCCGCGGATCGGGCCCAGCCCTTGAGCCTGCGCCCCGCATCCGGGTTGCCGCCGTTGGCGCGGGCGAGACGCAGGTAGACGTCCTTCCACAGCGTGAGGCCTTCGGCGCCCGGGTGCACGATCGCGCCCTCGTAGTCGCAGTCCCGCGCGGCGACCAGCCCTCCCCCGCCGACGAGGCCCCGCCACGACGCGAGCGCGTCGACCGGGCGCGCCAGATGCTGCAGTACCTGGTGGGCGTGCACGACGTCGAACGACCCCGGAGCGAAACCCGGATCGTAGGCATCCGCGAGGCGGAACTCGACGTTCTCGACACCCCGCCGAGCCGCGAGCGCCGACGCCTCGGCGATGACCGCCTCCGACGCGTCGATCCCGATCACCCGTCCGGGCGCCACCAGCTGCGCGATGTCGATCGTGATCGTGCCGGGACCGGAGCCCACGTCGAGCACGTCCATGCCGGGCGACAGATGCGGCAGCAGGTAGGCCGCAGAGTTGAGCGCCGTGCGCCATCGGTGCGAGCGCAGCACACTCTCGTGATGACCCAAGGTGTAGCGCTCCGGCATGGAACCAGCCTACGAATGCGCGGCGCGTGTTACCTGCGCGCGAGGATCTCGCCGTGCGGGAACACCATCCAGCCATCCGGATCCTCGGCCCAGCGTGCCCACGCGAAGCTGATCGCCTCGAGATCGGCCTGCGTGGCGAGTCCCTTGCCGAGCGCGTCGCCGGCGAACGCCGACGCGAGCACGCGGTCGCGCCACATGCCGCCCCACCAGGCGCGCTCGTCGGTGGTCGAGAAGCACCACACGGATGCGCCCGCGTCGACGGCCGCGAAGCCGGCGGCCCGCGCCCACCCCTTGAGGCGGCGGCCCGCATCCGGCTCGCCCCCGTTGCTGCGGTGCACCTGCTGGTAGAGCGCCGCCCACGAGTCGAGGCCCGGGCTGCCCGGGTAGGCGATGACGCCCGCGTAGTCGCACTCCCGCACGGCGACGAGTCCGCCTTCGACGACGACCCGGCGCCACTCGGCGAGCGCATCGACCGGCCGCGCGAGGTGCTGCAGCACCTGGTGGGCGTGCACCACGTCGAACGCGCCGTCGTCGAACTCGAGAGCGTAGGCGTCTCCGACGAGGAACTCGACGTTCGTCACGCCGCGCTCGGCGGCATGGGCACGCGCCTGCTCGATGACCTCGGGCGAGGCGTCGATGCCGACCACCCGGCCGGGGGCGACGAGCTCGGCGAGGTCGACGGTGATGGTGCCCGGCCCGCAGCCGACGTCGAGGATGGTCATCCCCTGCTGCAGGTGCGGAAGCAGGTACGCGGCCGAGTTGAGCGCCGTGCGCCAGATGTGCGAGCGCAGCACCGTCTCGTGGTGTCCGTGGGTGTAGTTCTCTTCGGTGCTCGGCTCGGTCATCTCGCCAATCTAGCCACCGATCGAGGGGATGATCATCGACTTGATGGCGAGCGGGTCGGTCTGGCCTGCGCGCAGTGCGCGCTCGACGTCGTGGAGGCCGAACCGTCCCGTGACGAGCGGCTCGACGTCGACCACACCCCGCGCGATGAGGTCGATGGCGAGCGGCCAGGTGTTGACGTAGCGGAAGGTGCCGGTGAGCGTCAGCTCCCTGTGCTGGATCACCGACACCGGCAGCTCGATCGTCTCGGCGCCCATCCCGACGAGTACGACCGTTCCCCCTCGCCTGACGGCGACGATGGCGGATGCGACGGCCCGTGCATTGCCGGAGGCGTCGATGTACACGTCGAAATGCTCGGGCAGCTCTGCGAAGTCGGTGACGGCGGGGTCGAGTGCGCGTGAGGCGCCGTGCGCGACGGCGAAGGAGCGGCGGTGGGCCACGGGGTCGCTGACGATCGCCTCCCGCGCGCCGAAGGCTCGCGCGACCTGGGCGATGAGCACCCCGATCGGCCCGGCGCCGGTGATGAGCACGCGATCCCCCGGCACGATCCCGGCACGCCTCGCCGCGTGTACCGCGACCGACACCGGTTCGACGAGGGCGATCTGCTCCGGTGTGAGGGCAGACGGGACGGGATGCGCGAAGTCGTCGTCGATGACGACGTACTCGGCGAAGGAACCGTCGACCGGGTATGCGCCGTAGAAACGGATGTCGGTGCAGAGGTGGTAGCTGCCGGACTTGCACATGCGGCAGCGGCGGCACGGGAATTGCGGCTCGACGGCGACCGCCTCTCCGAGCAGCGTCGGGTCGACCATGTCGCCGATCGCGACGATCCGTCCCGCTGTCTCGTGGCCGAGCACGATCGGGCCCTCCGCGACGATGTCGCCGATCGCGCCGCGCTCGTAGAAATGGGTGTCGGATCCGCAGACGCCCACGGCGGTCACCTCGACGAGCACCTGGCGCGCGCCGGGGACGGGAACGGGCACGTCGCGGAGCTCGATGGTGCGCGGCGCGACGAGCACGCTCGCACGCATGGTGGTGGGGATCGCGGACATGGTGGGCCTTCCGGTCGTGGCGGGTGCGGATGCCTAGCGATGCTACGAACGCGTGCACGTCGGTGCGCATAGGCTGCTCGCATGAGCGACATGGTGCGAGTGGAGGATCAGGTGGTCTACGCGTACGCGGCGATCCAGCATCTGCAGCACGGACGCTCCCTGCTCGACATCGCAGAGGAACTCGGCGTCTCCCGCTTCGCGGCCGGCCGGATGGTGCAGAAGGCCCGCACACTCGGCCTCTTCGAGGTGCGGCCCCGACTCGCCGAACCCGTCGATCCCGACCTCTCGCGCGTCCTCAAGGACCGCTTCGGCCTCGCCGGCGCCTTCGTCGTGGTCGCACATTCGAGCAGGCCGGAGGTGATCCGCAGCACAATCGCCGGCGTCGCCGCGCGCGCCGTCTCCGAGTCGATCCGCGACGAATACGTCGTGGGGCTGGGGTCGGGCCGCACGATCGTCGAGATGTGCCGCCAGATGAGCGACGTGCCCGTGTGCGACGTCGTGCAGCTCACGGGCGCCGCCAACGGTCGCGCCGAGGACAGCCTCGAGGCGATCGTGACGCTCAGCCGGGTGGCGCGCGGGCGCATGTACCCCCTCCACAGCCCGTTCGTCGCGACGGAGGTGAACGCCGCCCGCGTGATCTCGGCGCAGCCCAGCATCCGCGAGGCACTGCGCCGCATCGACTCGGTGCAGGTGGCCGTGCTGTCGATCGGCGGGTGGCCCGACAGCTCACTGCTGGCAGACCTCTACGGCCAGCTCGGCGAGCAGGACGAGCTGATGCGGCGCGGTGTCGTGGCCGAGATCGGCACGACCCTGCTGGACGCCGACGGGCAGCGGCTGCCGATCGTCGACGAGCGCATGATCGGGATCTCCACCCGGCAGCTCGATCAGGTGCCCGTCGTCTTCGGGATCGGCGGCGGCGCCGGCAAGGAGCGCGCGGTGCTCGCAGCACTGCGTTCCGGCCTCGTCGACGTGGTCGTCACGGATGCGCGGATCGCCCGACTGGCGCTCGAGGCGACCGTAGGCTGACCGGGTGACGAATCCGTTCTACGCCGAGAGCGCGCTCCCCTACCTGCTGCCCGACTTCGCCTCCGTGCGCGACGAGCACTACCTGCCCGCCTTCGAGCGCGGGATGGCCGATCAGCTGCTCGAGATCGCCGCGATCACCGCCGACCCGGCGGCCCCCACCTTCGAGAACACGATGGTGCCCCTCGAGCGCTCGGGCGCGATCCTCGACCGGGTCGCGACCGTGTTCTACACGCTGAGCTCGGCCGACACGAACCCTCGCATCCAGGAGCTGGAGGAGGAGCTCGCGCCGCGCCTCGCGGCCCACCACGACGCGATCGTGCTCGACTCGGCCCTGTTCGCACGGATCGACGCCATCCACCGGTCGGCCGAAGAAGACGCGGAGTTCTTGGACGAGGAGCAGCGCTACCTCGTGGAGCGCCGCCACACCGAGATGGTGCTGGCGGGAGCGGCCCTCGACGACGCCCAGAAGGAGCGCCTGCGCGCGCTCAACCAGACCATCTCGACCCTCACCACCCGCTTCGAGAAGAACCTGCTGAACGACACCAACGAGCTCGCCGTGCTCGTGACCGACGAGTCGGACCTCGCGGGCCTCGCCGCGGGCGAGCTGTCGGCGGCGCGCGAGGCGGCCGCATCCCGCGACCTCGACGGCTTCCTCGTGACCCTCGTGCTGCCGACGGGGCATCCCTGGCTCGCCTCCCTCGAGGTGCCCGCCACCCGCGCCCGCATCATGGGCGCCTCCCGCGAGCGCGGCACCCACGGGGGCGACCACGACAACCGCGCGCTCGTGCTCGAGCTGGTGCGCGCCCGCGCCGAACGCGCGCGCCTGCTCGGCTTCCGCGATCACGCATCCGTCGTCCAGGCGGATGAGACGGCCGGCTCGCCCGAGGCGGTCGCGGCGCTGCTCACCCGGCTCGCCCCCGCCGCAGCCCGCAACGCCCGCGAGGAGCAGGCGGAGCTGGCGGAGGTCACGGGCGCCACGATCACCGCATCCGACTGGGCTTTCGCCGCGGAGGCGGTGCGCCGCGAACGGTACGACCTCGACACCGCGGCCCTCCGACCCTGGTTCGAGGCCGAGCGGGTGCTGCGCGACGGCGTGTTCTTCGCGGCGGAGAAGCTCTTCGGCCTCCGCTTCGCCGAACGCGGTGACCTGCACGGCTACAACGCGGATGTGCGCGTGTTCGAGGTGAGCGACGACGACGGCCCGGTCGGCCTGTACCTGCTCGACCTCTACACCCGCGACTCGAAGCGAGGCGGCGCGTGGATGAACTCGCTCGTGTCGCGGAACGAGCTGCTCGGCCACCCCAGCATCGTGACCAACAACCTCAACGTGCCGCGGCCCGCATCCGGAGAGCCGACGCTGCTCACGCTCGACGAGTTGACGACCCTGTTCCACGAGTTCGGGCACGCCCTGCACGGGCTCTTCGCCCACGCGCGGTACCCGAGCCTCGCCGGCACGAACGTGTACCGCGACTTCGTCGAGTACCCGAGCCAGGTCAACGAGATGTGGGCCATGTGGCCGGAGGTGCTGGCCAACTACGCCCGCCACCACGAGACGGGCGAACCGCTCGATCCGGCGATCGCGCAGCGCCTGCGGGACGCGGAGCAGTTCGGGCAGGGCTTCGCGACGAGCGAGTACCTGCAGGCCGCGTTGCTCGATCAGGCCTGGCACCGACTCGACGTCGAGGAGGCCGCCGCGGTGTCGGATGCCGGAGCATTCGAGTCGGCTGCCCTCGCATCCGCGGGTCTTGCGGATGCGGCGATCCCGCCGCGCTATGCGACCACCTATTTCGCCCACGTGTTCTCGGGCGGGTACGACGCGGGCTACTACTCGTACATTTGGAGCGAGGTGCTCGACGCCGACACCGTGGAGTGGTTCCGCGAGAACGGCGGGCTGACCAGGGAGAACGGCGAGCGCTTCCGGAGGAGGCTGCTGCAGACGGCGGGAACGCGGGACCCGCTGGCCGCGTTCCGCGACTTCCGTGGCCGCGACGCGCGGATCGAGCCGCTGCTGGAGCGCCGCGGACTCGACTGACCGCAGCCGACACATCCTCGCGGTTGGGGATCGAGCGAAGTTAGCTTAGGCTTACCTCACTCCACCTCCCCTTTCGAAAGGATGCTCGTGCGCGTCTTCCGCACCCTCCCGATCCTCGCCGTCGCTGCGCTCGCCCTCACGGCGTGCGCCGGCACCACCGCCCCCGAGACGGCCGCCGAATCCGACGGGACCTTCCCCGTCACCATCGAGCACGTGTACGGCGAGACCACGATCACCGAGAAGCCGGAACGCGTCGCGACCGTCGCCTGGGCCAACCACGAAGTACCCCTCGCCCTCGGCATCGTGCCCGTCGGCATGAGCAAGGCCACCTGGGGCGACGACGACAACGACGGCGTGCTGCCGTGGGTGGAGGACAAGCTCGAAGAGCTGGGCGCCGAGACGCCGGTGCTCTTCGACGAGACCGACGGCATCGACTTCGAGGCCGTCGCCGACACGCAGCCCGACCTGATCCTCGCCGCCTACTCCGGCATCACCCAGGAGGAGTACGACACCCTCTCGAAGATCGCCCCCGTGGTCGCCTACCCGGGCATCGCATGGGCGACGACCCTCGAAGACATGATCACGCTCAACTCGACGGCCCTCGGGCTCGCCGAGGAAGGCGAAGCCCTCATCGACGAGCTGCACGGCCAGATCGACGAGGCGCTCGCCGCCAACTCGGCGCTCGAGGGCAAGAAGGTGCTCTTCTCCTACATCGACCCGAAGGACTTCAGCCAGGTCGGCATCTACACCAGCCACGACACCCGCCCCAGCTTCCTCGCGAGCATCGGCCTGCCGACGCCCGCGGTCGTCGAAGAGGAATCGGCAGGCACCGAGGCCTTCTACCTCACGGTCAGCGCCGAAGAGGCCGACCGCTTCGCCGACGTCGACGTGTTCGTCACCTACGGCGACGACGCGGACGCCTTCATCGCCCAGCTGCAGGCCGACCCGCTGCTGTCCAAGATCCCGGCAATCGCCGAAGGACGCATCACCGTCCTGCCGGCCTCGACGCCGATCGCCGCATCGGCCAACCCGTCGCCGCTCTCGATCGGCTGGGGCATCGACGAGTACTTCGCCCTCCTCGCCGCGGGCACCGCCCCGCAGGCCGGGTGAGCGAGACCCCGACGACGACATCGCCGGGCGTCGCGACACTGCGACGCCCGGCGGCCGTCCGTCTCACCTGGCTGCTCGCCGGGGTCGGCGTGCTCGTGGTGCTGTGCATCGCATCCGTCGCCTTCGGCGCCCGCATCGTCTCGCTCGATGAGGTGTTCGCCGCGCTCACCGGCAACACCGACAGCGTCGGCTCCGCCGCGGTGATCGCGCGCATCCCCCGCACCGTGCTCGCCGTGCTCGTGGGTGCCGCCCTCGCGCTCTCCGGCGCGACCCTGCAGGCGGTCACGCGCAACCCGCTCGCCGACCCCGGCATCCTCGGGCTCTCCAGCGGTGCCGCACTCGCCGTCGTGATCGGACTCGCATTCTTCGGCATCACGAACCCGATCGCGACCGTCGTCGTCGCCATCGTCGGAGCCACCGGCGCCGGGGTCTTCGTCTACATGATCGGATCGCTCGGCCGGGGCGGCGCGACCCCGCTCAAGCTCGCCCTCGCGGGCGCAGCCAGTGCCGCCGCATTCACCTCGCTCGTGAGCGCCATCCTGCTGCCGCGGGTCGACGTGATGTCGGCCTTCCGGTTCTGGCAGATCGGCGGGGTCGGCGGCGCCACCTGGGACCGCATCGGACTCGTCGCGCCGTTCCTCGTCATCGGCGCGATCGTCTGCTTCGCCAACGCGCGGGGAATGAACTCGCTCGCCCTCGGCGACGACCTCGCGGCTGGCCTCGGCGAGCACGTCGGCCGCACACGACTCGTCGCCGCGCTCGGCGCGTTCGTGCTGTGCGGCGCCGCCACCGCGATCGCCGGCCCGATCGGGTTCGTCGGCCTCGTGGTGCCGCACCTCTGCCGCCTGCTCGTCGGAACCGACCACCGCTGGCTGCTGCCCT
>Ga0160436_1000439_pt1 | contig 16609 bp, 12 predicted proteins | sample HID1973M_E0MG_FD_108264 | JGI IMG/M metagenome (GOLD analysis project Ga0160436, IMG submission 108264) | Enriched mosquito-associated microbial communities from UW Madison campus, WI, USA - HID1973M_E0 MG | ecosystem: Host-associated > Arthropoda: Insects > Digestive system > Unclassified ...
ACATTGCCGTTGAAGCTGGACTTGTTCGAATCCACCTTGATCCTCGTCGAGGTGTAGTCGAGCGAGAAGCCCGCACTCTGCCACGGGAACCACTCCACGCCCGCCCGACCGAAATAGACATCGCCGTCGATGTCGTCGACGCTGAGGGTGAAATAGCCCGCATCGGCGGAGAAGCGCCAATGTTCGGCAGGGCTCCAGCGCCAGCTGGCGCCGATCGTCGGCGCCGGCACGTCGGCTTCGACCTCGTCGCCGATCGAGCCGTTCACCGGCTGGCCGTTGACGTCCGCTTCCAGCCGCAGGCTCAACTCGATGCGGTACCAGATCAGGCCCACGCGCGGGCCCAGCGCCCAGTTCTCGCGTGAGGCCGCCCACCACACGTACGAGGCCTCGTAGGCATCCAGGTCCACCTCCGAGTGCACCGTGCTGGACGTCTCGTAGAAGTGGTCCTCGAACTCGAAGTCGCGGTTGATGACCTGGGTGGAGTCGGAGCTCTGCCGGTAATAGGCCAGGCCGAATTCGTGGCGCTGCCAGGGCCGCCAGGTCAGCCCGAGGTTGGCGACGATGTAGTCGTCGTCCAGGCCGAGGTCGCTGTCGAGCTTGATCGGCGTGCCGCGGCCGCCCTGGCCGTCGGCGCGCACCTCGGTGTCGAACGAAGTGATGTAGCCGCCGATCCGCACGCTGAAGGTATCCAGCGGCTCGACCGCGTGTGCAGGCGCCGCGAACCCCAACAAGGCCAGGATCGGCACGCAGGCGGCGAGGAAGACTTTGCGACTTTGCAGGGACAACGACATGGCGATTCCCCCGTGGCGGCCGTGCGGCCGGGCAGTACTGCGATCACGCTCGATCAACGCCCAATGCCGCGGACGGCGGACAGGGACACCCCGATCGACTGCCGGGCAACGATGCAGCACGCGGGGGGAGAGGCCGCGTGAAGACGTCTTGACACCGCTCGGGCCGGGTAACCCCTGTAGGAGCGGCTCGGCGTGGCCTAGGGCCATCCGCCGCGAGCCGACCAAACCACCATCGCCCACCTACCCAACGAAATCGGTCGACCCACTCAGCTCGCGCCAGCGCTCCAGCGCCTCCAGCCGCGCGTGGTCGGCGCCCTCGATCGCCTTCACCGCATCGCTGCCCAGCGCGAGCCGCAGCGGCGGTTGCGGCATCGCGGCCACGGCCAGGATCGCCTGCGCCGCGCGCGCGGGGTCGCCGGGTTGCTTGCCGTCGTAGTCGCGCTGCCGGCGCGCGGTCGCGCCGACCACCGCGTCGTATTCGGCGCGGCCCTCGCGCAGCTCCGTCGAGGCGCCGGCGAAGTCGGTGCGGAAACCGCCCGGCTCCAGGATCGTGACATGCACGCCCAGCAAGGCCATTTCCAGCGCCAGGCTTTCGGAGAAACCTTCCACGCCCCACTTGGCCGCCGAATACGGCGCGCGTCCGGGCGCGCCGATGCGTCCGCCCACCGACGACAGCTGCAAGATGTGGCCGGCGCGCTGCTCGCGCATCAGTGGGATGACCGCCTTGGTCATGATGATCGTGCCGAACAGGTTGGTCTCGATCTGCCGGCGGAAATCGTCCAGCGAGGTGTCCTCCACCGAATCGACGTTGCCGTAGCCGGCGTTGTTGACCAGCACGTCCAGCCCGCCGAAGGCATCGACGGCCACCTGCACGGCTTGCGCCGCGGCCGCCGGATCGGTGACGTCCAGGGCCACGGTGCGCACCGCATCGCCATGGCGCGCGACCAGGTCCGCCAACTGGGCCGGATCGCGGGCCGTGGCGACCAGCCGATGCCCGGCCTGCAGCACCGCCTCGCTCAAGGCGCGGCCCAGGCCGCGCGAACTTCCGGTGATCAACCAGCGCTGTGACATGGCGGCAAACTCCTGTGCGGTCGTGGCGGGCTCAAGGCCCGAGGTCGGCAGCCTGCGCGGCGCAGGTATCGACGGTGTGTCCGCGCGGCGCGGCACTGTATCGAAGTGTCGCGGGCCGCGTTGTTGGGCATCGTCGCCAGCGGTGGTGGGCGGCGAGGACCATGAAACGCCCGTACCGCGCGCGAAGCGATAGCACCTTGGTATGGCCCGCCCCAGCCCCGCGTGGGGCTGGCACAATGAGCGCCCCGCTCGCTTCGGCGCGCCGTGCCGACGCAGCGATGCGCAGATCGGCAACGCAACTCACAGACTCCGCCAGAACGGCGGGGCCGGTACCGCTGACCCGCCACCCCCACGAGGTTCTTGCTTGACCGACGCGCCGAACGAACGAGGCGGCCGCCCTCGGCCAGCGCGCTTTCGCGCGGCACGCGCGCTCATCGTGGCGACGCTGGGCTTGCTGCTGTGCGCGATCGGCGGCGCTGCGCAGGCGCTCGATGCCGGCCGCCACGTCGGTCAGTTCCATCACACCGCCTGGACCGTCAAGGAAGGCGCGCCCGGCCAGATCACCGCGCTGGCGCAGACCGCCGACGGCGACCTGTGGCTGGCCACGCAGATCGGCTTGTTCCGCTTCGATGGCGTGCAGTTCGAGCGCTTCGAATTGCCCGATATCCGCACCGGCCAGGCCAGCGAATTCCCGGCCACCAGCATTTCGACGCTGTACGCACCGAGCAGTGGCGGGCTGTGGATCGGCTTCCGCTATGGCGCGGTGAGTTTCCTGCACGACGATCGGCTCACCCATTACGGCCCAGCGCAGGGCCTGCCGACCGGCACGGTGTTTCGCTTCGCCCAGGACCGCCAAGGCACGCTGTGGGCGGCGACGTTCCAGGGCCTGATCCAGCTGCGCAACGGACGCTGGGAGCGGGTGGGGCCGCAGTGGCGGCTGCCGGGCACACAGGCGCGCACGGTGTTCGCCGATGCCGCAGGCACGCTGTGGGTGGCCACCGAACAGGGCGTGGCGTTCCTGCGCGACGGCGCCAAGGTGTTCGAGCGCGTCGCCGCACCGGTCGGCCGGATCACCCAGATCGCCCAGGCCGGCGATGGCCGCATCTGGATCGCCGAGACCGATCGCGGCGTGCGCCCATTGCCACTGGCGGCATCGCCATCGTCGGCATCGCCTTCGCAGGCATCGCCCGCGCGTGGCGGCGACGCGTCTGCCCCCGAACTGGCCAAGCCCTCCGCCGCCCTGCTGTTCGACCGCGACGGCGCGCTGTGGGTTTCCACCCTGGGCGATGGCCTGTTCCGGTTGCGCGATCCCGCGGCGTCGGCGCGCCGGGGTGAAGCGACGGCTGCGACGACGTTCGAAAACTTCCGCCGGACCGAGGGACTCAGCTCCGATTACCTGTTGCCGATCCTGGAGGACCGCGAAGGCAACGTGTGGATCGGCAGCAGCCGCGGGCTGGACCGTTTCCGCCATTCCAACGTGGTGCCGGCGCTGTTCCCCGAGGGCGCGCAGGATTTCGCCATCGCACCGGGTGACGCCGGTGCGCTGTTGACCGGCAGCCGCAACCAGCCGCTGATGCAGCTGCGCGACGGGCGGGTCGCGTTCCTGGACCTGCCGCCGCCGATCACTGCCGCCCACCGCGACCGCGCGGGCGTGGTCTGGCTGGGCGGGCCCAAGGGCTTGTGGAAGCTGCAGGACGGCCGCCTGAGCGAAGTTACCGCGCTGCCGTTGTCCGACTATTCCGGCGTGCAGGCCCTGACGGTCGATGGCGAGGGCGCGTTGTGGGTCTCGTTGAACACGCCGGGCGTGTACCGCCTCGCGCAGGGAAAGTGGCGGCACTACCAGGACCTGGCCGCGATGCCGCCACGCTCGTCGCCGCTCACCTTGCTGTCCGATTCGCAGGGACAACTGTGGATGGGCTTCGCCCGCAACCGCATCGCGGTCATGAGAGGCCGTGCGCTCAGGCCGATCGGCAGCGAACAGGGGCTGCAGGTCGGCAACGTGACTGCGCTGGTGGAAGGCGCCAAGGGTGTGTGGATCGGCGGCGAGCGCGGCCTGGCGTTCGCGCAGGGCGACCGGCTGCAAAGCGTGCCGCCCGATGCCAACGGCCCGTTCAACGGCATTTCCGGCATCGTCGAGACGCGTGGCGGCGAGCTGTGGTTGAACGGCGCGCGCGGCATCGTGCACCTGCCCGCCGCGCAGGTGCCGCGGCTGTTCGATACGAAGGGCCCGGGAGCGCGCTACGAGTTGTTCGATTTCCTCGATGGCGTGCCCGGCATCCCGGCGCAGTTCCGGCCGATACCGACGGCGACGCAGGGCAGCGACGGCAGCTTGTGGTTCGCCACCACCAGCGGCGTGGTCTCGATCGATCCGGCGGCGATCGCGCGCAACCCGATCGCCCCGCCGGTGCGCATCCAATCGGTGCAGGCCAACCAGCAAAGCTATCGTGTCCATCCGGCGGCGGCGCTGCACCTGCCGGCCGGGATCGAGAACCTGCAGATCGCCTACACCGCGCTGAGCCTGTCCATCCCCGAGCGCGTGCGCTTCCGCTACAAGCTGGAAGGCTTCGACAAGGCCTGGCAAGAGGCAGGCACGCGCCGCACCGCGTTTTACAACGATCCGGGCCCGGGCCGTTACACCTTCCGCGTCACCGCCGCCAACAACGACGGGGTCTGGAACGACGTAGGCGCCTCGCTGTCGATGGTCATCGCGCCGCGTTACTACCAGACGCGCTGGTTCCAGCTGTTGTGCGTGCTGGCCGGGTTGTCGATCGTGGCCGCGCTGTACCTGCTGCGGCTACGCCACCTGGCGCGGCAGATCCGCCTGCGCGCGCACGAACGCCACATGGAACGCGAACGCATCGCGCGCGAGCTGCACGACACCCTGCTGCAGGGCAGCCAGGGCCTGATCCTGCGCTTGCACGCCGCCACCCAGCAGCTGAGTCCGCAGGACCCGGTGCGCGGCGACCTGGAGCGGGCGATGGACCTGGCCGAGCAGGCGCTGGCCGAGGGCCGCGACCGCGTGCGCGGCCTGCGTGGCGATGTGCAGTATTGGCGCGACCTCGGCGATGCACTGCTGCACGTGCGCGACGAAGCGCATGTCCAGCCATTGCCGGAGATGCGCCTGATCGTGGAAGGAAAGCCGCGTCCGCTGCTGCCCGGCGTGGCCGAGGAGCTCTACCTGATCGGGCGCGAGGCGGTGTTGAACGCCTTGCATCACGCGCAGGCGCAGAACGTGGAGATCGAACTCGGCTACAGCCCGCGCAAGCTGCGCCTACGGGTGCGCGACGACGGCATCGGCATGCCGCGGCGCGCTCCGAACCGGCCAGGCCACTGGGGCCTGGACGGCATGTATGAGCGCGCCGCGCGCATCGGCGGCAGCTTGAACATCCTGTCCGGCGATGCGCTGGGCACGGAAGTGGACCTGCAGCTACCCGCGGGCGCCGCCTATCCGCGCCGTCGCCGATCGCTGCGCTGGACCGCGTTCAAACGCCTGCTGTTCCCCGAGCGCCACGACTGAGTGTGCATGCGGGAGAGGGGGCTGCATGCAGTATCCCTTCTCCCCTCGGGGAGAAGGTGCCCCGAAGGGGCGGATGAGGGCGCCGGAATCCACGCCCTCATCGCTGTCGATCAGGCCTTGATGAAAGCCAGCAGCTCGGGGTTGATCACATCCGCGTGCGTGGTCAGCATGCCGTGCGGATAACCCTTGTAGACCTTCAACGTGCCGTGCTTGAGCAGCTTGACCGACAGCAGCGCCGAGTCGGCGATCGGCACCACCTGGTCGTCGTCGCCATGCATGACCAGCGTCGGCACGGTGATCGCCTTCAGGTCTTCGCTCAGGTCGGTTTCCGAGAACGCCTTGATGCCCTCGTAGTGCGCCTTCGCGCTGCCCATCATGCCCTGCCGCCACCAGTTGAAGATGACGCCCTGCGAGATCTTCGCGCCTTCGCGGTTGAAGCCGTAGAACGGGCCGGTCGGGAAATCGATGAACAACTGCGCGCGGTTGTCGGCCACGCCCTTGCGGATGCCGTCGAACACTTCGATCGGCAGGCCGCCCGGATTCGCCGCGGTCTTCAGCATCAGCGGCGGCACGGCGCTGACCAGCACCGCCTTGGCGACGCGGCCCTGCGGCTGGCCGAACTTGGCCACGTAGCGCGCGACTTCGCCGCCGCCGGTGGAATGGCCGACGTGGATCGCATTGCGCAGGTCCAGGTGCTCGGCGACCGCCGACGCATCGGCGGCGTAGTGGTCCATGTCATGACCGTCGCTGACCTGCGAGGAGCGTCCGTGGCCGCGGCGGTCGTGGGCGATGACGCGAAAGCCGTGCTGGACGAAGAACAGCAACTGCGTGTCCCAGTCGTCAGACGACAGCGGCCAGCCATGGTGGAACACGATCGGCTGGGCGTCTTTCGGGCCCCAATCCTTGTAGAAGATGTCGACGCCGTCTTGGGTCGTGACGAAGTGGTGGGTCATGTCGGGTGTTCCTTCGAGCGTGGGGGTAGGGGGCGCCGCAAGGGCGAAGGCCGGCAGGGCCATCGCCGCGAAGGCGGCAGCGCCGGCCTGCAGCGCCTGCCGGCGCGACAGCATCAGCTGCTCGAATGTTGGGGGCGGCATAGGGGCTCCTTCGCGGGTGCGGTCAGTGCAGTGGGGCAGGGCGCGCGCCATCGCTGGCCGACGATGCCGTCGGCCGCTCGGATAGCGCGAACGGTCAGTAGATGACAGCGCGCGTCAATCAGCTTGTATCGAAGTGCTTACCCGCCGCCCACCGCCGCTGCAGACCCCGTTGTAAGATCGCGGCCACATGCGCGCGAGGCGGTCACTTGCCCGTCCATGCCCGCCAGCGGGGGCTGGCCAACAACACACAGGGGAAACGGATGGACGAGACAAAGCGCGGCCCGGAAGGGATCGGCGGCTGGCTGATCCTGGTGATCATCGGCCTGATCGGCAGCATCCTGCGGATTTCCTGGAGCCTGTACCGCGACCATTTCCAGGTCATCGGCAGCGGCTCGCTGGCGCAGCTGATGGACCCGGCCAGCGCGGCCTACCACCCGTTGTGGGCACCCTTGATCGCCTTCGAAATCGTCGCCAACGTCATCAGCATCCTGCTGGCGATCGCCACCTTGGTGTTGCTGTTCAAGCGCTCGCGGCACGTGCGCTGGTTCGCCGTCGCCTGGCTGCTCGGCAGCCTGGTGCTGATCGTGGCCGACTACGTCTTCGCCCAGCAGATTCCGCTGGTCGCCGAGCAGCCGCTGGATGCCGATACCGCGCGCGAAATCGTCCGCAGCGTGATCGGCGCGCTGATCTGGGTGCCGTATTTCCTCGTCTCCAAACGCGTCAAGGCGACTTGCACGCGCGACTGGCCGTTGCGCCCGCCGGCCGTCGCCACCGTGGTGCCGCCGCCGTTGCCGCTGCAGCAACAACAATGAGTCCGGCGCTTTCGCCCGACAGCCAGACGACTGCGCAACCCGTGTAGGAGCGGCTTCAGCCGCGACCCTTTGCACTACATCGTCGCGGCCCAGCCGGCCGCAAAGATGCACAAGGCCCAGACTCACGGCTGAAGCCGCTGCAACAGCCGCGACCCGTTCACGGCCGATTGATAACCGGCCCGCCGCGCGGGCGTAGACTGGTCCCATGATCCTGCAGTCGCTACTGACGCACAGCCCGGTCTTCCTCTTCGCCGCGTCGGCGTTGCTGGCGGCGGCCTGCCTGGTCGGGCGGCTGGCTCGCGCCCTCGCTCACCGCGAGCGCTAGCTGCCGCGCGGCGGCAGTCACCGGTAATACGCCGCCTGATCGAGGTCGGCCAGTAGGCCGGGCTGGGTCGGCGTCCATCCCAGCCAACCGCGCGTGCACTCGCTGGATGCGGCCATTTCGGCCCCGGCGAAATTGGCAAACCAACCGAAATGCTCGCGACCGCGCGACTCGACCGGCAACCCGAGTCGGCGGCCGATGACCTCGGCGATCCGCTTCATCGGCACGCCTTCGTCGGCCACCGCGTGGTAGGCCGGCTGCAAGGCATCCCGCGCCAGCACGGCACGCTCCAGCGCCAGCCGATAGACCCGCGCGGCATCCAGGCGATGCACCCCCGCCCAGCGATTCTCGCCCTCGTCCAAGTACGCGGAAACTCCCGTTTCACGTGCGATACGGATCAGGATCGGTACGAAGCCATAGTCGCCTACGCCATGCACCGACGGTGCCAACCGCACCGTGGACGCGCGCACGCCGAGATCGATCAGCGTGCGTGCGGCGGTTTCGGACTGGCGTACGAATGAAGCGTCGGCAACGTCCTGTTCCGTCGCCAGCCGGCCGCTTGCGAGCCGTGCCAGCCCAGAGGTGACCAGCAGCGGTCGTTGCGTGCCCTGCAGCGCCCGGCCCAGCGCTTCGATCGCGCGTCGGTCCTGCTCGGCATTTTCGGCGAATCGTGAGAAGTCGTGGTTGAAGGCCGTGTGGACCACCGCGTCGGCCATCGAAGCGGCGCCGTGCAGTGCGTCCAGGTCATCGAGCGAGGCGTGCACTGCCTGCGCGCCCGAGGCGTTCAACGCCGCGGCGCGATCGTGATTGCGTACCAGGCCGCTGACGCGGTGGCCGGCGGCGAGCAATTCCTGGACGATGGCGCTGCCGACCCAGCCGGTGGCACCGGTGACGAATACATGCATGGGGGATTCCTGAGAGAGCGCCGGCCTGCATGGGCGCGGCGCGAGAGAAGGTAGCGATGGTTTGCGGTGCGGCGCCGCGATCAACCCAAGCGCATCGACAGCTCGACGTCCTCGGCAAACGGTACCGACAGGTAGCCGCCAGCGGCCGAGCGCACGTGCGCGAGGTAATCGGGACTGTGGTCGGCGTTGTCGGCGACGATCAGCGCACCGCTGCCCAGGCGCGGTTCCACCAACGCCAGGATGTCCGGGTACAGCGCCTTGGCGCCGTCGAGCAACAGCAGGTCGATGCGCTCAGGCAGGTCCGCGGCCAGCGTCTGCAGCGCATCGCCCTGGCGGATCTCGACCAGATCGTCCAGGCCGCCCACAATGAGATTCTCGCGGGCACGTACGACCTTGGAGGGCTCGAACTCGGTGGTGATCAGCCGGCCGCCACCGTTGTCGCGCAGCGCTGCCGCCAGGTGCAGGGTCGAGATGCCGAATGAGGTGCCGAACTCGATGATGTTGCGTGCGCGGCTGCTGCGTGCCAGCAGGTAGAGCAGGGTGCCGGTGTCGCGCGACACCGCCAGCGGCAAGTCCTTCATGCGCCCGTAGTAGTCGAGGTACTCGGTGCGGCTATGCATCAGCCGCTCGCGCTCCTCGCGCGAGAGCGCGGCGATGGTGGGGACGCTCGAAGGCGAAGCGGCTTCGTCGACATCGAACACGCGCGCCAACAGCGACGCGAGCGGCTCGGTGGCCAGGGTTGGGGTCATGATTTTTCTCCAGTGGTGTTTGCAATCAGCGCGCCGGAGTAGAATGCGACCAATTCGTCGCGTTTCATATTCGCATTCCCGAAGGTCCATGAACGAGCGCAGGAAAACGGGGATTTCCCCGCGAAAACAGCCTGTACAGGCACGATCCACCGAGTTGGTCGCGGTGATCCTGGAGGCGGCTGCTCAGGTTCTGGCCAAGCAGGGCGCGACGCGTTTCACTACTGCGCGCGTGGCCGAGAAGGCGGGTGTCAGCATCGGTTCGCTGTACCAGTACTTCCCCAACAAGGCGGCGATTTTGTTCCGCCTGCAGTACGACGAGTGGCAGCGCACCACCGAGCTGCTGCGCAGCCTCCTTGCCGAAAGCGACGCCCCACCGCTGCAACGGCTGCGCCTGCTGGTCCATGCCTTCCTGCGCTCCGAATGCGAGGAAGCGCCGATGCGCATCGCACTGGCCGACGCCGCACCGCTGTATCGCGACGCGCCCGAAGCGCGCGCGGCGCGGGAGGCGGGCGATCGCGCGTTCGAGGATTTCATGCAACAGGTGTTGCCGGGCGTGCCGACGCCAGCGCGCGCGCTGGCCGGCGACCTGATCACCACCACGCTGAGCGCGGTCGGCGCGGATTTCTCGGCGAGCCCGCACAGCGAAGCGGAAATCCACGCGCAGGCGGAAGCCATGGCCGACATGTTCGCGGCTTACCTGCGAAGCCTGGGCGCGAGCTGAGCAGCGGCGGTCAGCGTGGCGGGGCGTCTCCGGCACAGGCCGCCGTGCAGCGGAACCACGCCTGCGCACGGGGATAGTCGATCGTCATCACGAAGTGCCCGAGCGCGTTGCCGCCGAGCGCGCCCTCCACGCGATCGGCCATCATGCTGGACATGAACTGGTGGAAGTTGGCATCCGGACGATGGGTGAACCACACCGGCCCCACCCGCTGTCCCGCCACTTCGACCCAAGGCACCTCGATCATCGCCGAGCCGGTGCCCACCTGCGCCTGTTCGATCACGCGCCAATCAGGATGGTCGCGGCGCCAGGCCTGGAAAACCGAATCGGCGATCATGCTGGTGGCGCGCTGCGCGGGTCGTCCATCGCCCAGCTGCGCCAGTGCGGGTTGGGTGAGCACCGTCATCGCGCCGGTATCGAGCAGCAGCGGCAGCACGCGGCCGTCGATGACGACTTCCATGCGCGGAAAACTGGTCTGCCGCTGCCCGTCCTCGCCGGTCTTGAATTGCAGCGCGACCGCCACCGCGTCGGATGGCGCGCGCCAGTGCGCAGGCTCCAGGCGCAGGCGACCGGCGGGATAGTCCCAGGTCCATACGCGATCGGCGAACCAGGCCTGCCCGAGCATGCCGTCGTCATGGGCCAGGCCGGGCAGCTCACCGCCCGCCTGCGGCGGCATCACCAACAGCGAAGCATCGCCATGCGTGGGCGCCGGCAATCCCGCCGTTGTGAGCGCGCGCGGCCAGGGGGTGAGCCTGGCGTGCGGCCCGACTTCGGCCACGAGCTCGGCGGGCGTGGCGGTGCTGGGCAGGCCCAGCCGTTCGACGGCCGCCTGACGCAGGAACATCCCGCCGCCAGTGTCGGTGTACAAGCGCAGGCCACCGCCGGGGTGCGGCACGTCCAGGTAGACCAGGTCCGATTCGAAAAGGGCCGGCAGTTCCGTCGCGATTGCGCCGAAAGCCGGCAAGGCGACCAGCAGCGCGGCCAGGGTGGTGCCTGCAGGATGCATCGGAGTTCCCTCTCGGCAAGTGCCGGCGTCGAGGGCATCGTGCATCTACGCCGCGCCGGCTTCATCGCCCCGAAGTCACGGTGACCAAGGTCGTGCCGTGGGGGGAGGGAAGACGGCGACGTCGCACTCAATCCGGCCCGCGTCGCGAACGCAGCTTGTCGCCCAGCTGATCCAGCCACTGCCCGAAACCCTGCAGCACCCAGCCGCCTTTGTCCTTCAAGGAGGCCAGCTCCGCTTCCAGGCGCTGCCGGCGGGTCTGCTCGCCTTCGCTGGCCGGTAGTGGCGGCAGGATATGTGCGTAGTAGGTATTGCCGAGGAAGCGGTGCAGCAGCCGCTCGCCGGGGAACGGCTCCCCATTGTTGAGCGCGCGTGCGCCCTTGAGCAGATTGCGGATGTCGTACTGCGTCGGGCTGAGGTCGGGCACCTGCTTGGGCAGGTCGAGCAGCGTGTACACCGCGACGCGCGCGCTGCGCACCGAGCTTTCCATGGTGAACACGACGTCGTTGTGGGTCTCGACGAACTGGCCGACCAGGCCGAGATTGGTGCAGCCGGCGGGCACCACGCGCGGCCGGTCGCCGGCGGCGCGCGGCATGAATTGCGCGGTGATGTACGGCATCAACGCAGTGCGCACCTGGGTCTGCGCAATGATTTCATCGAGCGCGCCTTCGATACCGAGGTGATAGCACAGCTCGGCGAGGATCTCGCGGCCGGTGCATTCGGGCATGGTCTTGGCAACGTGGTTGCCGGGCTGGCCCATCAGCAGTGCGTACACCCACATCACCACCACGTCCTCGGGCTGGCCAGGAAAATGCGGCTGCCGGTTGATGGTGACGCTGAGCACCCAGTTCGAATCGGTGAAGGTGATGATGCCGCCGGTCACCGTCTTGCCCGAGGTCGGCTCGTTGACCGACAGCTCGCGCAGGCGATCCACCAGCGGCGATGGCCGGCAGGTCAGCGTCGCTGATTCCCACATCGAGCGATCGATGTCGCCGCAGAATTTGTCCGGGCGGCCGAACACCGGCGAATGGGCGGCGAGGTTGAGCCATAGCGTCCAGCCGCTGTCCTCGGCCGGCCCGCCGTGGCGACGCTCCAGCTTCGGTACCGTCTCCATGTCGCCATACGCGGTGTCCTCGGTCATCGAGCCGGTGAGCGCGATCACCAGGTCGCGTGCGGCGACCGGCAGCTTGCTGTCGCCCTCCTTGCTATGCAGATGCAGCGCGGTCACCGTGCGCTGCTCTCCTTCCAGGGCGAAGTCCATGTCGCGCACCTGCGTGCCGAAACGCACCTGCACGCCCTTGCTGCGCAACAGCTTGATCAACGGCCGCACGAAGGTGTCGTACTGGTTGTACTTGGGGAACACCAGCGCGGACATGTCGCCGAAGCCATCGATCGCATCGAGGAAGCGATGCATGTAGAGCTTCATCTCCAGCAGGCTGTGCCAGTTCTCGAACGCGAACATCGAGCGGAACAGGCACCAGAAGTGGCTGGCCAGGAAACCTGGGCTGAAGTATTGCTCGATGGTCACGTCGTCGAGTTCGTCCTTGCGCTTGAGCAGCAGGCGCACGATTTCCCATTGCTGGCCACGGCTCAGGCCGAAACGCGAGAAGTCGGCGATCACGCCGCGCTTGTGCATCAGCCGCGCCTTGGACCAGTTCGGGTCGGCATCGTTGACCAGGCGGTATTCGTCGAGAACGCTGAAACCCTCCGGCAACTCCAGCGCGGGCACGTCCTGGAACATGTCCCACAAGTTGTCGTAGTTCCAGTTCATCTCGCGGCCACCGCGGACCAGGTAGCCGGCGTCGGCGTCGCCCGAGCCGTCCAATGAGCCGCCTTCGATATCGAGCCCTTCGATGATCGTGATGTTCTCGCCCGGCATGTGGCCATCGCGGATCAGGTAGAACGCCGCGGCCATGCCGGCGATGCCGCCGCCGATGATCCACGCCCTGCGCTCGGCGATGCCTTTGGTGGGCAGCGGGCGATGGCGCTGGTAACTGCCGACCATGTCCGGCGGCGGCAGCGTGTTCTCGGGTCGGTTGTGCCAGTAGCTGCGCGAGGCATCGGCCTCGTGCGCGTAGGGCGGCGAAGCGGGACGGGCCGGATCGTTCATGGAAGCTCCTTGGGGGAAGCGCGAATGTCCGTGGTGTTGCAGTGCGCGGGCATTGCGAAATCGGCGCAATCGAGCTTAGCCATCGGCGGTTGCGCGCACGTGAAACCATCGTGCGCAGGCGGATCATGCGGCACCGTCCAGGCGCCCCTGCTTGAAGGCGGCAATCGGTCGGCATAGGATCGCGCCAGCATGCGATGGCAACGATCGATCGCGCCTGCGGGCGGAGGAATGCCATGACCGGAAAGGCGACCAAGACTACGACTGCCAAGACTGCCAAGACTGCTTCGAAGGCGGTGAAGACGGCGGCGCCGAAATTGTTGTCCGGCGGCAATCCGCAGATTGCCAAAGGCGACGGCGATGCGCCGGTGCAGGCGTACATCGCGGCAATGCCGGGCTGGAAGCACGAGATCGGTCAGCGCCTCGATGCGCTGATCGCGCGCACCGTGCCCGGCGTGCACAAGGCGGTGAAATGGAATTCGCCCTTCTATGGCATCGAAGGGCAGGGCTGGTTCCTCAGCTTCCATTGCTTCGACCGCTACGTGAAGGTGGCTTTCTTTCGCGGCCAATCGCTGGATCCGATCCCACCGGTCGAATCGAAGAGCCAGGACACGCGCTACCTGCATGTCCACCAGGACGAGGCGATCGACGAAGCGCAATTCACAAAGTGGGTGCGGCAAGCCAGCAAGCTGCCAGGCGAACGCATGTAATCACTGTTGGCATCATCCCGGAGCGAGCGACCCGACATGGCCCTGACGAAGAAGGCAAGCACCGGCAAGAAAGCCATCGCGAAGAAGGTGGCGAAGAAGAGTGCGGCGAAGAAGGCCGCAGTGAAGAAGACCACGGCAAAGACCGCCGCCCCCAAGAAGACGGCGACGCCACACGCGCCGAAGCCCGCCGACCGAGGCCGTGATCCGGCCCAGCTGATCGATGCACGCATCGAGGAACTCGGTGACTGGCGCGGCAAGACGCTGGCGCAGGTGCGCAAACTCATCCACCAGGCCGATCCGCAGGTGGTCGAGACCTGGAAATGGCGCGGCGTGCCGGTGTGGGAGCACGACGGCATCCTGTGCACCGGCGAAACCTACAAGGACTACGTGAAGCTGACCTTCGCCAAGGGCGCGGCGCTGGAAGATCCCAAGCGCCTGTTCAACGCCAGCCTGGAAGGCAATGCGCGCCGCGCCATCGACATCCGCCAGGACGACAAGGTGGACGAAGTTGCGCTGAAGGCATTGATCCGCGCCGCGGCCGCACTGAACGCCGCCAAGCCCGCCAAACGCCGCTGACCCAGGATGTGCCGCCGTCGGATCGACCGACGGCGGCAGGCCACCAGTTCAGCGCGGCGTCGGTGCGGCCAGGTCCAGCTGCAACAGCCGGCGCGTCACCCCGTTGGTCCAGCCGAAGCCATCCTGCAGCGGATACTCGCCGCCGCCACCGCCGGTGCCGCGATCGGCGTCGTACTTCTCGACCAGCTTGTGTTCCTTCGCGTAGGTCGCCTGCACGCTGGCCAGGAAGCCTTCGCGGATGCGCTGCGCCAGTGCGTCCTGGTGGTAGCGGTGCAGGCCGTCGACGGCAATCCACTGCAACGGCGCCCACAGATTGGGAGCATCCCACTGCTGGCCGGTGTGCTCGGCGGTGGTCAGCACGCCGGCCGGCGTCAGCAGCCGCTGCTCCACGCTGGCGGCGGTGCGCTGCGCCTGCTCGGGCGTGGCGATGCCGACGAACAACGGATACAGCGAGGCGGCGGTGACCTGCCCGCTGACACGCTTGCGCTGCCAGTCGTAGTCGGCGAAATAGCCGGCGGGATTCCACAGGTACTTGGCCATCGCCTTGCCGCGGGCATCGGCGCGGGCCTGGAAATCCTTGCGGCACGCGGCATCGGCGGCCTGTTCGCATGCCAGCGCGATGGTGGTTTCCAGATGGTGCAGCAGGCTGTTGAGGTCCACCGGCACGATCGCGGTGGTGCGGATCGTCGCCAGCGTCTTGCGGTCGTCCAGCCAGCGCGAGGAGAAGTCCCAGCCGCTCTCGGCGCCGGCGCGCAGGTCGCGGTAGACCTCCGCGGCGGGACGCCCCTTGGCCGCGGCAGCGGTTTCGCGGTCCTGCAGATAGGATTCCGGGCGCGGCGTGTCGCGGTCGTCCCAGTAGCGGTTGAGCAGGCTGCCATCGGCCATCCGCACCACGCGCTGCGCCGCGTCGCCGGCCTTGAGGCCGTCGGCCCCTTGCATCCAGAACGCGTACTCGCGGCGCAGCTGCGGCAGGTAGCGCACCCGCAGCGTGCTCGCGCCGTCCTTGCCGGCTTCCAGTTCGACCATGTGCGAGAAGAACGGCGGCTGCGAGCGGCTCAGGTAATAGCTGCGCGTGCCGTTGGGGATGCGGCCCCAGGTGTCGAGCAGGTGTGCGAAGTCGTCCAGCATCTGCCGCGAGCGCGGCGCCTGCCCGCTGGCATGCAGGCCGATCATCGTGAAGTAGGAATCCCAGTAGTACATCTCGCCGAAGCGGCCACCCGGCACCACGTAGGGCTGCGGCAGCGGCAGCTGGCTGCTATAGGCCGGCACCTTGCGGCTGTCGCGGCTGAGCAGCGGCCACAGCGCATCGATGTGCGCGCCCAGCGAGGCGTCCACCGGCAGCGGCGGGGTCTGCGGCGGCGGCGTCTTGCGGAAGTTGGCGGCGACGAAAGCCTTCAGGTCGAAGCCGGGCTGGTCGCGTGCGGCCAGGTAGTCGCGGCGGATCTGCGCCGGCGCGTGCAGCGGCAACAGGTCCACGAAGGTCTTCTGGTCTTCGAACACGCGGCCCAGCTGCACGGCCTGGAACAGTTCCGGATACGCCTCGTCGGGCGATACCGGTGCGCTCGTGGCAACCGGCGGGGTGGCGGCGCGGGCCAGCGACGGCGGCGCGGCGACGGGGGTTCGGGCACCCACGGCGTCGGTGCCGAGCAGCAAGGCGAGGGCGAGGGCAAACGGCCGCAGCCGCAGGGATTGCATGACAGTCATCGTGATCTCTGGGGACGTGGAACACCGGCAACTTAAACGAGTCGATGCCTGCCGCTGGTCAAGACACTGGCGATCGGTCGCATGAACCGCAGGATCACGGGCCCGCGGCAGCGGATGTGCGCCCGGCAGCCTCGCTGAGGGGCCCTCACCTGGCGCATACGCCGTGGCGGGATGATCGCCGCCCATCCCTGGCTCCGGTGCGGCATGCCCTTGCGCTGGCTCACGCTCGTCCTGTTGCTGGCCGTGGCCGGCCCGGTCGCGGCACGCACCGTATACCGCTGCGTGCGCGATGGCACGGTCAGCCTGGCGACCGCGCCGGAACCGGGCTCGCGTTGCACCGCCAAGCAGCTGGACGACAACGCCGTGCAGACGCCGAACCTGTGGGGCAATTTCGGTGTGTTCAGCGGCACCTTGTACGAGCGCGAACAGGACGGGAAGCTGGTCTATTCGACCCGCAACCTGCCCGGTTCGCGAGTGTATCTGCGCTTCACCGTGGCCACGCCGCCTGGCGAGGTGGCGCATACGGGCCT
>Ga0160436_1000448_pt1 | contig 16447 bp, 15 predicted proteins | sample HID1973M_E0MG_FD_108264 | JGI IMG/M metagenome (GOLD analysis project Ga0160436, IMG submission 108264) | Enriched mosquito-associated microbial communities from UW Madison campus, WI, USA - HID1973M_E0 MG | ecosystem: Host-associated > Arthropoda: Insects > Digestive system > Unclassified ...
AGGTGAAGGCACTGCGGATGGGCCGCGCCACGATCGGCGACGGCTACGTCTACATCGAGCACGGCGAGGCCTGGCTCGACAACATCTACATCCCCGAGTACACGCAGGGCACGTGGACGAACCACAGCCCGCGGCGCAAGCGCAAGCTCTTGCTGCACCACCATGAGATCAACGAGCTGCTGCTTCGTACCCGCGAGAAGGGTCACACGATCGTGCCGTTGCGCCTCTACTTCCTCGACGGGCGAGCCAAGATCGAGATCGCACTGGCGCGAGGCAAGAAGATGTATGACAAGCGCCAGACGCTCAAGGAACGCGACGACGCTCGCGAGGCCGAGCGCGCCATGAACTCACGGGGCTAGGTCCTGCGATCCGCTTCGCGTCAGTTGTCATGCTGCGCGTAGTCGCAGCATCTAGGTCCTGCGATCCGCTTCGCGTCAGTTGTCATGTTGCGCGTAGTCGCAGCATCTAGGTCCTGCGATCCGCTTTGCGGCCGCAGGATGACAACCTGACTACGCACAGCCCGGCATGATGGTGGGCATGAGATGGCTCCTCGCCGCCCTTGCGGCCGCCCTGGCGACGTTCGCGGCCTCCCCGGCCACGGCGCTGGACTCAACCACAGCGCTGGACTCAACCACAGCGTCGGGCCTGGTAACCAGCGCTGACACCACCGGCAACCAGATCACCCGCTGGGACGAGACCTTTGATCTGCAGCCAGATGGCTCCGCGAAGGTGCGCCTTGAGATCGACTTCGACTTCGGCGACGACCCGGGCCACGGGCCGTACTTCACCTTCCCCACCCACCAGGGATACGACGAGACCTACAACCGCGTCTACGAGATCACGGATCTCACAGCCACGAGCCCAACGGGTGCACCCGCGAACATCTACACGGAGGACGGTGAGTTCTGGCTTGTGGTGCGGGTGGGCGACGAGAACATTGACAACGTCAGCGGTGTGCAGACCTACGTCCTCACCTACACAGTCCACCACGTCATGAACGCGGTGACCGACGCCGTTCCCCCGGGGCAGACGGACCCCATCGACGCCGACGAGTTCTACTGGAACGCGATCGGCGACATGTGGGAGATCCCGATCTCGAACGCCACGGTGACCGTGATGAGCCCCGTGGACGCGATCGCCACCCAGTGCTTCGCCGGCGCCACCGGGGTGGCAGATCCATGCGACAGCGCCACCTCTGATGGAGCGCGCGCCACGTTCACGCACGCATCGCTCTCTCCCGGGCAGCCGATGACCGTGGACGTTCTCTACCCATCGGGGAGCTTCAACACCACTCCGCAGCTGGAGATCGCGGACGACACCGCGCGGGCATTCCGCTGGTCGTTGCCATGGGTGATCCCGGGCCTCCTGATTCTCGTTGGAGGCGGCGTGCTGCTGTGGCGCGCGCTCGCAAAGGCGACCAGAGACGACTACTACGTGGGGCTGACGCCGGGACTCGCGCCCACAGGGGCGGATGAGGGTACGACGCGCTCACTGCGCAAGGCGCCTCCCGTTGCGGTGAGGTTCGATCCACCAAAGGGCGTGGCGCCTGGTTTGGTGGGCACGCTCTGGGACGAGAAGGCGGATACCAGGGACGTCACCGCCACCATCGTCGACTTGGCCGTGCGCGGCTACTTGCGCGTGGACCACGTCGAGGCCGAGGACTACCGGCTCGTCAAGCTCAAGAACTCGGACTCGACGATGCTCAAGTACGAGGGCGAGCTCTTCGACGCAATCTTCCTCGACCGCAACGAAGTGCTGCTCAGCGAGCTCAGGGCGACGTTCGCGAAGACCCTGCAAGAGGTGTCGGTGCAGATGTACTCGGACGTGGTCTCGATGGGCTGGTACGCGCGCTCGCCATCCTCGACGCGACTGGCGTGGGCAGGTCTGGGGCTCCTACTCGTTGTTGTCGGCTTCTTCGGTTCGATCTTCGTTGGGAACCTGGGTGGGTCTGTTCTCATCACGCTTCCCCTCATCCTCATCGGCGCGGTGCTCCTGTTCACCCAGCGCGCGGCGCCGGTGCGCAAGGCGGAGGGCTCTCGCGTCCTCGCTGAGTCCAAGGGCTTCGAGCTGTTCCTTCGCACCGCGGACGCGAACCAGCTCAAGTTCGAGGAGGGCCAGGACATCTTCTCGAAGTACCTTCCCTACGCGATCGCCTTCGGCATCGCCGAACAGTGGACCAAGAAGTTCCAGGATCTGGCCGCGGCGGGCTACCAAGTGGCTGAGCCCAACTGGATGACCGGCTACGCGCTCGGCTCGTTCTGGGCGCTCAACAACGGATTCACGGGCACAATCTCCCAGTTCTCGTCGCTCGCGTCGGCTGCGGTCTCCGCGCCGACGCCGGGCTCCAGCGGCTCGTCTGGCTTCAGCGGCGGCGGGTTTGGTGGGGGCGGCGGCTTCTCGGGCGGCGGTGGCGGCGGCGGTGGCGGCGGCGGCTGGTAGCAGGCCCGACGCTGTGGTCGCTAGGCCGCCCGGTGACAGCGTCCGCCCTGGCAGGTAGACTGGACTCACAACTCCACAGGGGATGATCGGTTTCGACGTGTGTTTACATCGCAGGTGAAGCGGGCCAAGGATGCTGGGTTATCTTGTGAACGCCCCCAGCAACTTATAGGTGCCGATTCCAAGCGCACCGACTTCGCCCTCGCTGCCTAAGCGAGCGCCATGAAGTCCGTCAGCCTAGGTTCGTTCTCGACCTAGTTCCTGGCGTCATCTAGAGAACTTGCTGGCCGCCGGCGTCACGGCGGCGGCCGGGACTTTCACCGTGACTGGGCCTACTCCCAACTCGCCTGATAGCGGGGAGGGGCCGAGAAATACTTCTTCAGGCTGCGCCCGGAGAAGCCCTGCTTTTGGACATGCGGACGCGGGTTCGATTCCCGCCATCTCCACTCACTAACAGCACGACCATCCCTAGTTGTACGAGGCCCCTGGTTTGGACTAGCCAGGGGCCTCGTCCTTTCCGGTCCGACGCTATGGCTGGCTTGTCACCCCACCTTGCGGTACTTGCGGTGCATGGTCTGCTTGGTGACGCCTAGGAAGGTGCCGATCTCCGCCCAGCTGAGGCCCGCATGCCGGGCGCGCCGCACGGCGACCTCCTCGCGGCGAGACAGTTCGCTCTTGGCCTGCGCCACGGCCAAGAGCTCGGCAAACACGTCGTCTCCGAACTTGCTATCTACTGAAGTCTTCATGCTTGTCAGCATATGCTGACGGACCGCGCACCCCAGGACAGGTCCGCTCCTGGCGAACCTAGCTCGCGGGGGGGAACTCTTAGTGTGGGGGCATGGAAATGCGCTCCCTCGCCCACGCCCCCTTCTCGGTATCGGCAGTCGGTCTCGGCTGCAACAACTTTGGCCGGGAGGGCACGGCGACGGAGACCCAGGAGGGCACCGAAGCTGTCATTGAAGCGGCACTCGACGCTGGAGTAACTCTTTTCGACACTGCCGACATCTACGGTGGATGGGGAGTGAGCGAGACTCTCATGGGAGAGGCTCTCAAGGATCGTCGCCACGAGGCCATCATCGCCACGAAGTTTGGCCACTTCGCCGTCGAGACGCACCTTGATCGTCTCGGCTCCAAAGGCTCGCCTGCCTACCTCAGGGCGGCACTGGACGAGTCCCGCCGACGCCTTCAAGTGGAGGTCATCGACCTCTTTCAGATCCACACGCCGGACCCCACAACGCCCATCGCCGAGACGCTTTCGGCGCTTTCCGATCTCCGGGAGAGCGGCGCGATCCGCGCCTACGGCTGCTCGCAGTTCACGGCGCAACAGCTGCGGGAGGCGAATGAGACCGCCGATGAGCTCGGGATTCCCCGCTTCGCCACGAGTCAGGACCAGTTGAGCCTCGCCGTGCGTGACGCGGAAGTGGATGGTCGGATTGATGAGGCAACGGCGGGTGGCCAGGCCTACCTGCCATTCTTCCCGCTCCATAACGGCCTCTTCACAGGGAAGTTCACGCGCACGGATAGGCCGCACGACTCACGCATCGCACGGCTCCGCCCGCAGATCGCGGACGACGCTGATTGGGACGCGATGGAGGCGTACCAGGCGCTTTGCGACGAGTGGGGCATGACGATGCTGGACGCGACGTTCGGCTGGTTCCTCGCCAAGCCCATGATCGCGTCGGTCATCGCTGGCGCCACGCGGCCTGAGCAAATGATGGCCAACGCGGCAGCGGGATCGACTCGGCTCACCGACGACCAGCTCCGCGCCATTGACGCGCTCTTCCCACCGCCGAGCGCCTAGTCGGCCACCCGTGCCCTGATCTTCGAACCCCAAGGGTCGCCGAAAGTCAGCTCGCGCCCGTCGTCCTCCACCGCGACCGACGCAAACTCAAGTCGAGACCGCAAGCCGGCCACGGCGTCGGGCGTTGGCAGGACGATGTCCATGCGCCCGAGTCCAAGGGACGCCGAGCGTGGCCCGGCGCCGCGCGAGTTCCACGTGTTGAGCCCAACGTGGTGGTGGTAGCCGCCCGCGGAGACAAAGAGGGCGGTGCCCATGTCGAACACCTCCTCGAAACCGACCGCGTCCACGTAGAAGCGCTTCGCGGTGGGGATGTCGCCCACCTGGAGGTGAACGTGACCAACACTCGCCGCGGAAAGCGGCGACGCGAACTCCGCTTCGGTGAGGTGCTGCTGGAGGTAGCCGTTCGCGTCGATGTACTCGGAGCCCATGAGCGGTCTGCCGGCGGCGTCGCGCGCCCACGCTTCCCGGGGCCGGTCCCAGTACAGCTCGACGCCGTTGCCCTCCGGATCGTCGAAGTAGAAGGCCTTGCTCACGAGGTGGTCCGCGCTGCCCGTGTACGCGCGGGGAGTCGCTTGGGCGACGCGCGCCACCGCGGCCGCGAGGCCAGGCTCCGAGTCGAAGAGCACTGCGGTGTGAAACAGTCCGGCTCCCCGGCGGTCGAATCGCGGCAGCCCGCGCGCGGGCGTGAGGGTGACGGTCTCGACGCCAGCGCGACCGAGCACGTGCGAGTCGCCGTCCGTGGCGATGTGTTCGAGCACGAGGACGTCGCGATAGAACGCGAGCATGGTGTCGAGGTCCTCGACGAGCAGGCGCACCGGGCCCATGCGGGTCTCTGGCGCGATGGAGTCGGTCATGGCGAGCACAACGTCGGCTTGCGGCACGTATTCCCTGCGCGCTGCGCGAGCGCCGTGTCGGCGCCGACGCGCGGGAGCGTCGCCCGAGCAATACCTCTGACCTATCGTGCTGAGATTCCTCAAGTTTGCGCACATCGCGCCGGATTCTGATAGCGTTGGGCACGATACATCAGACCTATCACGACGAGGTGATGAAGTGAGCGCAGCCGAGTGGCGGGAGCGCATGGGGCCCCTCGGCTTCGGCGCGGCCCAACTCGGCAACCTCTTTCGCGAGACTACCGATGACGAGGCGGCCGCCGCTGTAGAGGCCGCGTGGGAGGACGGTGTCCGCTACTTCGACACCGCCCCACACTATGGGCTTGGGCTGTCGGAGCGACGGCTCGGCGCGGCACTGGCGTCGCGGTCACGGGACGAGTTTGTGCTGTCCACCAAGGTCGGCAAGGTGTTTGAGCCCAATCTCGGCTTCTCTGGCGAGCTCGATGACGAGGGCTTCGCAGTTCCAGCGACGCTGCGGCGACGGTGGGACTTCAGCCGAGACGGCATCTTCCGCTCCCTCGAGTCGAGCCTGGAAAGGCTCGGCACTGAACGAGTCGACGTCGTCTACCTCCACGATCCCGACGACCATTGGGACTCCGCGTCGACCACGGGAGTCGACGCCCTCGTCGAGCTGCGGGATCAGGGAGCGATCGGCGCGGTCGGGGTCGGAATGAACCAGGCCGCCATGCCAGCGAAATTCATCCGCGAGACCGACATCGACCTCGTCATGCTCGCGGGCAGGTACTCGCTTCTCGATCGATCGGGTGTCGAAGAACTCTTGCCGCTGGCACTCGAGCGGGGCGTGGGCATCGTCGCCGCTGGTGTCTACAACTCGGGGCTGCTGTCGAGCCCGAAACCGCGAAGCGATGCCCACTTTGACTATGACGACGCGCCCGCTGGCCTCGTTGCCACGGCTCGCGAGATGGCGAACGCGTGCAACGCCCACGGAGTGGAGCTGCCAGCCGCCGCGATCCAGTTCCCGCTTCGCCACCCGGCGGTTGTCAACGTGGTAGTCGGGTCGCGCACAGCAAGCCAGCAGCACTCGAACAGCGAGCGGATGCGGCAGCACCTGCCGGAAGTCCTGTGGGCAGAACTAGACACGATTGCACAGCGCCCGTAGGGCACAGAAAGGCCGCACACATGGCACGTATCACCGCGATCACGACTCACGACGTGCGCTTCCCGACGTCGAAAGAGCGGGATGGTTCCGACGCGATGAACAAAGATGCGGACTACTCGGCGGCGTACGTCGTCATCGAGACGGACTCGGAGCTGCGCGGCTATGGGTTCACATTCACGATCGGCAGGGGAAACGACATCGTCGCTGAAGCCGCTCGGCAGCGCGCGCTGCCCCTCGTCGGTCGCGATGTTGACGAGGTGCTCGATGACCTCGGTGGCACCTATCGACAGCTCGCGGGAGACTCGCAACTGCGCTGGCTGGGACCGGAAAAGGGCGTCGTGCACCTGGCTCTCGCCGCGGTGATGAACGCCGTGTGGGACATGGCCGCCCGGCGCGCGTGCAAGCCCCTGTGGCGCCTTCTCGTCGACATGAGCCCCGAGCAGCTCGTGGCGGCTGCGGACCTGTCCTATCTGTCCGACGTCCTCACCCGCGAGCGCGCGCTCGACATGCTTCGCGCGCTCGAGCCAACGCGCGCGGCACGAGTCGCCGACCTTGAGAGGCGTGGCGGCTACCCCTGCTACACCACGAGCGCCGGCTGGCTCGGCTACGACGATGACAAGCTCCGCCGGCTCTTGCGAGAGGCGGTCGACGACGGCTACCGCTATCTGAAGCTGAAGGTGGGCGGAGGTCTCGAGGACGACGTGCGGCGCCTTCGCATCGCGCGCGAAGAGGTGGGTTGGGACGTCAACATCATGATCGACGCGAACCAGGTGTGGGACGTGCCAGAGGCGATCACCTGGGTGCGGGCGCTCGCCGAGTTCAAGCCGCTGTGGATCGAGGAGCCCACGAGCCCAGACGACGTGCTGGGTCACGCGGCGATCCGGCAGGCGGTGGCGCCGATCGGCGTTGCCACGGGAGAGCACGGCATGAATCGCGTGCTGTTCAAGCAGCTCTTCCAGGCGAAGGCCATCGACTTCTGCCAACTTGACTCGGCACGGCTGGCGAGTGTCAACGAGATCCTCGCGGTCTATCTCATGGCGAAAGTCTTCGAGGTTCCGGTGTGCCCGCACGCGGGCGGCGTGGGACTGTGCGAGCTCGTCCAGCACCTCTCGGTATTCGACTACGTGGCAGTGTCCGGCTCCCTCGACGACCGGGTCACGGAGTACGTCGACCACCTCCACGAGCACTTCGTGGATCCGTGCCTTGTGGTGGACGGGCACTACGTGCTGCCTTCGGCGCCTGGGTACAGCGCGCAGCTTCGCGACTCGACACTCGAGGTCTTCGAGTACCCGTTGGGCAGCTACTGGGCGGCCGAGTCGCTCCCCGCCGAGGAACTTCCGAGCCGATGAGTGCGCGCGAACTCCTCGACGCCCAGCACGTGGGCCTCCATGCGGATGCGCGCGCGATGCGAGTCGTGCCTTCTCAGCTCGCCGAGGATTCCGTAGTGCTCGGACTGGGCGTCGTGGACCGCACCCTGTTCGGACATCGCCCGAATCACCCGGGCGCGAGTCGTACGTCCAATGAGGTTCGCGATAAGGGCCGCGAGAGCGGGGTTCCTCGTCGCGGCGGCCACGAGGTTGTGGAAGTCCGTGTCGGCGTCGAGGAAGGCCTCGAAGTCGGGCTGCTCTTTGGCGAGCGCGGCGTCGGCCCTGTGGAGCGCGGCGGTGAGTTTATCCAGCTGCGCGTCATCGATGTAGTGGGCTGCGAGGCTCGCGCTCTCTGCCTCGAGCACCCGGCGAACGGTCAGCAGGTGCGCAGTGTTGGAGCCATGCTCCAACTCCGCGAGAAAGCCGAGCGGGCTGAGCAGCAGCGCGGCATCGAGCGACGTCACGTAGGTGCCGTCCCCTTGGCGAGTCTCAAGGACTCCGAGGTGAACGAGGGCGCGAACGCCTTCGCGCAGCGAGCCCCTGGAGACGCCGAGCTGGACGGCGAGATCCTTCTCGATCGGGAGCCTGTCGCCGGGACCGAGCCTGCCCGAGAGAATGAGGCGCTTGATCTCGCCGATGACCACGTCAGTCTGCGACTGGCCCGGCTCAACCTCAATCGCGGTTGGATTCATCCGACCATTGTAGGTGCGTCATGCCGCTGATCGACGCTCATCTCCACCAATGGGATCCCTCGGCGGTCGCGTACAACTGGCTCCTTGACGCACCGCCCGCGCTCAACGAGCGGCATCTCGTCGAGGACATCGAGGAGTCGGTGCTCGGCTCGGGTGTCACCGGGGCGATCCTGGTACAGGCCGCCGATAGCAGGGAAGACACCGAGGCAATGCTTGGCGTGGCACGATCAAAGGAGTGGATCACCGGGGTTATCGCGTGGGCACCGCTCGACGATCCGAGCGGGATGCGGCAGAGCCTCGACGAGTTCGCCGCCGAGCCGCTCGTGGTTGGGGTGCGCTCGCTGATCCACGACCGCGCCGACGGGGGATGGATTCTGTCCGACGCTGTGCAGCCCGGTCTGCGGTCGCTCGCGGCAGCGGGACTCGCCTTTGACTTCGTGACAAGCTCACCCGCCGCGCTCGCGCAGGTGCCACTCCTCGCAGCAAGCCACCCAGAACTCACCATCGTGGTCGACCACCTCGGAAAGCCGCCCGTCACGGGAACCCCAACTGAGCTCGGCGCGTGGCGCGAGGCGATGATCGCCGCCGCCCGCCATCCGCGCGTGCTGGCCAAAGCGTCGGGCCTCTACGGCGACCAGGGCGAGCCGGACCGCTGGAGCCGATCGCAAGTGCGGCGGATCCTTGACGTGGCTCTCGATTGCTTTGGGCCCGAGCGGATCATGCTCGGCTCGGACTGGCCCGTCTGCGAGATCGCCGGCGGTCACGGCCGCGTCTGGGGAGCGCTCGTCGCCGAGATCGACATGCTCGCGCCCACCGAGCGCGAGGCCGTGCGATGGCAGACTGCGCGTGCTGCCTATCTGGAGACGCCGCGAGCGCGCCTGATGCAGAAGGGAGCGGGTCAATGAGGCTTGCGCGAGTGGGGGAGATCGGGAGCGAGACTCCCGTGGTGTGGCATGAGGGAGCCTGGCGCGATCTGCGTTCTGTCGCGAGGGACATCAACGGTGCGCTGCTTGGCGGTGGGCTCGAGAGCGTCGCGGTTGCGTTGGCCGCTGGCCAGCTTCCTCGAATTGAAACCGCAGATCTACGTGTTGGTGCACCGATCGCGCGGCCAGGGAAGGTCGTGTGCATCGGCCTCAACTACCGCGATCACGCTCGCGAGACTCACGCCGCGATCCCCGAGGAGCCGGTGGTGTTCATGAAGGATCCGTCCACGGTCCAGGGGCCATTCGACACGGTGCTGATTCCGCGCGGATCCCAGAAGACGGACTGGGAGGTTGAGCTTGGCGTCGTCATTGGCCGCACCGCGCGGTACCTCGCTTCCCCGGCAGCGGCACGCGCATTCGTCGCGGGCTACGTGCTCTCGCACGACGTCTCGGAGCGCGAGTTCCAGCTCGAGCGGGGAGGACAGTGGGACAAGGGCAAGAGCTGTGAGACCTTCAACCCGCTGGGACCGTGGCTGCTCACCGCAGACGAGGTTCCCGATCCGCAGGCACTCGAGCTGCGTCTTGAGGTGAACGGAGTCCCGCGCCAGAGCGGCAGCACGGCCGACATGGTGTTCGGGGTGGACCATATCGTCTGGTACCTGAGCCAGTTCATGGTCTTGCACCCCGGCGATCTCATCAATACGGGCACGCCGGCCGGCGTCGCCCTCGGGTTGCCAGGCAATCCCTACCTGCGCCCCGGCGACGTCGTGGAGCTCACGATCGACGGCCTCGGGACCGCACGCCAGCACGTGGAGGCAGCATGAGCGAGTTGACGGGGCTGCGCGCCCTCATCACCGGCGGCGCGCAGGGCATCGGCAGGGCTACGGCCGACGCGATGGTCGGGCTTGGTGCGAGGGTTGCCGTCCTTGACCGCGCGGTAGAGGAGGTCTCGCCGCCGCTGCTTGGCTTCGAAGCAGACGTGAGCGACCGTGGGGCTGTGACAGACGCGATAGACGCTGCCGCGGACGCCCTCGGAGGGCTCGACATCGTGGTCAACAACGCGGGCATCGGCGCCATCGGGACGGTCGAGGCGCAGACGGATGCGGAGTGGGCGCGGGTGCTCGACGTCAATGTGGTCGGAATGGCGCGTGCGACCGCGGCCGCATTGCCGCACCTGCGGGCCTCGAGCAGCGCGGCGATCGTCAATGTCAGCTCCATCGCGGCACTCAACGGACTCCCGGAGCGCGCGCTCTACTCAGCGAGCAAGGGCGCGGTCCTGGCGCTCACCTTCGCAATGGCGACCGATCACGTCCGAGAGGGCATCCGAGTCAACTGCGTGTGCCCTGGCACGGTGAAGACGGCCTGGGTGGACCGACTGCTCGCGGCCGCGGAGGATCCGGCGGCGGAACTCGCCGCCCTCGAGGCTCGCCAGGCGATCGGACGCCTCGTCTCACCGGCAGAGGTCGCGAGCGCGATCATCTATCTCGCCAGCCCGCTCTCGGGCTCGACAACGGGCACCGCGCTCGACGTCGACGGCGGGGTCAGCCACCTGCGCGTGAGGCCACGCCCATGAGCGAACTGCGGATCGGCCAGGTCATCGGCCTCGCACCCGGCGCGGTAGAGGCGTACGAGAAATTGCACGCAGAAGTCTGGCCGGAGGTGCTCGATCGCCTTGATCGCTCGCATGTGTCGAACTACACGATCTTCCGGGACGGCCTGCAGCTGTTCTCCTACTTCGAGTACACGGGCACCGATTGGGCGACCGATGAGGCCGCGATCGCTGCGGATCCGGCGACACGGAACTGGTGGGCACTGGTGGGGTCATTGCAGGTGCCGGTGGACCACGCCGGAGAGGGCGAGTGGTGGCACACGCTCGGCGAGATCTTCCACTATGACGGCCCCGAGCGAAGTCATCAGATGCTTGAGCCATAATCGCGGCGCAAAATGCCCTTCGATTGGGCTTTCATCGCCAATACATCAGATGTATGCTGAGAATCGCGGACGAAGGAGTCTGAATGACACACACCGATGAGGGACGGCGAGTGCCGCCGACGGCGCCGTTGCTGCGCATTGTCGGGGCAAGCAAGTCGTTCCCCGGGGTGCGGGCGCTTGACGACGTTCACATGGAGTTGCTTGCGGGCGAGGTGCTGGCGCTCGTCGGAGAGAATGGCGCGGGCAAGTCGACGCTCATGAAACTCCTCTCCGGCGTGTACCAGCCCGACTCGGGCGACTTCTTCCTCGGCGGAGAGCCCTTCAGCCCGTCGAACCCACGCCACGCCATGGAGCTTGGCATCTCGATCATTCACCAGGAACTCAACCTGATGCCCGACCTCACGGTGGCGCAGAACATCTTCATTGGGCGCGAGCCACGCAAGGGGCTGTGGTTGTCTGAGCGCGCGCTGCTCGCGAAGACGCGCGACTTGATCTCGCGACTGGGTCTGCCGCTCAACCCGTCGACGCTCGTCGGGGATCTGACCGTCGCGGGGCAGCAGATGGTGGAGATCGCGAAAGCGCTGAGCTACAACGCCCGCGTGCTCATCATGGATGAACCCACTGCGGCGCTCAACGAGGCCGAGGTGGCCACCCTGTTCGACCTCATCAGGCGGTTTGTGACGCCGACGACGGGCGTCATCTACATCTCCCATCGCATGCACGAGCTTCCCGTCATATCCGATCGGGTGACGGTGCTGCGGGACGGCAAGTACGTCGACACGCTGCTCACGCCGGAGGCGAAGCCTGCGCGGCTCATCCCACTCATGGTCGGCCGCGTGATCGATGCGGACCAACGGCCTTCGGGTGCGGCGCCGCAGAGCGACCCCGCGCTTGAGGTCGACGGGCTCTCCACCCGTCACCTGCTGCGCGACGTCTCGTTCACGGTGAACAAGGGGGAGGTGCTGGGTTTCGCCGGCCTCATGGGAGCCGGTCGCACCGAACTCGCCCGGGCGATCGTGGGCGCCGACAAGCGAGAGTCCGGCGTGATCAAGGTGCACGGGCGCGTCGCGTCGATAGCCAATCCCGCGGACGCCGCGCGCTACGGCGTCGGGTACTTGTCAGAGGACCGTAAGCGGTTCGGCGTGGTGCTGGGAAGGTCGGTGCGCGACAACATCGTTCTCGCGTCGCTTCGCGAATACGTCAACAAGCTGGGCTTCATGCGCGAGCAGGACATCTCACGGGACGCCAAGGCCTCCGTCAAGGCGCTCAGCATCCGCACCCCGGGCATCAATCAGCTGGTGCAGAACCTGTCCGGCGGAAACCAGCAGAAGGTCGTCGTAGCGAAGTGGCTGGTACGGGACTGCGACGTACTCATCTTCGACGAGCCCACGCGCGGCATCGACATCGGCGCAAAGGACGAGATCTACGCCCTGCTGCACCAGCTTGCAGCGCAAGGCAAGGCGATCGTCATGATCTCATCGGAGCTCCCCGAGGTCCTGCGCATGTCGCACCGCATCGCGGTCATGTGCGAGGGCCGCATCACCGCAGTACTCGCCAATGAAGAGGCGACCCAGGAAAACATCATGGAATACGCAACGCGCTTCAGCGCTGAAGGGCTGGTTAGGGCATGACCATCGACCACGAGGGCGTCGCACCCGCGGCGCCGCCACGCACTGAGGGCCTGGTTGCGAGGGCGCGGGGGTCGCTGCAGCAGCTGCTCGCATTCGGCAGCCTCATCGTCATCATCGTGGTGTTTTCGGTATGGAGCCCGTACTTCTTCACCGCGAGCAATCTCGTCGGCATCCTCATGGCGGCAACCGTCGTCGGAATCCTCGCGCTTGGCACCACATTCGTGATCATCGCCGGAGGCATCGATCTCTCGATCGGCACCGGAATGATCCTGTGTGGGGTCATGACTGGGGTGTTCCTGACCTACTGGGGCTGGCCCCTCTGGCTCGGAGTCCTGTGCGGCATTCTGTTCGGTGGTCTCATAGGCGTCATCAACGGGCTGAACATCGCGTTCCTGAAGATCCCGCCCTTCATCGCGACCCTCGGCATGATGCTCATCAGCGCGGGCCTGTCGCTGGTGATCTCCGGTACGAAGCCCATCTACTTCCCCGATACCCCGGGATTCGAGAACCTCATGAACTGGTCGGTGATCCCTGGCGCCCGCTTCCCGCTCGGCGTTGTGATCTTCCTCGTCCTCGTCGTCGTGGCAGCGATCATCCTCGCCAAGACGATCATCGGGCGCTACGCGTTCTCGATCGGCTCGAACGAGGCCGCGACCGAGCTGTCGGGCGTCCGGGTGCGCAAGTGGAAGGTCACCATCTACGGGATGGCCGGCCTCTTCGTCGGCATTGCGGGCGTGCTGTCCGCGTCGCGCCTGAGCTCGGCGCAACCCGTCGGCGGGATGGGCCTCGAGCTCGAGGCCATCGCCGCAGTGGTCATCGGCGGCACGTCGCTGCAGGGCGGCAGGGGCTCGATCATCGGCACCGTCGTCGGTGCGCTCATCGTCGCGGTGCTCACCAACGGGCTTCGCGTGACCGAGGTGCCACAGGAATGGCAGTCCGTCGTAGTCGGACTCGTGATTCTCGTGGCCGTGTACTTCGACATGTTGCGAAGAAGGGGGGCGTAGGAACACGCAGTCCTCGCGCCGAGCAAAGCCCGCTCGGTGCGCGTATTCACCCGAGTAGCAAAGACAAAGGAGTCAAGCACATGGAAAGGAAGAAGTTCGCTGGCCTCGTCGCAGCCGGCGTCGCCGCCGCGGCACTCGCACTTGCGGGTTGCTCCGGCGGCGAGGCCGAGGACCCGACGACCCAGCCGACCAACACCGGAGGAGGTGACGGGGGAACCGGCGAGCAGCCATACGTCGCCCTCATCTCCAAGGGGTTCCAGCACCAGTTCTGGCAGGCGGTGAAGCAAGGTGCCGAGCAGGCCGGTGAAGAGTTCAACGTCAAGGTCACCTTCGAGGGAGCCGAGGAGGAGGGCAACGTCGAGCAGCAGATTCAGCTGCTCCAGACCACTCTCGACAAGCACCCGGACGCTCTCGGCTTCGCTGCGATCGACAGCCAGGCGGCGGGGCCCCTCATGGACCAGGCCAAGCAGCAGGGCACGCCCGTAATCGCGTTCGACTCGGGCGTCGACAGCGACGTACCGCTCACGACCGCGGCGACGGACAACCTCGCGGCCGCGGCCGAGGCGGCCAAGCACATGGCCGAACTCATCGGCCACGAAGGGAAGATCGCCCTCGTGGTTCACGACCAGACCTCCGTCACCGGCGTGCAGCGCCGCGACGGATTCGTCGACTATATGAAGGCGAACGAGCCCAAGATCGAGATCGTCGACATCCAGTATTCGGGTGACCCGGCGAAGGCTGCGGACATCGCGAAGGCGATGATCAACGCCAACCCCGACCTCAAGGGGCTCTACGGGTCGAACGAGGGTGCCGCGATCGGCATCGTCCATGCTGCTCAGGAGCTCGGCCTGCCCAACGGCAAGCTCGTCATCATCGGCTTCGACTCCGGCAAAGACCAGATCGACGCGATCAACAGCGGGCTGATGGCGGGGGCCATCACCCAGAACCCGGTCGGCATCGGCTATGAGACCGTCAAGGCGGCCGTCGCAGCCATCAAGGGAGAGACCCTGCCCAAGACGATCGACACGGGCTTCTACTGGTACGACAAGACCAACATCGACGATCCCAAGATCCAGGCGGTGCTGTACCAGTAGTACGTGGCGGGGTGGCCACGCCGGTTTGCCCGGCGCTGGCCGCCCCGCTTGCGCGCGCTACCGTGATCGCGAGGAGACCCCATCGTGAAGAGGAAACTTCCAAGCCCACGCCAGCTTCGCCAGCTGGTGCGCTTCAGGACCTTCGAATGGAACGCGACCCGGCGTCGGCTGGCGAAGGCCATGACCATCTGGGACCTGAGGGCCATCGCGAAGCGTCGGACGCCACGTGGGGCCTTCGACTACGCCGACGGCGCGGCAGAGGCCGAGATCAGCCTGGATCGAGCACGGCAGGCGTACCTCGACATCGAATTCCGACCGTCGATCCTGCGCAATGTCAAGGAGGTCAACACCGCGTGGCAGGTCTTGGGCGGCGAGGTGAGCATGCCCGTCGGGATAGCGCCGACTGGCTTCACGCGGATGATGAACGCCGAGGGCGAGGCCGCGGGGGCGGCAGCTGCGCAGGACGCGGGGGTGCCGTTTGCACTCTCGACCATGGGAACGACGTCCCCTGAAGGTGTCGCCGCCGCGGCTGCACGCGGGAGGAACTGGTTTCAACTCTACATGTGGACTGACCGCGACAGATCCATGGAGCTCGTCTCTCGCGCGGCAGCAGCCGGATTCGACGCGTTGCTGGTCACGGTCGACGTGCCGGTCGCAGGGAATCGGATTCGGGACAAGCGCAACGGGTTCACGATCCCTCCGGCGCTTACTGGCCGCACGGTTCTCAATGCCATTCCCCGACCCGCGTGGTGGTTCAACTTCCTGACCACCGAGGAGCTGCAGTTCGCTTCCTTGAGCGAGTGGAAGGGCACCGTGGCCGAGTTGCTCGACTCGATGTTCGACCCCACGGTCACCTACGAGGACCTGGCGTGGATCCGCGATCAGTGGCACGGCCCCGTCGTCGTCAAAGGCGTGCAGACGCTCGAGGATGCGCGCAGGCTAACGAGCATGGGCGTCGACGCCATCACGCTGTCGAATCATGGCGGCAGGCAACTCGATAGGGCTCCCGTGCCGTTCCACCTGCTTCCCAGCGTCGTTCGCGAGGTGGGGTCCGACGTCGAGGTGCATGTCGACACCGGAATCATGAGCGGCGCCGACGTTGTGGCCGCGGTGGCGCTGGGCGCTCGCTTCACGATGGTCGGGCGCGCATATCTCTACGGCTTGATGGCGGGGGGCCGGCGTGGCGTAGATCGTGCCCTAGGTCTGTTCCGCGCGGACATAGAACGCACGATGCGACTCTTGGGCGTGGCGAGCCTCGAGGAACTCGAGCCCGCCCACGTGCGCCAACTCGAGCGCCTGGTGCCGCGTCGAGACTAGCGCCCCATCGCAACGCGCTCGGGGCAGTCGAACGGATCGCGGGCGCTTAGGCCCACCTTGTTGAGGTAGGCGGTGACGATGCCGTAGGAGCGGAGCAGCCCGGTCTCCGTGTAGGGGAGGTCGATGTTGGCGCAGTGCTCGCGCACGATCTCGCGGGCGCGGAACAGCTGCGGTCGCGCCATGTTGGGGAAGAGGTGGTGCTCAATCTGGAAGTTGAGGCCGCCCATGAGGACGGTCATG
>Ga0160436_1000450_pt1 | contig 16403 bp, 16 predicted proteins | sample HID1973M_E0MG_FD_108264 | JGI IMG/M metagenome (GOLD analysis project Ga0160436, IMG submission 108264) | Enriched mosquito-associated microbial communities from UW Madison campus, WI, USA - HID1973M_E0 MG | ecosystem: Host-associated > Arthropoda: Insects > Digestive system > Unclassified ...
GCCAGCGCCGCGAGCTCGTCGTCGATCCTGGTCAGCGGGGACGCCGGGCTCGGGTTGAGGAAGTCAGGGGTCCACTGACGGTCGTCCACCAGCGCCAGCAGCGTGCGCATGTCGAGGCGCTGGCGGGCGGCCTCGGTGCGGCGCAGCCACGGCAGCTGTAGCGGGAAGCGCGACGGGTCGTGCACCGCGCGCAGCGAGAGGCCCAGCTCGCACAGCGGGGAGATGCCGAAGCGCACGCCCCCGACGTCGGCGTCCGTCAGCTCATAGCGCAACATGTAGCCAGACGCTACATCCGTTCCGCGACGTGACGGTCGTCGGCGAACCTACGGACGTGCCCACGCAGCCCGCGCTCGACGTCCAGCTCCCCCTCGACGCGGCGGGCGATCCCACGATCGCCCTCAGCGCCGAACCGCGCGATCCACACACGCTCGTCGAACGCCTGGCCGCGTCGGTCGTGGATCCCGTGCTGCGGGTGCTGGTCGCCGCCACGCTCGTCGGGCGGCTGGGCCGAGGCGTGTTCCTGGCGGTCACGGCGGTCTACCTGACGCTCGTGGTCGGGCTGCACCCCGCCCAGGTCGCGGCGGTGCTGACGGTCTCCGGAGCGGCGGGGGTCGCGGCGTCGGCACCTGCCGGCTACCTCGCCGACAGGCTCCGCGCCAGGCGCCTCATGTTCGCGTTCATGGCGCTCGAGGGCGTCGCGCTGTGCGGGTACGTCGCGGTGCAGTCCTTCGCCGCGGCGCTGGTGGTCGCGGCGCTCGTCGGGACGTTCGACTCCGCGGGCAACACCGTGCGCATGGCCGTGATCGCGCGGGCCTTCGAGGGGCCCGCCCGCGTCCACGCGCGCGCCGTGCTGCGGACCGTGACCAACCTGTCGATCGCGGTGGGTTCCCTGGTAGGCGGCGTCGCGCTGGCCCTGGACTCCGACCTCGCGTTCCGCCTGGTCATCGGCGCTTCCGGAGCGGTCTTCGCACTCAGCAGCCTCGTCGTGCTGCGCCTGCCGGCCCGCGTGGACGCGCACGTCGACGAGCGCACGCGACCGGCACCTGCCCGCGCGTCGCTCGTCGAGCGGCCGCGCTCCCCCTGGCGCGACCCGCGCTACCTGACCCTGAGCGTGCTGAGCGCCGTGTTCGGCATGCAGTTCGGCCTCGCCGAGGTGGGCGTCCCGCTGTGGATCGTGCACCACACCCAGGCGCCGACGGCGGTCGTCGCCGCGCTGCTGATCCTCAACACGATCGTCGTCGTGCTCTTCCAGGTCCCGCTGTCCCGCGGGACCGACGACCTGCGCCACGCCGCCCGCGTGATGATCGTCGCCGGCGGGCTCATGGCCGTCGCCTGCGCGGCCTACGAGCTCGCGAGCGGGCACCGGCCGTGGGTGGCCGTCGCGATCCTGGTGGCGGCCGCGCTCGCGCACGCATTCGCGGAGGTGCTGTCCCAGGCGGCGGCGTGGGGGCTGAGCTTCGAGCTCGCCGACCCGCGCGCGCCCGGCGCCTACCAGGGCGTGTTCTCGATGGGCTACAACCTGGGGGCCATGGCCGCTCCGGTGCTGCTCACCGCCGCGATCGGGCTGGGGATGGGCGGATGGGCCCTCCTCGCGACCGTCTTCGTGGCGTCCGCTCTGGGTACGACGACGATCGCGTTCCGGGCCGCACACGACGGAGCCGCGGCCACCTCGAGGTGACCGCGGCTCCGGGTGATCGATCGGCGTGGATCAGGAGGCGGTGTCGCCCTCCGTGGCGGTCGGCGGCACGTCCGTCGCGGGCTTGGCCGGCGCGCGGCGGGTGACCTTCTTGGCCGTCTCGGTGGCGGCGTCCTTCGCGTCGGACACCTTCTCCGAGATGGCGTCGCCGGCGTCGGAGAGCTTCTCGGTGATCGCATCCTTGGCGTCGGAGACCTTCTCGGCCGCCTTGTGCGTGGCCTCGCGGCCCTTCGCGACGGCGGAACCGGCCGCCTCGCCGAGCGCGTCCGCGGCGTCACCCGCGCTGGACCGTGCGGTGCTCGACGACCCGAACGAGTCGGTCGGCTCCCACGGCTCCGCCCACGGGTCGACGGTGGTCTGCGACCGGCGCCAGGCGGCGAACGCGGCACCCAGGCCCAGCAGGCCGACGACGAGCAGGACGACCTTGCCGCCGCGGTGCTTCTTCTCCGCCTTCGCGGCAGCGGCCGCGGCGACGGCCGCAGCCTTCGCGTTGGCCTTGTCGGAGGCCGCGTCGGCGGCCTTCTCGACGGCGGCGCCGGCCTTGACGGCGGCGTCGTTCATCGCCTGGATCAGCCGGGGAAGAACGTCGTCGACCAGCTTGTCGTGCGCCGTGTCGATGGCTGGGCTCGCCTTCTCGGCAGCCGTCTGCACCTTGGGAGCGGCCACCTTCACGCTCTCCTTGTACAGGTGCTCGACGCGCGGGACCAGCCAGTCGACGAACGCCTCGACCTTGGGCGTGGTCCACTCCTTGGCCTGCTCGGCGGCGTCGGCCGCCTTGCCCGCGGCCTGCTTGGCGCCGGAGGCCGCCTGGCTCGCCGCACCGCTCAGCGTGGAGCCGAGGTCGGAGGCCTGGTCCTTGAGCTTGTCGGTGTCGACGTCGATCTTCGAACGGGTGAAGGGCATGTTCACTCCCACGTCAGGTTCGCTGCACTGACTACACACTCTGCCACCTGGGCGCTTGGTGCGCAGGGGCTGGCGAGCGCCTCCGTCGGACCTTCACAGGCCGCCCCGTGCCAGACTGGAGGCATGTTCGCGACCCTGCACACGTCCGCCGGAGACATCCGGATCGAGCTCTACCCCAACCACGCGCCGACGACGGTCGAGAACTTCGTCGGCCTCGCCACGGGCACCAAGCCGTGGAAGGACCCGGCCACCGGCGCCGAGCGCACCGACCCGCTGTACGACGGCGTGGTCTTCCACCGTGTCATCTCCGGCTTCATGATCCAGGGCGGCGACCCGCTCGGCTCCGGCCGCGGCGGCCCCGGCTACCAGTTCGACGACGAGATCCACCCGGAGCTCCGCTTCGACGAGCCCTACCTGCTGGCGATGGCCAACGCGGGCAAGGCCCTCAACCCGGTCACCGGCAAGGTGGGCGGCACCAACGGCTCGCAGTTCTTCATCTCCGTGGCCCCCACGGACTGGCTGACCGGCAAGCACACGATCTTCGGCAAGGTGGCCGACGACGAGAGCCGCGCGGTGGTCGACGCGATCGCCGGTGCCCGCACGCGTCCCGGCGACCGCCCGGTCGAGGACATCACCATCGCCTCGATCGAGATCGAGGACTGACATCTCGCAAGAGCAGGTAGGCCAGCCGGCCGCACCTCCGGTGTGCCCGCGCCACCCCGACCGGGTGTCGTACGTGCGCTGCCAACGGTGCGGCCGGCCTGTCTGCGCGGACTGCCAGCGGCAGGCGGCGGTCGGGGTCCAGTGCGTCGACTGCGTCGCTGAGGCCGCCGCGGCCGTGCCTGCTCGGCGCACGATCCTCGGCGGGCAGGTCCGCCAGGGCCGACCCGTGGTGACGCTGACGCTCATCGGGCTGTGCGTGGCGAGCTACGTGCTCCAGCAGGTCGACGACCCTGGCTGGATCAACCGGTTCGCGTTCAACCCGGTCGTGGCCTCGGCCGAGCCGTGGCGGTTCGTCACCGCGGCCTTCCTGCACGGCTCGGTCATGCACCTGGCGCTCAACATGATCGCCCTGTGGTTCGTCGGCCCGTTCCTGGAGCAAGGGCTCGGGCGGGTCCGGTTCGCCACGTTGTACCTGCTCAGCGCCGTGGCCGGGCAGGTCGGGGTCGTCCTGCTGGCGGGTCCCACCGACACGTGGACGACGTGGGTCGTGGGTGCGTCCGGGGCCGTGTTCGGGCTCTTCGGTGCCATCTTCTTCGTCATGCGCCGCGTCGGCGGCAACGTGAGCGGCATCGTCGGCGTGATCGTGCTGAACGTGGTGCTGGGCTTCGTGGTCTCCGGCATCGCGTGGCAGGCGCACATCGGCGGGCTCGTCGCCGGTGCTGTGCTGGGCGCCGCGTACTCGCTCGCGCCGCGCGCCTATCAGCGGACGATCGCCGTCGCCGTGCCCGTCGCGCTGCTCGTCCTCATGTACGTGCTGGTGAACGCCGCGTACGCGAACGTGCACCTCTCGTTCCTCTGAGACGACCGTTCCAGCCCCCCGGCGGACATCAACAGCATTACTCACACCTGTGGAATTACACCGGTGTAGTTATCCACAGTGTGCGTAAGTCCTGTTGATGGACCGGGCGAAGCTGTGGGGAAGCGTCAGCGCCAGCGGGTCGTCATGATGAAGCCCGCGACGATCAGCACGCCGCCGATGGCGAGGTTCCAGCTGTCGATCCCCGGGATCGGGTACTGCGACTGCGACAGGTACGTGACGACGATCCACGCGAGGCCGACGAGCATCAGACCGAGCATCACGGGGACGAACCACGGCGGGTTGACCTTGGGGCCCGACGACTTCACGGGGGGCGGGGTGTACTCGGCCTTCTTGCGCGACTTCGACTCGGGCACGTCCGGTGGCTCCTGTCCGACGACGGCCGCGCGCGAGAGGCGGAGGCCGGGTGACGTTCGTGTGGTGATACGAGCGGGGTCGGTCCGAGCGCATCATCACGCGCGAACCATGGCCTAGCGTAGTGGCCGAGCACAACCACCCCGACCCGGGAGCCCTCCGTTGACCGATCACCCGCACCGGGCGCGCCGCCGCGTGGCGCGCGGCACCGTGTCGGTGGCGGTCGTGCTGGCGCTGTCCGGGGCGCTGTTCGCGGCCAACGCCAAGTTCGCGCAGGCGTCCGGCGAGCGCCGCCCGCAGGACATCCACGACCTGGCGCAGGCGGAGCTCAAGCGCGTCGACACGTTGACGACCGAGGTCGACGACCTGCACGACGAGGTGAACGGCCTGGCCGACGCGGCGAGCACCGCCGGCGGCGACGACGTCACGCCACCCGACACGGCGTACCAGGTCGAGGCCGGGACCGTCGCGGTCACGGGTCCGGGCCTGACGGTCCAGCTGGACGACGCCCCGGCGGACTCGCCGCGCCGCGCCGACGTGGCCGCGGACGTGCTCGTCGTGCACCAGCAGGACCTGCAGGCCGTCATGAACGCGCTGTGGGCCGGCGGCGCCGAGGCCATGTCGCTCATGGACCAGCGCGTGATCGCGACGAGCGCCTTCCGGTGCGTCGGGAACGTGCTGCGGCTGCAGGGTCAGGTGTACTCGCCGCCCTACCGGGTGCGCGCGATCGGCGACCCCACGGCCCTGCGGGCGGCCCTCGATGCTTCGGAGGCCGTCTCCGCATACCGGCGCGACGCCGCCGACGTCGGCCTCGGCTGGTCGGTGGCGTCCGGCACGCTGGACCTGCCCGCGTACGCGGGTGCCACGGAGCTCTCGTCGGCCACGGTCCCGAAGGGGACGCCCGTGCTCCCCGGGCTCCCCGACGCCGGCGAGCCGTCGCCCGCGCTCGACGCGCCGGCGCTCGACGTCCCCGCCGCGCCCAGCCCCATACCCAGCGCGAGCGAGCACAAGAAGAAGAAGGCGAAGCCCTCCCCCAGCGCGAGCACCTCGTGAGCGCCCGCCGCGGGCACCGGCCCCGCCCGCAGTCGCGCGTCTCACGGATCGCCTACGGGGTCGTCGGCGTGGTCGGCGAGCTCCTCATCACGGTCGGTGTCCTGCTGTTCGGCTTCCTCGTCTGGCAGCTCTGGTGGACGGACGTGCAGGGCAACCGAGCCCAGGCGGAGATCGTGCGCGAGGTGGTGCGCGCGACGCCGCCGGCCCCGACCCCGCAGCCCAGCGGGACGCCCGCAGTCGTCATCGCGAAGCCCCGCCACGACGAGCCGCCCGTGATGAAGGAGCCCGCGCACGCGGTCACCTTCGCCACGATGCAGGTGCCGCGCTGGGACGGTGAGCCCGAGCGACCCATCAGCCAGGGCACGGACCGGCCGACGGTGCTCGACCCCAAGGGCGTCGGTCATTACGAGGGCACCGCGATGCCCGGCGGGGTCGGCAACTTCGCCGTCGCGGGTCACCGCACCACGTACGCCAAGCCGTTCAACCGGATCGCCGAGCTGAAGAAGGGCGACGCGGTCGTCGTGCGCACCAACACGATGGACGGCGGCGACGGCACCGACACCTGGTACGTCTACAAGGTCGTCTCGACGCAGATCGTGGCGCCCACCGACGTCGCCGTGATCGCGCCGGTGCCGAACGAGCCGGGTGCCACGCCCACCGAGCGCATGATGACGATGACGACGTGCCACCCCATGTTCTCCGCGCGTGAGCGGTACATCGTGCACCTGGTCCTGGACTACTGGGCGCCCGTGAGCAGCGGGACACCGGCTGAGCTGGTGAAGGGTGCGAAGGTGCCCAGCGCTGCGCCCACGGGTACGCCCACGAGTACGCCGACGAGCACGAAGGGGTCATGATGTACGGATGGTTGTGGCGGCACCTGCCCGGGCCGACCGCCGTGCGGATCCTGATCGCCGCGCTGCTCGTCGCCGGCGTGGTCGCCGCGTGCTTCGCGTGGCTCTACCCGGCCATCGCGCCGTACATGCCCTTCAACGACACCACGGTGGGTGAGTGATGACCCGGATCCTCGTGATCGACAACTACGACTCGTTCGTCTACACGATCGTCGGCTACCTGCAGCAGCTGGGCGCCGACACCGTCGTGGTGCGCAACGACGCCGTGCCGCCGCTCGCGGAGCGCGCGCAGTACGACGGCATCCTCGTCTCCCCCGGGCCGGGGACGCCGGCCGAGGCGGGCGCGAGCATGGACGTCATCCGCGACTGCGCCGCCACCGGCACACCCATGCTGGGCGTCTGCCTGGGCCACCAGGCGCTCGGCGAGGTCTTCGGCGGCACCGTCACGCACGCGCCCGAGCTCATGCACGGCAAGACGAGCGAGGTCGCGCACGACGGTGAGGGCGTGCTGTCCGGGCTCCCGACGCCGTTCACCGCCACGCGGTACCACTCGTTGGCCGTCGTGAACGGGACCGTGTCCGACGAGCTCGAGGTCACCGCCACGACGCATGGCATCATCATGGGCCTGCAGCACCGCACGCTGCCGCTGCACGGCGTGCAGTTCCACCCCGAGTCCGTGCTGACCGAGGGCGGCCACCGCCTGCTCGCCAACTGGCTGGAGCTGTGCGGGTCCACCGACGCCGTCGAGCGCTCCGAGGGGCTGCACCCGCTCGTGCGGGCCTGAATGTACGGACGACGAAGGGGGCCGGCTGAGCCGGCCCCCTTCGTCATGTCCTGCTAACCCGCCGGTGGTGGCTGCGTGGCCGCCGGGTCCGTGGCGGTGTCCGTCGGGGCGGGCTGGTTCTGCGGGCCCTTCGAGACGTGGATCGTGATGATGGCGTCGGGCTCGACCTGGTCGCCGCCCGCCGGTTCGGTGAAGATGACCGAGCCCTCGGGCTTGTCGTCGGAGAAGTCGTCGACCCGTACCGGGGTCCCCGTGATCCCGGCGTCCTTGATCGCCTTCACCGCGTCGTCGTACGACATGTCCGTGACGTTGGGAACCACCGCGTTGGTCGGCGCGATCGCCACCTTGAGCGTGATCAGGGTGCCCTGCTTGAGCAGGCCGTCACGGTCCTGGTCGATGACGGTGCCGGGCTTCTCGTCGCTGGTCTCCACCTGATCGGTGTTGACCTGCATGCTCAGGTCGTTGAGCTTCTTCTTGGCTTCCTTCTCGTCCTTGCCCGTGAAGTTGGGGACGTCCACGTTGCCGGTCGAGACCGAGAGCTTGACCGGGCTGTCCTTGGCGACGGACGCGTCAGCCGCGGGATCCTGCTTGGTGACCTCGCCCTTGGGGTAGTCGGGGTTGTCGTCGTCCTCGCGGGTCGGGTCGACCGTCAGGCCCGCAGCCGTGAGCGTCGCGGTCGCGTCCGCGGCTGACTGGCCGACGACGTTCGGGACCGTGACGGAGTCCGCGCCGCTCGAGACGACCACCGTGACCGTGCTGCCCTCGTCGATCTCGGTGCCCGCCGTGGGGTCCGTGCTGATGACGTTGTTCTCCTCGACGGTGTCGTCGGCCTTCGTCTCGACCTTCGGCACGAACCCGTCCTGCTTGAGGGCGTTGAGCGCGTCCTCCTGGCTCTGGCCGACGACGTCGGTGACGGGCACCTGCGTCGGGCCGTCGTCCCCCTTGCCGAGCAGCAGCCACAGGATGCCGGCGACGGCGAGGACGGCGATCCCCACCAGCAGCCAGATCAGCCACGGCTTGCCGTTGTCCTCGTCGTCCTCGAGAGTCGCGACCTCGGCGAGCCCGGTGGTGCCCCACGGGGACGTCGCGGGCGGGATCGCCTGCGTCGCCGTGACGGGGACCGGCGCGGCCATGACCTGCGTGGCCTCGGCGGCGGCGGCGACCGCCGGCACGATGGCGCCGACGGCGGGCGCGGCGACCGCGCTGCCGCGGAGCACGGCCTCCAGGTCGGAGCGGAACTCTGCGGCCGTGGAGTAGCGCGAGTCGCGCTCCTTGGCCAGTGCCTTGAGCGTGATGCGGTCCAGGCTGTCCGGGACGTCGGACGCGAGCGAGCTGGGCACCGGCGCGGCCTCGCGGACGTGCTGGTAGGCGACGGAGACCGGCGAGTCGCCCGTGAACGGCGGGCGGCCCGTGAGCAGCTCGAACAGCAGGCAGCCGGCCGAGTAGAGGTCGGAGCGGGCGTCGACGGTCTCACCGCGCGCCTGCTCGGGCGACAGGTACTGCGCGGTGCCGATGACGGCCTGCGTCTGCGTCATGGTCGCGGCGCTGTCCGCCACCGCGCGGGCGATGCCGAAGTCCATCACCTTGACCGCGCCCGTGGGCGTCAGCATGACGTTGGCGGGCTTGATGTCGCGGTGCACGATGCCCGCGTGGTGCGAGTACTCGAGCGCCGAGAGCACGCCGGCGGTGATCTCGACGGCCTCCTCGATCGGCACGGCGGCGCCGTCACGCAGGATGTCGCGGACCGTGTGGCCCTCGACGTACTCCATGACGATGAACGGCACGTGCCCGACGACGCCCGTCGGCTCGGTGATCACGTCCTCGCCCGTGTCGTACACGGCGACGATGGCGGGGTGGTTGAGCGACGCGGCGGCCTGCGCCTCGCGCCGGAACCGGTTCTGGAAAGAGGGGTCGCGTGCGAGGTCGGAGCGCAGGATCTTGATCGCGACCGTGCGTCCGAGCCGCGTGTCGTGGCCGATGTGCACCTCGGCCATGCCACCACGGCCGATGAGCTCACCGACCTCGTACCGTCCGGCGAGGATCCGGGATCCGTCGTCCACCACTAGGCGTCCTTCACTTCCGTCGCAAGGGCTGTTGCGTCACTCGAACCCGGGTTGGCACCGGACGCACTGTCATGAGGGTACTGATCCCCGTCGTCCGGTGCGACGACCTGGGCCTGGACCAGCAGGATCGATGCCGGACCTTCACCGGAAGCACCCGTGAGCCTGCCCGCGAACGCGGCCCCGAGCAGGCCGATCAGCAGCAGGACCAGGGCGATCAGGGGCCAGCCGAAGCGCCGGCTGCCCACCTGCACGCCGGTCTCGCCGCGTTCCGTGCGGTGCACGGCATGGGCGCCGTGCCCGGAGGTGCGGGTGCCTGAGGTGCTGCGGGAGGCCGGGCGTGCGTCGCCGGGGGGGCGCGACGCCGGGGCGAAGGACGGCGGCGCCGCGGTCACCGGCTGCACCATCGGGTCCGGAGCGCGCTCCGGCCGGCTGACCAGCACCGGGACACCGCTGGGCGGGGTGCGCGGCACCAGCCGGTCGAACGTATCCGCGAGCTCCGCGCCCGACTGCGGTCGTGCTGCCGGGTCCTTGGACAGCAGCTGCAGGACCACGTCCGCCAGTGCGCGGTCCACGGTCGCGGGCAGCGGCGGGACGGGGTTGTTGACGTGGGCGACGGCGATGTCGACGGCCGTCGGCCCCGTGAAGGGCCGGTGCCCGACGAGCGCCTCGTACGCGATGATCCCCAGCGAGTACAGGTCCGACAGCGGCGTCGCCGCCCGGCCCACGGCCTGCTCCGGCGAGAGGTACTGGGCCGTGCCCATCACCATGCCGGTCGCGGTCATGACCATCTGGTTCTGCGCCAGCGAGACCCCGAAGTCGGTGATCTTCACGCGGCCGCCGCGGCCCAGCAGGATGTTGCCGGGCTTGACGTCGCGGTGGACGACGCCCGCCTCGTGCGCCGAGTGCAGCCCGCGCGCGGACTGGGCCAGGATCGGCAGCAGCCGGGCCGCGGGCAGCACCGGCTCGCGCTCGAGCAGGTCCGCGAGCGGCTCGCCCACCACCAGCTCGATCACCAGGTAGCTCGAGCCGTCCTGCTCGCCGTAGTCGAAGAGCTGGGCGATGTTGGGGTGCGACAGGGCCGCGGAGTTGCGAGCCTCCGTGCGGAACCGGTCCAGGAAGCCCCTGTCCCCCGCGAACTCGGCCTTGAGCACCTTGACGGCGACCGAGCGGGCCAGTGACTCGTCGTACGCCTCCCACACCTCGCCCATGCCGCCGACGGCGATCTGCCGCACCAGCCGGTAGCGGTCGCCGAGCGCGATCCCGATCGCGGTCCTCACGAGCTCAGCACCGCCTGGATGACGGCCTTCGCGATGGGCGCCGCGACCTTGCCGCCCGTCGCCTCGCTGCCGGCGCTGCCGCCGTGCTCGACGATCACCGCGACGGCCACCTGCGGGTCGTCGGCCGGCGCGAACGCCGTGAACCACGCGTGCGGAGCCTTGCCCTCGGCGTTCTGCGCGGTGCCGGTCTTGCCCGCCACCTGTACGCCGCTGATCTGGGCCGCCGTGCCGGAACCGTTCTCGACGACGCCCAGCATCATGTCCTTCAGGGTCGCCGCGGTGCTCGGCGAGACCGCCGTGGACAGCAGGCTCGGCTCGGTCTGGGAGACGACGCTCAGGTCGGCGGCGCGGATGCGGTCGACGAGGTGCGGGGCCATGAGCTTGCCGTCGTTGGCGATGGCCGCCGAGACCATGGCCATCTGCAGCGGCGTCGCGGCGACGTCGTACTGGCCGATGGCCGCCTGGGCGGTCTGCGGCGCGTTCGCCTCCGCCGGGAAACGGCTGGTCGCGGTGCCCGTCGGGATGAACAGGTCGGTCTGGTCGAAGCCGAACTTGTCGGCCTGCGTGCGCAGCGCGTCGTCGCCCAGGTCCATGCCGAGCTGCGCGAACGCGGTGTTGCAGGAGACCCGCAGGGCGTCCTTGAGCGTGATCGGGTTCGCGCCGCAGCCCTCACCGCCGAAGTTGCCGATGCTCGCGGTCGTCTGCGGCAGGTCCAGGCGGTCGGGTGCCGGGAGCTTCGAGTCCTCGGTGTACTTGCCGCTCTCGAGCGCCGCCGCAGCCGTGACCAGCTTGAACGTCGAACCCGGGGGGTAGACCTCGCGCGTGGCGTTGTTGAGCAGGGGGTTTCCCTCGGCGTCGAGCAGGTCGGAGTACGCCTTGCTGGCCTTCTTGCTGCTGTGCACCGCAAGGTCGTTGGGGTCGTAGCCCGGTGTCGAGACCATGGCCAGGATGCGGCCGGTGGACGGCTCGATCGCGACGACCGCCCCCTTCTGGTTGCCCAGCCCGTCGAACGCGGCCTTCTGCGCCGCCGGGTTGATCGACGTCTCGACCGCCGCGCCCTCGGGCTTCTTCCCGGTGATCAGGTCGCGGACGCGGCTGAAGAAGAGCTGGTCGCTGCGGCCCGTGAGCTGGTCGTTCTCCGCGTACTCGAGCCCGGCGCTGCCATTGGAGATCGAGTAGAAGCCCGTCACCGCGGAGTACAGCTCACCGTCGGTGTACTTGCGCTGGTAGCCGAAGGCGTCGTCGGACTTCACCGACTCCGCCACGGCCTTGCCGTCCACGACGATGGGCCCGCGGGCGTCGCCGAACTCGCGGTACAGCGAGCGGACGTTGCGCTGGTCGGCGTTGAGGGTCTTGGCGTCGAAGAACTGCACGTAGGTGGCGCCGCCCATGAGGACCAGGAACATGACGATCACCACGGTGGCGAGCCGGCGCAGGGGCGTGTTCATCGCACCGTCCCGATCCGCTCGGTGACGTTGTCGTCGCCTGTCGGGCGGGGTGCGTCGACCACGGGGATCCCGCCCGTCGGCGTCAGCGCGGACACGGCGGGCGCCGGGCGGCGCGCGTCGTTCGAGATGCGCAGCAGCAGCGCGACGATGACCCAGTTGGCCAGCAGCGACGAGCCGCCGTAGGCGAGGAACGGCGTCGTCAGACCCGTCAGGGGGATGATCCGCGTGACACCGCCGACGACGACGAACGTCTGGAACGCGACGACGAACGCGAGGCCGCCGGCCAGCAGCTTGCCGAACCCGTCGCGCACGCCGATGGCCGTGCGCAGGCCGCGCTCGGCCAGCACCAGGCCGATCATGAGCAGCGCCATCAGACCTGTCAGACCGAGCTCCTCGGCCAGCGACGTGATGATGAAGTCCGACTCGGCGTAGGGGACGATGTCCGGCCGCCCCTGGCCCAGCCCGGTACCGAAGAGCCCGCCGGCGGACATGCCGAACAGGCCCTGCACCAGCTGGCCCGACCCGCCGTACGCCTTGTTGTACAGCTCGGGGTCGAACGCGTTGAGCCACGCGTCGAACCGGGCCCCGACGTGCGAGAACGCCCGCGCGGCCACGAGTGCGCCGCCGACGAACAGACCGAGGCCGATCACGACCCAGCTGAGCCGCTCGGTGGCCAGGTACAGCATCGCGACGAACATGCCGAACAGCAGCAGCGAGGTGCCCAGGTCGTGCTCGAGGACCAGGACCGCGAGCGACGCGGCCCACACGATGATGATCGGCCCGAGGTCGCGGGCGCGCGGCAGCTGCAGGCCCAGGACCTTGCTGCCGGCCAGGGCGAGGGTGTCCCGGTTGGTGACCAGGTACCCGGCGAAGAAGATGGCCAGCGCGATCTTGGCGAACTCCGCGGGCTGCATGCCCACCGACCCGATGCGGACCCAGATGCGGGCCCCGTTGATCTCCTGGCCGAGCCCGGGGACCAGCGGGAGGGCGACCAGCACCAGACCGACGACCATCGCGGTGTACGTGTAACGGCGCAGCGTGCGGTGGTCGCGCAGCAGGATCAGCACCGCGGCGGCCAGCACGACGGAGATCGCGGTCCACATGAGCTGGCGGCTCGCGAACCCGTGGTCGTGGTTCGGGCGCGCCTCGTACGCCAGGTCGAGCCGGTAGATCATGGCGAGGCCGACGCCGTTCAGCGCCACGACCAGCGGCAAGATCACCGGGTCCGCGTACGGCGCGCGCCAGCGCAGCACCAGGTGCAGCAGCAGCGCGAGACCCGTCAGGCCGGCGCCGTACCCGAGCACGTCGGTCGGGACCTTGTCCTCCACGCCCAGGCCGACGAGCGTGTACGCGCCGATGCCGATCGCGAGCGCGATGACCAGCAGGCCCAGCTCCGTGCCGCGGCCGGTCCGGATGCGGTGCGCGTCCACCGTGCTCACGGTGTGACCGTGGCCTGCGAGGTCGGCAGCGTCGTGGCCGGGTCCGTGGTGACCGGCGTCGGCTGCGCGGTCGTCGGCGCGGGTGTGGGCTCGAGGGTCGGCTCGGGCGTGGGCTGGACCGCGTCCTGCTCGAGCAGCAGCACCTGGGCGCGGGCCGCGGCCAACGAGTCGGCGTGGATCGTCTCGTCGACGCGTGCGCGCAGGTAGGCGGACTGCAGGTCGTCGGCCGCGATGTCCGTGGTCTCGACGACGGACGACAGCGAGACGGGGCCCAGCGACTGCGGGACGCCCTGGAAGATCGCGACCTGGCCGTCGGCGACGCCCACGTAGTACTGCGTCTGCGTCCAGGCCCAGCCGCCCACCCCGACGGCCACGAGCAGGACGACCGCCGCCGCGAGCACCAGCAGGCCGCGCCGTCGACGCGGCCGCTCCTCGGGGTCGTCGTCGTCCTCGTCGTCCTCCGCGGGTGCGGGCTTGGTCAGGTTCGCGGCCCGCGCGGCCGGGCCGTCGGCCGCCGACGTCGGGGCGTCGAAGGTCGCGGCCGCGGAGCCGACCACCGTGGCGGTCGTCGTCGGGCCCTGGCCGTCCGCGACGTCGTCGAGCTCGACGACGTCCGCGAGGACGACGGTCACGTTGTCGCCACCGCCCGCACGCAGCGCGAGCTGGACGAGCCGGTCCGCGCACTGGTCGACGTCGGCGATCGACGCGACGGTCTCGGCGATGGTCTCGGCGCTGACGAACCCGGACAGGCCGTCGGAGCACAGCAGCCACCGGTCCCCCGGTCGGGCCTCGCGCACCGACATGTCCGGGGTGACCTCGGCGTCGAAGTCCCCGAGCACGCGCATGACGACCGACCGCTGAGGGTGGTGCTCGGCCTCCTCCGGCGTGATGCGGCCGATGTCGACCAGGTGCTGCACGAACGTGTGGTCGGTGGTGACCTGCGTCAGGACCCCGTCGCGCAGCAGGTAGCCGCGGCTGTCGCCCAGGTGGACCATCGCCAGCTTGTTGCCGGCCCGCAGGATCGCGATGACCGTGGTGCCCATGCCGGCGAGCTCGGGCTCGGCCTCGGAGCGGGCGATGATCTCGTCGCGCGCGGACTCCAGCGCCGCCTCGAGCTCGTCGAGCGCGTCGTCGGACCCGTGCGACTCCCCGTCCAGGGGCGCGAACGCGGCGATCGCGACGCTGGAGGCGACGTCGCCGCCGGCGTGCCCGCCCATGCCGTCCGCGACCATCAGCAGGTGCGGCCCCGCATACCCGGAGTCCTGGTTGTTGCTGCGGACCAGGCCCACGTCGGAGCGCGCGGCGTAGCGCAGGGCGATGGTCACCGCTGCAGCTCGATCACGCTCTGGCCCACGCGCACGGGGGTGCCCGTGGACAGCTCGACCGGGGACTCGACCTTGCGGTCACCGATGAACGTGCCGTTCGTCGACCCCAGGTCCTCGACGAACCACGCGCCGGCCTGCGGGAAGATCCGGGCGTGGCGCGACGACGAGTAGTCGTCGTCCAGCACCAGCGTGCAGCTCGGGGCGCGGCCGATCAGCACGGACGACGAGCCGAGAGGCACGATCGTGCCCGTCAGCGGGCCCTCGGTGACGACCAGGCGCAGGCTCGGGGTCCGCGCGGGCTTCGTCGTCGGCGGGACCTCCGCCCCGGCGGCCACGGCCGCGGCCGCCTGCTTGCGTGCGGCGCGTCGCGGCGCGATGCGCGTCCCGTACAGGTCGCGGCGCAGCACGGCGATGGCGGTGAGGACGAAGATCCAGAGCAGCGCCAGGTAGCCCAGCCGCAGCAGGGTGATCGTCAGTTCGCTCATCGAATCTGCGTCACTCGTCCGGGTCCGGATCGGCGCCCGTCCAGAACAGGATGCGCGTGCGTCCGATCGTGAGGGTGTTGCCGTCCAGCAGGGTGGCCGCGGGGACCTGGTGGCCCTCGACGAACAGGCCGTTGGTCGAGCCCAGGTCGCTGGCGACGACCCCCTCCGGCGTCACGCGGATCTCCAGGTGCTTGCGGCTCACACCCGGGTCGTCGACGATGATGTCCGCCTCGGACCCGCGGCCGATGACCGTGACCGGGCCCGTCAGCAGGTACCGCTGCCCGTCGATGTCGACCAGGGGGTGCCGCGCGCTCGGCGTGCTGGCCGCCGTCGCCGGTGCCACCGCACCGCGCACCGTCGCGCTGTGGACCTTGAACCGGCCGGCCTCGCCCTCGGTGTCCTCCGTGAAGCTGACGGTCACCGGCCCGACGAACGCGTACCGCTGGCTCGCGGCGTGGTCGGTGACGTTCGCGGCGAACTCGTCCGCCAGCGCCTCCGCTCCCCACGCCTCCACCTGGTCGTAGTCGGCAGTCGAGAGCTCGATCGTGAACTCGTTGGGCACCACGGTTCGGTCACGGCCCACGACCGCGGCCCGCTCGTCGACCTCACGCCGCAGCGCGCTCGCCATCTCGACGGGCTTGAGCTCGCCCCGGAAGGCCTTGGCGAAGGCGTTGTTGACCACCCGCTCCACGCCGTTCTCGAACTTGTCGAGGATGCCCACGCCCACCTCCTTCTCTCGTCCGTCGCACTGCTCGTCGGGCGCCCGGAACTGAGGACGCGAGGACCTCGCCGCGGCGCGCGCCGGTGGCGATCTGCCTCGATGGTATCTATCGCAGCCGTGTCTGCGTCCGTACCCGCCGGTCGCCACCCCGTTATCTGACCGCCACGCACACCCTTCCTCCCCCGTCCGGCCCTTGCCTACGCCCCCACTCCTCACCGAGCGCACCCGTGTCTCGTCATCCGCCGACCCGGCGATCCTTCGCGGCATCGCAGCACTTGACGGCACAGATGGCAGGTTCGATGTGGGCGCGTCCGTCTCGAGGTCGGGCATCGGTGGTGTGGTCGGGAGGGGGTCCGGATCGTGCTAATGTTCTCGGCGCGCGCGAGTGGCGGAACGGCAGACGCGCTGGCTTCAGGTGCCAGTGTCCGAAAGGGCGTGCGGGTTCAAATCCCGCCTCGCGCACA
>Ga0160436_1000451_pt1 | contig 16403 bp, 15 predicted proteins | sample HID1973M_E0MG_FD_108264 | JGI IMG/M metagenome (GOLD analysis project Ga0160436, IMG submission 108264) | Enriched mosquito-associated microbial communities from UW Madison campus, WI, USA - HID1973M_E0 MG | ecosystem: Host-associated > Arthropoda: Insects > Digestive system > Unclassified ...
GAAGCCGTGGTGCACGCGATAGGCGATCGCGCGATCGTTGTAGAGGCTGGCGAAGACTTCCTTGACCTTGTGCACGACATCGTCGGCGCCGGTCACGTTGAGGAAGGTTTCCTGCTGGCCGGCAAACGATGCGTCGGGCAGATCTTCGGCGGTGGCCGAGGAGCGCACCGCGACCGCGACGTCGCCACCGCCGTTTTCGCTGCACAGCTTGGCGTAGGCGGTGCGGATGTCTTTGTCCAATTCCGGCTGCAGCGGTGCATCGATCACCCAGCCGCGGATTTCCTTGCCGGCCGCGGTCAGCGCGCCAACGTCTTCCACGTCCAGCGTGGCCAGCTTGTCGAAGATGCGCTGGGACAGGTTGTTGTGGGCGATGAACGCCTTGAACGCTTCGGAGGTGGTGGCGTAACCGCCGGGGACCGAAACCCCCAAACCGGCCAAGTTGCCGATCATTTCTCCCAGCGACGAATTCTTGCCACCCACGCGGGCCAGGTCGGCCAGGCGCAGCTCATGCAACCACAGGATGTTCTCGTTCAAGCGCGATGCTCCGTATGGCCATCGCCCGAGGCGGGCTGGATGGCCGCGTCCGTAGGAAGAAGCCGCTATGATGCAGCGCACCGCCAAGGCGGCACAAGCTTGTATTCCTTGGGGTTTTGCGTTTCACAAGCGAGGTAAAGCCGATGTCGACGATCCGACCGGTGTTCTATGTGTCCGATGGAACCGGTATCACCGCTGAAACCATTGGACATAGCCTGCTGACCCAGTTCACCGGTTTCAGCTTCGTCACCGACCGGCTCTCGTTCATCGACGATCCAGACAAGGCCCGTGAAGCGTGCAAACGCATCCAGGCGACCGGTGAGCGCTACCAGATCCGGCCGATCGTGGTGAATTCCTGCGTGGACCCGCAGCTGAGCCTGTTGCTGGCCGAGAGCGGGGCGTTGATGCTGGATGTGTTCGCGCCATTCATCGAGCCGCTGGAGCGCGAGCTCAACAGCCCGCGCCATTCGCGGGTCGGCCAGGCGCACGGCATGGTGGATTTCGAGACCTACCACCGCCGCATCAATGCGATGAATTTCGCGCTCAGCCACGACGATGGCATCGCGCTCAACTACGACGAGGCCGACGTGATCCTGGTGGCGGTGTCGCGCGCCGGCAAGACGCCGACCTGCATCTACCTGGCGCTGCATTACGGGGTGAAGGCGGCCAACTATCCGTTGACCGACGAGGACCTGGAGTCCGAACACCTGCCACCGCGGCTGCGGGCATATCGGCGCAAGCTGTTCGGGTTGACCATCGATCCGGAACGACTGCAGCAGATCCGCCAGGAGCGGCGGCCGAATTCGCGCTATGCAGCCGCCGAGACTTGTCGTCGCGAAGTCATCGCCGCCGAGCGCATGTTCCAGGTCGAGCGCATTCCCACGTTGAGCACCACCCATACCTCGATCGAGGAGATCTCCAGCAAGGTGCTGACGACGTTCGGGTTGCAGCGGGAGATGTTCTGAGCCGACGAGGGGGACGGGGCGCCGGGTAGCGGCCGGCCCGGCCAGAGCCCCTAAAGTAAGGCCGAACCGGCGCATTTTCAATTCTGCCCTTGGCCCGATGCAGCGTGTAGGATCGGCCCATGCAGTACGTCCACGCCCGCCACGAACGCATCCCCCGGCTCAGCCGCTTCGGTTGGTTGATGGGGCTGTACGCGGAGAACTACGTCCACCTCAACCGCCTGTTCGCCCCGGCCGACCTGGCCGCCGGCAGCTACCTGTCCAGTGTCGGCGACGGCCTGGACCTGCGGCTGGAGGTGCTGGAGCGGCACCCCTACACGGTGGAGCTGCGGCTGACCTACGACCTGTGCGACCCGGTCACCGGCGAGCCGGACCCCTCGGCTTACGTGCGCGTCTATCGCGATGCCCGCCAGGCCGAGACGACCCACTGCTACGTGGGCCGGCGCTGGCAGGACGTGATGGGGCTGTACCCGCCGCCGGACGAGCTGATCAACCACCGCATGCGGATGAACACCTTCCTGGGCAAGTGGCTGGAATACCTGGCCGAACGCGGCCACGGCGTGGCCCGGCTGCGCCCAGCGGCCCAGGTAACGACATCGGCGGCATTGCCCGCGGGCTGAAGCGCCCGCGACGATCGGTCATACTGCCGCCCTTTGCCGCCGCGGTCCCCGTCATGCCTTACACCCCCATCGTCGCCACCTTGGGCTATGTGCTGTCCCCTGACGGGAAACAGGTTTTGATGATCCACCGCAATGCCCGGCCCGGCGACCACCATCTGGGCAAATACAACGGGCTGGGCGGCAAGGTCGAGCCGGAAGAAGACGTGCTGACCTGCATGCGCCGGGAGCTGCGCGAGGAGGCCGCCATCGAATGCGAGTCGATGCATTTCCGCGGCACCTTGAGCTGGCCGGGCTTCGGCAAGCACGGCGAGGACTGGCTGGGCTTCGTGTTCGTGATCGACCGCTACAGCGGGCAGCCGCCGGCGGCCAACCCCGAGGGCACCCTGGAGTGGGTGGAGATCGAGCGGTTGCTTGAGCTGCCGCTGTGGGAAGGCGACCGGCACTTCCTGCCGCTGGTGTTCGATGCCGACCCGCGGCCGTTCCATGGGGTGATGCCGTATCGCGACGGGCGGATGCTGTCGTGGAGCTATTCGCGGTAAGCCGCGATCGCGGAAATCCTTGGGTATGCACGCGGCGGGTTGGGTTGCGTCGGGGCGCACGGCCAACTTTCGGAGCAGTGGTAGGGGCGCAGGCGCGGTCACTAATCCACAAAGCTTGCGGACAAGGTTGTGGATAATCGCTGACGGCCCGCGCCACGCTTGGCTGTCAAGTAGGGTGGTGAAGTTTTCACCACACTTTTACAGGTTTTATTGCGCGGTCCAGCCGCCGTCCAGGGCCAGGGTCTGGCCGGTGATGTTGCGCGCGGCGGGCGAGGCGAGGAAGGCGATGGTGCCGGCCAACTCGTCGCACTCGATAAAACGACCCTTGGGCATCGGCGCCAGCATCACCTTGCTGATCACTTCCGCTTCGGGGATGCCGCGGGTGCGCGCCTGGTCGGCGATCTGGCGATCGACCAGCGGTGTCTTGACGTAGCTGGGGCACAGCGTGTTGACGGTGATGTCGGTGTCGGCCGTCTCCAGCGCCATCACTTTGGAAAATCCGACCAGGCCGTGCTTGGCGGCGACATAGGCGCTCTTGTACGGGCTGGCCACCAGCGAATGGATGCTGCCGATGTTGACGATGCGGCCGAAGCCGCGTTCGCGCATGCCCGGCAGCACCGCGCGGGTCAGTCGCGCCACGCCGGTCAGCATCACCTGCACCAGCAGGTCCCACTGCGCCATCGGAAACTGTTCCAGCGCGGCGACGTGCTGCAGCCCCGCGTTGTTCACCAGCACATCGACCGGACGCACGAGCGCCGCCATGGCCTGCGCCACGCTGTCGTCGGAAGTCACGTCCAGGGCCAGTGCCTGGGCCGAGCCACCGGCGGCGGCGATGGTGGCTGCGGTCCGCTCGGCCGCGTCGCCCGACAGGTCGGTGACGATGAGATGGCGGCCGGTTTCGGCCAGCGCCTGGGCGACGCCGGCGCCGATACCGCTGCCGGCGCCGGTAACGAGGATGCTGTGCATGCGGGGTTCCTTGTACGGGGAAGGGCGGGGCCGTGCGGCCTGGCGCGGCCTCGACGTGCCGCGCGTTATGCTGTGCGCCGGCCCAAGCGCAGAGTTTGCATGAAACGCCATTTCTCGATGTTGCGCGACTTCCAGCTCGCCGACTGGTTCACGCTGGCCAACGCGTTCTGCGGCACCGGCGCGATCTTCGCGGCGATGCGTTTCCTGCAGGAAGGGCACCGCGGCGACCTGCTGTTCGGCATGGCGCTGATCCCGCTGGCCTTCATCTTCGATGCACTGGACGGCCGGGTCGCACGCTGGCGCAAGTCGTCTTCCACGCTGGGCCGGGAGCTGGACTCGCTGGCCGACGTGATCTCCTTCGGCGTCGCCCCCGCGGCGCTCGCCTACGCCTGCGGCATGCAGGGTGGCTGGGACTGGCTGGTGCTGAGCTACTTCGTGTGCTGCGGCGTGAGCCGCCTGGCGCGTTACAACGTCACCGCCGAAGAAATCGCCGGTGAAGCCGACAAGGTGCCGTACTTCGAGGGCACGCCCATCCCGACCAGCCTGGCCCTGGTGATCCTGCTGGCAGTGGCCGCGGCGGGCGGCCATATCGGCGATGACCTGTGGTGGGGCGAATGGAGGCTGGGGCCATGGCTGCTGCATCCGCTGTCGCTGCTGTTCGCGCTGTCCGGCTCGCTGATGATCAGCAAGACCTTGCGCATCCCCAAGCCGTGATGCGGCGGGGATGGGCACAGCAGTGGCGATATGATCCGGAAGTGAGCAGGAGACCGACATGACAGGCGCCCAGGGCGACGATTTCGAGGCGCAGGCCAAGCAATACTGGAATGCCTGGGGCGAAGCCCTGCGACAGGGCAGCGCGGCGGGCGGCGCGCCACCGGAGGCTGCGACCCAGGATTGGTCGCAGGCCTTGGGCTGGTGGCGCGGGGTGCTGGGGGACCAGGCGCCGGCGGCGCAGGAGACGGTGGACCGGTTCAGCGGCCAGGCCGGCGATTGGCTGGGGCTGATGCAGCAGGTGGCGGCGCGCTTCGCGGGACGCGACACCAGCAGCTCGGAGGTCGCCGGGGCGTGGCGCGAGGCGGTCGAGGGGCAACGCGAGCAACTGCTGCAATGGACGTTGGGCGCCTTGCGCGGCGGCGTCGCCGGCAGCTTCGACCCGTGGTTGGCGCAGGCGGCGAGCAATCTCGGACAGTGGCAACGCGACAGCGCGCCCTGGCTGCAGATGCCGGGGCTTGGCCTGGGCCGCAATCACCACGTGCGCTGGCAGAGCTTCACCCGCGCGCAGCAGGACTACCAGTGGCGCGCGCAGGCCTATGTGGAGCAGTTGCGCGCGGCGCTGGACCAGGCCTTCGACCTGTTCCAGACCAAGCTGTCCGAGCACGAGACGCTGGGCAGCCAGTTGACCAGTGCGCGCGCCCTGTTCGATCTGTGGATCGAGGCGGCCGAAGAGGCCTATGCCGGGGTCGCATTGTCGGAAGAGTTCCGCGAGATCTATGGCGCCTACGCGAACGCGCACATGCGCCTGCGCGCCGCCGTGCAACAGGAGGTCGAGCAGATCGCCAGCCAATACGGCATGCCGACCCGCTCGGAGATGGATGCCGCGCACAAGCGCATCGCCGAGCTGGAGCGGGCCGTGCGGCGCATGGCCGCCGGTCGTGTGGCGGATGCCCCTGAGGCAGCAGCGGCGACGCCGCCGAAGGCGAGTGGCCGCACGACTGCCAAGGCGCCCGCGACGCCTGCCAAGCCTGCCAGGAAGGCTGTGAAGCAGCCCGCCAAAAAGGCAGCCACAAAGGCAGCCAAGAAGCCGGTCAAGAAGACAGCAAAGCCCGCCGCGAAGAAATCGCCGGCCGCCTCGGCGAAGGGCAGGTCGCGATGAAGGGACCGTTGGGCTTCAGCCCGGAAGACCTCTGGCAGGAAACCCTGGCGCTGCAGCGCAAGCTCGCCGAAGGACTCAAGGTGCTGCCGGGCGTGGACGAGGTCGACTACGGCGCGACCGAGCGGCAGGAGATCTGGCGCGACGGCCGCGTGGTGCTGTATCGCTTCGTCGGCGAGCGGCCGCCCACCGCCAAGGTGCCGCTGCTGATCGTCTATGCGCTGGTCAACCGGCCCTACATGGTCGACCTGCAAGCCGATCGCTCGCTGGTCAAGGGCCTGCTGGCGCAAGGCGAGGACGTCTACGTGCTCGATTGGGGCTACCCGGACCGTTCCGAGCGCTACCTCACCCTGGAGGACTACCTGCTGAGCTACCTGGACGGCGCGGTCGATGCCTTGCGCCGCCGCGCGGGCGTGCCGGCGCTGGACGTACTCGGCGTCTGCCAGGGCGGGACGTTCTCGCTGTGCTACGCCGCGCTGCGTCCGGCCAAGGTGCGCAACCTGGTGACGATGGTGACCCCGGTGGATTTCCACACCGCCGACAACATGCTGTCGAGCTGGGCGCGCGCGATCGACGTGGACCTGTTCGTGGACACGCTGGGCAACGTGCCGGCGGACCTGATGAACGCCAGTTACCTCATGCTCAAGCCGTTCCGGCTGAACCTGCAGAAATACGTGGGGCTGCTCGACATCCTCGACGACAAGCAGGCGCTGGAGGATTTCCTGCGCATGGAAAAGTGGATCTTCGATTCACCGGACCTGGCGGGCGAGGCCTTCCGCGAGTTCGTCAAGCAGTTCTACCAGCGCAATGGGTTGGTCGAGGGCGGGGTGGAGATCGGCGGCGAAGCGGTAGACCTGTCGCGGATCCGGATGCCGGTCCTCAACATCTATGCCGAGCAGGATCATCTGGTCCCGCCGGAGTCCTCGCGCGCGCTGGCTGGGCTGGTCGGCACCGGCGATTACAGCGAGCTGGGCTTCCGCGGCGGGCACATCGGCATTTATGTGTCCGGGCGTGCCCAGCGCGAAGTGCCGGGCGCGATCCATCGCTGGCTGCGCGAGCATGACCGCGGCTGAAACCCGAGGCGTCCTGTTGCGCGCGGTCGCGTTCGGTGCGTGGCTGGCGGTCGCTGCAGGCGCGGTGATGGCGAAAGGCCCGGTGGTGGCGAAGCCGGCGGAAGGCGCCGAACGCGAGATCGCCGCGCTGATCGATGGCCTGGCGCAATCGTCGTGCCGTTTCTCGCGCAATGGCAGCTGGTACGACGGCGCGCGTGCCGCCGACCACCTGCGGCGCAAGTACGACTACCTGCGCAAGCGCGACCTGGCCGACACCAGCGAACAGTTCATCGAGCGCGCGGCCAGCCGCAGCAGCGTCAGTGGGCGCGCGTACCGGGTCGCCTGTCCTGGCGAGCCCGAGCGCGATGCGGGGTCCTGGTTCCAGCAACGGCTGCAGGTGCTGCGCCATCACTCCGCCGATGCCTGAAGACGGCTAGACTGCGGCCATTCATCCACGGGAGGCCGCTGCCATGAACACCTCGACCCCCACGCTCGCGCGTTCGCTGGACGATCGCATGTTCGCCGGTGTGCTCGGTGGCATCGCCCGCAGGTACGGCTGGAATTCCACCTTGCTGCGGGTGATTTACGTGATCGTCTCGATCGCCTCGGCGGCCTTCCCGGGCATCCTGGTTTACCTGCTGCTGTGGCTGCTGATCCCGAACGAAAGCTATTGAGTGCGCCGCGTCCGGGCCCGGCACTGCGCGCGCTGCAGTGCCTGGGCGCGTTGTGGACGCTGCCCAACACCGTGCTGGGACTGCTGGCCGGCGTTGTAGGCGCCTGTTTCGGCGCGCGACCGCGCTGGCACGCGCGCGAACGGGCCTGGGTCTTCGCGCGCTGGCCCTGGGGGCCGGGCGGGGCGTTGACCTTGGGGAATGTGATCCTGCTCAAGGGCACGTCGCTGGACGCGTCCTGCACCACCTACGAGCATCGCGCCGGCCGCTGCCGGCACCCGGCAGTGCGCCTGGGCGACCACGAGCGCGCGCACGTCTACCAGTACTGGGTCCTCGGCCCGCTGTTCCTGCCGGTCTATCTGCTTTGCGGCGGGGTCAGCGTGCGCAATCCCTTCGAGCGCGCGGCCGACCATTACGCGCTGCATGGCCGCGGCTGGTGGCCGTGGACACGCCGTCAGCCCAATCGCGCGAACCCGAACAATTCCGCCAACGGGTGAGGACGGCCTTCGATCGCCGCGCGCAGCAGGCCGGCGCCGATCATGCTGTAAGTGATCCCGTTGCCGCCGTAGGCCATCGCGAACAGCACGTTCGGTCCGTGCTGGGCATGGGCGCCGAAGAACGGCAGTCCGTCGGTGGTTTCGGCGAAGGTACCGCCCCAGGCGAACACCGGTGACAGCTGCAGGTCCGGCATCGCCTCGGTGATCTTGCGGCAGAGCTTGGCGGCTTTGTCGAGCACGCGGGCGTCGCGCCGGGCGGGGATGTCGATGCTGTCGTCCTCGCCGCCGGCGATGATGCGGCCGTCGGCGGTGCCGCGCAGGTACAGATAGGGGCGCGCGGTTTCCCAGATCATGGTGTGGCGCAATGCGCCGGCTTCTTCGTCGCTCAGCGTGTCGGTGACCATCGCGTAGCTGCTGCGGTTGCGGGCCACGCACTGCGAAAGCCATTGCTGGGTCGCATAGCCGGCGGCCACCACCACGTGGCGCGCGCGCACGCGTTGGCCGTGGGCGGTGCGCAATACCTGGCCGCGGGCGTGCGGTTCCATCGCCACCACGCTGCAACGGTTGTAGATGGCGGCGCCGGCGCGCTGGCAGCGCGCAAGCAGCTGGTAGGTCATGCGATAGGGATCCATGCGTGCAGCCTGGCGGCTGAGGATCGCGCCCTCGCTACGCACGCCATAGTCGCGCCACAGCGCGGGCGAATCGATCCACTCGACCTGCAAGCCATGCGCGGCGCGAAACGCCAGTTCCTCGCGCAGCGCCGCCACGTCGCGTTTCCGCGAGGCGTAGTACAGGCTGTCGTTGTAGCGGAAGTCGACCTTGCCGACTTCGCGCGCGCGTTCGTGCAGCAGGTCGATGGCGGCGGCGCAGGCGAGGTAGGCCTGGGCAGCGGCATCTTCGCCATAGCGCTGGGCCAGGTCGACCAAGGGCGTGTCGATTTCGTACTGCAGCAGCGCGGTGCTGGCCGACGTGCTGCCCCAGCCGACTTCGCGCTCTTCGAGCACGACGGTGTCGTGGCCGTGGCGGACCAGCTCGTCGGCGATCAGGGCGCCGGTGATGCCGCCGCCGATCACTGCCACGTCGCATTCAATATCTTTTTCCAGACGCGCGAAGTCGCGCATCAGGCCGTTTCTGATCGACCAGAACGGGTAGCCGCTTTTCAAGTCCATCGGGATTGCAGCCAATTCAGGAAAGCTCGAAGTTAAGCGCAGGTTAGTGTCGGCGGCGTCAAAGCCGCCGTCATCGAACCGCAAACAGCTGCGATTAACCTGCGTGTAGAGGGTCCTAACACGCCGGTCGGTATGCTCCGCGGCGTTCCAGCAACAACGCAACAAGGTGAAGCAAAGATGTCGATCCTCCTCTATGTCGGTGGCAGCAAGGATGGCGAGAAAGGCTTGGTGCCTTACGGGTTCAGTCGCTCGATGGCGATGACCGAGACCGGGCCGGAAATTTACCAAGAGCGTGTACTTTCGCTCGAGGCGGTGGGCAGGGTGCGGGTGATGGCCCTGGAATCGCTGCAGGACCGTTTCGTGGTCGAGCGCCTGGCAGACCATTACGCGCGCAGCTGAATCGGCAGTTGAATCGCCAGCGACGGCAGTCAACCCTCGCTGAGTCCGGGCCCAATACCGGGCAAGAGTTCCAGGCACGCTGTCAATGGGTTTCCGCGCCGGGCGGGCGCTGCGAAAATGCGGCTTTCCGCCATTGGTGTCGCTCCAGCGCATGCAAGCTCCCAAGCAAGATTCCCGGCTCGCCCAGCAGATCGCCCAGACCATCGCCGACGAGATCGGCGCCCAGGCCGCGCAGGCCCGCGCGGCCATCGCGCTGCTCGATGAAGGCGCCAGCGTCCCGTTCATTGCCCGCTACCGCAAGGAAGTCACGGGCGGCCTGGACGACACCCAGCTGCGCAATCTGGAAGTCCGCCTGACCTATCTGCGCGAACTGGAAGATCGTCGCGCCGCGGTGCTGGCCAGCATCGAGGAGCAGGGCAAGCTCAGCGACGAATTGCGCTCGGACATCCTCGGCGCCGACACCAAGTCGCGCCTGGAAGATCTTTACCTGCCGTACAAGCCCAAGCGGCGCACGCGTGCGCAGATCGCGCGCGAAGCCGGGCTGGAACCGCTGGCCGATGGTTTGATCGGCGACCCGAGTTTGGCGCCGGAGACGTTCGCCGCCGGTTTCGTCGACGCGGAGAAGGGCGTGGCCGACGTCAAGGCCGCGCTGGACGGCGCACGCGCGATCTTGATGGAGCGCTGGGGCGAAGACGCGGCACTGGTGGGCGAGTTGCGCGGCTGGTTGTCCGAGCAGGGCGTGATCCGCGCGCGCGTGGCCGAAGGCAAGGAAGAAGCCGGCGCGAAGTACCGCGACTATTTCGACCACGCCGAAGCGCTGGCCAAGATTCCCTCGCATCGCTTGCTGGCGCTGTTCCGTGCGCGCCGCGAAGAAGTCCTCTATCTCGAACTGGACCCGGGCAGCGACGCCGAATCCGGCCATGCGTATGCGGAAGGCCGCGTCGCGCGCCACGCCGGTGTCGGCGATCGCGGCCGCGCGGCTGATCGCTGGTTGCTCGATGCCTGTCGTCTGACCTGGCGCGCCAAGCTGCACATGCACCTGCTGCTGGACTTGTTCAACCAGGCACGCGAGAAGGCCGAGGCCGAGGCGATCGCGGTGTTCGGCGACAACCTGAAGGACCTGCTGCTGGCGGCGCCGGCCGGCCCGCGCACGGTGCTCGGCCTGGACCCGGGCATCCGCACCGGCTGCAAGATCGCGGTGGTCGATGCCACCGGCAAGCTGGTGGCGACCGAGACGATCTATCCGCACGAGCCGCGGCGCCAGTGGGACCAGTCGCTGGCGATCCTGCGCAAGCTGTGCGTGCAGCACAACGTGGAATTGATTGCCATCGGCAACGGCACCGCCAGCCGCGAGACCGACAAGCTCGCCGGCGAGGTCATCAGCGCGCTGCCGGAGCTGAAGGTGCAGAAGATCGTGGTCAGCGAAGCCGGCGCGTCGGTGTATTCGGCTTCGGAGTTCGCCGCCAAGGAGTTCCCGAACCTGGACGTGTCGCTGCGCGGCGCGGTGTCGATCGCGCGGCGGCTGCAGGATCCGCTCGCCGAGTTGGTGAAGATCGATCCCAAGGCGATTGGCGTGGGCCAGTACCAGCACGACGTGGACCAGTTCCGCCTGGCACGCGCGCTGGAGGCGCGGGTGGAAGACTGCGTCAACGCGGTCGGCGTGTTCGTCAACACCGCTTCGGCGGCGCTGCTGTCGCGCGTGTCCGGTCTGTCGTCCAGCGTGGCCGAGAACATCGTGCGCCATCGCGACGACAACGGTCCGTTCAAGCGCCGCAAGGACCTGCTGAAGGTCGCGCGGCTGGGCGACAAGACGTTCGAGCAATGCGCCGGCTTCCTGCGCATCGCCGACGGCGACGAGCCGCTGGATTCGTCCGCGGTACATCCCGAGGCCTATCCGGTGGTTGAGCGCATCGTCAAAGCGAGCGGCAAGCCGATCAAGGCATTGCTGGGCGATGGCGGTTTCCTGCGCGGACTCAAGGCCGAGCAGTACGTCGATGAGCAGTTCGGCGTGCCGACCGTGCGCGACATCCTCAAGGAGTTGGAGAAGCCCGGCCGAGATCCGCGCCCGGAGTTCAAGGCGGCGCGCTTTGCCGAGGGTGTCGAGGAGATCAAGGACCTGCGCCCGGGCATGGTGCTGGAGGGCGTGGTCAGCAACGTGGCCGCATTCGGCGCGTTTGTCGACATCGGCGTGCACCAGGACGGGCTGATCCACATCTCGGCGCTGTCGGATACCTACGTCAAGGATCCGCGTGACGTGGTGAAGGCCGGCGACATCGTCAAGGTCAAGGTGCTGGAAGTGGACGTGGCGCGCAAGCGCATCGCCTTGACCCGTCGTCTGGAGGACACGCCGGTGCCGGCCGGTACACGCGACGCGCGGCCGGGCGCGGGTGCGGGTGTTCGCGATGGCGGTCGGGGGCAGGGGCAGGGCAATGGGCGCGATGGGCGCGGCCCGGGTGGGGGCGGCGGTGGCGGTGGCAAGCCGCGGCCAGCGACCAGTGCGCCGCCGGCCAACAGCGCGCTGGCCGATGCATTCGCGCGCGCGCGGAAGAACTGAGGGAAGGTGTCGGGCGCGGCCGGGCAGGTCGCGTCGGGGCTGAAGCCCCTCCTACAGTGCACGGCCAATCTTCTGGAGCAGTTGTAGGAGCGGCTTCAGCCGCGACCGCGGACCGTCGGGTCGCGGCTGAAGCCGCTCCTACCAGAGCGGTGGCTCAGGCCGATTGGACCAGGTCCGTCTGCTGGTCCAGGCGGCTGGACAGCGCTTCGATCAACTCGACCAGGCCCAGCGGATCCAGCGGCTTGCCCATGTGGCCGTCGAAACCGGCCCGCATCGCCTTTTCGCGGTCTTCCTCTCTGACGTAGGCGGTCAGCGCGATGGCGGGAATGCGCGGCTGGCGCACGCCACCGCCGGCGCGGATCGCCTGGATCAGGTCGTAGCCGTCGCGGCCCGGCATGGCGATGTCGCTCACCAGTGCGTCGAATGTCTGTTGGCGCAGCAGCTGTTCGGCCGCGTGCGCCGAGCCGGCACAGGTCACCATCGCACCGGCGTGGCGTAGCAAGTGCTCGGCGGCGTCGCGCGAATCGTCGTCGTCGTCGACCAGCAACAAGTGCACGCCGTGCAGGCGGCCGGTCATCTGCGACGGCAACGGGCCGACCTTGCCATTGCCGGGCTCGTACACGCGTACCGCGCTGACCCCGTGCTGGTAGGGCAAGACCAGGGTAAACGTCGCGCCGTGACCCTCACCGCCGCTGCTGGCGCCGAGCCAGCCGCCATGCAGGTCGATCAGCTGCCGCGAGATCGACAAGCCCAGCCCGAGCCCGCCGACGCGCCGCGTGGTGCTGGCATCGGCCTGGCGGAACCGATCGAAGACATGTGGCAGGAAGTCGGCCGGAATACCCACGCCGGTGTCGTGGACCGACAGGCGCAGGTGATCGGGCGCGGCGGACATCTCCAGTTCCACCCGGCCATCGGTCGGCGTGAACTTGATGGCGTTGCCGATCAGGTTGACCAGCACCTGCTGCAGGCGACCGGGATCGCCGAAGAATGAAGTGACGCTCGCTTCCAGGCCGCGCACCTGCAGGTTGACCTGCTTGGCTTCCGCAGTGGGGCGCATCAGGTCGATGGTGCTGCGCGCCAGCCCGCCGATGTCGAAGTGCTCCGGCTGCAAACGCACCTTGCCCGACAGGATCGCGCTCATGTCCAGCAGGTCGTCGATGATCTGCGCCTGCGAACGCGCACTGCGCTCGATGATGACCAGGCCCTTGCCGATGTTTTCCGGCGCGAACGCTTCGGTTTGCATCAGCCGGGACCAGCCGAGGATGGCGTTGAGCGGGGTGCGCAGTTCGTGGCTGAGCGTGGCCAGGAAGTCGTCCTTGATCCGGCTGGCCGTTTCCGCTTCGTTGCGTGCGTCCTTTTCCGCCTGCAGCGAGGCCTTGAGCTGCGCGTCGATGCGGTTGCGCTCGATCACGATGCCGGCCAGGTGCGAGGCCGAGCGCGCCATCGCCTGTTCGTGCAGGGTCGGCTGGTACGGCGTGCGGTAGTACATGCCCAGGGTGCCAAGGATCACCCCGTTGCTGCCCAGGATCGGCGTGACATAACAGGCCGCGATGCCCATCGCGAGGGCGTCCGGGCGGCGATCGCCCCAATCGGTGGCGGTGGCGACGTCTTCGCAGATGACCTGGTGGCCGGAGTACGCCGCGCGGCTGCACGGCGGGCCGTCGGGCGCGATCGGCAGGCCGTCGAACTGCACGGCGTAGTCCAGCGGCAGGCTCGGCGCGGCGACGCAGCGCAGATGGGTCTGCCCGGCGTCGGCCAGCATGATCGAGCAGCGCAGCGTGCGTTCGCCGCGCGCTTCCACGCTCAAGGCAATCGAGTCGAGCACGATCGACAACGGCGCGCCGGTGGTGATCAGGCCCAGGATCGAACGCTCCGAGGCGGTGGCATCCTCGATGCGCTTGCGCTCGGCGATGTCCATCAGCGAGCCGATGTGGCCGAGGAAGGTGCCGTCGACGCCGAAATGCGGCGAGCCGGTGTCGATGCACCAACGGTACTCGCCGTCGCGGCGGCGCACGCGGTATTCGCTGCTGAAGGTGCGGCGGTCGTCCAGCGCCTGCAGGAAGCCGTGGCGCACCCGCGCCAGGTCGTCCGGATGCACGCGCTCCCACCAGCCGCTGGGGATGGCCTCTTCCACGGTCTGGCCGGTGAATTCCAGCCAGCGTGGATTCCAGTACACGCAGTTGCCCTGCGCGTCGGACATCCAGATCATCGACGGCACGGTCTCGCACAGATTGCGGAAGCGCGCCTCGCTTTCGCCGAGCATCTGCTCGATGCCGCGGCGATCGTCGATGTCGGTATATGTGCCGATCCACTGGCTGATCCGGCCATCGTCCTCGCGCACCGGCAGCACCCGCGCCAGGTGCCAGCGGTATTGCCCGTCATAGCGGCGCAGCTCGCATTCGATCTCGAAGCCTTCGCCCTCGGCCAGTGCGGCCTGCCAGGTCTGCGCGGCTTGGCGCAGTCCCGTATCGGTGTGCGCTTCCTCCCAGCACAGGCGCACGTCGCGGGTGGGGTCGCAGCCGGTGTATTCGTTCCAGCGGCTGTTGAAGAAGCGGGCGCTGCCTTCGGTGTCGGCGACGAAGATGATCTGCGGCAGCGCATCGGCCAGGCGGCGCAGGCGCGCTTCGCTGGACGCCAGTTGGCGTTGCGCGCGGCCGCGCTGCAGCGATTCCCAGCAGCGTGCCACCACCAGCCGCGCCAACTCGATCTCCGGCGCGGTCCAGCGGCGCGGCTCGCCTTGGTGGACCCCGAGCACGGCGACCAGGCGGCCATGCTTGTGCAGCGGCACCGCCAGCGTGGCGCGGATGCCGCTGCGGCGGTAATGCTCGGCCAGATAGCTGGGCGCGTCGCTGTGGTGGGCGTCCTGGACCACCCAGGAGCGGTTGTCCTGCAGCGCCTCCATCAGCCCTTCGGCCACCGCCGACAGCGGGAACTCGCCGCGCACGCTCTGCATGTCGCCCTGCACATGGTCGCTGAGCACGCGCAGGGTCTGCTTGCTCGCGTCGATCAATCCATAGGCGGTGCGGTGGGCGCGCAGCTGGGCACACAGCAGGCGCATCGACGTATCGAGGATGTCCTGCGGGTCGGACAGGTCCAGCAGCGCGTCTTCCAGCGCCAGCAGGAAACCATCGCGCGCCTCGGCATTGCGCTGCAGGGTGACGTCCACGCCATGGACCAGGATCGCCTCGACCTGGCCGTCGCGATCGCGCATGGGCTGGTAGACGAAATCCAGCGTGGAGTCGTAGGGCGCATCCTCGAACGGGCGCTGCAGGGTGAGCCGGATCGCCTGGCCCACGAAGCGCTGGCCGCTGCGCCGCACGTGGTCCAGCAACTCGATCACGCCTTGCGAGCCGACTTCCGGCAGCGCCGTCAACAAGGGCTTGTCGAGGATGTGGCGCGCGCCGACCAGGTCCTTCATCCGCTGGTTGGCGCTTTCGATCACATAGTCCGGGCCGCGCAGCACCGCCAGAAAGGCCGGCGACTCCTCGAAGGCAGCCGCCAGGTGCGGGGCCGGGTCGGGCAGGGCGGTGGCATCGTGCTGGCAAAGACTGCCGGCGATGCCCAGCTCATCGTAGAGGGGGCTGCAGCACCAGCCCGGCCGGGCGGTCGTGTCGCCCGCAGGCGGCAGGCCCGGCAGATCGGGCAGTTGGGTGGCAAGGGCGGCGAGCAGCTCCACGCGCAGTGGCGAGGGGGCTTGGGCCAACGGCAGCCCGAAGGCGGCGGGGTGGACGCTGTCCGGCAGCACGCCGGCCAATGCATCGTTGTAGACGACCTGCAGGTCCTTGCCCCATAGCAGCACGCACGGGGCAGGCGCATTCAGGCAGATCGACAGGGCACTACGCAGTAATGGCGCGGCAGTCGCCGAAACCAATCCCGCCGTCGCCGGCGTGGCGCCCAACAATTCACTGCAGCGGAGTGCGGCAGTGCTGGCCCGTCCGGCCAAACCCCTCGTTTCCATGCGGCTCCCCAGTCGCAACCCAGGAACCCCCCCATATTAACGCGGTATTGCCGCTCAATTGCCGGCGACGATTTCCTGAGCCTGAAGCAATGAGCGAACCAGATCCTCGGCCAGGTAGGGCTTCACCAGGACAAGGCCGCGATCGAACGCCGACGGCAGGTGGCCCATGGCCTGGCCGGTGGCGACCACGAACGGAATGCCCTGGCGCGAAAGGGAGTCGGCGACCGGCTCGCTGGTCAGCCCGCCACCGAGGCGGAAGTCCAGCACGGCCAGGTCCGGGCCTTGGTCCTCGAGCAGGCGCAGCGCCTCGTCGGCGGTGGCGGCAGGGCCGACCACGGACGCACCGGCCTGCGCCAGCTGCAACTCGAGCAACATGGCGTTCATTTCATCGTTTTCGACCACGAGCACGCGCAGCCCCAGCAGTGCCGACATCGCTTCAACTCCAACGATCCACGGGGGGAGTATAGCCGCAGCCCGTCGCGGATGGCCCGGCGGTGGCCGGCCTGGCCCATTCGTCACGTTCCACTCCCCACGCGCGCCGCAGTCGGCTATACTTCGCGGCCGCGCCGAAGTGGCGGAATCGGTAGACGCAGCGGACTCAAAATCCGCCGC
>Ga0160436_1000453_pt1 | contig 16373 bp, 9 predicted proteins | sample HID1973M_E0MG_FD_108264 | JGI IMG/M metagenome (GOLD analysis project Ga0160436, IMG submission 108264) | Enriched mosquito-associated microbial communities from UW Madison campus, WI, USA - HID1973M_E0 MG | ecosystem: Host-associated > Arthropoda: Insects > Digestive system > Unclassified ...
GCAAGGTTTGATTGCTGGACTCAACGCCGCCCGCCATGTGCAGGGCCAGCCGGCGTGGTCGCCGCGTCGCGACGAGGCCTACATCGGCGTGCTGATCGATGACCTGATCACCCACGGCACCAACGAGCCCTACCGCATGTTCACCAGTCGCGCCGAGTACCGGTTGCAACTGCGCGAAGACAATGCAGATCTGCGTCTGACCGAAACCGGCCGCCAGTTGGGCCTGGTGGATGAAGAACGCTGGCAGCGTTTCAGCAGCAAGCGCGAAGCGGTGAGCCGCGAAACCGATCGCCTGCGCGCGCTGTGGGCCACGCCCAACAATGCACTGGGCCGCGATCTGGAAGCCACGCTGGGCGTGGCGGTCAGCCGCGAAACCAACGTGCTGGATCTGATCAAGCGCCCGGAGCTGGACTACGCCCAGTTGATGCGGGTGCCGTCCTTCGGCCCCGCCGTCGACGACGCCAAGGTCGCCGAGCAGGTGGAAATCGGGGTCAAGTACGCCGGCTACCTGGATCGCCAGCGCGAGGAAATCGAACGCCAGCAGCGTAACGAAGCCACGCCGATTCCGGACGGCTTCGACTTCACCGGCGTGCATGGCCTGTCGGCCGAAGTGCAGCAAAAGCTCAGCCGCGTGCAGCCGCAGACCGTCGGCCAGGCGCAGCGCATCCCTGGCATGACCCCGGCGGCGATCTCGCTGCTGCTCGTCCACCTGACCCGCGCGCGGCGCGCGCAGGTGGCGTAAGAATCCGTGCTTACTCCGCCGGCAGATTCATTTCCTTGAGCAGCTGCGGCGCCGGCTGCACCTTGGCCAGCAGCCAACGCAGGTAGCGCATGTCCACGTGCACCGCGCGCTTGTAGCGCGGGTCGAACATCCAGCTCGCGCTCACCGACTCCCAGTTGCTGTCGAAGTTCAGGCCAATCAACTGGCCGCGCGCGTTCAACACCGGCGAGCCGGAGTTGCCGCCGGTGGTGTCCAGGTTGGTCAGGAAGTTGACGGTCTGCGTCTTCAACACCGGATCGGCGGTGCTGCCGAAGTCGCCCTTGGCGATTGCGTCCAGCAGCGGCTTGGGCGCGTCGAAGGGCACCGTGTTGGTGTTCTTTTCGACAATGCCAGCCACGGTGGTCACCGGTGAGTAGCTGACCGCATCGCGCGGATGCAGTGCCTGCACGGTGCCGTAGCTCACCCGCAAGGTGCTGTTGGCATCCGGATACACCGAGCGGCCCTGGCTGCGGTAGTAGCCCATCAAGGCCTGCATATAGGCCGGACGCAGGCGCAGCAGATCGCCTTCGCGTTGTTTGCCTTGTTCTTCCTTGCGCAGGAAGGCCGGCTGCAGCTGCGCGGCCAGCGCCAGCAGGGGATCCTGCGACTGCTGGATGCTCGCGGCATCGGTTTTCAACAAGGCCAGACGGGTAGCTTCATCGCCCAGCCCAGTTCCGCTGTACACGCGCTCCAGCGTTGCAGCCAGGCTGGCGGCATCGCGGCCAAACGCAGCGTCAAACTCAGGCAGACGCTGCGCATCCGGCAGCTTCTGGTAGCGGCCCAACAACTCGGTCAGGAACGCGCGCTCCATGCCGGCGTCGTAGCGGCGCTGCACCTGCTTGAACTGGCCTTCGATCAAGGCCAAATCGCGATCCTGATAACCGGATTCGCGTTCGGCATCGGGCTTGCCGCGTTCCTGCGCCCAGCGTTGCGCGGTCAGTGCGCTCTTGAACAACTGGGTCTGGGCAGTGAGCAGGTTGAGCAGCAAGTCGCGCTCGCGCATCGCGCTGGCAGCATCGAGCAGCGTCTGCGCCTGATCGATGCTGGCACGCGTGGCCTTGGCGTTGCCGCCGGACTTGGCCAGCCAGGCGTACATGGCCTGCTGCGCGTCGGCGCGCACGGTGATGGCGTTGGAGCGTCGCAGACCTTCCAGTTCACCGCTGAAACGCTTGCTGCTGTTCTTCAGGCTGGATAGCTGGCTGGCGTACTTCACCCCGGCTGCGGGATCGGTCTTGCCGCGCTGCTGCACGATGCCGATCAGCGCATCCAGGATCTCCACCGTCTTCGGCAGCCCCCATTCAATGCGTTCCTTGAACTCGCTGGCGAAGCGATGGCGATAGGTCACGCCCGGATAGCCGGCGAGCATGGCGAAGTCGCCTTCCTTCGGACCGTCGGTGGCGATCTGCAAATGCGCGGGCGCGCGATACGGCACGTTGTCCGGGCTGTAGGCGGCCGGCTTGCCGTCCTTGCCCACGTAGGCACGCAGCAGGGTGAAGTCGCCGGTGTGGCGCGGCCACATGAAGTTGTCGATCTCATCGCCGTAGTTGCCAATCGCACGCGGCGGCGCATACACCAGGCGGATGTCGCGCAGCTCAAGTTGCTTGATGCGATAGAAGTCGGCGCCGTAGTACATCGTGGCCACACTGCAACGCATGCCCGCTTCCTGCTCGCATTCGCTGACGATGCGCTTGTTGGCCGACTCCACCGCATCGTAGTACGCACGGCCCGTCTTGCCCTGCGCGTCCTTGAGCACCCGGTCGGTGACGCGATCAAAGCCCACGGTCACCAGTACACGGTAGTCCGGATTGGCCGGCAATTCGCTGGCGCGATCAGCGGCGGTGTAGCCGTCGTCGATCAGGTTCTTCTCTGGCTTGGAGTTGTACTGGATCACGCCATAGGCCACATGGTGGTTGGTCAGCACCAGGCCGTCGGGTGACACAAACGCACCGGTCGCACCACCGACCTTGACCACCGCGTTGAGCGGCGGCTTGGTCAGATCTGCCAGGCTGGCCGGATCGCCTTCAAAGCCCGCTTCGCGCAGCGGCTTGGCCAGCTCGGGCAATTGCGAAGGCATCCACATGCCCTCGTAGGCGTGGGCGGGCAGGGCCAGGGCGATGCCCAGGGCAAGCAGCGACAGCGGAGTGCGCGAAATCATCGGCGGCGGATCTCGTTGACAGGTAGCCGCTGACCATAACGGCCCACAGGGGGCAGAGCAATTGCGCCTTGGTTACTTGTGCCGCGTTCCGTGATGGTGTGGGCGCTCAGGCGTTGAGCTGAACGGGCAGGCCCAGGAAACGGCCATAGTCCTTGGCCGCGCGGGCGATCGCCTTGAGCTCGCTGCTGCTTAAGGTTCGCAGTGGCTGGCAGGTGATGTCGACCCGATCCTTGCGCAGTTCGCGCTTCCAGGTGGCGGCCACGCGGCCACCAATGATCACCGTCGGGTTGAACAGGCCATTGACACCGATCACGCGGCGTAGATCGGCGGACGCGATCATGGCGCTGCGATCCGCGTAGCCGACCAGGTATTCGTCGAAGGCGGGCAGCAGGTGCACGCTGGGTTTGCCGGGTGATACGTCGTTCTCGACGAAGCCGTACTCGATTCCGTCCTGATGCATCACCGAAAAATCCGAACGCGCCAAATCCCATGCGCGCTGGGCATCGCGCAGGGTCAGGCCGGACCACCAGGCCAGATCACGCACGTTGGCGGGCCCGTGGCCAGCGATGTAGCGACGTGCCAGCTTGGCCAGTGCCTCATCGCGATCCAGCGCGGCCTGCGGCGGCAGCCACTCCTCCAACAGCACGAAGCTCGGCTGCTTGTCCGTGCGCGGACCCTGGCAGATCAGGCCTTCGTGGGCGAGGCGGCCGATGATCTGCAGGCCGCGTGGACCGGCGACGTCGATGCCACGCTCGGCCAGCGCGGCGTACAGCGCCGGCCGCGACAGGCTGCGGCCGCCTTCGAGCACGCGCTCGACCGCATCGCGGCAATGGCCCAAAGCCTGATCATGCAGTCCGAACTCTCGCTCAATACGCTTGCTGTCCAGCGCAATGATCCGCGACGCCATCAACGCCAACATCCAGCGCAGATCCTCGGCGGCGACCAGGTGCAGGGTGCCGCGCATCGGCCAGCTGCGGACAATGCGGCGTTCCTGCACCGCGCGCTCGATGTCGGCTTCTGCCGTCCCGCTCGTGCGTAAACCCAGCGCCCATTGCGCAGCGGCGGGGTCTTGCGCCTGTACGGCGAGCAGATGCTGCACCGTCTCGGTCGCATCGCGACCCAGCGGTGCACCGATCCCTTGGCGATGCAGGCGCAAGCGTAGCAATGGCGGCGGCGCGGCCACGGCAGCGATCAGCGTTTCAGTTCAAACACCACTTCCACCGTCTGACTGAAGTTCACTTTCGGTGAAAGATAGGATTGCGCCCGGCCAGGCGCGGCCAGCGCGCGATTGGTGTAGAGCTCAGTGCGACTCTCGTCCATCTTGCCGATGCTGTAGACCGGGCCGACAGTGGCGCCGAATCCCTGCGCCAGGGCGGCAGCGCGTTGCTTGGCGTGTTCCATGGCCAAGCGTTCGGCCTCGGCACGTGGCGTGGCTTCGTCGCTGAATCCAAACGTGATGCTGTCGACTTCGGTCATGCCCGCCGCAAGCGCCATGTCGATGAAATCATCGAGCCGATCCAGCTGGCGCAGTTTGACGTCGACGCGCCGATTGGCGGTGTAGCCATCTTTGACCTGCGAGCTCTGCTTGTAGTCATAGCGCGTGGAGACATCGAGCGAGAATGCTTCGATATCCTCGGGCTGGATGCCGTAAGCAGGTGCGCCCGCCAACAGACCGGCCACCGCTTGGTCCACGATCTTCTTGGCACCCTGGGGTTGTGGACTGCGCGTCTGGACACGGAAGCTGACGCTGACCACATCGGGCGTGCGGCTGACATTGCCCACCCCCTTCACCACTACATGCGGACCATCCGGCAGCGGTGTGCCGGCGCTGGCTTGCGCTGACCCCAACACCACCGCCAATCCGAGCAGGCACGCCCCTGCCTTTGCCACAACGCCCATACACGTCCCCTTGTGTGATGGCGCGCGGACTACTTTTCCTTGCGCCAGTTGATCGAACCGCGAGTCTCGATGGTACTGGACTCGATTTCCGCATCGAAGCCCTTGCGCAGCAGATACTTCAGCGTAACCACCGAGCCGGCGCCGACCATCGACACGCCATAGCTCACATACAACTTGGGCGAGAGGTACTTGCCTACGCCGAATACCGAGCCGCCCAGGGTGCGCGATTCCAGCACACCGGCATCGTCCAGGCCGATCTTGGCGCCCAGCTGCGAAGCCAGCAGGCCGGCGCCGGCCGACAGCGCCGAAGAGGCGGCGTTGATGCGTTGCGATTCATCGGTGCTGGCCGAGTTCAGTGGGCGTCCGAGCACCAGGTAAGACAGCGCTTCGGATTCGGACGAGGCCGGATCCGACCAGACCTTGGCGCGCGGCGCGCTGGCGCGGCCGGTCACGTCGATGCCGGCGGTGACATTGGCGCTGACGACTTCGCGCTGGGCGCGGATGTTGATGCGCGGATCGCTGACCTCGTTGTTGCTCCAGGTCAGTTCGCCGCGGGTGATCACCAGCTTCTGGCCGTAGGCTTCGTAGCGGCCGTCCACGTCCAGGCGGCCGGTGGCGACCATGTCGCGGCCCGGGCGCGAGCGCACCTGCATCTGTCCGGCGATGGTGCCTTCCAGGCCGTAGCCGGTCAGCGCCACCGCATCGCCCAGGGTGATGCCCAGATCCAGATCCAGGTGCGAGCTGGGCGCGCGCTCGGGATCGGCGGGATCCAGCACCACCACGTCTTCAGAGGCGGACACGCCATCGTCGAGTTTCTCGACATTGATGGTGGCCGACGGCACGGTCACGTTGCCGCGCACCTGGATGGTGTTGTTGGCAAAACCCACCTGGATGTTGGGCGAGGCCACTGCGCGCAGGTCAGGGGTGTTGGCGACCATCACGTTGTCGCCCGACACGTTGAACTGCAGCGGCGTGGTGTCGTTGTTCCAGCCCAGGCTGCCGTCGACCTTGAGCACGCCTTCGCCGGACTTGACCGTGCCATTGATGCTGGCGCTGCCATCGGCCAGGGCAATCAAACGCACCGTGCCGTCCGAAAGCGTTATGCCCAGCGCCGGCAATTCGCCGGTGAACTCGGTCAGGTCGGCTTCGCCGCTCAGCGCCGGGCGCGTGCGCGTGCCGGCCAGGCCGATGTGGCCGGCCAGTTGGCCGCGTGGACGCACCAGATCCGGCGAGAACAGTTCCAGCCAGAACAGCCGCGAGTTGTGGAAGTACAGATCGCCCTTGAGCGGGGAGAACTCGTCCCAGCCGGTATCCACGGTGGCATCGACATAGCCGTTGCCCTTGAATCCGGTGCCCAGACGCGCGTGGATGCGCTGCGGGTTGAAGTCGGCATCGAAGGTGAAGTTGTCATAGGTGATCAACTCGCCGCGCGCGTTGTTGCCCAGCTTCAAGCCGCCTTCCAGCGAGGCGATATGGATCTTGCCTTCGAAGGCATTGCCGCGCGGGCGCAGATTGGCATCAATCGCCACCACGCCGCGCAGGTTGATCGGGCGGCCGCTGTTTTCCGGCAGCCAGGGATGGATCAAGGTCAGCGGCAAGGCATCGGCATGCACCACCACGCCTTGCTTGGGCCAGTCGGCGCGCGCGCACAGCGCGTCGCCACCTGCCGAGGCCAGGCACGCTTCGCTCAAGCTCCAGTTGGCGCCGCGCTGGCTAAAGGTCGCCGCCTGCCGCAACGACCACGGGCCGCCCTTGGACGGAGCAATGCGCAGGGTGTCCAACGAGCCCTGCCAGTTCTCACCGCGTCGTTGCGCGCTGCCGGCCAGGGCAATCGCACCCATGTCATTGCGTGCATTGCCATCCACGCGCAGGTTTTCGACCGCGCCGCGCGCGTCCAGGCGCAGCTCGTCCAACACCATGCCCACGTTGACGGCGGAGGCGCGCACCGCCAGTTCGCCATTGCCATTGCGCCAGGGCAGGCGGCCACGCAGGCTCAGTTGTTCGGCGCTGTAATCGTCCCAGCGCAGCGCGTTGCCGATCAGGTCCGCATCGATGTTCGGCGCGGTGCGCGCACCGCTGAGCTTGAGTGTGCCGCTGAGCGTGCCGCTGCCATTGGGCGCCAGATCATTCAGATGCAACGGCGTCAGCGAGGCATCCACCGCCAGCGTGTCGCCCACGCGGCCCTTGGCCTGTACGCGGCTGCCGCCCAGGGTCATCGCCAGTTCGCCGTCGCCCTCGTCGCCGTGCAGGGCGAACTTGCCGCGCGCATCGATGGGGCGGCCACGCAGGCGGCCGGTCAGGCGCGGCAGATCCAAGCTGGCGTCAAAACCTTCGCTCTCGCGTGCCTTGCCTTGGCTGCTGAAATCGCCTGACAGATTGCCGTCCCAGTCGGCGAGGAAATAGCCGGGATCGAAACCGGCCAGCTTGGCTTTGACATCCCAGTCCAGCAGCGGCGCCCAGCCCACCTCACCGCTGGCATCCAGACTGCCGGTGGGCATCTTGGCTTGCAGCGACTGGATGCTCGCGCGTTGATCATCGCCGCTGGCAATAAAGTCCAGGCTGGCGCGATCATCGGCGCGTACCAGCCGCGCCTTGCCATTGGCGGCCCAGGCCTTGAGCTGGCCGGCCACGCCCAGATCCGCATCGGCGCCTATCGCGGTCTCGGCGTTGTCACCCCAGCGCAAGCCTCGTGCATTGACCGCGAACTTGAACACCGGATTTTCGCGATCGGTGAAGTCGGCATTGCCGCGCAAGGTGGTCACACCTTCAAACGCGCGCACCACCAGCGGCTGCACGGTCAGCACGTCACCCTTGAGCGTCACATACGAGGGATCAATCACCGCCGACAGGTCGCCCTGCGCCACCCGGCCCTGCAGTCGCGCTTCGCCGCGTGCGCCGTCGGCGCGCAGATCGAAACTCAGCGGCAGGCTGTCTTCGGTCAGCGCCAAGGCGTGCAGATCCAGATGCTCACTGTGTCCGCTGAAGCGCCAGGTCGGTTGCGTGCGACCTCGAATGGACAGCGCTACCCGCACCGGTGCCGGCGCATTGCCACCCACGCCCAGATCCATCTTGTCCACATTGCCGCGCGCCACCAGGCCCAGCCGCGCTGGCGATTTGCCCAGGTCGGCCGGGAACACCGCGGTGAGCACCACATCGGTCAGGTAGTCATTGCGCGGCGCATAGCCGCCATGCACCTGGAAGTTGCCACGGTCGCTGTCGACGGCCAGCTCGCTGGCATGGAAATAGCCATTGCCAATATCGATGCCGCCGCGCGCGCGGCGCACGTTGATCATTGATTGGCCAGACTGCTTCACCACAAAGCCGTCAATCACCAACTTGTCGGCCTGGATCGCAATCGGCATTTCGATCGCCGGCAGCGACTCGGGCCAGCTGGGCAACTCGAACGGCTCATCGCTCTCCGGGATATCGAGCATCGCGCCCTGAATCTCCAGCGCATCCAGGCGCAGGCGACGGCCCAGCAACGGCCGCAGATCCGGATCCAGATACACCCGATCCGCGCTGAAGTGGATCTTGTCCCAACGGAAGTCCACGCCGCGCAAGGTCAAAGGTCCGGCCAGCGGACCATCGACCTGCTTGTAAGTGAAAGACGAATTGGCCGGCAAGCGCGCCACGATCTGTGCCAGCAGCACGTCGCGACCGGCCACGGTCTGGAGCAGCCAGTACACGCCAATCAGTACCAGCACCAACAACACGCCGCTGCCGATGGCGCCGCGTATGGCCAGCTTGCGCATGCGCGCGCGTCGGCGCACACGCAGTTCCGCGATGCGTGCCTCGCGCTCTTCCGGCGTGATCGATTCGTCGCGGCGGCTCATAGGCTGGTGCCGATGTTGAGGTAAATCTGGAACTGCGAGTCGGGGTCGTTCAAGCCATGCGCAATATCCAGGCGCACCGGCCCCACCGGTGAGCGCCAGCGGAAGCCGATGCCGATGCCCGTGCTCAGGTCCGGCATGCTGGAGTCAAACGCGCTGCCGGTATCCACGAATACCGCGCCGCCAAACTGGCCGCCATCGGGGTAGTACTCATACTCGGCACTGCCGGTGACCACGTTCTTGGCGCCCAGTGCGTAGTCGCCGTTGCGTGGACCCACTTCGCGCCAGGCATAGCCGCGGATGCTGCCGTCGCCACCGGCGAAGAAGCGCAGCGAAGGCGGCATGTCGACCAGCGCATTGGTGTAGGTGTGGCCCAGTTCGCCACGGAAGATCAGCGCGCTGTTGCGACCGAACTCGCGCGACCAGCGTGCGCGGATATGCAGCTGGGCAAAGCTGGCGTCGCTGCCGACGCCTTCCACGCCGCCGCGCAGGGCGATCGAGCCGGCCAGTTTGTCGGGTCGGTTGGAACCCACCGGCGCATTGACGTAATCGGCCTTGAGCTGCGGATAGGTGAAGGTGGCATAGCGATACTGGTTGACCAGGTTGCCGTCGTCGTCGATGTCCGACTCGTCGTAGTACGCCCAGCGCTCGCGCAAGGTGTGCAGCGAGGCCACCGCCGTCCAGTCCTCGGTGAGCTGGCCGCTGCGGCTGGCGAAAAATTCGACATGGCGCAGATCGATGTAGTCGGTCTGTTCGTCGCTGGCCTGCACGCCGATCGCATACCAACCGTCCAGCCATTTGAACGCCGGGATGCGGTATTGCGAGGTCAGGATCTTGCGCTTGGTCGCGTAGTCCAACTGGGTCGACAGCTTGTGCCCGCGCGAATTGATGTAGCGCCGGTCCAGGCCCAGGCGGATACCGGGGCCGCTCTCGCTACCGTAGCTGACACCGGCGGTGTAGAGCGTGCGCTTGGCCAGGCTCAGGTTAACGTCGATCGGCACCTGACCGTCGACCGCCTTGTCTGGATTGGCCTGGATGTCGATGTTGGCGAAATAATCCAGACCCAGCAGCGATTCGCGCAGCCGATCCAGCTTGCCCTGGTGGAAGTAGCTGCCTTCTTCCCAGTACACCAGCTTGTCGAGCAGGCCATCGACGAAATAGGTCTGGTGGAAGGTGGTCGGCCCCATGTCGTAGCGGATGCCGCTGACCCAGGCCAGATCCACATCGGCGGCATGTTCGGCGCGGGTCACTTCGACCTTGCGCTGGGTGAAGTCGGCATCGAAGTAGCCGCGATCAGCCAGACGCCGCACGATCTTGAGCTTGCTGGCTTCGTAGGTGGTGTGGTCAAAGACTTCGCCCACGCGCGGCTCGAACGCAGCCAGGTCTTCCTTCAGATAGCGATCTTCATGCGCCTCGCCATCGATGCTGATGCTGGAACGGCGTACCCGTACCGGCTCGCCCAACTCGATCTGGATGACCACGGTGACATGTTCGTCCTCGGCTGCACCGCTGCGGCGCGGGTCCACTTTGATCGTGGGGGTGTAGTAGCCGAACGGCTCCAGCGCCTCGCGGGTCTGCGCTTCGGCTTCACTGAGCAGGTATTCCAGCCGCGATTCACCCAGCTTGTCGCCCAGCACGTCATTCAAGGACAGGGCGACGTTGATGTTCTCGACCATCAACTCGTCTTCCACCCCCTCGATCTGCACCTTGTCGATGGTCGCTGCGGCCCAGGCCAGGCCGGGGCTGGCGAGGAGCAGGATCAGGAGCAGGAGGGCGTGGGGGGGCGTCCTTGGCATGTCGGGCAGGATACCCGGCATGGAGATTTTCTGGTTAAGGCCAGATAAGGATGAGCCGACTCACTGCATGGGCAGTGAGCGGTGTTAGCGCCACCATGCAATCAGGCGGATAGATGCTCGATGGCCGCTACGGCGCGGAAACGATCCGCCAGCCGCTTGAGCAGGGCCAGGCGGTTGGCGCGGATGGCCGGGTCTTCGGCATTGACCATCACATTGTCGAAGAACGCATCCACCTGCGGGCGCAGCCGTGCCAGGCGGTTGAGCACGCGCACGTAGTCGTGTTTGTGCAAAGCCTCGTCGGTGTCGCCCAGTGCTGCTTCCACGGCTTCGGCCAGAGCGCTCTCGGCCGGCTCGCTCAGCAATGCGCGATCCTCGCTGGCCGGAATGGCGATGTCGGCCTTCTTCAGGATGTTGTTGATGCGCTTGTTGGCGGCGGCCAGGGCCTCGGCCTCGGGCAGCGCGGCGAAGGTGCCGATCGCATCCAGGCGAGTGTCGAAGTCGTACAGCGAACCGAGCTTGGCAGTCGGGACTGAAGTCCCTCCTACACTCGCAGCGGCATCTGCCTTTGTAGGAGGGGCTTCAGCCCCGACCGAGAACAGCGACGCCACTGCATTGAAATGCGCGGCCGGCACGCCCTTGTCGGTGTAATAGCCGCGCAGGCGGTCGAGAATGAAGTCGAATAGATCAACCCGCAATGCTCCAGCATCGCGGTAGATAGCAGCGTACACGCCGTCAGGAAGAAGGACGATCGCGCGAGCTATGGCTCGCTGCAGGTCGATATCGAAGCCACTCTCAATGATCGTCCGCGCCAAACCCAAGGCATTGCGACGCAGCGCAAACGGATCCTTGTTGCCGGTCGGCTTCAAGCCGGCGGCAAAACCACCGGCCAGCGTATCCAGGCGCTCGGCGATCGCCAGCACTTTGCCCAGCGGCGACAGCGCGATGTCATCACCGGCAAAGCGCGGCTGGTAGGCCTCGTCGATCGCCAGCGCGATACCGCTGTCTTCACCGGCGGCCTTGGCGTAATGACGGCCGGCGATGCCTTGCAGTTCCGGGAATTCGTTGACCATGCGCGACTGCAGGTCGTTCTTCGACAGCTCGGCGGCGCGGCGCGCCTGCGCGGCATCGGCACCGACCAGCGGGGCGATGTGCTCGGCCAGCGCGGCCACGCGCGCGACCTTGTCGGCCACGCTGCCCAGCTTGGCCTGGTAGGTGACGGTCTTCAGGCCGTCGCCCATCGACACCAGGCCTTGCTTCAAATCTTCATCGAAGAAGAACTTGGCATCGGAAAAGCGCGGGCGGATCACGCGCTCATAGCCCTTGCGCACTTCGGCCACGTTCTGCGATTCGATGTTGGCGATGCCAATGAAATGCTCGGTCAGCTTGCCGCCGTCATTGAGCACCGGGAAGAACTTCTGGTTGATCTCCATGGTCTCGATCAAGGCTTCCTGCGGCACCGCCAGGAACGCCGCCTCGAAACTGCACAGCACCGCGCTCGGCCATTCGGTCAGGCAAACCACCTGTTCCAGGTTGTCATCGGTCACGCGTGCGCTGCCGCCGGCCTTGGCCGCAGCCTGCTGCACTTCGGCGACGATGCGCGTGCGGCGTTCGTCGGCGTCCACCAGCACCTTGCTGGCGCGCAGGGCGTCGACGTATTCGCCGGGGTTGCCGATCCAGACCGGCTTGTCATGTTCAAAACGATGGCCGCGGCTCATGCGATCACTGCGCACGCCCAGCACGCCGGCCTCCACCACGTCCTTGCCCAGCAACACCACCAGCCAATGCACCGGGCGGGCGAAGGCATAGTCGTGATCGCCCCAGCGCATCGGCTTGGGAATCGGCATGGCCGCCAGGGCTTCGCTGATGATCGCCGGCAGCAGTTCGGCGGTGCGTGCGCCAGCCTGGGTGGCGCGATGCACGAAGCGCTCGCCCTTGCCGTCAGTGGTGCGCTCCAGCTGCTGCCAGTCGATGCCGGCCTTGGCGGCAAAACCCTGCAGCGCCTTGGTCGGTTCACCGTTGGCGTCCAGCGCGATGTTCAAATACGGGCCCAGCACTTCGGACTTCTGTTCCGGCTGCTCCACGTCCACCGCCGGCAGCAGCACCGCCAAACGACGCGGGGTGTACAGCGGCTTGGCGTCACCACGCTGGAAACCCACGCCGCGCTTTTCCAGCGCAGTGATCACGCCATCGAAGAAGGCCTGGGCCAGGCCGGGCAGCGCCTTGACCGGCAGTTCTTCGGTGCCCAGTTCGATCAGCAGGGATTTTTGTTCGCTCATGGTTTCAACGTGTCCTTGATCTGCTCCCAGCTCCGCTTGCGGGAGAGGGTTTGACACCTTCCCCGCAAGCGGAGGAAGGGGATGCATGCCTTTACTTCTTCAAACCCGGAAAGCCCAGCTTCTCGCGCTGCGCGTAATAGGCCTCAGCCACTGCCTGCGCCAGCTTGCGCACGCGCAGGATGTAGCGCTGGCGTTCGGTCACCGAGATCGCGCGGCGCGCATCCAGCAGGTTGAAGCTGTGCGAGGCCTTGCACACCTGCTCGTAGGCGGGCAGCGGCAGGTTGGCTTCGACCAGCTTCAGCGCTTCGGCCTCGCAGGCGTCGAAGCGATGGAACAGCTCGGCCACGTCGGCGTATTCAAAGTTGTAGGTGCTCTGCTCCACCTCGTTCTGGTGGTAGACATCGCCGTAGGTGACCGGGCCTTGTGGGCCCACGGTCCAGATCAGGTCGTAGACGTTGTCGCAGTTCTGCAGGTACATGCAGAGCCGCTCCAGGCCGTAGGTGATCTCGCCCAGCACCGGCTTGCACTCCAGGCCACCGGCTTGCTGGAAGTAGGTGAACTGGGTGACCTCCATGCCGTTGAGCCAGACTTCCCAGCCCAGGCCCCAGGCGCCCAGGGTCGGCGATTCCCAGTTGTCTTCGACAAAGCGCAGGTCATGCACGCGCGGATCCAGGCCCAGCGCCTTCAACGAGTCCAGGTACAGCTCCTGGATGTTGTCGGGGTTGGGCTTCATCACCACCTGGTACTGGTAGTAACGCTGCAGGCGGTTGGGGTTTTCGCCGTAGCGGCCGTCGGTGGGGCGGCGGCTGGGCTGCACGTAGGCGGCATTCCACGGCTCCGGGCCCAGCGCGCGCAGGAAGGTGGCGGGGTGGAAGGTGCCGGCGCCCACTTCCAGGTCCAGCGGCTGGATCAGCACGCAGCCCTGGGCGGCCCAATACTGGTTCAGGGTCTGAATCAGGCCCTGGAACGTCACGGTCGGGGTCGGGATATCGGCCATCGGCTTATCGTGCACTGCGGAAAAGCGGGCTAGTATACGGGCGAAGCCTCCGCCCCATCTTCGTTTCCCGCCTGTGGACACCCGCACCAAAGCGCCCTTCCTGATTGTCGAGACCGGCCAGCCGGTAGCCTCGATGCGGCGCTATGGCGGCTTTCCGCACTGGATACGCGTGGCGGCCGGACTGGACGCCGACGAAACCGTGGTGAGCAATGTCGAACGCGGCGATCCGCTGCCGCGACGCGAAGGATTTGCCGGCATCATCGTCACCGGCTCGGCCGCGATGGTCACCGACCGCGCCGACTGGAGCGAACGCAGCGCCGACTGGTTGCGCAGCGCCGCCCATGAAGGCGTGCCGGTGCTCGGCATCTGCTACGGCCACCAGTTGCTGGCGCATGCGCTGGGTGGCGAAGTGGCCTACAACCCGGCCGGCCGTGAGTCCGGCACGGTGACCATCGATCTGCACGATCACGCCGGCGAGGATCCGCTGTTTGCCGGCTTGCCAACGCAGTTCGCCGCCCACGCCACCCATGTGCAGACCGTGCTGCGGCCGCCGCAGGAGGCGACCGTGCTGGCGCGATCCGAACAAGACCATTGCCATGCCTTCCGCTGGCGCGAGCGCGCCTGGGGCGTGCAATTCCACCCCGAGTTCGCCACACATCACATGCGCGGCTACGTCCATGCGCGCGCCGATCACCTGCGCAACGAAGGTCGTTGCCCGGGCACGATTGCGCGCGGCGTGACGGCAGCGCCGCAAGCCCGCAAACTATTGCGACGCTTTGTCAGACACGCACGCGGGCTGCAAGCGGCCCGCTGAACTTTTCCTCCACGGATACCCGATGAGCACGATCAACAAGGTGCCGGCCAGTGCCGGCGCGGAATGGCTGCTGGCTGGCTTCGCCCTGCTGCGCAAGGCGCCGCTGGCATTGGGTTTGCTGCCCATCGTCTGGGGCCTGGCCTCGACCCTGCTGGTGGTGCTGGTGGCCATGACCGGGGTGACGGCGCTGTTCTACCTGGCGCAGTTTGCGCTGGTGCTGGCCGGGCCGCTGTTCTTTGCCGCGATGGTCTGGGCAGTGCGCGAAGTCGATGCCGGTCGCCCTGTGCATCCGCGCGATTTGCTGCGCCCGGTGCGCGACGGCCATGCGCGTGCGCTGATTGCCACGCTGCTGCCGCAGGTGGTGGCCTCGCTGGCATTGGGCCTGTTGCTGCTGCTGTTGCTGGGGATGGACGAGATCAACCACCTGCTGGATGTGTTCGCCAAATTGCAGGCGATTGCCGCAGCGGGCGGCCAGGCCGATCCGGCCCTGTTCGACAGCCTGCCGGCGGGGCGTCTGCTGCTGTGGATGCTGCTGGTGGTGATTACCTTTGTGGCGATCAAGTGGATGACCTTCATCGCTGCGCCGCAGATCCTGTTCAGCGGCGCCGATGCGTTCTCGGCCATGCGCACCAGCCTGCGCGCCTGCTTGCACAACTGGTCGGCGATGCTGGTGTTCTACCTGCTGGCCGGCATGACGATCTTCGCGGTGAGCTTTGCCTCGCTGATCTTCGCGGCGGTGCTGCAGGTGATCGCCGGACCCACGGTGGCGGTGACCGTCTGGCAACTGGGCCTGCTGGCCCTGCTTACGCCGGTGTTGGCCGGCGCCATGCTGACCGCGTGGCGGCAGATGCTGCGTCCGGCCGGCGAGCCGACCCAGCCGGGCGCCTCAGCGGGTCCGGCAACGACGGCGCAGATCGAGGCTTGATCGCTCAGGCCGGATGATGCCGGTCTGATGATTCAGGCCTGACTGGTCAGGCCTTGTGCTGACTGGCCAGGTAGTCGGCGCTCTGCATCTCAATCAGGCGCGAGGCGGTGCGCTCGAACGCACCTTGCAGGCGATGCCCGCTGTAGAGCGCCACCGGCGCGGCGTCGGCGGTGCAGACCAGGTTGACGTGGCGGTCGTACAACTCGTCGATCAAGTTGACGAAGCGGCGCGCCGCATCCTCGTTCATCGCGTCAAAGCGCGGGATGCCGCCCAACAATACGGTGTGGAATTCGCGCGCCACTTCGATGTAATCGGTGGTGCCGCGCGGGCCTTCGCAGATGCCGGTGAAATCAAACCAGACGATGCCCTTGCCGCGTCCGCGCACCGGCACCTTGCGGTGATCGATGACGATGTTGCCGTCGCGGCAGCTGCTGCCCGGGCTGAGCTCGTCCCAGCGCGCGTTCAACCAGGCATCGGACTGCGCATCCAGCGGCGCGCGGTACACCGGTGAACGGGTCAGCGCGCGCAGGCGATAGTCTTCGGCGCCGATCGCATGCACTTCCACGCAGTACTTCTGCAGCAGGGCAATCGCCGGCAGGAAGCTGTCGCGCTGCAGGCCGTCCTTGTACAGATTTTTGGGCGCGGTGTTGGAGCTGGTCACCAGGGTCACGCCCTCGGCGATCAAGCGCTCCAGCAAGCGGCCGAGCAACATCGCATCGCCGATGTCGGTGACGAAGAACTCATCCAGCACCAGCACGCGCAGGCGATCGCGCCAGTCCTGCGCCACCTTGGCCAGCGGGTCGGACTGGCCGGCATGCTCGCGCAATTGCTCGTGCACGCCGCGCATGAAGCGGTGGAAGTGGGTGCGGTATTTGCCGTCGCGGCCACCCGGTTGATCCGGATGGAACGGCTCCAGCGGCA
>Ga0160436_1000460_pt1 | contig 16213 bp, 15 predicted proteins | sample HID1973M_E0MG_FD_108264 | JGI IMG/M metagenome (GOLD analysis project Ga0160436, IMG submission 108264) | Enriched mosquito-associated microbial communities from UW Madison campus, WI, USA - HID1973M_E0 MG | ecosystem: Host-associated > Arthropoda: Insects > Digestive system > Unclassified ...
GAAACAGCCTACATACCTGCTTGAGTCTTGTAATCCGGCCACTCAATCGCAAGGTTGATCGCCCACTCATTTGAACACTTCGTTCATTTAAACAAAGCGCGGCCGCCCGTAAACTTCGGGGCATGAATACATCAGGTGATCGACTACGCATCCTCTTGCGAGAGTGCCATCTCTCTGCAACAGACTTCGCCGCCAACCGCAAGGTAACGCCGCAACACGTGAACAACTGGTTCAAACGCGGCATTCCGATGGCGCGCATGGAAGAAGTGGCTGAACTGCTGAGCGTCAATGCGCGCTGGCTGCGCAGCGGCGAAGGCCCCAAACACCCCGGAGAGGCACGAGACAAACCCGGTATGGACGGCATTCATAAAGGACGAGCCGAGCGGCACGGCGCGCGCGATGAACTCGATATACCGTTCTATTCCGAATCTCGCGCGCAGGGCTCGGGGCGAACGGCCGTGAGCGAGATACCCAACCATAAGGCGCGCCTGTCACGGCGGATCATCGACGCCATGGACGTGGAGCTGCACAACGCAATCTGCATCGCCATGGTCGGCAACAGCATGGCCGACAAGATCCAGGACGGCTCGCTTATCGCGGTCGACCGAGGCCGGGTTCAGGTCATCGACGGCGAAATGTATGCGATCGAGCACGACGGCATGCTGCGGGTAAAATGCCTGTACCGCCTGCCCGGTGGCGCGTTGCGGCTGCGCAGTCACAACGCTGGCGAATACCCCGATGAAATTTTCACTGCCGAACAGATTCAGGAGCAGAACATCCAGATTCTGGGCTGGGTCTTCTGGTGGGCGACCCTCAACAACCGCCGCCACCCCGCAACACTGCCTTGATTCAAAGCGAAAAGGACAAATGGCGGCACACCAACGCTGGGCAGACGCGTCGAACATCAGTATCCTGCACGCCTTCGTTTCAACATCCACCGGCTATCCGCGGGTGGATGACAGGCCTGGTCCAGTATTCGTTACTGCCTCGCCGACCTTACAAGCGCCTCCGCGCAGCGCGCACTTTTGCGGATGGGTGCGGTTAGCCAAAAACTAATCAAACCTGTCACCGAGAAGCCGGCCACAAGCCGGCTTTTTAATTGTCCGAAATAATCCTATCCCATCCAAGAATCTTCCTGATAGCTTAGCTATTCCGGGCGTTTCAGGCATTCCCCTGTCCGATGGTGTTTAACGCTGTTTGACCTCATCCGACGATGAAGTGGGGGGACAGGTGGGGGGATATAAGGGACGATAGAGGAAATCAAATGGGTAAGCTGAATCCGAAACAAGTCGAAAACCTGACCGAACCCGGCACTTATGAAGATGGTGATGGGCTACGGTTGGAAGTCAAACCTAGCGGAAGTAAATCCTGGACACTTCGTTTCCAACTGGCGGGCCGTCGTAGGGAGATGGGTCTGGGCTCATTCCCTGAGGTGAGTCTCAAGAAGGCCAGACAAGATGCCAGTGCTAAACGCACCCAATTGAGTGATGGCATAGACCCATTAGCCGCTCGCGACATAGAGCGCGCAGCTCAACGGGAAGCCCAGCGAGCAAGTGAAGCCAAGCAACTGAAGTTCGAGACACTTGCAACGGAATACCGCGATGCTCACGGAGCGGCGTGGTCGGAGAAGTGGCGTAAAGGTTGGCTGCGGAAGCTGGAGCTGTATGCGTTTAATCACATAGGCAAGCTGTCAGCCGAAGACATCGGTACTCCCGAAGTGCTCAAGGTCCTGCAACCCATCTGGGCTACCAAAACGCGAACCGCCGATGAGGTACGTGGGCAAATCGAGCAAGTTTTGGACGCCGCCAAGGCACGCAACCTGCGACAGGGGGAGAACCCTGCTCGCTGGCGCGGGCATTTAGACAATCTGTTGAGCCGCGCTGAAAAGAAGAAGGCCCGGAAGCGCGAGCACTTTGAAGCGATGCGTTGGCAGAATGTGCCAATGCTGATGACCAGGCTTAGCCAAAACAGAACCCCAGCTTCGCTCGCTGCTCAACTCCTTATCCTGACCGGTGCCCGTGCCCACATGGTGAGGTTCTCCCGCTGGGATGAGTTTGATTTGGACGCTGGCACTTGGTCATTACCCGACGAACGTATGAAAATGCGCGTGGCTTTTGTAATTCCGCTTGCAGAGGAGGTCGTGAAACTCGTACAGCGCATTCCACGAGACGAAGCAAGTCCTTTTCTATTCCCAGGCCAAGGCAAGACAGGAGCCATGCATGCAAACGCCATCCGTACACTTTTGCACGACATGGATTACAAACAGATCACCCGCCATGGCTTTCGATCTTCATTTCGGGACTGGGCAGGTGAATGCACACACTACCCACGTGAGATCTGTGAAATGGCGTTAGCACATGACGAGCGTAACCAAACTGAAGGGGCGTATTCCCGCTCCGACTTTTTCGACAAGCGACGTATGTTAATGAAAGATTGGGCATATTTCCTCACCCAGCCTCCCACGAAGAGTTGCGAACATGGATGAACCTAAAGAACTTGAAGCTGCTGATGGATCCATAGACCTTGAGCAGTTCTTGAAATCTATAGACCCTGAAAGTATATTTAACTTTACAAATAACGAGACCTTGCTTGAGTTAAAATCAAGCTTGACCCTCGACGAAATTATTGAAAACAGCCTGACTAGCCTTAAAGTCATACTAGAGATTTTACGCCCGGATGAGAACTTCGATGAAACGTTAGATAGTATTTTCCGTACTGTTTTGGATGAAAAGACACAACATGAAGAGCAAATGAATTTCAATTTTGAAATTATCTTTCCAGGTACGGATCTAGAGAGCAAAAACGTCGCTTTATTCTGTCTCGCCTGTGCCGCTTGCTTGCAGGCAAAACATAAAAATCTCTCCAACAACAGAGACGAAGCCTGGGCATTAATAACTTATGCCAATTTACTTATTGGTAGAGCGGAGGAAAGCTTTGAGCAAGAGCGCAAAGCTCTCGCAGCTCTATCACGCCAGAGCAAAGGTGGCGAGGCGACCAAGGAAAAGCATCTAATCATCCGGAACGAAGTGATCCGAATGCTGGGGGAGTTGGCTCCTCCTACAGGATGGAAAAATAAGAAACGAGCCGCTGAGGTGATCGCCGAAAAGCTAGAGATTTTCATTATGGAGAATAATTTGGGAGATATTGTCACTCTTCCATTAGCGACGGTCACAACGCTCTTGTACAGACTGGAAGAACTGGAAATCCAAGCGGCCTTTGAAGCTTCGTCAGCAAAGCACAAAATGAAAAAAACAAAGGACTCCGAAAGCTATTCAATCTCTAACATACAGGCCACATACAAAGCTAGCCGTAAACCGTAGTAGACACTGAACAACTTAGAGCCCCTTGATAAAACACCGGGAAGAGCCTAGATCTAGGCCTTCCTCGGCCTCCCTCGCTGGTCACTTTTAGGATCTGGCATAACCCCTTTGCCAAACGCTCTCCCGTTCCCGGAGATAACCGTCCTAATATAGTAATCCGTTTTTATGAGATAGGCTGCTGCTTTCTGTAAGTTCCGCCTCAATTCACAATCGTGGTGATTGATCATTCCTATACCGACACCAAACCCACGTAGTCTATAGTCTTCTTTGTTAGCATTACAGTTACGATATATCCCCCTACCCTCAGTAATTTTGTCACACCAATGCTGCCCAATTATCAAGGCAAGGGTCTCGTCCTCACGAACTCGTGAACCATCAAAGAAGAACAGCATATGGTAGTGATAACCTTTACTTAACGCGTATTCAAGCTTCCATACATAACCAACCATAGAAGCTAAGAACAACTTGTTTTTCAGATCATACAAAAGCTTATCTCTGTGCGCCTTTACCTTCTCACTAGTCACGCCACCTTCGGCTCTGTATCCATCACAGAACTTATTTCTGTAACTTAGGTCCACCCTTACAACTAGCAGTCGAGCGTGACGCTCGAACAGTGCATCAATATACGCCAACACCCCCTTTAGATTTTTATTAGAAGCGCGACTGTATTTGCTTATCTTATTTTTAAAACTCTGGGAGCGCACTCTCCGCCTTAGGCTTTCTACAAAACAGTTGAGCGCCTTAACTGATTGCTCGGCAGTTTCAGATCGCGACAACGATGAAGCCCGATCTAATTTAAACTTTTTTACTCTCCGAACAAAAGCATCCACATACGGATTCAATACATGGAACGGGAAACACTCGTGAATTCTGGCAAAATCCGTCTTAAGCGCCCCTAACATAAATTTACCTACGGCCGTAGGTACTACGGAAGGAGTTCTCGTCACAGGCCGTTTGCCAAGAGAAATTTTGGCTCCCTTATCATTCACTGAAAACAAAACATCTGTCGTATCTACGACCTTCCTGACTACCCTTTCGATTCGTTCAATATCAAAGAGTACATCACGCTCCTCGGTTATGATCGTGACCCCGTCCACCTCAATAATAGCGCCATCGACTAACGCGTTTTGAATCTCAGCCTTCAGCAAATTTTTAATTTCAACTCACCTCAACCCATAATTCAGATCAGTTTCTGAGCTCGCCGAAGTAAAATACTCCAACCTGTTATGCAGTGGATTACCAGATTAGAGTATTTGAACGACCTACCTCTACGGCTCATCGCGATACAATCACAACCCACAGCATCAATGCAATAATATAAACTCCAAAATTAAGAGCAGCAAAAAACCGGCGCATCCCCGCGTTCTAGAAAAAATATCCAAGGCCAACTAGGCCTTGGTTTAAGAAAGAATTTTAAAGTTAGTGATTTTTTTTGCCCTCAGAGACTAATATTCACTCGAGATTTTACTCAGCACAATCGAATGACATCCGGCTCTCGATCCAAATCGTGACTTTTGATTCAACCCAGCCAACAGCTGACGCACCCAGCTTAATTGGCTTTGGAAAGGAACTGTCATAGCGCGGCGATTTTGGATTGATACGGTCGTAGATGGTCGAGCGTCCCAGCCCAACTCGCTCCTGCACCTGTTTCAAACGTAATATTCGGGGGTGCGAATTGACTCTTGAGCTCACAATTGGCCTCCAAAGGCGTACTGAATCGAAGGCAGAAACTGTAAATCAGCGCGCCGGCAGAATCTCAGCAAGCGCTGCCTGTAAAAAAACTGAGCGCCCCTCGCGTGACCTTTACCGACAGAAAAATCTAGGCATTGCGCGTGCTTGGCAGCGCATTTCCTTTGCCGCCGTCGAACAAATCGCGATGCCAAATTTTAGTTCTTTTTCTTGGAAAAGTTAGTTCCTAGCCCCATGGGGCGGGGCCTGGCAGCGGGAAATCCTAGATGGCTCATGCCAGAAAAAATGCCGCACCCACACAAGACCTGACTACGTATTTGCATTCGTATAGCCCTCTGATTGCACCAGGTTTGACAGGCCATTTCTGTGACGATGATTGGCAGATGCGTTGACAAAAGACCGATAGGATTATCGAAGCCTTCGTTCAGCCGCCCGAAAATTCGGGAGCAGCGCTTTGCTCAACCTCGCTGTGGCACCAAATCCGACGTTGCTGAGCACACGACGAGGCGTGAAGACCCGCGCGTCATTGCGACGTAAAGATGCCGGGAATCCATGCTTTCAGGGGATGGGATCACGGCAACCTCGGCCTCTAAACCTTTGAGCAAAAGAGTGCTTCCAATTGCGCGGCGAGCTAACTGCCGACTTTCGTGGCGGTTGCGCTCCCGCTCGCGAACGGTGGCGGCGGAGAAGGTGCAATTCCCCCCGGCGGCCATCTGCAAAGCCCGCAGGCAGCCATAAAGAACGTCGGGGCGATACACCCGAGCGTTATCCTCGCGCATCATGGCACGCAGTGCGTCTGCGGCCAGTGGGTACGTAGGCGTAGCTGCGAAGGCCAGGAGTGCTGCCTCGGTGGGCGTCGGCGGCGTACGCGCGGTGCCCCTACGCAAGCTGTCCAATCTCGGCAAGAGGACGGAAACTCCGACCTGAGTCATCGTTTCAGCGGCAAAGTGGGCCAGCCGCGTGATGGCATCGGGGGCTTCTAAGATGAACGCGAGTCCAAAGTTGGTGAGGTCCGCAAGATCCACGGGCTCGACTGCGGTGGCCCCAGGAGTTTGGCTAGCCATCTGTCGACGTGCTCGGGGATTGCGACTGTCGCCAATGACCAGAACCTGGCCCTCTGGGGTAACCGAGTGCGTCAACGCCGCGTTGAGGCGTTGGCGTTCAGCGGTAGCGGGCTGCAGTTGAACCCATGTGACCTCGGGAGGCGCCCGCAGCAGGTCAACGCTGTCGCCTGCCTGCAGGATGCGCCGACAGTCCAACAGCCATTGGCCGAATTGCGGCGCCCCGGCGTTAATCCATCGCCAAGGTCGGTTGAGTTCGCCGATCGGAGGAAACTGCTGCAGCACATGAGCATTCCAATCGACTAACTGGTTGCCGCCAAAACCGAAGATGGCCTGCATAGGATCGCCAAGCACGCAAGTCGGCAACACGTTGGCCAACGCTGTCACCAAGGAGTGCTGCACCAGATTGCAGTCCTGGTACTCGTCAACGATAAGATGGGCGTATGTGGCTACCAACGTCTCAGTGAGGTGCTCGCCCTGCAGCAGATGGAGCGCTGCCAGACGAATAGCGGGATAATCGACACCAGGGTTTCTTAACTCCAAAGTAGCCGCCGGTAGGCCGCTGCGCGCCGGAAAAAAGCTCACCAACCGCATGGCAAATCCATCGAGCGTGGCGATGCGGTACGCCGATGATGGGACATTTACACGTTGCATCCGCTGACGCAACGTGGTGACCCCTGCGTTAGTGTGCGTGAGGATGAGTACCGGTTTGCGGCCCGCATGCTGTGTAAGGGTGTCGGCGATAATCTGTGTTTTGCCACAGCCTGCAGGTGCCGTAATGGCCCCCAAACGGACGGCCAGCAAGTCATACTCAGGCATGGGCCCACCCATACAGCCGATTTACCAGCGCAGCAAAGCCTGCTTCCACGGCGGGAAGATTGGGGCCGACAATATCCTTGGCCACGTCTTCGAACTTGGTGACTGACTTGAACCAGCCGTTCTTGCGATGGCGTGAGGTCAAGCCGAGGGCTTGGCGCACTTCCGCTGTGTATGGAGTGCCGGCAAGGCGCTGCGCGCGAATGCCGGCGAGCGTGATGGCCCCTTGCGAATGTGATTGGATGTGGGCTGCCACCAAATCCTCGTCGACCAGTTCAACTGCTCTCTGAAGCAGGGCGTCGATCGCGGGATCGGGCAAGCTGAGGAAAAGTTCGTCCTCCAGGGCCCGCCCCACTCGCCAGGTCATGGTTTCTCCTCCGGCAGTTTCATAGGCCTGGACGACGGCGTCAGTTGGAGGCTTGTCTGCGTCGACGAGAACTAGCACTCGGTATCCCAGACGCCGCAGCGCCAGACCCCGGACGAAGCACCGGTCGGGTTCGCCGCCGCCAACGTTCACGTAAGCCGTGCCAGCCGCCAGCATCGAAACGCCGTTGATGGAGGTCCAGAAGTGGTCCAGTCCGCGTATAAAGCCAACCTCGCTCGCCCCTTCGCACACGATGACGTTGCGCGCTAGGAATGCCTCTGGATCGGCGCGTACCGTGCTCTGCACGTCGTCATTCACGCCCACCTGCAGGGCATAGGTAGCCTCGTCGTTGCCTTTTCGGACGACGAAAATCTGGTTGCCGCTGAGCTCACGCACTGCAACCGGAGAGTGCGTGGTCATGAACACCTGCAACGGCGCAGGACTGTCCTTTGCTCCAAGGGAATTCAGCAGCCGAGTGAGCCGGTGAGGTTCAAGGCCGTACTCTACCTCATCGACAAGCACGATAGACGCACGCTGCGCGGCTTCGCGTTGCAGGCCGGCCACCAGCAGTCGGGATGAACCGGTACCCAGGGCACGCAAAGGCACCCCCGTAGCGTCATGCAAAGCTATCGCGCCATCGCCTATGGAAATCGCCTGGGCATCGAGCAGCGCCTGGACCGCTCCGCCAACAGGAACACCCAAGTTTGTCGCCGTTCGGTTCACGGTCTGCAACGTATTGCCCAGCTGCGCTCCGGCTTGATCGCCAAAGTTGAGCCTTGCTTCACGCGCGGCCCGGGCGAGTTCAGCCGTCAGCTCCGGGCGTTCGTCCGAAAGCCGATTGAGGACGGAATTGCGATTCCACGAAAGATTGGAACTGGCATAGGTACCCAGCCTGGCAGGTGCCAGAGCTACCCGCTCCTTCCAGGCGATATTACGCTCCAGGCCTAGCGCCTGCGCACGAGCCGAGACCAGCGTCCAGGCCGGCTCCAGGTCACTGTGCACTGCGAGTCGAAGGACCAAGACAGTCTCCATCCCTTGTTGTGGTTCTTCATCCACTACGCCTGTCGCTGGGTCGTAAGCGCGCAGATAATGCCCGTAAGCATCCAGGTCTTTTAATGCGTCGGGCAACGCCCCGAGCGTCAAGGTCATTTGAATGGGTTGAGTGACATCCAGTCGATAGAAGTCAGTGTCAACGAACGATACGTTTCTTCGAGCTCCCAGGCAGATGTCGATGGCATCCAGAATCGTACTTTTGCCGCTGTCCCCTGGACCAATCAGGCAATTCAAACCTGGCGATGGCAGCCAGGTCAGCGTGCGAATAGACCTAAAGTTCTGGATCTCAACCTTGCGAATTCGTACCACGCTCACCATCCTTTGATTTCATGTCCAATGCCGCCAGGGCGGCTCACGCGATACCCGTCCGAAGTTAGAGAGCACGGGAGAAGCTGGAAGGAATATGCGCCAAAGGAGACCCCGGCCACAATCTGATCGATAGCAATGCAAGCGTAGCATGGTGCGAATCACGTGTCGGAGGCAGCTAGGTCAACCTAGGAAGAAGTCCAACAAAACCAGAGATATCTCCTGTTCCTTCTGGTTCACCATCCGGTTTATGTATTTCAAGATCTACTCAATTAAATTTCAAACCTATATCACTCAAATGAACTTAACGACGATTGAGTCATTGAGCATCTACGCGTGAAATAGAGAGGAAATTAAAAGTGAATATCACCTGCCCTAACTGTAAATCCGACCATATAACAAGCAAAGATGTAGGGAGAAAAACAGGCGGATTTATCGGCGCCGTCAGTGGAGCCGCTGGAGGTGTGACTGGCGCTTTATCCGGCGCTGAAGCTGGCGCTGCTATGGGCGTCGTCGGAGGGCCTATTGGAGTTGCGCTAGGCGGTATTGCGGGGGCTATTTTTGGCGGACTGTTGGGTGGAGCAGCGGGCGGGGTGGCGGGAGCAAAGTTGGGCCAGGCCGTCGACGAGGAGGTGCTAGATAACTTCGAGTGCAAGGACTGCGGCTTCTGCTTTAACAACCGTCTTTAGGCCCACATCCAACGCTAGAGCCCGGCATCGATTAGCAAATCCGAAGGGTTGCAACCCAAAGATTCGGCGATCCTTACGATGTTCAGGAACGTGACGTTCCTTTCTCCTCGTTCAATCTTCCCCATATGGGACCGATCAATCCCCGCAAGATCGGCCAGGGTTTCTTGAGAAACGGACAAGACCTTACGTCGAGCACGCACCGCTCCCCCGAACCGGGCCAAGTTAGCATCTTCGTCGCGCGCACCTGAGACTCTTGTCATGGCGACGATGGTGTAGCTATGATGCCTATACGGCCACGGTATTTACGACCCATTTCGAGCCGTCATAAGGAGTTATGTGAAAAAGGTACTTTCATTTATCGTTCTAGGATTACTCGCAGCGAATGGGGCAAACGCCTCAAGCCATGTTGGCCAATGCGTACTCCCTAAAACCAAAACCCTTCCCAATGGCAACCTGTCGTTTGTACATGCCATCGACATCTCCGATCAGCCGTCACCTCAGGCAGCTATCAAACCGCTTGTTTCAATGGAGGCTTATCAAATCAGCGCTGAAGAGAAAGGCTTTATTAAGCTCGTTACGGTTCCGGACTATTCGCTCACCGACCCACAGGTCAACGCCGGAAAAATCGTAGGATGGGGAAAGATCCGTGACTTCGACTTCCAGGCACAACGTAATTGCAACTAACACGCTCGCTCCCCGCTTTTATCAGACTTCTTTTGGGTCAAACCAATCTCGGAGAAATGATGAGACCTATATTTGGTCCTTTGCTATTGAGCACGCTAATGTCCATATCGGCTTGCTCAAAAGCGGACAAACTACCACTCGAAATATCTGTAGGCGAAATGCAAGGCGTCCCTACAATAGTGGTTACCTCAGTCGCCGACAAAGTAAAACTGCTGGGATACACGATAAACAGAGGCAATTGCACCGGGAGATCTGTTTATCAAATGCCGGTAGACATTCTGTTCGGCGGCGAGTTGAAAATATTTGCTAACGGAGGCTGTAACATTCGAGAAGTTACTCTAAGCACAGATACTGGCGAGATTACATATTCGAATTGAATAGATAAATACAACCCGCATCAGCGCGAACAAAGCGTATTAGACGGTGCGGTAAATTCCTCACAAAAGGCCAGACTAAATGTCTGGCCTTTTTTATGTCTGCAAGGAGAAAACAATGTCGCACTTAATTGAGAGCATGGCATACGCCGGAGCTACTCCATGGCACGGCCTTGGAAACAGATTATCCGAAAAACAACCTATTGAGGTCTGGCAGAAAGAGGCGGGTATGGACTGGTCAATCCAAGATAGCCCTGTTCACTTCAAATCCCAGAGCATCGGTTCTCTAGGCGAGATTCATTCTTTTCCTGAACAGAAGGTTCTGTATCGTTCCGATACCAAGTCTCCATTGTCAGTCGTTTCCCAGCGCTATCAAGTTGTCCAACCGCGCGAAGTTCTAGAGTTTTACAGGGACTTAACTGAGAAATCGGGTTATGAGTTGGAAACCGCTGGAGTACTTAAAGGAGGACGGAAGCTTTGGGCGCTGGCCAGAACTGGCGAGTCAGCTACGCTAAGGGGAAATGATCAAGTCGTTAGTTACCTGCTCTTAGCGACATCTTGCGACGGAACACTTGCAACCACTGCAACTCCCACCGCGATCCGCGTGGTTTGTAATAACACTTTGTCCATTGCATTGGACAAGACAAATAGCGCCATAAAAGTTCCGCACAGCACTCACTTTGACTCAACACTTGTCAAAAAACGCCTAGGGATTTCGGTATCTAAATGGGATGAATTTATGTACAGGATTCGTCATCTTTCAGAGCGAAAGGTTCACTGGAATGAGGCGCTAGGCTTTTTCATGAATGTTCTATGTGACGCTGCTCCAGATAGGCCGCTGCCTGGAGTAATCCCTAATGAACGAGCACTTCGAAGAGCACAAAGCCTATACGAAGGCGAAGGGCGTGGCTCGTCAATGCTATCTACAAATGGAACCGCCTGGGGGTTGCTTAACGCTGTAACAGAATATGTTGACCACGAAAGAAAAGCTAGAAGCACCGAATACCGAATAGACTCGGCGTGGTTCGGCCAGGGTGCTTTAATCAAGCAGCGAGCGCTATCAGCAGCATTACAACTTGTTAGCTAACCACATTAAAACCCAATAGGGCGTTCGACAGGACCGAGCATAAGCCCACCCGGCCTGTCGAGACTCCCCGAACATTAATTCGAAAAGAAACCTAATTAGTTCCATCATACTCACATCCTGCACTCTAACGAGTGCCCAGACTTTTTTTTGCAGGACGAAAAAAAGAAATTAGATAGCAGCAACCCCATAGTTGCACCTCTATTTAAAACCTCAACTGTGCCACACCCAACACCAGCCAGACCGAACTAAAACCAACGTTAAATCAATAGGTTAGTAGCTTAGCTCTCTAATCCTCGCATTAATTCGCATGTTACCGACAATCATCATTTCAGCCGCAATACTTGTGAACAGATACGACAAGCTGGTTTTTTACACTCACTAATTTAGCGAAGAAGCATTACCAGAAAATTAATCTTCTTGCAGAAAATCGCGTGACAACGCTGCTCTGTATCAACCAGGGGGGGACTAATACAGAGCCACGTCTCAAATGTGAACTATGACCGTTAGCAGTAAAAATACTGAACGGGCAACCCTAGACTAAGCTTAGTTTAGCCGGAAACAGAAGAAACGAGCTCCCGGCGACGCTGAAGATAGTCCAGTTTAGGCGGGTGAGCAGTCGGCATCATCAAGCTAATTCCGTCGTAGCGTGAAAGCTGTTCACGGAGCGCCTCATCATCTCCAACTTTATCGTAGTCAATTCTTATGGCGAAGCTGTCGTCTATTAGTAGATATCCTTTCTCAAAAGCCTTATCAACCAGCAGTGAAAGGCATACCCCGTTTGCTGGGTCCAAGCGTATGCTTTGATCTTCGCTCCACGGAACAATGTGCGACGCGATGAGAAACTCTTTTTTCCGAATACCTGTTACGGCACAGCTGAAACCGTAATTGGCTTTAACTTCATTCGCAAATGCTCTTTGAGCACTTCCTCTTGTTTTTACTGTGGCATGAGCGTCGGGGACACCATAGTTTTCCTGAGCGATTTGCTCCGTGAACGCTTCGACTTCCTCCGCCGAGACTTCAAGTGTCTCGGCAGTTGCATCCCCTTGTGCGTCTGCTTGAAGACGCGCTTCGAGCATTTCTAAAATAGCATTTGTTGAAAGAGCGAGCTGCTCGTCCGGCGCAGCCAACTGCAACCATGCGTCGTGGTTGCGAGAAGGATCGAAAAACACACCTGATCCAGGGTTTTTTAGGTACACCGCGAGGTCGCCTGCCGTCTCGGCATCCAGAGACTCGATCACTGACAAGGGACTCGTTGAAAGACGCAGCTGCGCCAAAGCATCATTTACTTCAGCTGTAGGGGCAGTACCACTGCTCTGCACGCTTGACCATGCAAGCGCCGAGTTCCGCGAAGTTTTAGCGGTAAGGTCTCTGATACTCTTCGGAACAAGCCCCATGTCTGCCCAAGCATATTGACTGCTCGGAGCATTTAGGTAGGCACGAAGCTGCAGAGTGTTCGGGTCATCACGCAGCTTGATTGCGATCAGGTAGGGCTGGCCAGCGCCACGACTTTTGAGCAACTCAAATTCGTTTTCAGCATCATCGATATCGATGTGAGCAGGATTACCTGGAATTGTATGTGCGGAGACCGCTGTGGGTGCAGGAGCCATTTTCCAAACCTGCGGAGCACCTACACTCGTTTCCCATTTGAGATGCGGTCGGTCTGAAGAGAGCAACACCAAAGCACCCTTGGCTGTTCCTGTTGGCCACTTATACGTGAGGCTAGCAGACCCTCCGTCGCCGATATCGGGGAAGAAGTGAGTGACTGCGTCGATAAACGCCTTCCGTCTCGACAGCTGAATATAATCTTTCGTATAGGTCTTGTTTCCGTCCTGACGACCTAAGCGCCCGTATGTCGCCCGATGCGCGGATGGCCCGTAGAAGATCACTAATACCCATTCAACTGGCAACGCTGACATTCAAATCCTCCCGATGATGATCGCCTCCGGCGACCTATGAGCCTCAACCTCTCGCTTGCTTTGAGCTGCTAGCGAACGGTGAGTGGTGAACCGTATGATCTCAGCATCTGGGAAAAGCTCGTGGACTGATTCCGTGTCTCGATTAGACATGACCCAATGCACCCCTTTGCGAGACAGATCTGCGCAAATATCCGCAAGCTCGATGAGATCTGCGGCCTCAAAGGTCTTCGCGGTGTATTTATTGAATTTTGCAGTCGGCTCCTTCTCCGTACCAGGCCGCGAGAATATAGGTAAGTACGGTGGATCGAGATAAACGAAGTCCCCTTTTGAGGCCGTGCTCAGCACATCCCGAAAATCGGCTGAAACGATATCGGTACGCGCAAGCACCGCTCGGGCGGCTTCCATCGTAGCTTCGTCGAAGCCCTTGAAGGAGCGGTCGCCCCAAGGCACATTCATCGCACCAGTGCGCGAGTTTTCTCGCCAGAGGTGGTTCCAAGAAACGCCATTCAGATAAAAGAACCGCGCAGCCTTTTCGATCAGAGAATCGGGAAGCGAGGACCTCACTTCGTAGTAGAATTCCTTGCAGTCATTTTTCTTGTACCAGTCCAGAAGAGGAAGCAGCTCAGCCTGGTAGTCTCGCATCGCGATCCAAGCCGCTACTAAATGCTGGTTGAGATCTGCGAGATGGGAGCGACCAGTGACCCGCCCCGCACAAGCTAGGAATACCGCCCCCCCGCCAAGAAATGGCTCGTAGTAGTTTTTGATGGTGGTGGGGACATGTGGAAGGATGCGAGGGAGCAAACGTGATTTTCCACCCACCCAACGTACGAACGGCTTGATGGGTGACTGGCCAGGACTGACAAAAGGCAATTCCGCCTGCCCAATTTTTAAAGCATAATTATCCATTTGATCTCTTTCTTTCAGCCGTTGAATCGGCTAGGGGCATTTTAACAGGATGTACGACGTAGGTAACGCCTCACCGCCCGATACGTCTCACCTTCGGAGCACTTATGTCTGAAATTCAGCTTGTTTGGCCGAACAAAGACCTAGCACTGCGCGCTTCAGGCGGGAGTAGCTACGAGTGGGTGCAACCCACCGACGCTCGACTAAGCGAATCTTTTGACATTCAGGCCCTCACGAGTCATCCGATCGGCTCTCAGACAAACGTTCTAGCCATCGGCGACGGGCTCGATGTCCTGGAGGCATTGAGCCAAAACACCTCAGTCCTCGACGGAGGCATCCGGCTCGTCTACATAGATCCACCCTTCAACACTCAGGTGGATTTTCGACAGTACCGCGACACCATGAATAGGTCGATGTGGCTTAGCATGATGCGCGACCGACTCATCGCAATTCGCCCATTGCTTGCCGACGACGCGAGTATTTGGGTGCATCTGGATGACAGCGAAGTGCATCGTGCCCGAGCAGTTATGGACGAAGTCTTCGGTGAAACAGCATTCGTGACATCTGTTGTATGGCAGAAAAAGACCACCCGAGACTCACGAGCAGCGTTCTCATCCAATCACGACACCATTCTTGTGTACGCCCCGAGCGGGCCGAAGAAATGGAAGACCACCAGAAATTTGCTTGTGAAGGACAACGCCCACCTCCTTAACAAGGACGACGACCCACGAGGGCCATGGGGAGATGCTCCGTTCACAGCTCCCGGCTTTAGGAGCGCCCAGCAATACGAAATCATTGCACCATCCGGACGAGCCCTACGTCCGCCGCGAGGCCGCTCATGGTACGCCACGGAGCCCACGTACCGAGACCTGATAGCGGACGATCGGATCTGGTTCCCGAAAGGCGGTGACGGATCACCACGGCTCAAACTTTTTGCAAGTCAGTTGCGAGGCCTTGTCCCATTCACAGTTTGGGGGACATCAGATACCGGTACAAATGACGATGCGAAGCGCCATCTTCTGTCAATGTTCCCTGACAAAGAGGTGTTCGACACGCCCAAGCCTGAACTGCTGCTCGAACGCATAATCCACATTGCCTCTAACCCAGGGGAGCTGGTGGTAGACATTTTCGGAGGCAGTGGGACGACGGCAGCTGTTGCTCACAAAATGGGGCGGCGATGGGTAGTCGCGGAGCGCAATGCACAGACGGTCTTGGACTTCATGGTTCCTCGACTGACGCACGTAGTTAATGGAACAGATCCAGGAGGTGTAACTGACACAACCTCCTGGAGCGGCGGCGGAAGCTTTGAGATGATCCACGTCGCGCCACGGTTTGGCAGATTAAAGGGGCTTGAGAGGCCCGAATATATAAAGCCATGGCTGGATCAGCTACTCCCGCCGCGTACGCTTTCGACGGCGTCTTGAGTAAACATCCCCCTTGATGCCTGAGAGTGCATAGCACCAGGCTTAGCACCAAGGATGGTCTGACCACAACGGCGATCATTAGAACGTTCGCATGTCTCGCAGAAGCCGAGCGGGGGGACAAATGGGGGGACAGCGAAAACAATTTCCGTCAATCACCAGTAAAACCTGGCATAAACTCAATAATAAAGCCGGCCACAAGCCGGCTTTTTAATTGTCCAAAATAATCCTGCCCCATCCGAACATTCTGCCGATGCTTATCTCTCTCGGACGTCGCAGGCTGATGTCGGCGCACGCCATTCTGACGCCAACCCCCTGACCAGCCCCTCATCCCACTGTCATTTCTACACCGCCAAACAACCGTCAAAATCCCACCACCCAAATTTCAAAACTCATCAAAAATCCGAGTTTTGTTGACGCTTCTCCGACATATGGTCGCAATTTTTTCTCCTCACTGGGTCATATCAGCAAGGTCGCTGATGGGAAATTGGCATCTACTGTGTATCCAGCCAGTCTTCGGAGATAACTGC
>Ga0160436_1000463_pt1 | contig 16179 bp, 8 predicted proteins | sample HID1973M_E0MG_FD_108264 | JGI IMG/M metagenome (GOLD analysis project Ga0160436, IMG submission 108264) | Enriched mosquito-associated microbial communities from UW Madison campus, WI, USA - HID1973M_E0 MG | ecosystem: Host-associated > Arthropoda: Insects > Digestive system > Unclassified ...
CCGCGGGCGTCAGGCAGTTGTCGCAGTTGCCGCAGGGCTGCGGATAGGTTTCGCCGAAGCCGGCCAGCAGGACCTGGCGCCGGCATTGCATCGATTCGCAGTAGCCGAGCAGGTGGTCGAGCTTGGCGCGCTCCAGGCGCTTGCGCTCTTCGGCGGCCTCGCCCTGTTCGATCATCTGCTTGAGCAGCACGACATCGCCCAGGCCGTAGCACAGCCAGGCTTCGGAGGCCTCGCCGTCGCGGCCGGCGCGGCCGGTTTCCTGGTAATAGCCTTCCAGCGACTTGGGCAGGTCGACATGCGCGACGAAACGCACGTCCGGTTTGTCGATGCCCATGCCGAAGGCGATCGTGGCGCACATCACGACGCCGTCCTCGCGCAGGAAGCGGCGCTGGTTGGCCGCGCGCACTTCCGCCGGCAGGCCGGCGTGGTAGGGCAGGGCGTTATAGCCCTCGGCCGCCAGGAACCCGGCGGTTTCCTCGACCTTGCGCCGCGACATCGCATAGACGATGCCGGCCTCGTTGCGATGGGTGGCGAGGAAGGCCAGCAGCTGGCGCCGGGCGTTGTCCTTCTGCACCACGGTGTAGCGGATGTTCGGGCGGTCGAAGGAGCTGACGAAGTGCCGTGCCTGGGTGAGGTCCAGGCGCTCGGCGATCTCGCGCTGGGTCGGCGGGTCGGCGGTGGCGGTCAGCGCGATCCGCGGGATCTGTGGCCAGCGTTCGTGCAGGACGGTGAGCTGGCGGTACTCCGGGCGGAAATCGTGGCCCCACTGCGACACGCAGTGCGCTTCGTCGATCGCGAACAGGGCAATCCGGCTGCGGTCCAGCAGTGACAGGAAGCGGCTGGTGAGCAGGCGTTCGGGGGCGACGTAGAGCAGGTCGAGCTCGCCGGCCAGCAGCTCGCGCTCCACCCGCTGGGCGGTTTCCGCATCCAGGGTGGAGTTGAGGAACTCGGCGCGCACGCCGAGCAGGCGCAGCGCCTCGACCTGGTCCTGCATGAGCGCGATCAGCGGCGAAATGACCAGCCCGGTGCCGTCGCGCAGCAGCGACGGCACCTGGTAGCACAGCGATTTGCCGCCGCCGGTGGGCATCAGCACCAGGGCATCGTGGCCGGCGGCGACGTGCTCGACGATGTCCTGCTGCGGGCCGCGGAATTGGTCGTAGCCGAAGACGCGGCTCAGCAGCTCATGGGCGGGGGATTGCATCCGTCTAGGATACCGCGCGGGTCAAGCGAGCCGGGCATCCGGTCCGGCCATTGGCGCTGGAGCATTGGCGGCGCTGTGTCTGCGAATTCCGGCAAAAGTTCATGGGCTTCCCGCCGAACACAAGGTGGGACAACCCGGATCCGCGCTGACCCGCGCCGCTGGCGGGCATCGAGGACGGTCGGGATCGTTCGAATGGATCCTGACGCTTTCGCGCGGCAAGTTTGAGAACCTGCAGTCCGCAGGATCCGCAAGGGGATCTTGTCCGCATGAGGTTTCCACGCTCGACCAAGGCCCAGGCGGGTTCCGACCGGCCGATCGCCTGCCTGTGCGTTCTGTTGGTCCACGCGGCTGTGGTGCTCTGGCTGGTGAGGCCGATGGAACGACTGCAGGGAACGCGGGACCCAGTGTTCCGGATCCAGTTGTCCCTGCTGACCCGGCCTGCCAGGCCGATGGTGTCGGTGAGGGAGATTTTGCCGCCTCGGCATCCCGGCGCAGGAAAGATGCGCGCGCGCCGGGTCGGTGCCCGGTCCGCCGAACCTGGGTCTGCCAGGCAAGCCCCAGCCACATCCGCCGCGCCAGCCAGCGCGCGGGGGCGCTTGAATCTGGCGCTGGTACCAGCGGGGGCGCTGGCATTTGCTTCCGCCTCGGCGAAAAACATGGCGGCGGGCCACTCCGACTTCCTGCAGGGCAATCGGGCGACCCTCGCAGTGTCCTGGCGCGACAGCTCGTTGATGGGGAGCTTCGCCGACGCGCAAAAGGCCGGGATCTGTGCGGACCTGAAGCGGGCGCTGGTCGGCGCGCAAGCCGGTGCGTCCGCTTCCACGCTGGTCGACAGCCTCAGGCGCCACGGCTGCAAGGGCTGGTAAAGCCGATCCGGCCCCTCCGCGTTGCCGCGGGAGGGGCCGGCGCTGGGTTACTGCAGCAGCGAGCGCAGCATCCAGGCGTACTTCTCGTGGGTCTGCAGGCGTTGGGTCAGCAGGTCCACGCTCGGGTCGTCGCCGGCGGTGTCGGCATTGGACAGCACTTTGCGCGCGGTGCGGCACACCGCTTCGTTGCCGACCACCAGCTGGCGCACCATCTCGCGCCAGTCGGCGCTGTCGGTCAGGCCCGGCTCTTCGGCGATCGAGGTCAGGTTGACGAACTCGCGATACGAGCCCGGCGCGTTGTAGCCCAGGGCGCGGATGCGCTCGGCGACGTCGTCCAGCGCGGTCCACTGCTCGGTGTACTGGGTCTCGAACATGGTGTGCAGCGAGTTGAACATCGGCCCGGTCACGTTCCAGTGGAAGTTATGGGTCTTCAGATACAGGGTGTAGGCATCGGCCAGGTAGCCGGACAGGCCATCGGCGATCTTCTTGCGATCGCTGTCCTTGATCCCGATATCCACGTTGGGCGCCGACGCTGCGGCGACCGCCGGCTTCTTGCCGGACTTGGATGGGGCGTTTTTCTGCTTGGCCATGGGGGTTCTCCTTTGTGGAATGGGATGACGTCACAATAGACAGGCTAGAGCATCAACGGTAATTCAAGATTTCACATGCCCCGATCGAGCACCACTATCGACAAATCCCAGCTCGGCCCACTGCAGGAGCGCCGGGCGGCTATCGACGGGGCGATGAGCCGCGACCGCGGCCGCCTGATCGGCCTATGGTCGCGCTGGCAGGGCAAGCCGGGCAACCAGCCGGCGCAGCAGGCGTTCGAGCAGGCGTTGGCGGCTTCGCTGGCGCAGCGGCAGCGGCGCGCGCAGACGCTGCCGGCGATCAGCCTGGACGAGCAATTGCCGATCGCCCGCGAGGCGGAACAGATCGTCGCGCTGATCCGCGACCATCCGGTAGTGGTCATCGCCGGCGAGACCGGTTCGGGCAAGACCACCCAGTTGCCCAAGCTGTGCCTGGCCGCCGGCCGTGGCGTGGCGGGCATGATCGGCTGCACCCAGCCGCGCCGGATCGCCGCGCGCGCGGTGGCCAGCCGGGTCGCCGAGGAGCTGCATTCGCCGCTCGGCACCACGGTGGGCTACCAGGTGCGCTTCACCGACCGCGTCGGCGAAGACACCCGGATCAAGTTCATGACCGACGGCATCCTGCTGGCGGAAATCGCCAGCGACCGCTGGCTGTCGGCGTACGACACGATCATCGTCGACGAAGCGCACGAGCGCAGCCTCAACATCGATTTCCTGCTCGGCTATCTGAAGCAGCTGCTGCGCAAGCGCCCGGACCTGAAGCTGATCGTGACCTCGGCCACGATCGACACCGAGCGGTTCTCGCGGCATTTCGACGACGCGCCGGTGATCAGCGTGGAAGGCCGCACGTATCCGGTGCAGGTCCGCTACCGGCCGCTGGAAGGCGCGCGCGAGGACGACGCCAGCGACGGTGGCGGCGAGCGCAGTGTCAACGAGGCGATCGTGGCGGCGGTGGACGAGATCACCCGCACCGATCCGCGCGGCGACGTGCTGGTGTTCCTGCCGGGCGAGCGCGAGATCCGCGATGCGCACCAGGCGCTGGAACGGCGCAAATACCGCGAGACCGAAGTGCTGCCGCTGTACGCGCGGCTGTCCGCCAACGACCAGGACCGGGTGTTCAACCCGGGCCCGCGGCGACGCCTGGTATTGGCCACCAATGTGGCCGAGACCTCGCTGACGGTGCCGCGGATCCGCTACGTGATCGATCCTGGTTTTGCGCGCGTCAAGCGCTACAGCCCGCGCCAGAAGCTGGATCGGCTGCACATCGAGCCCATCTCGCAGGCCAGCGCCAACCAGCGCATGGGCCGCTGCGGACGCGTCGCCGAAGGCATCTGCGTGCGCCTGTACGCGGAGGCCGATTTCCAGGCGCGCCCGGAATTCACCGATCCGGAGATCCGGCGATCGAGCCTGTCCGGGGTGATCCTGCGCATGCTGCAGCTGGGCCTGGGCCGGATCGAGGACTTCCCGTTCCTGGAAGCGCCGGACGAGCGCGCGGTCGCCGATGGCTGGCAGCAACTGCTGGAGCTGGGCGCCATCGACAGCGAGCGGCGCCTGACCACCATCGGCCGGCAGATGGCGCGCCTGCCGGTGGACGTGAAACTGGCACGCATGCTGGTGGCCGCGCAGCAGCACGGCTGCCTGGCCGAGATGACGGTGATCGCGGCGTTCCTGGGCATCCAGGATCCGCGCGAGCGGCCGCCGGAAGCGCGCGAGGCGGCCGACAACGCGCACGCGAAATTCGCCGATGCGCGCTCGGAGTTCGTCGGCATCCTCAAGCTGTGGCAGGGCTATCGGCAGGCCCACGAAGAGCTGACCCAATCCAAGCTGCGCGATTGGTGCGGCCGGCATTTCCTCGGTTTCCTGCGCATGCGCGAATGGCGCGAGCTGCATCGCCAGTTGCTGGTGCTGTGCGAGGAGCTGGGTTGGAAGGAGTCGTTGTCCGGCGCGATGCTGGAGCCGCTGCTGGCCGGCGTGTCGGCGCCCGGCCGCGAGGAGGGCGCCAGTGCGCGGCCGACGCGCGGCGAACTGCATCGCGCGGCGCGGCTGGCCCGCGAAGGCAAGGCGTCCGCGACGCCCGCCGTGCCATCGCGCAAATCCGCGGCGGTCGCGGAAGAGGGCGGCGCGCGCATCAGCGAGCGGGTCCGTGCGGCCGCCTACCAGGCGCTGCACCGCGCGCTGCTGGCCGGCTTGCCGACGCAGATCGGCCATCGCAGCGAAAAGGGCGATTTCCAGGCGCCCCGGCAGCGGCGATTCCTGCTGTTTCCCGGCTCGGTACTGGCCAAGCGGCCGCCGCCGTGGGTGCTGGCCGCGACCTTGCTGGATACGCAGAAAATCTGGGGCATGACCAATGCCGCGATCGAGCCGGACTGGGCGATCGCCGAGTTGCCGCATTTACTGGCGCGCAAGCACTTCGATCCGCATTGGTCGCGTGCGCAAGGCCATGTGCTCGCCTCCGAGCAGATCAGCCTGTTCGGGCTGGTGCTGGCGCCGAAGAAGCCGGTGCACTACGGCCGCATCGACCCGGCCGGCGCGCATGACCTGTTCGTGCGGCAAGGCCTGGTGACCGGCGAGATCAACACTCGCGCCAGCTTCGTCGCCGACAACCTGCGCGTGCTCGAACAGGCGCACGAGGAAGAGGCCAAGCTGCGCCGCGCCGGCCTGGTCGCCGACGAGGATTGGCAGGCGCGCTGGTACCTGGACCGCATTCCGGCCGAGATCCATTCCGCCACCGGCCTGGATGCGTGGTGGAAAACATTGCCGGCGGACAAGCGCCGCCAGGTGCACTGGACGCTGGTCGACCTGTTGCCGGGCGAAGGCAGCGCCGAGGACCGCTACCCGAAGTATTTCCCGCTCGGCGATGCGCGCCTGCCGCTGCACTATCGCTTCGAGCCCGGCGCGGCGGACGATGGCGTGACCCTGGAAGTGCCGCTGCATCTGCTCAATGCGCTGGATCCGGCGCGATTGTCGTGGCTGGCGCCGGGCTTCGTCGCCGACAAGGCGTCCGCGTTGATCCGCAGCCTGCCCAAGGCGCAGCGGCGCAACTACGTGCCGGCGCCAGACTTCGGCCGCGCCTTCTTCGAGGCGTTCCAGAAGCCTTCGGCCGATGACTTGCGCGGCGAACTGGCGCGTTTCCTCGCCAAGGCGACCGGTGCGCCGGTGTCGGCGCTGGACTTCGACGAGGCCGCGCTGGACCCGCACCTGCGCATCAACCTGCGGCTGCGCGATGAGCACGCCAAGGTGCTGGCCGAATCGCGTGACCTGGAAGGCTTGCGGGCCCGCTTCGGTGCGCAGGCCGGCGACGCGTTCGCGGCGCGTGCCGGGCGCGCATTGGCCGCCGAAGGCCTGCGCGAATTCCCGTCCGGGCCGATTCCGCGGCAGGTGCCGGGCGAAGCCGGTGTGCCGGCGTATCCGGCCCTGGTCGACGAGGGCGACAGCGCTGCGCTGCGGATCTTCGCCGACCGCACCGAGGCGGAACTGGCGCATCCGCGCGGCGTGCGCCGCTTGTTGGAAATCGCGCTGGCCGACAAGGCCAAGGCCGCGCGCAAGCAACTGCCGGTATCGCCGAAGACAGGATTGCTCTACGCGGCGATCGAATCACAGGAACGCCTGCGTGGCGATCTGGTCGACGCGGGCATGAATGCAGTGCTGGACCAGGGCCTGGGCGACATCCGCGACCCGGCCGCGTTCGCGCAGCGGCGCGAGGACGCCGGCAAGCGCCTGTTCGGCGAAGCCATGCAGCGGCTGCAGCTGGCCGAGCAGATCCTGGCGGGGGTGGCCGAGTTGAAGCCGGAGCTGGAGGCGCCGCTGATGGGCTGGGCGCGCGGCAATCTCGACGATCTGCAGGCGCAACTGGCGGCGCTGGTGAATCCAGGCTTCCTGCGCGACACGCCGGCCGATGCGCTGGCGCAACTGCCGCGCTATCTGAAGGCGATGAAGCTGCGGGCCGAGCGCGCCAAGCGCGACCCGACCCGCGACCAGGCGCGCATGCTCGAACTCAAGCCCTTCGTCGATGCGCTGCAGGAAGCGGCCGCGTTCGGCCGCCAATCGCGTCCGGAATGGCAGGCGCTGCGCTGGGACCTGGAGGAACTGCGGGTGTCGCTGTTCGCCCAGGAACTGGGCGCGCGCGCGGGCGTGTCGGCGAAGAAGATCGCACAGCGGGTGGCGGCGCTGCGCGGTAACTGAAGAGGGCCGCTGCGCGATGGTGGGTCGTAATGTAGGAGCGGCTTCAGCCGCGACCGCGGGATGGTCGGGTCGCGGCTGAAGCCGCTCCTACATGAGCCAGCTCAATCCGAATCGTCGATGCGCTCGCCCATCAGCTCGCGCTGGCGCTTGTCCAATTCCTCCGCATAGCGGCGGCGCACGAAGGCTTCCGACAGCGCGCCCAGCACGTGGCCGGCATTGTCGACGACGGCCATTTCATCGCTCTGGGTCTGGTCGAAGCGCCGCATCACCGCGACCACGTCCGCATCGGCCGCCAACGCGATCTCGCGATTGCGGGCGAAGCCGGCCACGCCGTCTTCGGGCTTGACGCCATCGGCATACACGCTGGCTACCGCGACGATGCCGGCGTAGCGACCCTCGGCGTCGACCAGCACCACCCGGGTGACCGAGCCGAGCGGATAGCGATGGCGGAATTCGGCCACGCTCGCACCGTCGGCGATTGTCGCTGGGTCGCGGCGCATCATCCGGCCGGCACTGAGGTGCTGGACCCAACCGACATCGCGCGCGCTCTTGATGCTCTCGCCGCGCAGGTGCAGGCGCCAGGTCGAGAACGAATAGCCGAACACCTGCCGCACCACCGTGCTGGCGACCAGTACCGCGGCCATCACCGCACTGGCCAGCACGAAATCGTGGGTGCCTTCGAGTACCAGCATCGCCATGGTCATCGGCGCGCCGACCACCGCGGCGGCGAGCGCGGCCATGCCGGCGAGCGCGGCGGACGTCGGATCGACCAGCGCATCGCCGACGGCCAGGTTGAACAGCTCGGCGTAGAGCGCGCCGACCAGGCTGCCCATGAACAGCGAGGCGAAGAACAGGCCGCCGCGGAAGCCGAACCCCAGCGAGATGCCCGAGGCCAGGCACTTCAACAGCAACAGCATGCCCAGCCACAGCAGCGGCGTGTGGCCGGTCAGGTCCAGGTGCAATGCGCCATGCCCGGAGGACAGCGTCTGCGGAGTAACCAGTGCCAGCGGGATCAGCAACAGCCCGCCCACCGCCGGCTGGGTCCAGCGTGGCAACCGGGTGCGGGCCACCGTCTGTTCGATCGCGGTCACCAACCGCATCACCGCGATGCCGACCAGCGCGCACAGCAGGCCCAGCCCGGCGAACAGCGCGTAGTCGCGCGGATGCAGCGTCACCGCCGACGCGGCGGGCAGCAGGTACGGCGGCATGCCCGCGGCCTGGGCGATGAAGTTGCCGGCCAGCGCCGCCACCGCGACCGCGGCCAGCGCAGAGGGCGTATAAGCGCCGATGACGATCTCGAAGGCGTAGAACGCACCGGCCAGGGGCGCACCGAACGCGGCGGCGATCGCGCCGGCGGCACCGGCGCCTACCAGGGTGCGGATATCGGCGCGGCGCAGCCGCAGCACCTTGCCCAGTTGCGAACCACTGCCGGCGCCCATTTGGGTGTAGGCCGCTTCCAGCCCGACCGAAGCGCCGAAGCCATTCGACAGCAGCGTCTGGGTGGAAACGATGAGGTTGTCACGCATCGACATGCGCCCGCCATGCAGCGCGTTGGCTTCCACCGCGTCGAGCAACTGCCGTTTGCGCGCGCGTGCGGCGCGGCCGATCAGCCCGACCAGCAGGCCACCGACCGGCAGCCACCACAGCTGCTTCAACTCCAGCTGTGCCAGCGAGCTCAGCCGCACATCGTCGCGGATGCCGTACAACCCACTTTGCAGCGCATGCGCCAGGCCGCTCTGCAGCAAGGTGAGCAGGCCGGCGACCAGGCCGACCAGCAGCGCCAGGGCAATAAAGGCCGCCTCGCTGCGGCGGAACAGCTGCCGCAGCGACGACAGCAGGCGCTGCGGCCCGCTGGCGGTGGCTGCTTCCTCGAGTGCCGCCATGGCCTTGCTTCAGCGGCTTACTTCAGGCGGCGCACCTTGGGTTGGGTGTTGATGCCTTCGACCTGCAGATACCACACCCCGGCCACGCCCGGCTTGACCTTGACCTTGAGGTCGGGCTTGCGCGGGCCGGAGTAGGACGCGCTGTCGGTTTGCTCCCACTCCTGGCCATTGGCCAACACGAACCGGTTGCCCTTGCCGAAACCGGGGAACGGCCCGCTGAGGCTGCTTTCGATCGCTTCCTTGGAGCCGAAGTCGAAGAAGCCGCGGTTCTTGGTGATGACTTCCTGGCGGCCTTCCTCGCGCGCCGATTCCAGCGCCGCGGCGGTGGCGGCCTGCGCGGCCGCCTGGCTTTCGCTGGCGACCTTGCCTTGCAGCCAGTCGTTGAGCGATGCCAGTTCCTGCGCGCTGAGCTTGTCCAGGCCGGCCGCCTTGAACTGCGCCGCGGTCATCTGCTGCTGCAGGTCGCCGTTGACGGTGCGCTGCGCGAAGGCCGGCGAGGAGGTCGCGGTGGCCAGGCCGACGAGGACAGCGAAGACGAGCGGGCGGGGCAGGCGCATGACTTTGGTTCCCGGGTTGGATGCGCGGTAGTGTAGACGCATCGTAAGCCCCCCGATCCGCAGTGGAACGCTCGCCCTCCAGTCCCCTCGACACCCTGCTGCAGCGCCGCTCGGCGGCCGCCATCGCGCCTTCGTTGCGCGAAGCGCTGGTCCATGCCTGGGGCCAGGCGCCGTCGTCGCCCGATACCGCCTGGCCGGTGCTGGCCGATACCCTGGACGCGCTGGCGCTGTTGTCGGCCGACGAACCCACCCTGATCGCCACGCTGCTGTTCGACCTGCCGCCCTTGCGCGCGCAACTGGCCGGGCTGCCGCTGGACCCGGCGCGCCGCCAGGCCGTGGCGGGCCTGCTCGACGGCCAGGAGGCGGCCGACCAGGTCTGGGTGCTGCACGCCGGCCGCGAGGCCGGCCGCAACAGCGAGGGCCTGCGGCGGCTGTTGCTGGCGATCATCCACGACCTGCGGGTGGTGCCGATCCTGCTGGCGCGGCAACTGGCGGTCATGCGCGCGGCGGCCACCTTGCCCGAAGCGCGCCAGCGCGCGTTGGCGCAGCTGACGCGCGACATCCACGCCCCGCTGGCGAACCGGCTGGGCATCTGGCAGCTGAAATGGGAGCTGGAAGACCTGGCGTTCCGCTATCTCGAGCCGGATACCTATCGCCGCATCGCGCGCGAGGTCGATGAAACCCGCGTCGAACGCGAGCGCTACATCGAGTCGGTGCGCCGCAAGCTGACCCAGGCGCTGGCCGAGCAGGGCCTGCGCGCGGAGGTCAGCGGGCGACCGAAGCACATCTACAGCATCTGGCGGAAGATGCAGAAGAAGCATCTGTCCTTCGACCAGCTCTATGACGTGCGCGCGCTGCGGGTCATGGTCGACGACGTGGCCGCGTGCTACGCCGCGCTCGGCGCGGTGCACGCGCTGTGGGCGCCGGTGCCGAGCGAGTTCGACGACTACATCGCCCGCCCCAAGGCCAACGACTACCGCTCGCTGCACACCGCGGTGATCGGCCCGGAAGGACGCACGGTGGAAGTGCAGATCCGCACCCACGAGATGCACGCGCAGGCCGAGCTCGGCGTCGCCGCGCACTGGAAGTACAAGGAGGGCGGCAAGGGCGCGGAGAAGTCGTTCGACCGCAAGATCACCTGGATGCGGCAATTGCTGGAGCAGTCGCAGGAAGGCGACCACGGCGGCCTGGCCGGCGCGCTGGATGCCGAACTGGTCGAGGATCGCGTCTATGCGCTGACCCCGAAGGGCGAGGTGATCGACCTGCCGCACGGCGCCACCCCGCTGGATTTCGCCTACCACGTGCACACCATGGTCGGGCATCGCTGCCGCGGCGCGAAGATCAACGGGCGCATCGTGCCGCTGACCTACAAGCTGCGCAGCGGCGACCGCGTCGAGATCCTCACCGCCAAGGAGGCCGATCCGCGCCGCGACTGGCTGCTGCCGGCCAACGGCTTCCTCGCCAGCGGCCGCTCGCGCGACAAGGTGCGCGCCTGGTTCCACAAACTGGACCGGGCCCGCAACGTGCAGGCCGGTCGCGATCTGTTGGACCGTGAACTCAAGCGGCTGGGCCTGCAGCATGCCGACCTGATGGTCGCGGCCAAGCGCTTCCATGCCGACGGCATCGACGACCTGTACATCCAGGTCGCGCTCGGCGACACCGGACCCAGCCAGGTCAGCCGTGCCCTGCTGGAGGCCGAACGTGCCCAGCAACAGCCGGTGCCGGCGCCGCCGCGCCCGACCGCGCGGCGCGACGGACTGGGCAAATCCAAGTTCACCGTGCAGGGCGTGGGCAATCTGCTGGTGCAGCTGGCGCGTTGCTGCCAGCCGGTGGCCGGCGAGCCGATCGTCGGCTATCTCACCCGCGGCCGCGGGGTCACCGTCCATCGCGCCGATTGCGCCGCGCTGGCGCGGCTGGCCGCCGCGCATCCGCAACGGGTGCTGCCGGTGGAATGGGGCCAGGCCGGCGGCGGCTACGAGGTGGATGTGCAGGTGCGCGCGGTCGACCGCCGCTACCTGCTCAAGGACGTCACCAATCTGATCGCACAGGAAGATGCGCACGTGCTGGAGATCCACAGCGACAACGTGCGCGACAGCGGCCAGGCGCAACTGCGCCTGCGCCTGAAGGTCAGCGATTACGGCCAGTTGTCCACCTTGCTGGGCAAGCTCGACGCGCTGCCCGGCGTCCACCACGCGCGGCGGCTGGGCTGAATCGGCGACCTTGGCGGTGGATGGCGCGCGCGGCGAGCGCGCCGTCATCGTTGCTTCGGCCAGGCCTCGTTAGGATGAGTCGGTGAATAATCCACGCCCATTGAAGCCGCAACGACGCTCCCGCCTGCGCGGGCAGCGCCTGCGCGTCGGTCTGCTGCGGCCACTGCGCAGCAGGCGTTTCTGGCGCTGGCTGCTGCCGGCAGCAGCGATCCTGGTGGCGATGCTGGTACTGCTGCGCGGCCCGCTGGCGGACCGGCTGTGGCCGGAGACGCGCATCCAGCAACTGCTCGCGCAGGGCGAGCACGCGCTGGCGCAAGGACGTCTGAGCGCTGCCGACGGCAGCGGCGCACGCGAAGCCTTCGGCGCCGCGCTGGCCCTGGACAGCGACCGCGGCGAGGCGCGCGATGGCCTGGCCCGCACTGGCGCCGCCGCGCTGGCGCAGGCGCGCGCCGCGCTGCAAGCCGGCGATCTGCAACGCGCCCACCAGACATTGGACCTGGCGCAGGCGTTGCAGGTCCCGCGCGCAGCGGCGCAGGAGGTGGCCGAACAGCTGCGTCGACACGAAGCCGCCCAGGCCGGCCTGGAAGGCTTGCTCAAGCGGGCCGCGCAGGCGCGCGCGGAAGGGCGGCTCGACGACGGCGCGGACAGTGCGCTGGCGCTGTACCAGCGCGTGCTGGCGCTGGCGCCGACGCGCACCGACGCGCTGGAGGGACGCGAGGACGCATTGTCCGATCTGTTGCAGAGCGTGCGGAATGCGATCGCCCGCGGTGACCTGGCCGAGGCGGCGCCACGGCTGGCCGCTGCGCGTGGCTACGATCCCGGCCATGTCGATCTGCCGGCCACCGAAGCGGCGTTCAACGAGGCGCTGCAAGCGCGGCGGCAACGTGCCGATGCGCGATTGCGCCGTGGCCAGCTCGAGCGCGCAGCCGAGGACTATCGATTGCTGGCCGGGCTGCTGCCGCAGGACGAGCGCATCCAGCGCGGACTGGAACAGCTCGCGGCGGGCTACGCCGCGCAGGCGGCGCGGTTGGCGGCCGACTACGACTTCGTTGGCGCCGAGGCGGCGCTGGCGCAGGCCCGCGCGCTCGCGCCACAGTCGCCGGCATTGCGCAACGCCCAGCAGGCGGTGACGCGTGCGCAGCAGGCCCAGGCCTCGCGTGCGCCGACCTTGTCCGCGGCCGAGCGCACGCGCCGGCTGCGCAGCTTGCTGGCACGCATCGAGACTGCCGAGGCGAAGCAACAGTGGATCACCCCGCCCGGTGCCAGCGCCTACGATGCCCTGCGCGAAGCGCAGGCGTTGGCGCCGCGCGATCCGCGCGTGCTGCGCGCGGTCGCGCGCGTGGTGCCGGCCACGCGGCAGTGCTTCGCAGACGCGCTGGTCGGCAACCGTCTGCGCGCGGCGCAGGCCTGCCTGGACGCCTGGCAGACGCTGGCGCCGCACGATGCCGAACTGGCCGACGCGCGCACCGGCCTGGCGCAGCGCTGGATTGCGGTCGGCAGCGAGCGCCTGGGCGCGGGCGACGAGGCCTTCGCACGCCAGGCCTTGGAGCAGGCCCGACGGTTGGACGCGTCCGCACCCGAACTGGCCGATTTCGCCGCCCGCGTGCGTGCCGCCGGGACCCGTCCGCGCTGACGGCGTCGCTGCCGATCAGCCCAGGAATACCCGGCGCACGGTGTCGTCGGCGGCCTGCAGCGAAAAGTGTTCGGCCACGTTGCGCAGCCCGTTTTCCGACAGCCGCGTCCACAGCGCCTCGTCTTCGTGCAGACGCACGATGGCAGCGGCGTAGGCTTCCGGATCGTCGGCGATCAGTACGTCCTCGCCGTCGCGCAGGTGCATGCCTTCGGCCGCGCAGGTCGTGGCCACCACCGGCTGCCCGTGCGCCATGCTCAGGTTGATCTTGCCTTTGACGCCAGCACCGAAACGCAGTGGCGCCAGTGCGATCCGCGCGCCTTCCATGTACGGCGCCAGGTCCGGCACGTGACCGTGCAATTGCACGCCGTCCAGGCCAGCAGCCAGCTCACGCAAGGCCTCGGGCACGTCCGAACCGATGCCGTGGAAACGCACCTGCGGCAGCCGCTGGCGCACGCGCGGAAACACTTCGCGCAGGAACCACTGCACCGCGTCGGTGTTGGGCGGATGGCGGAAGCCGCCGACGAACACCAGGTCCGCGCGCGCATGCCAGGGTGCGCCCGCGCCGGCGACCTCGTGCAGGTTCGACAGCAGTTCGGTGCGCACGTGCGGCGCATCCAGCCGCAACTGCTCGCGCTCGGCGGCCGACACCAGCAAGGTGATGTCGGCGGCGGACATCACCTCCAGTTCGCGCTGGCGGGTCCGCTCGGCCGCGCGCACCAGCGCCTCGTCGCCGGCCAGCGCGGCGCCGCGGCCTTCGCGCAGGTAATGCAGGTCGACGGTATCGAACACGGTGCGCGCTTGCGGCGCGTAGCGGCGCAGCAACGGCAGGCATTCGTGGGCGACGTGGTGGCGCACCATCATCGCCACCGCGAAGCGCGGGCCGTGCTCGCGCAGCCAGGACGCGACGCTGTCCAGGTAGGGGCTGTACCAGACCTCGACGCCGAGTTGCTGCAGGGCGTGCGTGTGGCGGTCGCCGTGCGCGCGGCCGGTGGGCACGAACACGACATGGGCGCCGGTCTGGACCAGCAGGCGGATCAGGTTGAACTGGCGCAGCGAGGCCGAATCGCGGTCCGGCTGCGGCACGGCTTCGTCCAGGATCAGGACTTGGCGCTGGCCGCGATGCAGGATCGCGGGCGATGGCGAGGTGCCGGGCGCGGGCTGCCCGGTGAGCGCCGCGGCCCACTTCGCGGCAAAGACCGCGCGATTGCGGACCTGGTAGGCCTTGGTCCCGATGGAAGTGTCGGTGCCATGGCTGGTGCCTTCGTCGTGGACCACGCGCGACGCCGGCTGCACGCGCACCTGCAGGCCGGCAGCGCGCACCGCGAAGGCCAGGTCGGTGTCCTCGTAGTAGGCGGGCGCGTAGCGACGGTCCAGGCCGCCGAGCCGCTGCAGCAGCTCGCGGCGGATGCACAGCGCCGCGCCGGAGCAGTAATCCATGCGCCGCACATAGCCGTAGCGCGGATCTTCCGGCGACTCGAAGCGCCCGTAGCTCCACGCGCTGCCGTCGCCGAACACCACGCCGCCCGACTCCTGCAGGCGGCCGTCCGGATACAGCAGCTGTGCGCCGGCCAGGCCGGTATCCGGGTGCGTGGCGAAGGTTGCCAGCAGCGCTTCCAGCCAGCCGGGCTGCGGCACCGTGTCGTTGTTGAGCAGGACCACGAACTCGCCGCGCGCCATCGCGATGCCATCGCTGCAGGCGGCGATGAAGCCGCCATTGACCTCGCGGCGGTGATAGCGCAGGCCTTGCACCTGCGGCAGTACCTGCGGTGTCTCATCGCCCGGGCCGGCGTCGTCGACGACGATGATCTCGCAGTCCAGCGCGGGCGGATGCGCGGCCAGCGCGCGCAGGCAGGCCAGCGTATGCGGGAGGTGGTCGTAGACCGGGATCACCACCGACACCCGTGGCGCTTCGCTGTGCGGCACCGCGAACGGCGCGAACGGCGCCGGCTCGGGAAACCACAGCGCGGTGCGCCGCAGCGGCGGCAGCGGACGCAGGTGGACGTTCACTCTTTCCAGCGTCGCCCGCCAGCCGCGCATGCGCAGGCTGGACAGCCCGCGCCGGGTCAGGCCGGTCAGGCGCTGCAGGAAATAGCGGAATTCCGCCAAAAACGTCGACATGCCGTTGCAACTCCAGCTTAAGCCACTGAACGCCGACGGCCGCAACGCCTGTGCGGGCTGCGCTAGACTCGCCGGAATCCACATTCTCGCATTCCCGTGCCGCGACGCTACGATTACGACGAACCCGAGGAAATCGAGGACGACATCGACGATGAAGGCGAGGAGGACGCGATGCCCTGGCGTCGCCGCCTGATCGTCTGGGGCCTGGCCGCCATCGCCTTGGCGCTGGGCTTCCTGATCCCGTACACGATGTACCTGAACACCCAGGTGACGCAGCGTTTCGGCGAGTTGCGCTGGCAGATTCCCACCCGCGTGTATGCACGCCCCCTGGCACTGGCGCCGGGCAAGGCGCTGGACCCGGCCACCCTGAAGACCGAACTGGACGCGGCGTCCTACCGCGACGACGGCAGCGGCCAGTTGCCGGGCACCTACCAGCGCGACGGCAGCAAGTTCATCGTGTCCAGCCGCGGCTACATCGACGTGGACGGGCGGGTGCCGGCGCGGCGCGTCGAGGTGGAGGTCAACGGTGGCCGGGTCGGTTCGCTGCGCGACCTGGGCACGCGCAAGGCGCTGCGCTCGGCGCGGCTGGACCCGGCGCGCATCGCAACCCTGTATGGCCAGAAGCAGGAAGAACGCCGCCTGGTGCGCCTGGAAGAAGTGCCCGAACTGCTGGTCACCGGCCTGCAGGCGGTGGAAGACCGCGATTTCAACCATCACCACGGCATCGACCTGAGCGGCATGTTCCGCGCTGCCTGGGTGATGCTGCGTTCGGGCGGGCAGACCCGCCAGGGCGCCAGCACGCTGACCCAGCAGCTGGCACGCAGCGGCCTGCTCGGCATCGGCAAGGAACAGACCGCCACGCGCAAGTTCAACGAGATCCTGTACGCGCTGATCATGGAGACGCGCTACGACAAGCGCACCATCCTGGAGGCCTATCTCAAC
>Ga0160436_1000465_pt1 | contig 16091 bp, 14 predicted proteins | sample HID1973M_E0MG_FD_108264 | JGI IMG/M metagenome (GOLD analysis project Ga0160436, IMG submission 108264) | Enriched mosquito-associated microbial communities from UW Madison campus, WI, USA - HID1973M_E0 MG | ecosystem: Host-associated > Arthropoda: Insects > Digestive system > Unclassified ...
CCCTTGCCTGCGGCCAGGCCATCGGCCTTGACCACGATTGGCGCGCCCTTCTCACGCACGTAGGCCAGCGCCGGCACGGTCTCGGTGAACACCGCGTAGTAGGCGGTGGGAATGCCGTGGCGGGCCAGGAAATCCTTGGCGTAGGCCTTGCTGCCTTCCAACTGCGCGGCGGCAGCGGTGGGTCCAAAGATGCGCAGGCCCTCGGCGCGGAAGCGATCCACCACCCCGGCCACCAGCGGCGCTTCGGGGCCGACCACGGTCAGCGCCACGCCTTCCTCGCGCACCAATTGCACCAGCCGATCAATCTCGGTGGCGCCCACGGCGACGTTGCGGCATTTGCCTTCGCGCGCGGTGCCGGCATTGCCCGGCGCCACCAGCACTTCATCCACGCGTGCGGATTGGGCAATCTTCCAGGCCAGGGCGTGCTCGCGACCACCTGCGCCAATCACCAGAACCTTCATTGCTTGTGCTCCATCATGCTCGTGACCCGCGCGGCGGATCGGGATTGGGTGTACGTCATTCGACCTGGGCCTGGGCGTCGAGCTCGGCTTTCAGCCTGGCCTTGGACAGGCGCGCATAGGCCGGATCCAGTTCGCTGCCGACATAGCGGCGCCCGCTGCGCAATGCCGCCACACCGGTGGTGCCGGATCCGTTGAAGGGATCGAAAATCCGATCACCGGCTTGAGTGGAAGCCTCGATGCAACGCAGCAGCAGATCAATCGGCTTCTGGGTGGGATGGCGGCCGTGGCTTTTTTCCTGCTTGGCCGGCGCGGTGAAACGCCAGACCGATTTCATCTGCTTGCCGTCGTTGTCGGCTTTCATCCGCGCGTAGTCAAAACGGTAGCGGCTCTTTTCACTCTTGGCCGCCCAGATCAGCGTTTCGGTGGCATGGGTGAAAGTGCGGCAAGCCAGGTTGGGCGGCGGGTTGGGTTTTTCCCAGGTGATGTCGTTGAGCAGCTTCATGCCCAACTGCTGCATGGCAAAGCCGACCGAATGAATCACATGATGGGTGCCCGACACCCATAGTGTGCCGTTGGGCTTGAGCGCGCGCTGGCAGCGCTGCAGCCATTGCAGGTTGAACTCGTGGTTGAGTTGCGGACTGCGGCTCTTGTCCCAGTCGCCCTTGTCCACCTTCACCATCTTGCCGTTCTGGCAAGTGATGCCGCCATTGGAAAGGAAGTAGGGCGGGTCGGCGAAGATCATGTCGAAGCTGCCCTGCGGGTGCAGGGCATTCAGGCGATCCAGCAGCTCCAGACAATTGGCCTGGTACAGCACCGCGCGCGCCTGCGGATCAGCGTAGGCCAGCTTGTTGGCCGAGGTCTTGCTGGCCGCGAATTCGCCCAGGCCGAGCGGATCGGCCGGGGCGGTCGCAGCGGAGCGGCGGGCAGCCGACACGTCAGTGCCGGAAATGGCGCACGCCGGTGAACACCATCGCCAGGCCATGCTCGTCGGCGGCGGCAATGACTTCGCTGTCGCGCATCGAACCACCCGGCTGGATCACCGCGGCGATGCCGGCCTGCGCGGCCGCGTCAATGCCATCGCGGAACGGGAAGAACGCATCGCTGGCCATCACCGAGCCCGGTACCGCCAGCGTGGCCTCATCGGCCTTCAGTCCGGCGATGCGCGCGCTGACCACGCGGCTCATCTGACCGGCGCCGATGCCGACGGTGCGGTTGTCCTTGGCGTAAACAATCGCATTGGACTTGACGTACTTGGCCACCTGCCAGGCAAACAGCAGATCGCGCAGTTCGCTCTCGCTGGGAATGCGCTGGCTGACCACCTTGAGCTCGTCGCGAGCGACCTTGCGGTTGTCGGCGGTCTGCATCAGCAGGCCGGAACCCACGCGCTTGACGTCTATCAGATTGGCGCCTTCGCCGGCCGGAATCACCAGCACGCGCACGTTGGCTTTCTTGCGTGCGTATTCCAGCGCGCCTTCCTCGTAGGCCGGCGCAATCAGCACTTCCACGAACTGGCGATCCAGGATGACTTTCGCGGTGGCCGCATCCAGCGTGCGGTTGAAGGCGATGATGCCGCCGAAGGCCGAGGTGGCGTCGGTGGCATACGCCAGTTCGTAGGCATCGCCGCAGGCCACGCCCACGGCCACACCACAGGGATTGGCATGCTTGACGATCACGCAGGCCGGCGCTTCAAACTGGCGCACGCATTCCCAGGCCGCGTCGGCATCGGCAATGTTGTTGTAGCTCAGCTCCTTGCCCTGCAACTGGCGAAACGTGGCCAGCGTGCCCGGCACCGGATACAGATCGCGATAGAACGCGGCCTGCTGATGCGGGTTCTCGCCGTAGCGCAGATCCATCAGCTTGATGAAGCTGCCATTGGCCTGCTGCGGGAACAGGCTGCGCTCCACCGCGCCGGCATCGTCCACCTGGGTAATCGCCGAGAGCGTGTCGCTGATGCAGGCGTCGTATTGGGCCACGCGATTGAACGCGGCCACCGCCAGAGCAAAGCGCGTGCGCGCCGACAGCGTGCCGTCGTTGCCATCCAGTTCGGCCAACAGATCGCCGTACTGCGCCGGATCGGTGGCCACCGCCACGTAGGCGAAATTCTTGGCCGCCGCACGCAGCATCGCCGGCCCACCAATGTCGATGTTCTCGACGATGTCGTCGAACTTCGCCGCCGGATTGGCCGCGACGCGTTCAAACGGATACAGATTCAGCACCAACAGATCGATCGGCACGATGCCTTGCTGCGCCATCACCTGATCATCGATGCCGCGCCGCCCGAGCAGACCGCCATGCACCTTGGGATGCAGGGTCTTGACCCGGCCGTCCATGATTTCCGGGAAACCGGTGAGCTCGGAGACGTCGCGTACCGGCAAGCCCGCGTCGCGCAGGGCTTTGGCGGTGCCACCGGTGGAGAGCAGCTCAATCTGGCGGGCGGCGAGGGCCTGCGCCAGTTCAATCAGGCCGGTCTTGTCGGAAACGGACAGCAGTGCCCGGCGAACGGGCAGGCGTTGATCAGTCATGGGGGGGCAATGCGGCAGAAGGACCGCGGAATTATAGCCTTGCCGGCTCCCCGACCCGCGGATCAGGCCAGGCCGTAATCCTTGAGCTTCTTGCGCAAGGTGGCGCGATGGATGCCCAGCATGGCCGCGGCGCGGCTCTGGTTGCCTTCGCAGTGGTTCAAGATTTCCACGAACAGCGGAATTTCCATCTCGCGCAGGACGATTTCATAGACATCGTCGGCGTCGCAACCATCCAGATCGCGCAGGTAGCGACGCACCGACAGGGCGACGTGTTCGCGCAGCGGCGGGCGTGCAGCCCGTGGATTGTCTTGGCGAGTGGCAGCAGCGTTCACGCAATTCCCCGAGGTCCGAACCAGCCCGCCCTGTCGTTGTGGTTCTTCAGCGGGGGGACGAGTCTAGCGCCAGTCGCGGGCGAGTGCATCCACATTTGCGTGGAATCTTGGTTTCAACGGAAGTCAAACGAAAAAGCAACAACATTGGCGCTGGGCTCGCGCAGGTTGACGGCCACCTGGGCGCTTTGTCCCGGCGCCAGTTCGCTCATGGCCGCGCTGCCGCGCAGATACTCAGCGGGTGTAATGGCGCGTGCACCCAGGTCGCGGCCGTCGGCGTCCTTCAAGGTCAACAGCAGTATCGGCCAGGGTTGCGACCAGCGCGCGTCATTGCGAAAGGTGGCACGCGCTTGCAACACGCCGGCGACATTGGGTACCGGCCGCACATCGCGGTCGAGCATGACAAACGCCTGCGGCTCACGCCATGCGGGAATGGTGCATCCCAGCACGCCGCAAAGCGAAGACAGCAGGGGCCGCCAGCCGGCATCCGCCGCCAGCCGCGCGCGGTCGGCCAGCAGCATCTGCAAGGCCAGGCTCAGCAGCAACACCCCCAGCAAGGCCCATTGCCACAGTGGCGCGCCCTGGCGGGATGCGGTGCTGCTGCTGCGACCACCCAGGAATGCCGGTGCACGCGCAGCGCGCACAGGTTTGATTGACGGCGCCGACGGCAGCGCCGCCACGATGGCATCGGCCGGCGCCGTCTGCGGTGTCGACTGCTCTTCAGCGTCTGCCGGTGCAGTGTCTATCGACGTGGCGACGGGAGCCTCGTTGTCCGGCGTGGACAATTCTTGACCATCGTCGGACACGGGGGCGCTGTCGGGTGTTGGCTCGGCCGCCACGATGGACTCAGAGGGTGTGTCGTTGCTCGTGCTGACCGCTTCAGACGCAGGTTCGAGCTCGGCCGTCTGCTCGCCCTGCTCAGGCGACTCATCGCGACGCAGCAAGCTGGCCAAACTCTGACCACCTGCGCTGGCGGGGCTGTCCGTGCCGCCGCTGGCTGGCAAGGGCGCGCTGTCGCCTGCATCCAATACAGCCGAACAGCGCGGGCAGCGCGCCGGCGCGGATTGCGTGCGCGGATCGGTGGCGACCAGATAGCGGCATTGCGGGCAGGCGATGAACATGGGCCTATTCAATCACGCTGGCCCGAGGCCGAGAAGGCAGGCAGCACGGCCGCCGTACGCGGCTCAGCGGCGACGGCCGTCGATGCGCATCCAGTCGTCCTGGCGGGTCGCGCTCAGATCATCGAACCAGGCGGCATAGCGTTCCAGCAGTTCGCCTTCCTGGCCATGCAGGATGCCCGACAGGGCGATGCGCCCACCCGGCGCCACCCGCGAGGCCAGATGCTCGGCCAGCGCGTCCAAGGCCGAGGCCAGGATATTGGCCACCACCACCGGATAGCGCTGTGCGGGCTCGTCCTGCGGCAGGTGCACGCTCATGCGCGCGGCCAGGCCATTACGCTCGGCGTTGTCGTGGGTGGCAATCAATGCCTGCGGATCGTTGTCCACGCCCACCGCGTGTGCCGCACCCAGCTTGAGTGCCGCCAAGGCCAGGATGCCGGAGCCGCAACCGAAATCCAGCACCGGCTGATCCTGCAGCTGACCTTGGCTGGCCAGCTCGTCCAACCAGGTCAGGCACAGCGCCGTCGTCGGATGCGTGCCCGAGCCGAAGGCCAGGCCCGGGTCCAGCCGGATCACGGCCGCGTCGGCGTGCTGCGCAGCTTCGGGTAGCTCATGGTTCCAAGGCACGATGAAGGTGCGCGCACCAAACTGCATGGGTTGGAATTGATCCAGCCACGCGCGCTCCCAGTCTTCGTCCGCCACTTCGCGCATCTCCACGCGCGACCAGTCCAGCGCCTCATCGGCCGCGCCCAGCGCCAGCAACAGCAAAGGGCCGGCGGTATCGCCATCAAACAGCGCGGTCAGACGCATCTCGCCCCACAGCGGGGTTTCGCCCACGCCCGGTTCAAAGATGGCTTGCTCGTCGGGCTCATCGGCGTGCGCGTCGGTGAGCGTGACCGACAACGCACCCACGCTTTCCAGCGCGCGTTCGTAGCGGGGCTGCTGGGGCAAGGTGCAGGGGACGGTCAGTTCGAGAAAGGGCACGGGCGGGTCCAGGACAATCGAGCGAGGCAGCAGTGCTGGGCGCGGTGCCGGCCTGGCTTCTAAAGGGGGCGTCAGTTTATGCGATCAGCTGTCTGCCAGCCTTCGCGCGTTTGGAGGCGGTCAGCTTGCCCGCCGTTCGTTGGCTGCGTGCGGCTGTTCGTCGACTCGTGATTGCTGCGGGGCGTCGCCGCCGGGATAATCCGGGCATGTCTCGCACCTGGCCCATGGTTTTGGCGTGCGCCTGCGTGCTTGGCATCGCGGGCGCGGCGTGGTGGCTGAGCGGCAGTGATGAGGCCAGCGAGTCCACACAGGAAGAAGTCGCCGTCACCACCCGCTTGAACGAGGCCGCTGAGCCGGATGCCTCCGGGACGGCGCCGCGACCCTCGCGTCCGCAGGCGTTCCGACCGCGGGCCGATTTTGAAACCGCCCCGGATCTGTTTGTCTACGCGCAACGCGTGTCGGCGCTGGCACGCGCCGGTGACGCCGATGCGCAGTGGATGCTCAGCCGCGTCTACGATTATTGCGCCGGCTTTGCCGCCAACCCCACCGCCTACGGCAATGACACACGCGCGATTGCCGCGCTGGATGTGTCGACGGCGCCGGCCATGGCGGCCGCGCGCGAACGCGTCAGCCAGCGGTGCGCGCGCTTCCTGCCGTCGGATGGTTTGAATCGCGACGTGATTCAGGAAACCCGCATGCGTGCCGCGCTGGCGGGCAGCTTGCCGGCCGAGGCCGCGTTGCTCGCCGATGGCGCGCCGCTGTCGGAGGACGAGGGTTATCGCGGCGATCTGGTGCGGCGCGTGCAAGCCTCGCAGGATCCGCAGGCCTACTTTGCGCTGTCCACGGCGATGGGCTTGGCCGCGAGCGGATCCGAAGCCGAACTGGGCGCGGTATCGGGCACCTGGTTGTCCGAGATCGCTTGGCAGATGGCGGCTTGTCGCCTGGGATTGGATTGCGGACCGCGCGGCAATCTGATGACCAGCTATTGCGCGCATGGCGGCATCTGTTCGAAAGATCCCCTGTTGGATTTCCCCGCGTTCGTGGTCGACGCCGGGGTGCCGCGCCAGGGCGAGGCGGAATTGAATGACATGGTCAACAGCTTGCTGGGTGGCCGGAGGAGCAGCAAATGAAGCGCAGCAAGTGGCGGGTTAGCGCCCGCATGGGAATCTGGTTGCTGGTGGCGAGCACCTATGCCGCCGCCGGTACGACCGTGGTGATCAACGCGCTGGATGCGCCGTACCGACAGCTGCAAGCGCCGTCGGCAGGCGTGCACGCCAGCGCCGAGGAGCGCGCGATGGCCGCCGCCAAGCTGGCCGCGATTTACCGCGCGCGCAGCGGTTCACCGTTCTCCGCATTGCCGGTGGGGACCACGCTGGAAGTGCGCTGGCCGGATGGTTCGCGCGAGACGCTGCGCGTGGTCGACCCGCGTTCGCCGACGGGCATGCAGGCCGAGCCGGCGAGCCAAGCCAAGCGCTGACACTGTCCGCACGTTGCAAAAACAAGAAGGGTCGGATTCTCGCGAATCCGACCCTTTGTTTTTACCCGTAGCGCGTTCGATCAGACCAGCGCGATCGACTTGTTCTTGCGTTCGGCCAGGCGCTTTTCCAGATAGTGGATGTTCTGCCCACCGGCCTGGAAGCCCTGGTCGCGCATGATCCGCTGCTGCAACGGGATGTTGGTCTTGATGCCGTCCACCACCATCTCGCTGAGCGCCACGCGCATGCGCGCAATCGCGGTCTCGCGATCCGGACCATGCACGATCAGCTTGCCGATCATCGAGTCGTAATTCGGCGGCACGCGATAGCCTTCGTAGATATGCGTGTCCACGCGTACGCCCGGGCCGCCCGGCGGATGGAAATGCTGGATCAGGCCTGGATGCGGCATGAAAGTTTCCGGATCCTCGGCATTGATGCGGCACTCGATCGCGTGCCCGCGCATGACGATGTCTTCCTGCTTGATCGACAGCGGGCGACCGGCGGCGATGCGCAGCTGCTCGCAGACCAGATCGATGCCGGTGATGCGTTCGGTGACCGGATGCTCGACCTGGATGCGGGTGTTCATTTCAATGAAGTAGAAGCGGCCGTTCTCGTACAGGAACTCGAACGTGCCAGCGCCGCGGTAGCCGATGCGCAGGCAGGCTTCCACGCAGACCTTGCCGATCTCGGCGCGCTGGGCTTCGGTGATGCCGGGTGCGGGCGCTTCTTCCACCACCTTCTGGTGACGGCGCTGCATGGAGCAGTCGCGCTCGCCCAGGTGGATGGCGTTGCCCTGGCCGTCGGCCAGCACCTGGATTTCCACGTGGCGCGGATTCTCCAGGAATTTCTCCATGTACACCTGATCGTTGCCAAAGGCGGCCTTGGCCTCGGACTTGGTGGTGGCGATGGAGTTGCTGAGCGCGGCTTCGGCATGCACCACGCGCATGCCGCGTCCGCCGCCGCCGCCGGCGGCCTTGATGATCACCGGGTAGCCGATCTCGCGCGCCACCTTGGTGTTGGCGACGATGTCATCGCCCAGCGGACCGCCGGAACCCGGCACGCAGGGCACACCGGCCGCCTTCATGGCGCGGATGGCTTCGACCTTGTCGCCCATCAGGCGGATGGTGTCGGCCTTGGGACCGATGAAGATGAAGCCGGACTGCTCCACCCGTTCGGCAAAGTCGGCGTTCTCACTGAGAAAGCCGTAGCCCGGATGGATCGCCTGGGCGTCGGTCACCTCGGCGGCGGCGATGATCGCCGGCACGTTGAGGTAGCTGTCGGTGGAGGGCGCGGGACCAATGCAGACCGATTCATCGGCCATGGCCACATGCTTGAGGTTGCGGTCGACCGTGGAATGCACGGCCACCGTACGAATGCCCAGGGTGTGGCACGCGCGCAAGATGCGCAGCGCGATTTCACCCCGATTGGCGATGACGACTTTGTCTAGCATCGGCGGACCTTCAGCTGATCACGAACAGCGGCTGGTCGAATTCCACCGGCTGGCCGCTCTCGGCCAACACGGCCTGGACGGTGCCGGAAACGTCGGCCTCGATCGGATTGAACATCTTCATGGCTTCGATGATCGCCAGGGTGTCGCCGGCCTTGACGGTCTGGCCCACGGTGACGAAGGCCGGCTTGTCCGGCGAGGGCGAGGTGTAGAAGGTGCCGACCATCGGCGCACGCATGACGTGGCCATCGGGCAGATTGCTGGCCGGCTTGGCGGCACCGCCGGTCGAGGCGTCGGTGGGCGAGCTCATCGGCATCGGTGCGGCAGGACGCGCTTCGACCTGCATCACCGGCGCGGGCGCGGCAGCGGCTGCGTAGCCGCCCTTGGGCACGCGCGCCAGGCGCACGGACTCTTCGCCTTCCTTGATTTCGATTTCCGCCAGGTTCGACTCTTCCAGCAGGTCGATGAGTTTCTTGATTTTGCGCAGATCCATAGAGGCCTCTTGGTTGAACGTGCTTGTAGTAAGCGTGCTTGTATTGGCTGTGTCCCGGCCGCGGACGGCCGGCAGGAGGGTCAGGCGGACAACCGCGTCAGCGCGGCGTCCAAGGCATAGCGATAGCTATCGGCGCCAAAGCCGCAGACCACGCCCACCGCCAGGTCGCTGAAGTAGCTGTGGTGGCGGAACGGCTCACGGCTGTGCGGGTTGGATAAGTGGATTTCGATAAAGGGCAGGGCCACGGCCGCCAAAGCGTCGCGCAGGGCGACCGAGGTATGGGTGAAGGCGGCCGGGTTGATCAGGACCAAGGCGGTGCCATCGGCGCGGGCGGCCTGCACGCGATTGACCAGCTCGTGCTCGGCGTTGGACTGGAAGCTCTCCAGCGCATGGCCCGCTTGCTCCGCCTGCTTGACCAGGCCGGCGTCGATGTCGGCCAGGGTCGTGCGGCCATAGACCTCCGGCTCGCGCGTGCCGAGCAGATTGAGGTTGGGGCCATGCAGGACCAGCAGCTTTGCCATCGGGCGCTCCAGCGGAAGGCCGGCAGTCTGCGCGAAGCCGGCGATGCTGTCCATATCGCCGAAGTTGCTAGCGTTTTAATCAAGCGTTTGAAAAACGCCGGGTGGACGGCTTCCTGGCAATCTTCAGGCAACGCGCCGAGCGCGGGACCCAGGGCAAGTCAGTCCTCGTCGTAGGCGACACCTTATGGATATTTGCGCTAAAGGGCGAGAATCCGCACCTAACGACAGAAAACCCAGGTTAAGTGCTGAATCAAGCACTTTGCATCACAGGCCGGCACTGGTCAGCGCTTGCCGGCCTTCCTGCGAGTGACAGCGGGGACCGCAGCCGCAGCGGGGGTGGCAGACCCAGGGGGGGCCGCGGAGGCAGGCTTCTTCAGGCGCAGGGCGGATGGGCTGGCGGCCGCCGCTTCGTCGCCGTGCAGGGTCATCAGCGATTCCATCAGCTGCTCATCGGCACTGGAGCACACGCCCAGCAGCAGGACTTCGTCGCAGCCCTCGGCGGCGATATAGGCATGGCCCATGTTGGAGTCGATATAGACCGCCTGGCCCACTTCCAGGATCACCGGGTCATAGAACTCGGTGTGGACTTCGGCGCGACCTTCCAGCACGTGGATGTACTCCTCGCCGGAATGGTGGACCAGGCTGCCGAACTCCTCGATGCTCTTGGCGCGCACCCGGGTCAGCACCGGAATCATGCGCTTTCGCCGAAGTTCCGGGCACAGGTAGTAATAGTCGTAGTTGGGCGTATTGACCCGGATCGCGTCCTCGATGCGGCCGATGCTGCGGCGCGCGGTCACCGGTTGCTCGGCCACCTCGTCCTCTTCGGCAAACAGCTCGGACATGCGCAGGTTCAGGCGCTGGCTCAGCTGCAGCAGCTTGTCGTAGGTCAGGGTCAGGCGGTCGTGCTCCACCTTGGACAGCGTGGATAGCGGAATGCCCGACTGCTCGCTCATCTCTTTGAGCGTCCAGCCCTTGCGGGTGCGCAGCGAGCGCAGCAAACCGCCGATGGTGGGGTGTGGCGATGTCATTGCGTGCTGACTCCTTGCCCGTGGGCAAACCGCGTGCGTGTCCTGATTGGGCGCATCATCGCCTGACCCGGCCGGAATCGGGAAGGTGGGCGATGACAAGGGATTGGTGCTTGCGCCGGCCGCGACTTTGGCGGCGGCCCAGTCCGGTAGAGCACGGAAGGTGGATGTGAGAAATGGGCGTTGACAATTCTCTGATTAGGACAAAGTATAGCCGAATCAGGATTGCCAGGTCGCCTGGCGTCATTCCATCAATGCTTCAACAGAGAGGGGAGAGCCCTGTCGATGCGTTCGATTTCGTCGTTCCTGGCCGGTTTGCTGGCCGTCTTGGTGGTTGCGCCGGCAGCGGCCCAACAAACCGTTCCCGCGCCCATGCAGGCGCCCGCCGCCAGCGTACCGCCCGCGCCTGACGCCAGCGCCGCAGTGGCCGCGCCCGTCGCCGATGGCAATGCCGCGTTGACCCGCGCCGATGCCGAAGCCTGGCTTGATGGCCTGATGCCGTACGCGATTGGCCGCGGCAACATCCCCGGTGCGGTGGTGGTCATCGTCAAGGATGGCCAGGTGCTGTTGCAGAAGGGCTATGGCTATGCCGACGTGGAGAAGCGTACGCCGGTGGATCCGGCCACCACGTTGTTCCGTCCCGGCTCGGTGTCCAAGTTGTTCACCTGGACCGCGGTGATGCAACTGGTTGAGCAGGGCAAGCTGGATCTGGATGCCGACGTCAATCAATACCTGGACTTCAAGATTCCGCCGCGCAAGGACAAGCCAGTCACGCTGCGCCAGATCCTGACCCACACCACCGGCATGGAAGAGTACGTGCGCGGCTTGATCACCGCCGATCCTTCCGACGCGGTGACGCTGGAAAACTACATCAAGAGCTGGACGCCCACGCGCATCTTTGATGCGGGCACCACGCCGGCGTATTCCAACTACGCCACCACGCTGGCCGGTTACATCGTCCAGCGCGTCTCCGGCCAGCCGTTTGATGATTACATCGAGCAGCACATCTTCCAGCCGCTGGGCATGCAGCACGCCAGCTTCCGCCAGCCATTGCCGGCCAAGCTGCTGCCGCTGATGTCCAAGGGCTACAAGGCCGGCGAAGACGCGCCCAAGGGCTTTGAAATCGTCAATCCGGCCCCGGCGGGCAGCTTGTCGGCGAGCGGCCAGGACATGGGCCAGTTCATGATCGCGCACCTGCAGAACGGCGCGTTTGGTCCCAACCGCATCCTGCAGGAAGCCACCGCCAAGCAGATGCACGAGACCGCGCTGACCATCTTGCCGCCGCTCAACCGCATGCTGCTGGGCTTCTACGAAACCAACGTCAATGGCCACCGCTCGATCACCCATGCCGGTGACACCCAGTGGTTCCATAGTCAGCTGAGCCTGTTCCCGGACGACAACATCGGCATCTTCGTGTCGATGAACAGCTCCGGCAACGAAGGCGTGGCCGGCAAGATCCGCAGCACCCTGTTCAAGGGCTTTGCCGATCGCTATCTGCCCGGTCCCAACCACGAAGGCAGCGTCGATGCCGCCACCGCCAAGCTGCACGCGCAGCAGATGGTCGGCGTGTACGACAACAGCCGTCGCTCCGATGACACCTTCGTCACCCTGTCCAACCTGGCCGGGCAGATGAAGGTTGGCTTGAACGACAAGGGCGAACTGCTGATCCCGGCGCTGACCGATCTCAATGGTCAGCCAACCCAATGGGTGGAAATTGCGCCGTACGTATGGCGCGACGCCAACGGCTCGGATCGCCTGGCTGCCAAGTTCGAGAATGGCCGCATCGTGCGCTTCAGCGTGGATCCGTTCTCGCCCTTCATGATGTTCGAGCCGGTGCCGGCGTCGAAGTCGGGCAGCTGGTTGATGCCGGCGTTCGTGGCTTCGGTGGTCGCCTTGTTGCTGACCGTGCTGGCCTGGCCGGTGTCGGCGCTGGTGCGCCGCCACTACGGCAAGTCGTATGCGCTGTCGGGCAGCGACGCCAAGGCGCACCGCGTGATCCGCTGGACCTCGCTGGCCGTGCTGGCGGTGTTGATTGGCTACATCGTGTTGCTGGTGATGATGTTCAGCAACTACGACCTGCTGTCGCCGCGCAACAACCTGTGGGTACACCTGCTGCGCGTGCTCTGCCTGATCACCTTCCCGCTGGGTGCGTTGATCGGTCTGTGGAATGCCTGGAACGTGTTGCGCAGCCGCCGCCGCAAGTGGGCCAAGTTCTGGGCCATCGTGCTGGCGCTGGCCTTCCTGGTCCTGCTGTGGGTCGGCATCGCCTTCCACATGCTGGGTTACAGCGCCAACTACTGAGTCAACGGCGGCACCGTATCGGCGGTGCCGCCGTCTTTTTTCATCTGGATCATCTGGAGCCGGACATGTCATCCGTTCCTTCCGCGCGCCTGCGTCTTGAGCTGCACAACGAGCCCTTGCCGCTGACCCATCCGTTTCGCATCTCCGGCTACGTGTTCGATGCCATGCCGGCCACCGTCGTCAGTCTGCGCGATGGCCGCTACGAAGGACGCGGCGAAGGCGCCGGCGTGTACTACCTCGATGACCGGCCGGAGCAAATGCTGGCCACGCTGGAAGCGCATCGCGACGTTATCGAAGCCGGCTTGAGTCGCGCCGAACTGCGCCAGCTGCTGCCGCCCGGCGGCGCGCGCAATGCACTGGATGGCGCGCTCTGGGAACTGGAATCGCAGCGCACCGGCGTGCCGGTGTGGGCGCTGGCCGGCCTACCGGCGCCGCGTCCGCTGCTGACCACCTTCACCGTCGGCGCGGACGCGCCGGACGTCGCCGCGCGCGCTGCCATCGCCTACACCCAGGCGCGCGCGATCAAGATCAAGCTCAGCGGCGATCTGGATCAGGACATCGATCGCGTGCGCGCCGTGCGCACTGCGCGTGGCGATGTCTGGATTGGCGTGGACGCCAACCAAGGCTACGTGCCTGCGACCTTGGAGCGCCTGCTGCCGGCCCTGGTCGATCTTCGCGTGTCCTTGCTCGAGCAACCGGTCGCGCGCGGCCGCGAAGCGGACTTGGACGGCATCGATCACATCGTGCCGATTGCCGCCGATGAAAGCCTGCAAGGTTTCGACGAACTGGAAGCCCTGGTCGGCCGCTTCGATGTGGCCAACATCAAGCTGGACAAATGCGGCGGCCTGACCGAAGGCCTGCTGATGGCGCGGCGCGCGCGCGAACTGGGCCTGCAGGTGATGGTCGGCAACATGGCCGGCACCAGCCTGGCGATGGCGCCGGCCTTCGTGATCGGGCAACTGTGCGATGTGGTGGATCTGGACGGCCCGCTGTTCCTGGTCCAGGACCGCACGCCCAGCGTGGTTTATCAGGATGGCTGCATCACGTGCGGTGATGAAGTCTGGGGCGCCGGCCGGGTGCTCGGCGCATGAGCGCGATCCAGGACAAGACCTGGTTCGGCCAGCCGCGCGGCCTGACCATCCTGTTCCTGACCAATATGTGGGAGCTGTTCTCCTACTACGGTATGCGCGCGCTGTTGGTCTATTACATGACCAAGCAGCTGATGTTCGCGCAGGAGAAGGCCTCCTTCATCTACGGCACCTACACGGCGATGGCGTACTTCACGCCCATCGTCGGCGGGGTCATAGCTGATCGCTGGCTGGGCAAGCGGCGCGCGGTGATCCTGGGCGGCAGCATCATGGCGCTGGGCCACTTTCTGATGGCGTTTGAGCCGCTGTTCTATGTGGCGCTGGCGACCATCGCGCTGGGCAACGGCTTGTTCCTGCCCAGCCTGCCCAGCCAGATCAACGATCTGTATCGCGCCGAAGATCCACGCCGTGGCCGCGCCTACAACGTCTACTACGTGGGTTTGAACCTGGGCGGATTCCTGGCGCCACTGGTCTGCGGCACGCTCGGCGAAGTGTATGGCTGGCATTACGGATTCGGTGCCGCCGGCATCGGCATGTTCGTGGGCCTGATGATCTACGTGGCCGGACAGAAGTACCTGCCGCAGGAGGCGCAACGACAGACGGCCGCAACCTCGCTCGCCGAGGCGTCGTCGACACAGAGCGCGGCATCCTCGGGCCGGCTATGGCTGCTGCTATTGGGCGTGGGCATTGCCGCCACGATCTTCCGCGGTGCTTACGAACAGATTGGCAACACCCTGCCGCTGTGGATCGACAGCGGTGTGGATCGCCATCTGGGCAGCTGGGTCATTCCGATGACGTGGTTCCAGTCGCTCAATCCGCTGCTGGTGATCAGCATGACCCCGTTCCTGCTGTGGTTCTGGCGGCGACGCGCCGAGCAGGGCAAGGAAACGCGGCCGGCGATCAAGATGGCCATCGGCGCGCTGATTGTCGCGGCGGCTTATCTGATGCTGGCCGTGGTCACCGCCAGCCTGGGCGATCAGCGCGCGGCATGGCCGTGGCTGTTGGCCTTCTTCATCGTGCTGACGTTTGGCGAGCTGTACATCTTGCCGACCGGCCTGGGGCTGTTTGCGCGACTGGCGCCGCCGCGTTTGGGCGCGACCACGGTGGCGTCGTGGTTCCTGGCGATTTTCAGCGGCAGTCTGCTGGCCGGTTGGGTGGGCACGTTGTGGAGCAGTGCCAGCCATGCCGGCTTCTTCGTGTTGCTGTCGGCCTTGGCGGTGCTGGCGGCGGGTTTGTTGTGGCTGTTGGATCGGCCAATCCGCCAACGAATTTGATGGGGTGGTGTCGCCTCGGGGACCCGCGTTCGTCTGACTTTCCTGTTCCACCTGCTCTGGAGCCACCGGTATGAAGCGATTGTCGGTTTCCCTGCTTTCCCTGGCGCTGGCGGTGTGCGCTGGCCCGGCCAGCGCGCAGGCGGCGGCTGAAAGCTACGACCTGATTATCCGCAACGGCGTGGTCTACGACGGCAGTGGCGCCGCGCCGCAGCGCGTGGATGTGGCCATACGCGGCGATCGCGTAGTCGCCTGGCTGCCGGCGGGCAATCACGCTACCGGCAAACACATCGTCGATGCCAAGGGCCAGGCGGTGGCGCCGGGTTTTATCAACGTGCTGAGCTGGGCCACCGAATCGTTGATCGCCGATGGCCGCGGCATGAGCGACACCAAGCAGGGCGTGACCCTGGAAATCTTTGGTGAAGGCTGGTCGATGGGACCGTTCAACGACCGCATGAAGGCCGATGCGATCAAGCAGCAGGCCGACATCAAGTATCCAATCGAGTGGACCACGCTCGGTCAGTATCTGGAGTACCTGCAGAAGCGCGGCGTCACGCCCAACGTGGCCTCGTTTGTCGGCGCCACCACCGTGCGCATCCACGAACTGGGCGAGGACGACGTCAAGCCCACGCCGGCGCAACTGGCGCGTATGCAGGATCTGGTGCGGCAGGCGATGGCCGAAGGCGCCCTGGGCGTGGGCGGCTCGTTGATCTATCCGCCGGCCGCATTCGCCGACAGTGCTGAGCTGACCGCATTGGCGCAGGCCGCGGCTGAATCCGGCGGCGGCTATATCGCGCACATGCGCAGCGAAGCGGATCGTTTTCTCGAAGCCGTGGACGAAACCATCGCCATCGCCCGCGCTACCGGGCAGCGTGCCGAGGCCTACCACCTCAAGGCCGCGGGCGAGAAGAACTGGCCGAAGATGGCGCAGGCCATCGCCCGCATCCAGGCCGCGCGCGATCAAGGCGTGTTGGCCAGCGCCGACATGTACGCCTACACCGCTGGCGGCACCGGCCTGACCGCTGGGCTACCGCCGTGGGTGCAGGCCGGCGGCCA
>Ga0160436_1000467_pt1 | contig 15893 bp, 11 predicted proteins | sample HID1973M_E0MG_FD_108264 | JGI IMG/M metagenome (GOLD analysis project Ga0160436, IMG submission 108264) | Enriched mosquito-associated microbial communities from UW Madison campus, WI, USA - HID1973M_E0 MG | ecosystem: Host-associated > Arthropoda: Insects > Digestive system > Unclassified ...
CCAGACCCGTCCCTGGCGGTCTTCCAGCACCGACTGCGGCCATTTGCGGCCATCGATCGGAGTGAGGTGATGCTCGACCTGGCCGGTCGCCGGATCGAGCCGGTCCAGCACGCCGCGCGTGCCAACCAGCCAGAACCGGCCGTCGGCGCCGCTCGCTGCGGCCAGCACGTAGGGGTTGGCGATCGTGTCCGGCGCTTCACGGCGATTGGACAACACCGCGAATTGCCGCCAGTTCCCCGGCAGATGCCACAGGCCAGTATTGGGGCTGGCGAACCACAGCCCGCCTTCGCGGTCTTCGTGGGCGGTGGACCAGTTCGGCTTGACCAGGCCATGCGCCGAGGCGCTGTACAGCGGCACGTTGTGCAGCTCGCCGTCGGCGGCGCGCCCCAGCCCGGACAGCGTGTCCAGCCAGTAGCTGCCGGCGCTGTCGCGCAACAGCACGGCCAGCACCGATTCGTCGCCGAGGCCGCTCCAGGGTTGCTCGACGATCGCTCCGTCGGGCCGACGCAGCAGCAGGCTGCCGTTGGCATCGGCGATCCACAGGCTGCCGTCGGCCTCGACGTTGATACCGTTGATGGTTCGGTTGACCGCCTCGGGCAGCTTCAACCGCTCGAAATCGTGGCCGGTCCAGCGTGCGACGTCACTGCGGGTGCCGACCCACAATGTGCCGTCGGGCGCGACTTTGAGGAAGTTGATGGCGCTCGCCGGGACACTGCGCTCGTCGCCGGGAATGGGCAGGAAACGATGCATCTGCCCATCCGGCGCGATCTGGTACAGGCCGCCCGTGGAGGTGCCGAACCAGACGCTGTCATCCGGCGTCGACTCGATGCACCACACGGTCGTGCCGAGCATCTGCGGGTAGCCGCGGCGATCGTAGTAATGGAACCGCCGGCGGTCGGCGCTGAGCATCACCAGGCCGGCGTTCTCGGTCCCGATCCACACCCGGCCGCGGCGGTCGGCGTGCACCGCCCAGATCATGTTGTCGCGCAGGCCGTCCTCGATGCGCCAGATCCGGTAGCCACGCCCGTCGTAACGGGCCAGTCCGTCGCCGCTGGCCAGCCACAGGTAGCCGTAGGCGTCTTCGGAAAAACCATTGACCGCATTGGAAGGCAGGCCATCGGCGACGGTGACCTGGCGCGGTTGCGGCGTGGCCGGCACCGCGGCCCATGCCGACGCCATCGGCAGTGCCCAGGCCAGCCACAGCACCAGCAGGCGGCCGAATCCGCGTCCGGACCGCACCCGCTGCGGCCGCATGGTTTGCTCTGTACGCGTCATCGTCGCCCTGCCCGTCCCCGGCCGGCATCGTGCAAGCAGCGGCCGTGGCTGGCAAGTCGCGCCCCCGGAATGGGCTGACGGACTGCCCGGTCAACCCACGGCTTCGGCGCCCGTCGGCACGCTGGTGCGCTCCTGCCAGACCCGCGCCAGCGCTTGCGCCAAGGCCTCGCCGGTGACCGGCTTGCGCAGGAAGGCATTGCAGCCGGCCGACAAGGCCAGACGCTCGGCGTCGGCATCCGAACGCGCGGTCACCGCGATCACCGGCAGCGCCTGTCCCATCGTGCGCAACTGGCGGACCAGGCACAGGCCGTCCAGGCCGGGCAGGTCCAGGTCGAAGAGGCCGGCATCGAAGCGCTGCACGCTCACTTCGGCCAGCGCCGCCAGCCCATTGGCGACATGGGTGACCCGATGCCCGCGCGCGCGCAGCAAGCCGCCGATCACCTCGGCGACGGTGGCGTCGTCCTCGACCAGCAGCAGTCGCAGTGTCGGCAAAGCGGGGGACGACGGCACGGTGGCCGGCGCCTGGGCGGTATCGAGCCAGGGCAGCGGCAGCTCGACGCGGAAACGCGCACCGCGCCCGGGCAGGCTGTCGACCTCGATGGTGCCGCCCATCGCCGTGGCCAGCTCGCGGCAGATCGCCAGGCCGAGCCCGCTGCCGCCGTGGCGCGCCTGCATGTGCGCGCCCTCGGCCTGTTCGAAGCGATGGAACAACCGCGCCAACTGTTCCTGGTTGAGGCCGGGGCCGGTGTCGCTGATCTCGAACACGACGCGGCGCTGCTGCCCGCCCGGCATCGCGTGCAGCGCCACCTCTCCGTGTTCGGTGAACTTGATCGCGTTGGAGAGCAGGTTGAGCAGGATCTGCTGGACGCGATTGGGATCCCCGCGCAACGCGATCGGCAGGCCCGGCGCGACCTGCCACCGGAACGCCAGGCCCTTGCGCTCGGCGATCGGCCGCGCCAGTGCGACCACTTCGTCGACCAGCGCGCGCAAGTCGAAATCGCGCTGCTGCAACGACAGCTTGCCGGCCTCGATACGCGCCAGGTCGAGGGCATCGTTGACCAGTCGCAGCAGATGCCGACCGGCGGCATCGATGGCGCTGGCATAGCCGTGCTGGCGTTCGTTGAGCGGCGTCTGCAACAGCAGCTCGGTCATGCCGAGCACGCCGGTCATCGGCGTGCGCACTTCATGGCCCAAAGTCGCCAGGAAGCGGGTCTTCGCCAGCGAGGCCTGCTCGGCCAGTTCGCGTTTGTGCTGGGCCAGTTGCCAGGCATGCCGTGCGCGCAGCCGGCGCCGATAGAGCGTGGAGGAGGCCAGCACCACCAGGCCGCACGCCAGCACCAGCAACGCGATGCCCCAGCGGCTGCGCCACCAGGGCGGCGCCACATCGAAGCGCAAGCTGCGCACGGTGGACGCATTGCCGCGCGAGTCCACCCCCTGCACTTGCAGGTGGTAACTGCCCGCCGGCAACGCGGAGAATTCCCGTTGCCCCAATTGGCCTTGTTCGATCCACTCCTCGTCCAGCCCCAACAGCCGTGAGCGGTAGCGGTTGCCCTGCGGTTCGCCGAAGGACAGCAACCGCGTGGACACGCGCAATTGCCGGTCGCCGCCCTGCAAGTGCAGCGCGCCCGGCAGGGTGAGCACCTGCCTGCGCCCATCGCGCAGCACGCTGACTTCTTCGATGCGCAGGCGCGGCAACGCCGGCAACGCATCGGGCAGGCGCGTGTCGACCAGCAGCATGCTGCCGTCGACGGTGCCGCCGAGCAGCACGCCGCCGCGATCCATGCGCAGGCACGCATCGATGAACTCGCGGCTGGACAGGCCATCGCGCAGCCCGAACTGGCGCACCGGCGCATGCTCGGGCGTGGCATGCGGATCGAACCGCCATAGGCCGCGCCGCGTCGACAGCCAAAGCCGGCCGCTCTCGTCCACTTGCAGGCCCATCACCTCGGTGGCGGGCAGTCCGCGGTCCGTGCCGTAGCGCGCCTGGCGCCGCCACGCCTGCTCATCGCGTTGCCAGTATTCCAGCTGGCCCAGCCGGTACGTCCACAGCCCGCCCTGCGGATCCAGCGCGAACGCTTCCACCGGATCGCGCGGCAGTCCCGGCACGGGCGCGAAGCGCTTGCGCGCGAGATCCCACGCATACAAGCCGCGATTGCCCGCCAGCCAGACCTGCCCGCCCGGCCCCAGGCCCAGTTGTTCGAAGCTCGTGCTGTCCAGTACCTGGCTGCGATCGCCGACGATCTCGTCGAGCAAGGCACCCGTCTCGCCATCGCGGTGCTGCACCGTGTTGAGGACGGTCAGCCATAGATCACCGTCGGCATCTTCGATCATCCACTCCGGCGCGCCATACAACGGCATGCCGTCGCGCCCGCCCGCCGGCCATTCGCGATAGGCACCGGTCCCGAGGTCGACCCTGGCCAGGCCGGCCTGGTAGCTGCCGATCCACAATTGGCCGCGGTGATCCTCCAGCCCGGTCGTCATCTGCACGCCGTGCAGTCGATCGGTGCGCCAGGGCAGCGGATATTGGCGCCCGCTCTGGGTGTCCAGGCGCGACAACCGGCCCTCGTCGAGGATCTGCCACAGGCCGCCTTGCGCGGCCGACGCGAACGGGCAATACACGCCGTCGCCCAGATCGCGTGGCATCGGCATGACCGCGGTGCGCTTCCAGTCCGCACGCAGATAAGCCAGGCCGCGACCCAGCGCAGGCACCCACAATCCGCCCTCGTGGCTGCGGAACAGCGCCTGCACGATGCGTCGGTCCGGCTGGCCCGAATCGCCCACTGCGACCTGCACCGGCTGGCCGCGATCATCGACCCGCCACAGGCCCTGTTCGCCGCCCAGCCAATACTGGCCATCGCCGCCGGCGGTCATCGCCCACAGGATGTTGCTGGCGTCGCTGTTGAAGCGCTTGCCCCATTCGGGCTGCTGCCAATGTCCGCGGAGGTCGCGCTGCATGACGCCGGCCGTGCTCGCCACCCACAACCGGTCGTCGATCCAGGCCAGCGCGAACACCGCCTCCTCGACCCGCATCGGCTCGCGCCGCAACGCCTTTCCGTCATAGCGCAGCAGCCCGCCAGTGGTGCCGACCCACAGGTCGCCGCCAGGATCGCTGGCCAGCGCCATCACATGCAGGGAATCGCCCGGCAACTGTTCGTGCAGGTCGAAATGGGTCAAGCGGCCATCCACGCCGACGCGATACAACTGCCCGCCCTGGGTGCCGAACCACACCTCGCGCCCGCGGCCCGCCAGTGCGAAGACGCCTTCTTCCACCGGGCGCGATTGCGAATCGAAGCGGTAATGGCGGAACCCCTGGCGCGCGGCATCGAGCATGCTCACCCCGCGGCCTTCGGTGCCGACCCAGATCCGGTCCTCGCCATCGATGTAAAGCGCTTGCAGCGCATTGCTGGGCAACGAGCGCGGGTCATCCGGGTCGTGCCGCCACACGGTGAAGCCGGTACCGTCATAGCGCGCCAAGCCGTCGCCGGTGGCCAGCCACAGATAGCCGTCGCGATCCTGGGCGATGCCCGAAATGTCGGTCGACGGCAAGCCATCGGCGCCATCGACCAGGCCGAACTTCGGCAACTCCGGCACGGCGCCACGAGCGCTTGCGGCCAGCATCCACAGGCCGCACAGCAGCCACTTGAGCACGCGCATGGCGGGCTTCTCCCTGTCGTCCTACTTCCTGCCGGCATGCTCGCAACGGATCGTTGCGGGCGCAAGCGAACCCGGGAGTCGATCGTTGTGCCTAGAATCGCCGCCATGACCCGTCTGCCGCCCCGTCTGCTGCTGTCCGTCCTGCTCCTGACCGGGGGCGCCGCCGCCGCGCCGGCCGAGTACAGCCTGGACCCGGTCCACACCCGCGTGTTGTTCGCGATCGACCATGCCGGCTTTTCCAAGGCACTGGGCACGGTCTCCGGCAGCCAGGGCACGCTGCGCTTCGACCCGGACGACTGGACCGGCGCGCGCCTGGAGGTGACCGTACCGGTCAGCCGGCTGGACCTGGGCGATGCGAAGTGGAACCAGGCCGTGTTGGCGCGCGGCCTACTGGATGGCGAGCGATTCCCCGACGCTCACTTCATCTCCGAGCGCATCGAGCCGCTGGACGCAGCGCACGCACGCGTGTTCGGCACGCTGACGTTGCATGGCGTCAGCCGCGAGATCGCGCTGGAGGTCACCCTCAACCAGCTCAAGCGCCATCCACTGCCGCCGTTCCGCCGCACTGCCGGTTTCTCCGCCACCGCCACGCTCAGCCGCGCCGAATTCGGGATCAATGCGTGGAAGTCGGTGATCGGCGATACGGTGGAACTGCGTATCGAGGCCGAGGCGGTCCGTGAGGGCAAGGCGGAAGAAGACAGCCCCGGAACCCCACTTGCAGCACCCGCATCCGAGATGCCCGTGGCAATCCCGCCGGCGGCCGACCCACAGGCCCCGCCCCCGCCCGCCACCGATCCACCGCCTGCCACCCGCGAGCCCGCCGCCAACAAGGAAGACCAACCATGACATTGAAGAACACCGCCGAGCGCTGGGGCGGCGTCAGCCAGACCTTGCATTGGCTGATCGCGCTGCTGATCCTGGCGTTGGGCATCGTCGGCCTGACCATGGGCGAGCTGCCCAAGACGCCGAAGTACTTCTGGGTCTACACCGCGCACAAGTCGCTGGGGCTGAGCGTGCTGGCACTGATGGTCGCGCGCCTGGCCTGGCGGCTGTTTGGCGGCGCACCGCGCCCGGTACCCGACACGCCGGGCTGGCAGGAACGCATTGCCCATCTCACCCATGGCCTGCTGTACGTGATGGCCTTCGCCATCCCGCTGTCGGGGTGGCTGTACGACTCGGCCAGCGGCCTGCGGCCGTTCCGCTGGTTCGGCCTGGTCGAAATGCCCAAGCTCAGCGCGCCCGACGAACAGATCCGCCACCTTTCCCATGCCGTCCACGAATGGGGTTTCTGGGCATTGATCGCCGTCGTGGTCCTGCACGCCGGCGCGGCCTTCTACCATCATCTGTTCCAGCACGACACCACCCTGGCCCGCATGTTGCCGCGCGGCTGGCTTACTCCCAAGACCGAGGAAACCCCCTGATGTCCTCCAAGTTCGCTTCCCCCGCCGCCGTTGCCGCATCGCTGGTGGCGATGCTTGCCACCGCCCCGGCGCTGGCCGCCGATTACGTCCAGGCCGCCGGTTCGAGCCTGGTGTTCGCCAGCAAGTACGAAGGCGAAGTGTTCACCGGCACCTTCCCGGGCTTCGACACCAAGCTCAGTTTCGATCCGGCCAATCTCGCCACCGCCAAGCTCGACGTGACGATTCCGCTGGCCGGCGCCAAGAGTGGCAATGCCGATCGCGACAGCACGCTGCAGGGGGCGGACTTCTTCAACGTCGCCAAGTTCGCCACGGCGCGCTACCACGCCGAGAAGTTCCGCGCGCTCGGCGGCAACCAGTACGCGGCCGATGGCGTGCTGGAGCTGCGCGGCGTCAGCAAGCCGGTCACGCTGACCTTCACCTGGACCGCCGGCGCGCAACCGGTGCTGGCCGGCAAGGCCACGGTGAAGCGCCTGGATTTCGGCGTCGGCGGCGGCGACTGGACCGACACCAAGCTGATCCCGAACGAGACGGCGATCAGCACCAAGGTGGTTCTCAAGGCAAAGTGAGGTTTGGCGCCAGGGCTACCTTCAACAGCGGTATCCCTGCCGCTCCGCTCGACCCAGGTCACGCGAAGCGCGGCTGCCAGGATTGTTGGCGCGGCGTCCGGGCTCGGGCCCGTTCGGGACACGCCGTGAACCCATCCCTGGAGCTCATTGGCGCCATCCATGGCGCCAACGGTCCCGAACGCGCCCAAACCCGGACACCCGACCGTTTGTCGCGAACGGGTAGAAAATCTAAAAGCGGCTTCGTCGAACGGCGCGGACCGATCCCGCTCTGCGTCCTGCTGAGGCCCTCAGCGCACCGCCAGCAACCACTCCGACAACCTCGCCGCATCGAACGGCCAGTCCAGTTCGCGGCCGGACGCGTCGCGCAATACCGGCACCCGTTCGCCATAGCGCGCCTCCAACACCGGCTCGCCATCGATGTAGACACTGGCGAAATCGCCGGCGCGCGCAGCCGCCAGGGCTTGCACGGCAAGGTCGCAGAGGTGGCAATCGTCACGCTGGAACAAGGTCAGGGGCATGGCTATCGTCGGAATGCTGCAGTGCGTTCAGGCCTGACACGGCCCGGGGATTAGAATATTCGTTCTTATCTTCAGTGTTCCGCATCATGGCTGTCAGCACGTTCGACCTTTTCAAGATCGGCATCGGTCCCAGTTCCTCGCATACCGTCGGGCCGATGCGCGCCGCCGAGCGCTTCGTCCACCGCTGGTTGCTGGACACCGGCCGCCTGGCCGACGTCGTGCGGATCCGCGCGGAAGTCTTCGGCTCGCTCGCCCTGACCGGTCGCGGCCACGGTACCGACAAGGCCGTGCTGCTCGGCCTGGAAGGCCATCGCCCCAACCTGATCGACCCGGACATCATCCCGGCGACGCTGGAGCGCATCCGCGCCAACAAGCGCCTCAATTTGATGGGCCAGCATGAGATCGCCTTCGAAGAGAAGCGCGACCTGCCGATGAACAAACGGCAGAAGCTGCCCTTCCACACCAACGGCATGCGCTTCACCGCGTACGACGCCCAGGACGAAGTGATCGCCACCCGCGACTACTACTCCGTCGGCGGCGGCTTCGTGGTGAACCAGGACGACGCCGCCGACGATCGCATCGTCGCCGACCAAACCCCCCTGCCCTATCCCTTCAACAGCGGTGACGAATTGCTGGCGCAATGTGCGCGCAGCGGCCTGAGCATCGCCGAACTGATGTTCGAGAACGAGAAAAGCTGGCGCAGCGAAACCGAGATCCGCAACGGCCTGCGCGAGATCTGGACCGCGATGCAGCACTGCGTGGCACGCGGCATCCGCGAGGAAGGCACGTTGCCCGGCGGCCTGCACGTGTCGCGGCGCGCGCCGACGCTGTATCGCGAACTGTCTTCCAAGCCCGAAGCGGCGATGCGCGACCCGCTGACCACGCTGGACTGGGTCAACCTCTACGCACTGGCGGTCAACGAAGAGAACGCCGCCGGCGGGCGCGTGGTCACCGCACCGACCAACGGCGCGGCCGGCATCATCCCCTCCGTGCTGCATTACTTCGATCGCTTCTGCCCGGGCAGCAGCGAGCAGGGTGTGTTCGATTTCCTGCTGACCGCGGCCGCCATCGGCATCCTCTACAAGGAGAACGCCTCGATCTCCGGTGCCGAAGTCGGTTGCCAGGGCGAAGTCGGCGTGGCCTGCTCGATGGCCGCCGGCGGCCTGGTCGCCGCGCTGGGCGGCAAACCTGGCCAAGTCGAGAACGCCGCCGAAATCGGCATGGAGCACAACCTCGGCCTGACCTGCGACCCGATCGGCGGACTGGTGCAGATCCCCTGCATCGAGCGCAACGCGATGGGCGCGGTGAAGGCGATCAATGCCTCGCGCATGGCCATGCGCGGCGACGGCAAGCACAAGGTCTCGCTGGACAAGGTCATCAAGACCATGCGCGACACCGGCCGCGACATGCAGGACAAGTACAAGGAAACCAGCCGCGGCGGGCTGGCGGTGAACGTCATCGAATGCTGAGCTAGCTGCTGGCACCGGCACCTGACGAGGTGCCGGCCGTGCGCGCCGATGCCGCTGCCAGGGCCTTGCAACGCCCATGACCGGAGGTCGCCCATGCGTGGCACGCTCGTTGTTCTTTTCCTGACGCTGGGCGCAGCCGCGCTTCCGGCATCGGCGCAACCGGCCTACGGCCCGCGCCTGGAAGGCTTCGACTATCCCTGGCCGGTGCAGACGCATCGTTTCCGTTCGCAGGGCCAGGACCTGGAGATGGCCTATCTGGACGTCGCCCCGACCGGCACGCCCAATGGCCGCAACGTCGTGCTGCTGCACGGCAAGAACTTCTGCGCCGCCACCTGGCAGGACACGATCGTTGCACTCGCCGCCGCCGGCTACCGGGTGGTCGCACCGGACCAGATCGGGTTCTGCAAGTCGAGCAAGCCGCAGGCCTACCAGTTCTCCTTCGCCCAGTTGGCCGACAACACGCATGCGCTGCTGCGCGGACTCGGCATCGCCAAAGCGACGGTGGTTGGCCATTCGATGGGCGGCATGCTGGCGATCCGTTACGCGCTGATGTTCCCGCAGGACACTGCCAAGCTCGCACTGGTCGACCCGATCGGCCTGGAGGACTGGAAGGCCGAAGGCGTGCCGTGGCGCAGCGTCGATGCGTGGTACGCGGGCGAACTCAAGACCAACTTCGACAGCATCAAGCAGTACCAGCAGCAGATCTATTACGACGGCCAATGGAAACCCGGCTACGAACGCTGGGCGCGCATGCAGGCCGGCATGTACTTGGGCCAAGGCAAGCAGTCGGTGGCGTGGAACCAGGCGTTGACCTACGACATGGTGTTCAACCAACCGGTGGTCTACGAGCTGCCGAAACTGGCGGTACCGACCACGCTTTTCATCGGCCTGAAGGACCGCACGGCGATCGGCCGCGACCAGGCGCCGCCGGAAGTCCGTGCACGGCTGGGCAACTACCCGGTGCTGGGCCGGCGTGCGGCGCAGGCCATTCCCGGCGCCAGGCTGGTCGAATTCGCCGACCTCGGCCACTCGCCGCAGGTCCAGGACCCGGCCCGATTCAACGCCGCACTGCTGCAGTCGCTCGCCGACTGAGCACTGTCGTGTGACGCCAACGGGGCTGCCTGCGGCGGCGCAGCACAAGTGCGCCGCCTGTAAACGTTGTCATCTGCACGGTGTCACAGTTTTCAACTGAAACCTGTCCGTCCGTTGACAACGTTATCACCACTACCGGATGGTCATCGCGCCGGCGCGAATCGCACGGCCCGCATCGCGATCACCGCAATCGTTGTCGACAGGGGGAAAACCCCGGCGCAAGGCCGGGCAGCACATCCATTTACTGGACAGGAGCTCACCGTGAACGTGAAACACGCCTTAGCTTGGCTGTTGTGCGGTTGCATCGGATCCGGCCTGGCACTCCAAGCCCACGCCCAATCCGTTTCCTGTAGTGGCATTCCCGCGTGGAATGCAGCGGCGATCTACCCGGCCGGCGCCAAGCTGACCTATCAGGGCAAGCTCTACCAGACCACCACCCAGATCTGGAACGTGGCGCCCACCTACTGCACCAGCTGCGGCTGGTATCAGGAACTGGGCACCTGCAGCGCCACCGGCGGCAACCAGGCGCCGACCGTTGCACTGACGGCGCCGGCCGCAGGCGCGAGTTTCAACGCCGGCGCCAGCATCACGCTCAGCGCCAATGCGAGCGACAGCGACGGCAGCATCAGCAAGGTCGAATTCTTCCGCGGCACCACTTCGCTGGGCAGCGACACCGGTGCGCCGTACAGCGTGACCTGGAGCGGCGTCGCCGCGGGCAGCTATGCGCTGACCGCCAAGGCCACCGACAATGCCGGCGCGACCACCACCTCGGCGACGGTCAACATCATCGTCAACGCGGCCACCGGCGATACCACGGCACCCAGCGTGCCCACCGGGCTGGCGACGACCGCGCAGACCAGCGCCAGCATCACCCTGGCGTGGAGCGCCTCGACCGACAACAGCGGCGGCAGCGGCGTGGCCGGCTACAACGTCTACCGCAACGGCAACCTGGTCGGTTCACCCACCATCGCTTCCTATACCGATTCCGCGCTGCAGCCCGACACCGCCTACACGTACGTGGTGCGAGCCCGCGACAACGCCGGCAACGTGTCGGCGGCCAGCGCGCAACTCAGCGTACGTACCGCCACGGGTGGCGGCGGTGGCGGCAACAAGCGCGTCATCGGCTACTTCACCCAGTGGGGCATCTATGGCCGCAATTACCAGGTCAAGGACATCGAGGCGAGCGGCTCGGCTGGCTATCTCACCCACATCAACTATGCCTTCGGCAACGTGCGCAACAATCGCTGCGAAGTGGGCGTTATCCAGCCTTCCAACGAAGCCACCGGCGAAGGCGGCGATGCGTTCGCCGACTACAGCAAGTCGTTCGCCGCCGGCCAGAGCGTGGACGGTGTCGGTGACACCTGGGACCAGCCGTTGCGCGGCAACTGGAACCAGCTCAAGAAGCTCAAGGCCAAGCATCCCGGCCTGAAGGTACTGATCTCGCTCGGCGGCTGGACCTGGTCGCGCGGCTTCGCCAGCGCTGCCCGCCCGGAGAACCGCCAGGCCTTCGTCGCATCCTGCGTGGACGCCTACATCCGCGGCAACCTGCCAGTCACCGATGGGGCGGGCGGCAGCGGCGCGGCCACCGGCGTGTTTGACGGCATCGATATCGACTGGGAATACCCGGCCGCCTGCGGCCTCAGCTGCGGCACCGCCGAAGAACGCCAGAACTACACCGCGCTGCTGGCCGAATTCCGCCGCCAGCTCGATGCAGTGCGCCCCGGCCTGCTGCTGACGGTGGCGGTCGGCGCCGGTGTCGACAAAGTGCGCGTCACCGACCCGAACCTGTATGCCGCCTACGTGGACTACATCAACGTCATGACCTATGACTTCCACGGCAGCTGGGACGCGCAGACCAACCACCACTCGGCACTGTTCGGCGCCGCCGCCGATCCTTCGACCGGGGACCAGCGCTACTACAACAGCAACGACGCCATGCAGGCCTTCCTCGACCGTGGCGTGCCGGCGTCCAAGCTCAACCTCGGCATCGGCTTCTATGGCCGCGGCTGGACCGGCGTGCGCAACACCAACAATGGCCTGTACCAGACCGGCAGTGCGGCACCGGGCACCTACGAGGCTGGCAACGAGGACTACAAAGTCCTGCGGGGACGTGCCGGTACCAGTTACGTCGACGCCCAGGCCCGCGCGCACTGGAAGTACGACGGCAATACCTTCTGGAGCTACGACAATCCCGCCCTGGTCACCGAGAAGATGGGCTATGTGAAGGTGCAGGGACTCGGCGGCGCGTTCTTCTGGGAGTTCAGTGGCGACTACCAGGGCGAACTGCTTCGCACCATGGGCGAAGGATTGAAGTAAGGCGTTCCGCGTCGTCGGGGCGGGCAAGGCCCGCCCCACTTCGGCACGCAGTGTCCTCTCCGCACTGCGTGCTTTTTACGATGGAACGCGCCTCACGCCACCGCGATACGCAGCACGTCGTCGAGCAATGCAGCAGCCGTGACCTGCGCGCCCGCGCCGGGACCCTGGATCAACAGCGGCTGCTCGTCGTAGCGATCGCTGTGGATCGCCACCCGATTGTCGGTACCGCCACCGCCGGCCAGCGGATGCGCGGCAGGCAACTCGCGCAATCCGACGGTCGCGCCATGCGCGTCCACCCGCCCGACGAATCGCAGCACGCGGCCGGCTTCACGAGCCTGCACGCTGCGCTGCGCCAGCAACTGGTCGAGCTCCGAGGCACGCGCCAGGAAACTCTCGCCATCGATGTTGGCCAGCTCCGGCGGCACCAGCGAAGCCACGTCCACCTGTTCGGCGCGCAGTGACAATCCCGCGGCACGCGCCAGGATGAGCAGCTTGCGGCGCACGTCCTCGCCCGACAGATCGATGCGCGGATCCGGTTCGGTGTAGCCGGCCTGCGCCGCCTCGCGCACCCACTCGGAAAAACCGCGCTGGCCGTCAAAATGATGGAACAGCCAGGCCAGCGAGCCTGACAGCACGCCTTCGATGGCATGGATGCGGTCGCCACCGGCCACGAGTGCACGCACGCTGCTCAGCAGCGGCAAGCCCGCGCCGACCGTGGCGCTGTCGCCATACTGGGCCTCGCCCTCGTGGCGCGCCTGCTGGATCGCCTGCGCGCGCTCGAGCTGGGCACCCTGGCCCAGCTTGTTCGCGGTGACCACGTGCACGCCGCGCGCCAGCCACTCCGCGTGCCAACCCGCCACCGCGTCACTGGCGGTGGCATCGACCAGCACGTCGCCGGCGTGCAGCGCCGGCGTCTCCGCCCACGGCTGCAACACCTGCTCGCTGCGGGGTGCCAACCGCGCCTGCTGCAACGCCGCCAGCACGCCCGGGCCGCAGTCGCAGGCCAGCCGCGAGTTCGCCAGCCATTCGAAGCGCGGCAGTCGCAACTGCCGTTGCTGCAGCGACTCGTAGCGCGCCACGAAGGCACTGCCGACGGTGCCGGTGCCCAACAAGGCCAGCCGCGGCGTGCGGGCAACGTGGCCACGGCGCGCGGAAGCCAGCGGTGCGGCACTGCTCATGCGTCGGCCTGTTTGCGCGCGGCCTCGCCCAGCGCCACTTCGGCGCGGGCCAGTCCGGCGGCCAGGTCGGCCAGCAGGTCCTCGCTGGCCTCGATGCCCACCGACAGGCGCAACAGGCCGTCGCTGATGCCGGCCTTGGCACGCGCTTCCGGCGTCATCGCCGCATGCGTCATCGAACCCGGGTGCGCAACCAGGCTTTCCACGCCGCCCAGGGATTCGGCCAGGGTGAAGTAGCGCAAGCCATCGACGAAAGCGCGGACCGCTGCTTCCTGCGCGGCTGGCGTGGCACCGCCCAGCTCGAAGCTGATCATCGCGCCGAAACCCTTCTGCTGGCGCGCCGCCACCGCATGCCCTGGGTGCGAGGGCAGGCCCGGGTAATAGACGTTCGCCACGGCGTCGTGGTCCTGCAGCAGCGCGGCGATCGCCTGCGCATTCTCCTGGTGCACGCGCAGGCGCGCATCCAGCGTGCGCAGCCCGCGCAGGGTAAGGAAGGCGTCGAACGGCGAGCCGGTCAGGCCCAGCGCATTGGCCCACCACACCAGTTGCTGGTGCAGTTCGGCATCGCGCGCGATCACCGCGCCGCCGACCACGTCGCTGTGGCCGTTGACGTACTTGGTGGTCGAATGCAGCACCACATCGGCACCGAATTCAATCGGGCGCTGCAACGCCGGCGACAGGAACGTGTTGTCGACCACCGCCAGCGCGCCGGCCTTGTGCGCGGCTTCGATGACGAAGCGCAGGTCGGTGATTCGCAGCAATGGGTTGGACGGCGTTTCGATCAGCACCAGCCGCGGCGACTGCGCCAGCGCATCGGCCAGCGAGCGCGGATCGGTGAGGTCGGCGGTGATCAGGTCGAAATGGCCCTTCTTCGCCAACGCATTGAACAGGCGCCAGCTGCCGCCGTAGGCATCGTGCGGCACGACCAGCTTGTCGCCGGGCTCCAGCAACGCGTTCAACACCAGCGTGATCGCGCCCATGCCGGTCGCGGTGACCACGCCGCCGGCGCCGCCTTCCAGTTCGGCGAGCGCTTCGCCCAGCAGGTCGCGGGTCGGGTTGCCGCTGCGCGTGTAGTCGTACTGGCGCTTGTTGCCGAAGCCGTCGAAGGAGAAGTTGGACGACAGCACCAGCGGCGGCGTCACTGCGCCATAGGCGGTGTCGCGGTCGATGCCGGCGCGCACCGCGGAGGTGGCGGCGCTACAGGGGACGTCGGCGGGGGTGCGGGTGCTCATGCGGTTTCTCCAGAATTGCGGAAGGCGGTGGCGAGGATCGCGTCGATGCGATCGATTTCTTTGAGGAAGGCGTCGTGGCCATAGGGCGAGCGCAGCACGCGCAGGCTGCCGTGCCGGCCCAAGCCCTCGACCAGATTGACGAGGTCGGCCAGCGGCACCAGGCGATCGCCCTCGACCGCGACGACGACGGTAGGCACGGCGACTTCGGCCGGCTCGACCCGGTGCAGGTCGATCGATTCGGACAGCCGCAGATAGGCATCGACCGGGGTGCGCGACACGTATTGCGCGCCGGCCGCGTCGAGATAGTCCTCGGCGGCCACGCGCACCCGACCGTTGACCAGTTCCGGGGGCGCATCGAAGCGTTCGCCGAATTCTTCCGGCGTGCGGTAGCTCAGCATTGCGAATTGCCGTGCCAGGGCCAGGCCGTGGTCTTCGGCGCATTGCAGCTGGCCCAGCGCGACCGCACGGCGCTGCAGCGCGCGCCAGGCGGCGGCATAGGGATGCGGACGATGCGCGCCGCTGACGGCGACCAGCCGCTGCAGGCGCGACGGCTGGCGGATAGCCAGTTGCAGCCCGACCAGCGCGCCATACGAATAACCGACGAAGCCCTGCAACTGCGCGATGCCCAAGGCATCCAGCAGCAGCACGATCGCATCGGCCTGGTCGGCGGTATCGATCGGCGCATCGAGCGTACCGTCGGCGCCGAGGAAGTCGAATGCGAGGATGCGGTGGGTCTGCGGATCGAGCGCGCGGCCAGCGCCGACCAGCCCTTCGGCCCAGCCCTTCTCCGGGAACTCCGCATTGGCGGCGACGTGGCGGTGCGCGGAAATGCCGCCAGCCACGAACAGCACCGGCGCGCCGGCCGGCCCGACCAGCTCGTAGCGCAGTACGACGGGACGGGCCCCGGCGTGGCGCATGCGCAACACCGCCGCGTGTTCGCCGCGCACGGCGGAGCGCGCATCAAGCGCGTCGAACCGATCAGCGGCGGGAAGGACATCCCGGGAGGAAAAACGGGCGGCGGCGTTGACGAGACTCATGGCGGTTTTCCGGAAGGGAGAAACGGCCATCGAGCTTCGCGGAGCTCGCGTTCGACGTGCGGAAGGCAGCGATCGAACCATCTTTCGGCGGACGCGGAGGTCCCCGCAGGATTTGGCACCTACACAGACGCTTGCGCG
>Ga0160436_1000468_pt1 | contig 15830 bp, 13 predicted proteins | sample HID1973M_E0MG_FD_108264 | JGI IMG/M metagenome (GOLD analysis project Ga0160436, IMG submission 108264) | Enriched mosquito-associated microbial communities from UW Madison campus, WI, USA - HID1973M_E0 MG | ecosystem: Host-associated > Arthropoda: Insects > Digestive system > Unclassified ...
CCAATGGCCATCAGCGCATTGGTCAGCTGGTAGCCGCTGCCAAACGGATCGGCCCAGGGATCGGCGAACGAGGTCAGCCGGCGCATGCGGTACGGCTCGGCGATGGCGATGACCGCCAGTACCGGCAGGCCGACCAGCACCGGGCCGAACATGCGCGGCATGTTCACCCCGCCCAGCACCAGCATGCCGGCGGTGATCGACAACAGCAGCGAGGACGAACCAAAGTCCGGCTGCATCAGCAGCAGGCCGACCAGCACCACCACCACGCCCAGCGGCTTGAGCATCGCGGTCCAGGTAGCGTTGACCTCGTCACGGAAGCGCACCAGATAGCTGGCCAACCAGACGATGAAGAACACCTTGACCGCTTCCACCACCTGGAAGTTGGACACGCCCAGATTGATCCAACGGTGCGCGCCTTTGACGCTCTGGCCCAGGCCCGGCACGAACACCAGCAGCAACAAGCCCACGCAGCCCAGCAGCAGCAGCTGGTTGTAGTGCTCGATGGTCTTGAGCTCGGTGCGCATGGCCCACACGGCCAGGCCGATGCCTACGCCCAGGAACAGCACGTGGCGAATCAGGTAATAAAACGGGCTGGCGGTCTGCGAGATCGAGCTCGACGCCACCATCACCACGCCCAACGACGCCAGCGCCAGCATGGCGCCGAGCAGCCACGGGTCGTAGCGACCTCCGATGGCCTCCAGTCGCGTCGCTTGGCGGGCGCGTTCGTTCATCAGCGCACCTTCAACGTGGCCAGGCCGACCAGCACCAACACCACCGAGATGATCCAGAAGCGCACGATCACCCGCGGCTCCGGCCAGCCCTTCAGTTCAAAGTGGTGGTGGATCGGCGCCATCCGGAACACACGCTTGCCGGTGAGCTTGAACGAGGCCACCTGGATCATCACCGACAGCGTTTCAATCACGAAGATGCCGCCCATGATCACCAGCACCAGTTCCTGGCGCACGATCACCGCGATGGTGCCCAGCACCGCACCCAGCGCCAGCGCGCCGATGTCGCCCATGAACACCATGGCCGGATAGGTGTTGAACCAGAGGAATCCCAAACCCGCGCCGGCGATCGCCGCGCAGATGATCACCAGCTCGCCCGCACCCGGCACCTGCGGAATCTGCAGGTAGTTGGAGAACACCGCATTGCCCGAGGCGTAGGCAAAGATGCCCAGCGCGCAGGCCACCAGCACGGTGGGCATGATCGCCAGCCCGTCCAGGCCGTCGGTCAGGTTGACCGCGTTGGAGAAGCCGACAATCCAGAAGTAAGCGATGGCGACAAAGCTGATGCCGGCCAACGGCAGCGCAATCGACTTGAAGAACGGCACGTAGAAGGTGGTGGCCGCCGGCACGTCGGCGTACAGATACAGGTACAGGCCGGCAATCAGGCCGAACACCGACTGCGCCAGATACTTCCAACGCGACTTCAGGCCGTTGGGATCGCGCTTGACGATCTTGATCCAGTCGTCGTACCAGCCGATGGCGCCAAAGGCCAGCATCACCAGCAGCACCACCCACACATACTTGTTGCGCAGATCACCCCACAGCAGCACCGCCGCCAGAACGGTCATCAGGATCAGGCTGCCACCCATGGTCGGCGTGCCGGCCTTGGAGAAATGCGTCTGCGGGCCGTCCTGACGGATCGGCTGGCCGCCCTTGAACTGGGCCAGCCGACGAATCACCGCCGGGCCCCACCACAGCGACAGGAACAGCGAGGTCAGCGCCGCCAGGATGCCGCGGAAGGTCAGGTAGCCGAACAGATTGAAGAAGTTCTCCAGGCTCTGCAGCCAGCGCGCGAGTTCAAGCAACATGCGATTTGCCCTCCCCTTCGGACAGCAGGGCGGTGACGATCTTGTCCATCGCGCTGCCGCGCGAGCCTTTCACCAGGCAGCGCACACCGGCGTGGAGATCGGCGCGCAATGCATCGGCCAGGATCTTGTGGGTTTCAAAGTGGCGGGCGCCTTCGCCGAACGCCGTGCTGGCGGCCTGGCTGAGCGGTCCCAGTGTGTAGAGGCGCTTGATGCCAGCGGCCAATGCGCGGCGACCGGCATCGGCGTGCAGGCTGATCGCTTCCGGACCGAGTTCGCGCATGTCGCCCAGCACCAGCCAGGCTTCACCGTCGCCGGCAGCCAGGGTGTCAATGGCCGCAGCCAGCGATCCGGGATTGGCGTTGTAGCTGTCGTCGATCAACACCGCGCCGTTACCCAGCGTGCGTGCGATCTGGCGGCCGGCCACCGGCTGCGCCGCGGCCAGGCCTTCGGCAATCATCCGCAGCGATACGTCGCAGGCCAGCGCCAGCGACGCGGCGGCGAGCGCATTGAGTACGTTGTGCCGGCCGGGCAGATGCAGCTCCACCGCGATTTCGCCCTGCGGTGTCACCAAGGTGAAGCGGCTGCCATCGGCATCGGCTTGGATGCCGCGCGCGGTGATGTCGGCGCTGCTTTCCAGGCCATAGCGCAGGATGCGGCGATCAGCGACCTTCTCGGCGAAGTATTCGGCAAAGGCGTCGTCGGCATTGATCACCGCCGTGCCCGCCGCCGGCAACGCGTCGTAAATCGCGCCCTTGGTTTCGGCCACACCCAGCAGCGAACCCATGCGTTCCAGATGCGCGGCGGCCACGTTGTTCACCAGCGCCACGTCCGGCGGCACGATGTCGGTCAGATAGGCGATGTCGCCCGGCTGGCCGGCGCCCATTTCATAGACCGAGAAATCGGCGTCGTCCGGCGCATCGATCACCGCCAGCGGCACGCCGATTTCGTTGTTGCGATTGCCGGGGTTGAAATAGGTCACGCCTGCACGCTGCAGGATCGACACGATCAAGGTCTTGACCGAGGTCTTGCCATTGCTGCCGGTGATCGCCACCACCTTGCCACCCTGTTCCTGGTGGATGCCGGTGGCGATACGCGCCAGCGCCAGCTGGCTGTCGCCGACGATGATCTGCGGCAGGTCCACGTTGACCGCATGCTCGACCAGCAGCGCGCTGGCGCCGCGCATGGCGGCGTCGTAGGCAAAATCGTGGCCGTCGAAGCGTTCGCCACGCAAGGCCACATACATGCTGCCCGGCTGCAAGGCGCGGGTGTCCTGGGTGATGCCGGCGATGATGGCGTCATCGCCCTGCAGTTCACCGCCAGCCCAGTGGGCGAGCAAGGAAAGCGGCAGCCGTTTCATGCGCGCGCCTCCATGGCCTGCCGGGCCACGCCGGTGTCATCGAAGGGATGCTTGATGCCGTTGATCTCCTGGTAGGGCTCGTGGCCCTTGCCGGCGATCAACACGATGTCGTTCTCGCCGGCCTCGCCTACGGCGCGCTCAATCGCGGCGCGGCGATCACGCAACACCAACACCGCGGCTGGATCGGCAAAGCCGGCCATGATGTCGGCGACAATGCGGTCGCCGTCTTCTGTACGCGGGTTGTCATCGGTGACGATCACGCGATCAGCCAGCCGTTCGGCCGCCTCCGCCATTTGCGGACGCTTGCCGGCGTCGCGATCGCCGCCGCAGCCGAACACGCAGATCAGGCGTCCGGCGGTGTGGTCGCGCAGGCTGGCCAAGGCCTGTTCCAGCGCGTCCGGGGTATGTGCGTAGTCAATCACCACCAAGGGCTGGCGGCGCTGCCGCTCATCGACGGTGCCGCCCAGGCGATTCATGCGGCCATGGATCGGCTGCAGGCGCGACAAGGTGCGGGCGATTTCCAGCGGCGGCTCGCCCAGCGCGTACAACACGCCACCCACCGCCAGCAGGTTGTCGACATTGAAGCGGCCGAGCAGGCGCGAGGTGACCGGATGCGTTTCGCCATCGGCCTCCAGCTGGAAGCCGATGCCGCTGGCGTCCATCGTCAAACCGGTAGCGAGCAGCGCCGCACCGTCCTGGCCGCGCGAGCTCACGCCGACCGGCCGCACCGCCTTGGGCAATTGCGCATGCAGGATGCGGCCGTAGTCGTCATCCAGGTTGATCACGGCCGACTTCAGTTCAGGCCAGGCGAACAAGCGCGCCTTGGCCGCGCCGTAGCTGGCCATGTCGCCGTGGTAGTCCAGATGATCGCGGGTGAGATTGGTGAACACGCCGACATCAAAATGCACGGCGTCAACGCGGCCCTGGTCCAGCGCATGCGAGCTGACTTCCATCGCCACCGCCTTGGCGCCGGCATCACGCAGCTGCGCCAGCAAGGCGTGCATCTGCAACACCAACGGGGTGGTGAAACCGGTCGGCACCACTTCGCCATACATGCCCGCGCCGAGCGTACCGATGCTGCCGCAGCGGGTGCCGCGGATATGCCAGGCCTGCGCCAGCAACTGCACAGTGGAGGTTTTGCCGTTGGTACCGGTCACGCCGACCATGCGCATGTCGCGCGAGGGATAGGCGTGAAAACGATCCGCCAGCGCGCCCATGCGTGCGCGCAGACCGGGCACGGCGATGGCATCGCGCGGTGCGCTCAAGCCAGCCGGCACCGGCGGCTCGAACAGAATCGCGCTGGCGCCCTTCTGCTTGGCCTGCTCGATGAAGTTGAGACCATGCGCGCCAAATCCGGCGATGGCCACGAAGGCATCACCCGGCTCGATGCTGCGGCTGTCCTGCACCAGGCCGCGCACAACCAAGCCACGCGGCACGTCCACGTCGGGCAGCAGTTCGGCCAAGGCCATCATCCGCCTCATCGCACGCCTCCCTGCACGGGAGTAGGCGCGGTCGCCGTGACCGGCGGCGTGGCGTCGAAGCTGGCGGTGTCGATCACATCGGCGGCGTCATCGGTGACGTCGGAGATCGCGGCCGGAGCGCTGGCCGTGGTGGTGGCCAACTTGGCGCCGGCCTTGCCTTCGCTCTTGGCTTGCGCGGCCAGCCAGGTTTCGATGTCATCCGGCGGCACGTCCATCAGGCGCAGCGCGCCGTCCATGACGTTGTGGAACACCGGCGCGGCGACCAGACCACCGAAGTAACCGCCTTCCTGCGAATCGCTGATCACGATCACCGCGGCAAAGCGCGGATTGCTGGCCGGCACCAGTCCGGCGAACAGCGAGGCATAGCGGCCGCGCGCGTAACCACCGCCCGAAGCCAGACGCGCGGTGCCGGTCTTGCCGGCCACGCGATAACCGAGCACGCCGGCGCGCTTGGCGCCGCCTTGCGTGACCACGGTTTCCATCATATTGACCACTTCCTGCGCGATCGCCGGATCCAGCACCTGCTGGGTGTCGTGGTGCTCGCCCTTGACGAAGGTCGGCGTGACCAGCCGGCCACCGTTGCCCAGGGTGGCGTAGGCGCGCGCGATCTGCAGCGGCGTCACCGACAGGCCGTAGCCGTAGGACATGGTCGCCTTCTGCAATCCATTCCAACGCGACGGCGGCGCCAGGATGCCCACCGCCTCACCCGGGAAACCGCTGCCCGGCGCGCTGCCGTAACCGAAGCTGCGCACATGGTTGTAGAAGAAGTCGCTCGACAGTTTTTCCGACAGCTTGACCGAGCCGATGTTGGAGCTCTTGGTGATGATGCCGGTGACCGTGAGCACGCCGTTGTTGCGCGGCACATCCTTGATCGTGTACTTGCCCAGCGACATGTAGCCGGGCGAGGTGTTGATCAGCGTGTTGGGAGTGACCACGCCGGCCTTGAGCGCACCGGACACGGTGATCGGCTTCATGGTCGAACCGGGTTCGACCACGTCGGTGACGGCGCGGTTGCGGCGTGTTTCCGCACCGGCCTGACCGACTGCATTGGGGTTGTAGGTGGGCAGGCTGACCATGGCCAGCACTTCACCGGTGGCCACGTCCAGGATCACCATCGAGCCGCTGCTGGCCTGGTGTTCGATCAGCGCATTGCGCAGTTCGCGATAGGCCAGGAACTGGATGCGTCGATCGATGCTGAGGGTCAGGTCCTTGCCCGGCTCGGCCGAACGCACCAGATCCACGTTCTCGACGATGCGGCCGCGGTTGTCGCGGATCACCTTCTTGGCGCCGGGCTTGCCGCGCAGCCATTCGTCGAAGGCCAGCTCCAGACCTTCCTGGCCGCGATCATCGATGTTGGTGAAGCCCAGCACATGCGCCATCGCTTCGCCCTGCGGGTAGAAGCGACGGAACTCGCGCTGCGAGAACACGCCCGGGATCTTGTGGGCCAGGATGCGGTGCGCTTCGTCCGGATTGATGCGGCGCTTGAGGTAGACAAATTCCTTGTCGGCGCGCTGCGACAGACGAGTGTTCAAGTGCTCGACCGGCACGCCCAGCGCCTGCGCCAGTTCGGGCAGGCGATCCGGGAACTTGAGCAGCTCGCGCGGATTGGCCCACACCGATTCCACCGGCGAGGACACCGCCACCGGCTCGCCATTGCGGTCGGTGATCATGCCGCGCGAGGTCGGGATCGGGATTTCGCGCAGGAAGCGCGAGTCGCCCTGGCGCTGATAGAAGTCGTTGTTGACCAGCTGCACATAGGCGGCGCGGCCGACCAGGCTGACCGAGCACAGGCCGAGCGCACCAATCACCAGCGCCAGACGACCGCGCAGATTGAAGCGGGCGCGGTTGCGATTCTTGATCGGCGGCGAGCTGCGCGAGGGGCCGTTCATGGGCGCACCACGACAACGTCATTGGCTTCGGGGAACTTCATGCCCAGACGCGTGCGGGCAATCTGATCCACCCGGTTGCTTTCGGCCACGGTGGCCTGTTCCAGCTGCAGGCGGCCGAACTCGATGTTCAGTTCATCGCGCGCATTGATCAGCCGGTTGAGCTCGACAAACAACTGGCGATGGCGGTGGCGCGCATAGATCACACCAATGGCCGAGCCGACGTTGGCGACCAGCAGGATGGCGAGCAGCAGGCGGGTCATGCGCGCGCCTCCAGCTTTTCGGCCACGCGCAGCACCGCGCTGCGGGCGCGCGGGTTGGCCGAGATTTCTTCGCTGCTGCCCTTCTGCGCGCCATCGATGGCATGCAGCGTCGGCGTGAACTCGACCGCCACCGGGAAGCGGCGATTGGCCGGCGGCGCCTTGGCATGGGTGCTGATAAAGCGTTTGACGATGCGGTCTTCCAGCGAGTGGAAGCTGATCACCGCCAAGCGGCCGCCCGGCTTGAGGCTGGCCAGCGCGGCGTCGAGGCCGGACTCCAGGTCGCTCAGCTCGCGGTTGATGTGGATGCGGATCGCCTGGAAGCTGCGGGTGGCCGGATGGATGTCCTGCTTGCCGCGCGGCACGGCCGAAGCAATCACTGCGGCCAGGTCAGCGGTACGGGTGAACGGCTGGGTTTCGCGACGCTGCACGATGGCGCGGGCAATGCGCCGGCTCATGCGCTCTTCGCCATAGGTCCACAACACGTCGGCGATGTCTTTTTCATCGGCGCTGGCGATCCACTCGGCTGCACTCTGGCCGGACTCGAAATCCATGCGCATGTCGAGCGGGCCGTCCTTGCCAAAACTGAAACCGCGCTCGGCCACGTCCAGCTGCGGCGAGGACACGCCCAGATCCAGCAGCACGCCGTCCAGGCCGTCGGCCACCGCATCCCACTGCGCCATGCCGGCAAAACTGCCGCGACGGATCTGCACGCGCGCGTCGCCGCCGAAGTTCGCTTCGGCATGCGCAATCGCTTCGGGATCCTTGTCCATCAGCAGCAGCCGACCTCCCGGCCCCAGTCGTTCGAGCACGCCGCGCGCGTGGCCTCCACGCCCAAACGTGCCGTCCAGATACGTCCCGTCCCGCTTCACCTGCAGCCCTTCCATGACCTGCGCGTACAACACCGGCAAATGCAGCGCTGGAAGGTGACCGGCCTGCGCAGACTGCCGCGTGCCGTCACCGGTCCTCACAAGCGCAACTCGAGCATGTGCGCGCTGAGATCCTCATCGCCGATGGTCTGGCGGATCTGCGCGTGGTGAGCCTGCTCGCTCCAAAGTTCGAACTTGTCGCCCATGCCCAACAGCACGGCTTTCTTCTCAATGCCCACCGCGCTGCGGTGACTGGCGGGGATGCTGATGCGGCCATTGCCGTCCAGCTCCACCGGCGAGGCCGCGCCAATCAACTTCAGCTGCAGGTTGCGGTGGGCACGCTGGGTGCTGGGCAGCTTGGCGACGTCGTCGCGGACCCGTTGCCAGATCTGCTCCGGATACAGGTACAGGCTGCCGGCCTCAAAGGGGTTGTAGGTGATCACCAGGCGGTTGCCGCACTCGCGCGCGACAAGGTCCCGGTACGCGGTGGGCACCGCGAGCCGTCCCTTGTCGTCAACTGTGATGGCGGTCTCACCTTGAAACACGACCCCTACCCTTCCCTTACCCATGACGTGCCGCACGAAGGCGGCCATTGAACCACGAAAAACCACGATAAACCTGGTTTTCCCTCGGGTGCCCACATTAGCATCGGGCACAGGGTTGTCAACAGGCGAGAGAGCAAAGAATCGCTTGATGTATCAATGGCTTGCAGCGAACTTCAGAGACTTGTTCAAACCTTATCCACAAGTTGCTGTTTCGTCTCAAGATTTGAGATTTGGTGAAAGTTCACCCATGTGACCTTGGCGTCAACAACGTCTCCCTGTCGGCTGCGAAGAGGTGGCTCTATGCGGCATTGCCGCGCCAGAATGGCGGCATGTGTCTGCTCGCCGTCGCCTGGAACGTGCACCCCCGCTGGCGCCTGCTGCTGGCCGGCAACCGCGACGAAGCCCATGAACGCACCGCCGCCGCCCTGGCCCGCTGGACCGATCACCCCGGTGTTCTGGCCGGCCGCGACCTGCGATCCGGCGGCACCTGGGCCGGCATCGACCGCCCCGGCCGGATGGCCGTGGTCACCAACGTCCGCGATCCCCGCATCGTCCTGCCCCAGGCCCCCTCACGCGGCGCACTGGCGGCGGATTTCCTGGCCGGCAGCCAAGCCGCAGCTGCCTATGCCGACGCAGTCGAGCAACGCGCCCCCGCCTACGCCCCCTTCAACCTGATCCTGGCCGACGACCAGCACGCCATCTTCCTGAGCAACTACCCGCACGCCCGCCAAGTTCGCCTGAGCGCAGGCGTCTATGGCCTGTCCAATGGCGACCTGGACGAACCCTGGCCGAAAACCGTGCGCTTGAGGCAAGCCCTGTCCGACTGGGTGGCAAGCGAAGAATCGGATCCGGACAGCCTCTGGCATGCCCTGGCCGATCAACACCTGGCCGAAGACAGCACCCTCCCCGACACCGGCATCGGCCTGTCCCGCGAACGCCTGCTCTCCGCCGCCTTCATCCGCAACCCGATTTACGGCACACGCGCCAGCACCTTGATCGCCATCGACCACCAAGGTCACGGCTGGATCAGCGAACGTCGCTTCGCCCCCGACGGCAGCCTGCAAGGCGAAACCACCCTCGCCAATCACGACTAGCCCTGCAAAGTGATCTTGCCCCCTGTAAGAGGGGCTTTAGCCCCGATACCAACAGCGCGACGCAGATCCAGGATTGCAGTCAGCCCGGGCATTCAATTGCCCCGAGCTTCGGGGCTGAAGCCCCTCCTACAAAAAGCAACAATCGCCACACAAACCGCACAAGCAACCGCCCCCGGTGTTCCCAACGAGTGCCGAAGGCACGAGCGCGCAAACCCAACGCCCCGACAATCCCCACGAGTGCCGCAGGCACGAGCGCCCAATAACAAAGCGAGGAGTTGCTGGGCAAAGCCCAGCAATCGCCCCCTGAGTCAGGGGGCGACGAGCGCGACAGCGCGAGCCGGGGGTGTGGAAGCGATGCGCCGGGGCCCACGGTTTTGCTGCGCAAAATCGTGGGGCTTTATCGCGCCAGCGCGATAAAGCGGCGGAGCCGGCCGATAAGCCGGGTTCTGTCGTGGACAGTCATTCCTCTAGGCGCCGCGTCACCGCGACGCTCAAGCAACCTACCCGGAGACACCGCGGGCCGCGGCATTGCCTCCCTATTTGGTCTTGCTCCCGGTGGGGTTTGCCGTGCCGGTCTGTTGCCAGACTCGCGGTGCGCTCTTACCGCACCATTTCACCCTTACCTGTGCCATCCGAAGACGGCCATCGGCGGTATCTTTCTGTTGCACTTTCCGTCGGCTCGCGCCGCCCAGGCGTTACCTGGCACCGTGCCCTGTGGAGCCCGGACTTTCCTCGGCATGCTTGCGCATGACGCGACTGTCTGGCCGACTCCGCCGCGCGCATTGTCGCACGCCGCCCGCATACGCAGGCGCGGTCCCAGAGCAAATACTAGGAGCCGTACAGCGATTTGCGCGGCGCGCCGGTGATTTCCGCGGCCAGTTTGGCGGCGGTGGAAGGCGGCAGATGCTGTCCCAGCAAGGTGTAGACGCGTTTGCCCTCGGCCAGCTGCGCGGCGGCGTCATCGCCGGCGCCCTGCACCATCACCACGAATTCGCCCTTGCGCTGGTTGTCATCGGCGGCCACCCGCGCTTGTAGCGTGGCGAGATCGCCATCGAGCACGGTCTCGAACAACTTGGTCAGCTCGCGCGCCATCACCGCCGGGCGATCCGCGCCGAAGGCCAGCGCCATGTCGGCCAACGACTCTTCGATGCGATGCGAGGATTCGTAGAACACCAGCGTGCGCGTTTCCCCCGCCAGTCGCGCCAACTGCTCGCGACGCGCGCTGGCCTTGGCCGGCAGAAAGCCTTCAAACACGAAGCGATCACTGGGCAAGCCGGCCACGCTCAGCGCGGCGATGGCCGCACAGGCGCCCGGCACCGGACTGACCTTGATGCCGGCCGCGCGCGCCGCACGCACCAGGCGGAAGCCCGGATCACTCACCAACGGCGTGCCGGCGTCACTGACCAGCGCCAGCGAGTCGCCGCCCAGCAGGCGCTCGACCACGCGTTGCGCCAAGGCGTCTTCGTTGTGCTCATGCAAGGCCACCAGGCTGGTGGCGATGCCGTAGTGCGACAGCAACTGTCCGGTCCGGCGGGTGTCCTCGGCGCAGATCGCCGCCACCTGGCGCAGGGTGTCGAGCGCGCGCGGGCTCATGTCGGCCAGGTTGCCAATCGGTGTGGCGACGATGAACAGGGTTCCTGCGGGCATACGGTGGGGTTCCTTCAGCAAGGTTAGAATCGTAGCCCGTTCCCTGGTCCAGACGATGCCCATGCCTTCGGATAAGCGCCACGCCCGGATTCTTGCCCCGCTCTTGCTCGCTGCGTTGCTGTCGGCTTGCGCTACCACCCAGGTCAGCGGTCCCGGCACGCCCAAGGCGCAGGCTTCGGCCGCGATGGCGCAGGCATCGACCCTGGCCAGCCAGGATGCGACGCTGACCGGGCAGGCGCGGGTGGACAACGCGCGCGAGATTGAACGCCTGCTCTCCAGCCTGGACAACAACACGCTGGCGCGCGATGCCGCCAACCTGCCGGCCACCGATCCGCTGTACAACTTTGTCGGTCGCGCGCTGCTGCGTCGCGGCCTGCCGCTGCCGCATCCGTTCAATGCCGGCGCGTGGAAGTTCGACGCGCGTCCGCCGGCGGATCGCGATGGCTATCGCCCGCCGGTCAAGCTGGCGGTGCTGCTGCCGCTGTCCGGCGAACTGGCCACCGCCTCCGCACCGGTGCGCGATGGCCTGATGGCCGGCTACTACGGTGAATCGCGGCGTCGCCCGGAAGTCGAATTCTTCGATACCGCAGGCACCGCTGGCGGGGCGATTGGCGCGTACCAGCGCGCGGTCACCTCCGGCGCTGACTTCGTGGTCGGCCCGCTGGGCCGCGATGAGGTCACCGCGATCTTCCAACAAGCCCAGTTGAGCGTGCCGGTGCTGGTGCTCAATCGCGGCAACGTGGCGCCGCCGGCGGGCAATGCCGGCTTCTCACTCGCGCCGGAAGACGATGGCTTGATTGCCGCCGAGTATTTGATCAATCGCGAGCATCGCAATGTGTTGGTGATCAGCGGCAGCGACGACAATGGCCGCCGCGCCGCGCAGGCATTCAATGCGCGCTTCAGCGAACGCGGCGGCAAGGTTGCCAGCGTGCTGAGCGTGGGCGATGCCCCCGGTGATCTGTCGGCAGCACTGGCGACAGCATCAGCCGGCGGCGTGGATGCGGTGTTCCTGGCGGTCAAGGGCAGCACCGCACGTCTGCTTACGCCGCAGCTGGCCTTGGCCGGCCTGGGCGGCAAGACCCGCGTCGCCACCTCGCAGTTGCTGTCCGGCACCGGCAAGGCGCAGGACGACGTGGCCCTGGATGGCATCGTGTTCCCGACCGAAGTCTGGACTTCGCGCGGCATCGCCGGCCTGCCGCCGGCCAGCGTCACCGGCGAGCGTGTGCCGACCGCGCGCGGTCCAGCCGCGCGCCTGTTCGCCTTTGGCTATGACGCCTGGTTGCTCAGCGCCTATCTGGAAAAACTGGTCAGCGGCGCCAAGCCGGAAATCGACGGCGCCACCGGCCGTTTGCAGCTGGATGGCTTTGGCAACGTGCTGCGTTCACCGGCCTGGTCCACCTTCAGCGGTGGCAGCCCCGTACCGGTACGCGATGGCGGTTGACCGTCGCGCCCGCGGCGCCGCCGTCGAACAGGCAGCCTTGCAGCATCTGCTGGACGCCGGCCTGCGCGAAGTAGCACGCAATGTGCATGCGCGCAGCGGCGAGCTGGACCTGGTGATGCAAGACGGCGATGGCCTGGCATTCGTGGAAGTGCGCTATCGCGCCAGCGCGCAGTTTGGCGGCGGCGCCGAGTCGGTGGACTGGAGCAAGCAACGCCGGCTGGTGCGCGCGGCGGAACTGTTTCTGCTGCGCAACAAGCGCTGGGCCCAGGCGCCGTGCCGTTTCGATATCGTCGATGCGACTGGCGATCCCGATGCACCCACGTTGACCTGGATCCGCGACGCTTTCCGAGCCGACGATTGATGCCGCATCAGGCCTAGAATGTGGCCCCATGAATGAGCTGCCGCCTCCCCTCGCCCGCTGCCTGGCCGATCTGCTCGGTGACGGCTGGCTGACCGATGCCGACGTACTGCGCCGCTATGGCGAAGACAATTCGCGTCGCTACGCGCTGGCCTCGGCCGTGGCCCTGCCGCGTACGGCAGAAGACGTACAGATGATCGTGCGTGCCTGCGCGCAGCATGGCGTGCCGGTGGTGGCGCGCGGTAGTGGCACCAGCAGTACCGGCGCGGTGATTCCCTATGCCGGCGGAGTGATGATCGGGTTCGAGCGGATGAATCAGATCGTGCGCATCGCCGCCGAGGATCGCTACGCGGTGGTGCAGGCCGGCGTGATCAACAGCGATCTGCAGAACGCGTTGCAAGCGCATGGTCTGTTCTGGCCGCCGGATCCGGCCAGCGCCGACATTTCCACCATAGGCGGCAACCTGGCCTGCAATGCCGGTGGTCCGATGGCGGTGAAATACGGCGCCAGCCGCGACAACGTGCTCGCGCTGACCGCGGTCACCGGCAAGGGCGATCTGATCCACTGCGGCAGCCTGACCACCAAGGATGCCACCGGCTACGACTTGACCCACTTGCTGGTGGGTAGCGAAGGCACGCTGGCGATCATCGTTGAAGCCACCCTGCGCCTGCTGCCGCGCCCGCCGCACCGGGCCAGCTTGCGCGCCTTGTATCGCGACGTGGCCAGCGCCGCCGCCGCAGTGGCGCGGATCATGGCGCAACCAGTGGCGCCGTCGATGCTCGAGTTCATGGACCACGCCTGCATCCGCTTGGCGCGCGAGGTAGGCGGCGCGGATCTGCCCGATGCCGGCGCGTTGTTGATGATCGAAGTCGATGGTCATGCCGAGACCTTGCCGCACGCGCTTGAAGCGCTCAATCAAGCCGCCAACGGCGTGGGCGTGATCGCCATCGACGAAGCACCGGACGAAGCCTCGCGCGAAAAACTCTGGGCTGCGCGCAAGTCGTTGTCGCCGGCCTTGCGCACGATTGCGCGTGGCAAGATCAACGAAGACGTGGTGGTGCCGGTCTCGCGCATTCCGGCGCTGGTGGCCGGCGTGGAAGCGATGGCCAGCGAGTTCGATCTGCCGATCGTCGCCTTTGGCCATGCCGGCAATGGCAACCTGCACGTCAACATCCTGTTTGATCCCGACGACGCCGGGCAAAGCGCACGCGCACGCGCAGCGCTGCCGCGGCTGTTTGCGCTGACGCTGTCGTTGGGCGGCACGCTGTCCGGCGAACACGGCATCGGCGTGGCCAAGCGCGACTTCATGGCCGATGCGTTTGATGCCGCCACCCTCGACACCATGCGCGCGATCAAGCAGGCGCTGGATCCGCACAACATCCTCAACCCGGGCAAAGTCTTGCCGCCATGAACATCGTGCAGCTCACGATGGCTTGCGCGTCCACCCGACTGGCGATGCGTTGTGCGTGTGTCATGGCCGGGGTGCTGCTGATGGCTATGTTGCTGGCACCGCCGCTGCGGGCGCAAACCACTTCCACCTCTGACGCAGTTGCGGAGGCGCGGACACAGATCTCGCCTTCAAACACGACTTCGGCGCCAGCATCAAGCCCAGCTTCAACTTCGCCAGCCAGCGAGCCACGCACCCTGCGCGTCCTGCTGATCGGCAACAGTCTGACTTACATCAACAACCTGCCCGGTCTGCTGCGCAGCCTGGCGCGTGCACAAGATGCAGGGCCGCGCATCGATACCGCCAGCTACCTGATCCCAGGCGCTGATCTGCAATACCACCTCAAGCATGGGCAGGCACTGGATGCGCTGAAGGCGCAGCCGTGGGACGTATTGGTGCTGCAGGAACGCGGCGGCGTGCTGGCCTGCCTGGACACCTTGGGCGAGCGCGAGGAAGCCGAGTGCCGCAACAGCGTGCGCGCGCACAAGCGCTTCATCGAAGCCGCGGATGCGCAGCACACGCGGGTCATCTTGCTCGGCACCTGGGGCCCGGATTCGGACTGGCAGGATCGTCTGGATCGCGGCCTGAAACAGATCGCCCGCGAAACTGGCGCCACACCGCTGTACGCCGGCACGCGCGTGCGCGCCTACCAGAATAGTCATCGCGACCTGCAGATCATCAGCGATGACAATATCCATCCCGCCTTGCGGGCGTCGTTGATCCTGGCCGCTTCGCTGTATCGCGAACTCAGCGGCCGGAGTGCGCAGGCAAAGCCACTGCTGCTGGATTTTCCGCTGCTGCCGCCGGGCAGCCCGATGGGTGCCAACCAACCACTGGAAACCAATGCCGCGCTCAATGCGTTGACCCAACCGGTGAAGCTGGCGGCTAGTGAACTGCCACCCCTGATCGAGGCGGCGGAACCGCAATAGACGGTGTGCCGACAGGTGTGCGCGCCGAACCGGAGCTCGCGACGGTCAAAAGTGCTCGTAGCCCTTGCGCGCGCCGCGCCAGGGACGCCCGAGTGCATCCAGTCCCACCACCTCATTGCCAGCCACGATGCAGCCCACACGGGTCAGCGGCAGATCCAGATCCGCACTCAGCCTGACGATGGCCTCGCGTTGCGAAGGCGCGGCAGTGAAGCACAGCTCGTAATCATCGCCGCCGCTGGCCTGCCAGTGCGTGCGCTCGTCGGCTTCCAGCGCGAGCAGTGCGTCCGAGGCCGGCAAGCTGGGCAGCCAGATCTCTGCACCTACACCGCTGGCCTGGCAGATATGGCCCAGGTCGGCGAGCAGGCCGTCGGAGACATCGGCGGCGGCATGCGCCAGGCCCAGCAAGTGGCGACCCAAAGCCACGCGCGGTTGCGGGCGCTCCAGGCGACGGCGCAGCGCATCGCGCGGCGTCGGCCACTGCGCCAATGCGGCCGCCGCATCGCCCAGCGTGCCGCTGACCCAGACATCGTCATCCACACAGGCGCCGGCACGGCGCAGCGCGCGGCCGGCGTCGACAACACCGATCGCGGTCACGGCAATCGATAGCGGACCGCGCGTGGTGTCGCCACCGACCAGAGCGATGCGATGCTCACCGGCCAGATCCAGAAATCCTTCGAGGAAGCCATCCAGCCAAGCCGGA
>Ga0160436_1000469_pt1 | contig 15790 bp, 15 predicted proteins | sample HID1973M_E0MG_FD_108264 | JGI IMG/M metagenome (GOLD analysis project Ga0160436, IMG submission 108264) | Enriched mosquito-associated microbial communities from UW Madison campus, WI, USA - HID1973M_E0 MG | ecosystem: Host-associated > Arthropoda: Insects > Digestive system > Unclassified ...
CGGGGTGGCCGGAGCCGCCGCCTGCTGCGCCATGGCCGCACTGCTGCCACCCAGCACCATGCAGGCCAACATGGCCCGACGCAGGCCGATCACCAGATTCCGTTGATTCAATTTCATACTCCCTCCCCGAAGCGTTTCTATTGAATGAGTCAGCGTGCGGCGGCGACGGCGCCACCAGGCGCCCCACTGTCACAGCTGCCTTGTTGTGCGCGTATCCAGGCGTTGATCAACGCCACCCCTTCGCGATGAATCACCGAGCGCCCCAGCTCCGGCATCATCACCGCCGGGTCGGCGCTGTCCATGCGGAAACTGAGGATCGATTCGTCCGGCTTGCCAGGCTCGATATCGTGGCGCCGATTGCCGGTGCCCTTGCCGGCGGCAATCGGTTGCTTGCAGAAGCCCAGCTTCAAACGGTCCTGCGTGTGCGCATCCAGCCACAGGCCGGAGGTGATCGCCGGCCCAGTGGGGCTGTGGCAATGACCGCAGTTGACGTCCAGGTAGGCGCGAGCACGCGCATCCAGGCTGGCGTGCGCCTCGTCCTGCCAGTCGGCCGCACGCGGCGCCTGCGCCGGCGCCGGTGCGCCCTGCAGGTAGCCAATGCGGGTGAGGTGGGCGAGCTGGTTCTCGCGGCCACCCACGTAGTCGAGATCGCGATTGAGATGACGCGCCTTGGGCCCGATCGGCGAGAGCTGGCGCGAGCGGTTGTCGGTCATGTGGCAACCGGCGCACTGGTTCTGATCCGGCACCTGGTACGAGGCTTCTTCGCGCTGGCCGTCGGCATCCACCAGCTCCAGGCTGATCAGATCACCGGTGCGCTTGAGTTCGGCCTCGCTTTGATCGGCGTTCCACACGTAGGGCATGGCGACCCAGCCGCTTTCACGACGCACCAGCAGGCGCGTTTCGATCAGGCGCACCTTGGACAGGTCGAGCGTTTCCTGCTCCATCACACTGGCCGAGGGCGAGGTGCGCGCCACCGACTTGCCATCCCAGCCCTGCCCCGCCGGCAGCGGGTAGTAGAAGGTCTTGCTGATGATGGTGCCGACTGGAAACTCGAACGCCTTGTCGGCCGAGTACTGCGCCGACTTACCCTTGGGCATCCAGATCGTGCGCAGCTTGTGCGCGTAATCGCTGAACAGAGGCGAGTTGAGATCGTAGGGCGAGACGCCGTCGTTCAAGCGCAGCTTGCCGTCTTCGATACGCAGCACATGCCAGTCGCTGAGCTTGGCCGGCTGGCCTTCGGCGATGAAGGTCACCGGCGCAGGACCGCCACAAGCAGCGAGCAACGCGGCGACGAACAGCGTCGCCGCGAGTTGGACTTTCCGCATCGAACTCAACCCCGCTTCAGATCCACCGCCGGCAAGGCCGGCAGCGTACAGGCAAAGGGCTTGGCATCCTGGCTGGGGTTCTTGTAGCCGCCGGGGCCGTCGGCATTGAGCACGCCGCTTACGCCCTGCAGGCAGATTTCCGGACCGCGCGGTTTGCCGTCGACCTGCCGATCCTTGTTGTAGTAACCATCCCACAGCACATCCGGGAAATGCCCGGTCAGGCCGTACTGGGTGGTCTTGAGCGCCTTCAGATCCAGGCCGTCGGGCGAATCGCCGCCGCCGGACAAGGTGTTGTCGTGGATGTAGATGCGCTCCGGATACGGATCAAACGTCTCGGACTTGCTGGAGTCCTTGTAGCCGGTGGAGTAGACGCTGGAGACGATGATGTTGGCGGTGGCGTTGTCGCGGATTTCGTTGTTGAAGACTTCGATGTCGTCGTTGGAGTTGATCACCACGCCCGAACCGGCCGGCACGCTGGCCACCGGCGTACCCTTGGCGCCGAAGTTTTCGTGGTTGTTGGCCAGCACCTTGTTGTTGAACACGCGGATCTTGCCGCCTTGCTGCGACAGGCCCGGCATGTTGAACACCAGGATGCCGCCGGTGTTGCCGGTGGCCACGTTGTCGTAGACGTCGGCGTTGATGGTGTTCTCGATTTCGATGCCGGCCACGTTCTGCTCGGCACGACTGCGGCGCACGATCACGCCGTCGGACTGGCCTACGTAGATGCCCGCGTCAGAGGCGCCGATGGAAATCGAGTCTTCAATCAACACGTTCTTGGTCAGCACCGGATACAGGCCATAGGCGCCGTTCTTGGTGCTGGCACCGCCGGTCCACTGCACCTTGACCTTGCGGATGGTGATGTTTTCGGACTCGCTGATCTTCAGGCCATCGCCCTTGGAATCCTCGATGGTCAGGTTTTCGATGGTGAAGTTGTCGCCATTCACCAGCAGGCCTTCGGCGCCGGCCTTCTGGCCCTTGAAGCTGAGCACGGTCTGCTCCATGCCGGCGCCGCGAATGGTCACCCCGCTGGCGCGCAGGCTCAGGCTGCGGTCGAACTGGTACTTGCCGGCCGGAATCTCGATGACATCACCCGGCTTGGCATCGAGCAGGCGCTCGTGCAGTTTCTGGGCGAAATCCTGGTTGGCCGGGTTGGCCGGGCTGGTGTCCTCGGTCGCAGGCTTGCAGCCCACCAGGGCCAAGGCCAGGCCCGCCATCAGTACAGTCCGCTGCTTCAATTCGTTCTCCCCACGAGGTTTGGCTGCCGGCGTCGGCCATACGCCGGCGCATCTGAATTCTGTAAGTGAAAGTCTTGTCGTGCGGGCTCTCACAAAGGAGGGCCGTAGCGGCATACTAGGGGGGGGAAAGCGGTCAAGCTGGAGGGGCTGGCATGCGGCGCAAATTAGGACTGTTGGGCAGCAACCGGCTATCGATCGCCAACCTGCCCACCAACATGCTGTGCAGCCTGGTGCTGTTGGCGGGCGAGTTTGGGGTGAACTGCGAAACCTGGTTCACCGGTTTGCGGCTGACCCCGCGCGAGATCCAGGACCCGCAGGCGCGGGTGTCGTATCGCCAGGCCACCGAAGTGATCCGCCGCGCGCTGCCCACGCTGCCGATGGACGATGTCGGCCTGACCATAGGCGGTGCGCAGAACGGCAGCAACTTTGGCCTGCTCGGCCTGGCCATGCGGATGGCGCCCAATTTTGGTGAAGCGGTCAGCATCGGCCTGACCTACCAGCGCAATCTGGGTCCGCTGATGGATCTGCAACTGGTCCAGCATGAAAGCGAAGCGGTGACCCTGGTGGCGACCACGCCGTTGGAGATGCCGGAGATCCTGCCGTTCCTGTGCGAGGAATTGTTTTCCAGCGTGCTGATGCTGGCGCGCGAACTGGCCGGGCCGGAATTCCATCCGCTGCGCGTGGATCTGACCTATCCGCCGCCGACCTACGCGTATCGCTATGCGCAGATGTTCGACTGCGACGTGTACTTCAACCAGGCGCAGAACCGCATGCTGGTGGATCGGCGCTGGCTGGCGTTGCCTTTCGCCAATTACAACCCGGTCGGTTCGCAACAGGCGCTGGCGATGTGCCAGGCGCAGTTGGCGGCCGCCGCTGCCTCGGGCGAAACCACTGCGGCGGTGGAACGACAACTGCGTCCGCGCCTGCGCGAAAACCCGCAGATGACCGAGATCGCCACTTCGCTGCATCTGAGTGAGCGCACGCTGCGCCGGCAGCTGGCCGATGAGGGCCAGCGTTTCACCGATATCCATGATCGCGTGCGCACCGAACGCGCACTGGTGCTGCTGCAGGATCGCGACCTGACCATCGCCCACGTGGGCGCGCAGCTGGGCTTCAACGACGTGCGCGAGTTCCGTCGCGCCTTCAAGCGTTGGACTGGCAACACGCCGAGCGAGGCGCGCGACCGCATGGCGTGAGGGCTGGCGTCACGCCAGCCTCAAGCTCGCCAGCCCTGCACTACGCTGGCTCAGCCGAGCACCATCACCGCATCGACTTCGAATCCGGCGCCCTTGGGCAGGCCCGCCACCTCAATGGTCGAACGCGCCGGGAACGGCGCCTTGAAGTAGTCCTGCATCACCGCATTGACCTTGGCGAACTCGCCCAGGTCGGTCAGGTACAGGCCCAAGCGCACGATCTGGTCGAGCGAACCACCGGCGGCCTCGGCTACGGCCTTGAGGTTGTCGAAGGCGCGCCGCGCCTGCGCATCGATGTCACCGTCCACCAGGTTGCCGGTGGCCGGATCCAGCGGAATCTGGCCGGAGAAGTACACGGTGTTGCCGGCGCGCACGGCCTGCGAATACGGGCCGATGGCGGCGGGCGCCTGCTCGGTGTGGATGATTTGGCGGCTCATGCGGCGCTCCATTGCGGGAAAGGCCCGCATTCTAGCGCTGGTGGCCGCCGCGGGCCGGCTTCGGTGGGCAACGGTCGGTACAACGGCCCGGCGGACCCCGTGTCGATCTGACAGCTTCTGGTTCGTCGTACGGGTACATCCTCAAGGAGCAAGTCCATGGGTCGAGTGATCGTGGAGCAAATCATCAGCGTCGACGGCTATGCGGCCGACGCCGACGGCGGCATCGATTTTTTCGTCAATGCGCAGTCGATCAACGAAGCCGACCGCGAGCAATTGCAGCTGCTGCAAAACGTGCAGGCGATCGTGCTGGGCCGCGTCACTTACGGCATGTTTGCCGATTACTGGCCGCAGGCCGATCCCGCCAAGGAGCCGGTTGCTGTACCGCTCAACACGATTCCCAAGTTCGTGGTCTCCAACACGCTCAAGCAGGCCCCCTGGGGCGATGGCGGTGATTCGGCCATGGTGCTGCGTGGCGATGGCGTGGCTGCGGTGCGCGCACTGCGCCGGCAAATCGACGGCGACATCATCCTCTGGGGCAGCCTGACCCTGGCCGACGACCTGCTGCTGGCCGGCGAGGTGGATCTGCTGCGCTTGCGCAGCGTGCCGGTGCTGATTGGCGCGGGACGATCCTTCACCCCGGCAGGCTTGCAGGCTACCCCGCTCGAGCTTCGGTCCGTGCAGCACTACCCTCAGGGGGTGGTGGTGTCCGAATATGCGCGCGCCGCGCTGGATGGCTGAGTCGCGCCCATCAACTGCATCGACATCAAATCCGCAGCGGTCATGACGTTGTCAGTCGTCCGCTATTGCCGGCGCACGCCGTGCACCACGTTCAAGCGGCGCAGCCGGCGCATGACCTCGGCCAGGTGGTTGCGGTCGCGCACCTGGATCGAGAAACGCAGCACCGCCACGTTGATGTCGCGCTCCAGGTATTCCACGCGCTCAATGTTGGACTGGCTCTTGGCTACCGCCGCGGCCACTTGCGCCAGCACGCCAGGGCGGTTCTCCACGTCGATCAGCAGCGAAGCGTCATAGTCGCCGGTGACGTTGGCGTCCCAGGCAATCGGCACCCAGCGTTCGGGCGACTTGCGGAACTCGACCACGTTGGGGCAATCCATGCGGTGCACCACGATGCCCTTGCCGGCGGTGTGGTAACCCATGATGTCGTCGCCGGGTATCGGCTGGCAGCAGTTGGCAAAACTGACCACGCCACGCTCGGTGCCGGTGATCAGGATCTTTTCCTGCGAATGCCGCGAGTGGCCGCCGCTGCGCAACTCGGCATAGGCGGTGAGCGCCTGCGCCGCTTGTGCCGGCATCCAGTTGCCCAGCGCCACGTCGGCCAGGAAGGCTTCCAGGCGCGGATAGCGATGCTCGGCCAGGAACGCATCCAGGCGCTGCTGCGGCAGGCGCTCCAGCGAGCTGTCCAGTTCTTCCAGCGCGCGATCGAGCATGCGGTGGCCGAGCTGCACGGCGTCTTCGTGTTCCAGCTGCTTGAGCTGGTGGCGGATCGCGGTGCGCGCCTTGCTGGTGACCACAAACTCCAACCACTGCGGCTTGGGCGCGGCCGACTTGGCGGTGATGATTTCCACGCTCTGGCCGCTGGCCAGCTTGGTACGCAACGGCACCAGCCGCTTGTCCACGCGCGAGGCCACCGCCTGGTTGCCGACGTCGGTGTGCACCGCATAGGCAAAATCGAGCGCGGTGGAATTGCGCGGCAGCGACAGAATCTTGCCCTTGGGTGTGAACAGGTAGACCTCGTCCGGGAACAGATCGACCTTGACGTTGTCCAGGAATTCCAGCGACGAACCGGCCGCGCGCTGGTTGTCGATCAGTTCCGAGATCCAGGCATGCGCGCGGTTCTGCGCGCTGTTGGGCGCGTCGATGCCGTATTTGTAGGTCCAGTGTGCGGCGATGCCGCGCTCGGCGATCAGATCCATCTCGGTGGTGCGGATCTGCACCTCGATCGGCGAGCCATACGGGCCAAACAAGACGGTGTGCAGCGACTGGTAGCCGTTGGCCTTGGGAATGGCGATGAAGTCGCGGAAGCGGCCATCCAGCGGTTTGTACTGCGCGTGCACCGCGCCCAGCGCGTGATAGCAGGCCGGCACCGATTCCACCACGACGCGAAAGCCGAACACGTCCATCACCTGGTCGAAGCTTTTGCCCTCGCCTTGCATCTTGTTGTAGATGCTCCACGGGGTCTTGATGCGGCTGACCAGGCGGTGTTCCAGGCCTTCCTTGGTCAGACGTTGCGACAGATGCGCCTCGATCTGCGCCATCGACTCGCGCCGCATCACCGGCTGGCTGCGGATGTGTTTGTCGATCACCGCATGTCGCCACGGATGCAGCGCGCGGAAACCGAGATCCTGCAATTCGGACTTGACCAGGTTCATGCCCAGGCGCTGGGCGATCGGCGCGTAGATCTCCAGCGTTTCGCGCGCGATGCGCTGACGTGCTTCAGCGCTCTGCGCGCCCAGCGTGCGCATGTTGTGCAGGCGGTCGGCCAGCTTGATCATGATCACGCGCAGATCGCGCGACATCGCCAACAACATCTTGCGGAAACTTTCGGCCGCCGCTTCCTTGCGATCACGGAACTTGAGCTTGTCCAGCTTGGTCACGCCGTCGACCAGCTCAGCCACCGACTCGCCGAATTCGGCGGCGATGCCCTCGCGGGTCAGCGGGGTGTCTTCGATGGTGTCGTGCAGGATTGCCGCAATCAGGGTTTCCGCATCCATGCCCAGTTCGGCCAGCACGCCGGCCACCGCGACCGGATGGGTGATGTAGTCCTCGCCGGACTTGCGGGTCTGGCCGGCATGCGCAGCGGCGCCCACTTCCCAGGCGCGACGCAGCAGCGGCAGCTGATCCTTGGGCAGGTAGCGCGCGGATTTTTCGAATTGGGCGAGATAGTCCGGAATGCCTTCGCTTTGGGCGGCGGCGGCATTGCGGAGTGCCTTGGCGGAACGGCCTGGGTTCATGCCGCCAGCCTAGTGCAGACGCCGCATAACGGCAAACTCACATCCGTGCCGACGGGCCACAAAAAAGCCCGCTTGCGCGGGCTTTTTGCTGCATGCGCCGGAGGCCGGCGCAGGGGCTCTGAATCAATCGTCGCCCTTGGACATGTCTTCGTCGGCCACGACCTCGGCAGCGGCCCATTCCAGCGCTTCGCGCTCGGCGCGTTCACGCTCGGCCTTCTCGACGCGGTCGATCAGATCGTTGTCGATCTTGCGGGCGGCGATTTCGCGCAGGGCCAGCACGGTCGGCTTGTCGCCGCTCTCGCTGTTGTCGATGGTCGGCTCCACACCGTTGGCGAGCTGGCGGGCGCGCTTGGCGGCCATCGTGACCAGGTCAAAACGGTTGTTGACGACTTCCAGGCAATCTTCGACGGTGATGCGGGCCATGCGGGCTCCCGGCGACCAGACGGCCGCGCGATGTAAACGGAAAGGGTCGCGGATTGTAGGCGCTGGCCCCTGCTTATGCAAGCCTTTGCTTATGAATCAATGGCTTGAGCTGCGGAAGGGCTAATAGTTTCGGGGCTGAAGCCCCTCCTACGAGAGCGGCCGACAGCTGTAGGAGGGGCTTTAGCCCCGAAGCAGGCGACGCTGGAAGCGCCTGTCAGCTATTTCCCGCAAGAAAGCCCCCGGCCGTCAGGCTCATTCCGCCAGCAGCGCCTGGATCAGCTCGCCATGCCGCTGCTCCTGCGCCTCACGGCGCAGACGGCTGGCGGTGAAGATGGCCTGCATCTGCGTGCAGGCGGTCTCGAAGACGTCGTTGACGATCACGTAGTCGAACTCGCCGTAGTGCGACATTTCCTCCTGCGCAGCCGCGAGCCGGCGCTGGATCACCTCTTGGCTGTCCTGGCCGCGCGCCTGCATGCGCTGCTCCAGCGCATCGCGCGAGGGCGGCAGGATGAACACGCTGACCGCGTCCGGCACCTTCTCGCGCACCTGGCGCGCGCCCTGCCAGTCGATTTCCAGCAGCACGTCCTTGCCGGCACTGAGCTGGGGTTCCACCGACTGGCGGGCGGTGCCCTTCCAGTCGCCATGGACCAGCGCGTACTCGAAAAAGTCGCCAGCCTTGATCATCGCCTTGAACTCATCGGCGGCAATGAAGTGGTAATGCTGGGCATGGCGCTCGCCCGGGCGCGGCGCGCGCGAGGTGAAGGAAATCGACAGCGCGATTTCCGGATCGCGCGCCAGCACGGCGTTGACGATGCTGCTTTTGCCGGCGCCCGAAGGCGCGGCCACGATATAGAGAGTGCCGCGGCGGCTCATTCGATGTTCTGCACTTGTTCGCGGATCTGGTCGATCAACACCTTCAGCTCCACTGCCAGGTTGGTGGTGCGGGTATCGACCGACTTGGAACCCAGGGTATTGGCTTCGCGATTGAACTCCTGCAGCAGGAAATCCAGGCGGCGGCCGACCGGATCGGTCTGCTTGAACACGCGGCGGATTTCCTTGATGTGGCTGTCCAGCCGATCCAGTTCTTCATCCACGTCCAGCTTCTGCAGCCACAGCACCAATTCCTGCTCCAGCCGGCCGGGATCGCCGGGTTGCGACAGATCCGCCAGGCGCGCTTCCAGCTTTTGTCGCTGGCCGGCGCGGATCAGCGGAATCAGCTCGCGTACTTCGGCCGCGCGTGCGGCGATGCCGTCCACGCGCTCCAGGATGGCGGTGACCAGCTTGTGCCCTTCGCGCTCACGCGAGGCCAGGAACTGTTCCACCAGTTCGTCGACCAGCGCCAGCGCTTCGGCCTGCAGCACCGCCGGATCCCCCAGGCGGCTTTGCAGCACGCCGGGGAATTGCAGCAGCTCGCTCAGCTCGGTGCGCAAGCCGGGAAAACGTCCGCCCAATTCGGCGGCCAGGCTGGCCAGCTGATCGACCAGGCCGGCATTGACCTGCAGATGGCCGCTGCCTTCCGGCGCACGCAGGCGCAGGGTGAAATCGAGCTTGCCGCGCGATACACGCGCACTGATCCGCTCACGCAGCGCCGGCTCCAGTCCGCGCAGTTCCTCGGGCAGGCGCACGCCCAGCTCCAGGAAGCGGTGGTTGACCGCGCGCAGTTCGGCGCTGAGCGTGCCGGCCTCGGTGGCGCGTTCGACCGTCGCAAAGGCGGTCATGCTGCGGATCATGGGCGGTCCGGGCAGGTAGTGGGAAGGCGCGAATGGTACCCTAGCGCGCCGCGAACGAGCGCACGAATCCCGCATGAGCCTGACCTCCCCCGCCTTGTCGCGTCCCAGCGGCCGCCTTCCCGATCAGATGCGCGAGGTGCGGATTGAGCGCGCCTTCACCCGCCATGCGGAGGGCTCGGTGCTGATCTGCTTCGGCGAAACGCGCGTGCTGTGCACCGCCAGCGTCGACAACAAGGTGCCGGCCTTCCTGCGTGGCAAGGGCGAAGGCTGGGTCACCGCCGAATACGGCATGCTGCCGCGCTCCACCCATACCCGCAGCGATCGCGAAGCCGCACGCGGCAAGCAAGGTGGCCGCACCCTGGAAATCCAGCGCCTGATTGGCCGCGCCCTGCGCGCCTGCGTGGATCGCTCGGCGCTGGGCGAGCGCACCATCACTTTGGATTGCGATGTGCTGCAGGCCGATGGCGGCACCCGCACCGCCGCGATCACCGGCGCCTACGTGGCCCTGGTGGATGCGGTGAACTGGCTGCGCCAGCGCGGCGAACTCAAACGCGAAGCCGTGGTCGGCGCGGTGGCGGCGGTCTCGGCCGGCATCTACCGCGGCACGCCGGTGCTGGATCTGGATTACGCCGAAGACAGCGATTGCGATACCGACATGAACATCGTGATGAACGATGGCGGCGGCTTCATCGAGCTGCAGGGCACGGCCGAAGGCCATGCCTTCCGTCGCGACGAACTGGATGCGTTGCTGGCGCTGGGCGAAAAGGGCGCGCGCGAACTGTTCGCCGCACAGAACCAGGCACTGGGTCGCTAAGCCGCATGGCGCAGACGCTCGCCCTGATCACCGTGCTGGTGGACGATTACGATCGCGCCATTGCCCATTACACCGGCGCGCTGGGTTTTGAACTGCGCGAAGACACCGATCTGGGCCACGGCAAGCGCTGGGTGCGGGTGGCGCCGCCGGGTTCGCAGGAAACCGGCCTGTTGCTGGCCCAGGCCAGCGATGCGGCGCAGCGCGCGCGCATTGGCGATCAGACCGGCGGACGCGTAGGCTTTTTCCTGCACACCGACGACTTCGCCCGCGACCACGCGCGCATGCTCGCGGCCGGGATCGAATTCCTGGAAGCGCCGCGCTACGAAACCTACGCCACCGTGGCAGTGTTCCGCGATGCCTATGGCAACCGCTGGGATCTGCTGCAACCGGCGTCCTGAACTGACTGATGGGAACTCCCCTGCCGTGAAACTGGTTCTGGCTTCCTCCAATGCCGGCAAGCTCGAAGAACTGCGCGAGCTGCTCGCCGACACCGGCATCGAGCTGATCGCGCAGAGTGATCTGGGCGTAGACGATGCCGAGGAAACCGGCGAGACCTTTGTCGAGAACGCGATCATCAAGGCCCGCCATGCCGCACGCCTGACCGGGCTGCCGGCTTTGGCCGACGATTCCGGCATCTGCGTGGACGCGCTGGATGGCGCGCCTGGCTTGTACTCGGCGCGTTACGCCGGTGAGCACGGCAACGCCAGCCGCAATATCGACAAGCTGCTGGAAGCTTTGCGCGAGGTGCCCGATGCACAACGCGACGCGCACTTCTATTGCGTGCTGGTGCTGCTGCATCACGCCCAGGATCCGCAGCCGCTGTTCGTCGAAGGCCAATGGCGCGGCCGCATCCTGCATGCGCGCCAGGGCGATGGCGGCCACGGTTATGACCCGGTGTTCCTGGATCCCGTACATGGCCAGTCCGCGGCGGAAATGCCGCTGGTGTTGAAGAACGGTCTGAGTCATCGCGGCCAGGCCCTGGCCGCGCTCAAGCAGCGCTTGGCCACGCGCGGTTGAGCCGCGCCTGCACACGATGCTGATTCCGCCGCCCCTGTCCTTGTATGTGCACCTGCCGTGGTGCGTGCGCAAATGCCCTTACTGCGACTTCAACTCGCACCAGGGCAAGGGCGCGCTGCCGTTTGAGGACTACATCGACGCCCTGATCCGCGATCTGGATCAGGATCTGCCGCTGGTCTGGGGGCGCACCGTGCACTCGGTGTTTTTTGGCGGTGGCACGCCGAGCCTGTTTCCGCCCGAGGCCATTGATCGCTTCCTGCAGGCGGCCGCGGCGCGGCTGCGCTTTGCGCCGGGCCTGGAAGTCACGCTGGAAACCAATCCCGGCACCGCCGAACACGGTCGCTTTGATCGCTACCTGGCGGCCGGCGTCAATCGCATCAGCTTTGGCATCCAGAGCTTTGACGATGGCTGCCTGGAGCGGCTGGGCCGCATCCACGACAGCCGCGAAGCCGAAGCGGCGGTCAAGCTGGCGCAGGACGCCGGCTTCGACAACTTCAACCTGGATCTGATGTACGCCCTGCCCGGCCAGACCCTGGCCATGGCCGAACACGATCTGGAGCGCGCGTTCGCCCTGCAGCCGGCGCACGTCTCGCACTACCAACTCACGCTGGAGCCCAACACGATCTTCTTCTCGCGTCCGCCCAAGGGCCTGCCCGACGATGATCACGCCTGGGATATGCAGGCGCATTGCCAGGCGCTGCTGGCAGCCGCCGGGTTCGAGCATTACGAGGTCAGCGCCTATGCGCGCCCGGGCCGGCAATGCGCGCACAACCTCAACTACTGGCGCTTTGGTGACTACCTGGGCGTGGGCGCGGGGGCGCACGGCAAGATCAGCCTGGGCGCGGATCAGTCGATCCTGCGGCGCTGGAAGGTCAAGCACCCCACGCGTTACCTGGAAACCGCCGGCAGCGCCGCGGCCATCGGCGGCGATGAATCGATCGCAGCGCAGAACCGGCCGTTCGAGTACATGTTGAACACCCTGCGCCTGCGCGAGGGCTTCCGGCTGATCGATTTCAGTGCACGTACCGGCCTGCCCGCCGAGGTCATCGCCGCGCCCTTGCAGCAAGCCGTTGCGAAAGGCTGGCTACACCTGGACGACCAGGGTCAGGTCACCCCGACCGAGCTGGGACGCCGCTTCACCAATGACGTGATTGAGTTGTTTCTGGCCTGAAGCTTGCATCTGCTAGCCATGCCGTTGGTCCCCCGGACTCACCCGTCCACCACAGGGCGCTGACTAAACTTCTCGAAATGTGATAATGGTCCCCTAAGGGGAGATCCACCGCACCGTGACCGCACAGACACCGCCGCCCTTGCCATCAGCCCCGGCGACCATCGCCAGCGCCGCCTTGCCGCCGCGTGTCCGGCGGATCCTGCGCAGCTTCTACGAACACATCGCCACCGACGTGGTGCAGTCCTTGAATGCGATGCTGCCCGAGTACGAGCAGGCGCTGTTCAAGCAGGCCGAGCAGGCCCGCAACAACAACCGGCAGGCGGAGTTCTTCAGCAATCTGCATTCGTTCCAGCGCAATCGCGGTGAGTTTGTCCCGCACTTCATCTTTGCGCTGGAATCGGAACTGGCCAGTGTGCGCACCCCGCCCGGCGAAGCCTCCTTGCCCGTGGCCAAGGTCGAGTTCCGCACCCTGACCCTGGTCGAAGACGATGTGATGGACGAGGAGATCGTGCTGCGCGACATCGCGCGCCGGCACGAGGTCCGCGCCGCCCACGCCATGCTCCTGCTCGGCCAGCGCTTTGGTGCGCTGGGCGGCGCACCGGCGTTCGACAACGAGCGCCTGCCGATTGGCCCGCAGGCGCTGTGCCGCATGCTCAAGCAGGCCGGCGCCACCCTGGAACTGGAGCTGGAAGAACGCCTGCTGCTGTACCGCACCTTCGATCACAAGGTGATGGGCAACTATCACGAGTGGGCCGAAACGCTCAATCAATACCTCTCACGCGAAGGCGTGCTGCCCGGCCTGATCTACATGCCGCGGCGCATGCGCTCGGTCGACACGGGTGGCAGTTCGCCACGCGCGGCCACCAAGCCCGAGGGGCAGACCGCCGCCGAGCGTCCGCTCACCGCCTGGCGCGGCCCGTCGACGCCGTCCAACTGGACCGTGCCGGATTTGCGCGACCTGCCCAAGCCGCCGCCGCTGCCTGAGGCGGCCGGTGGCGCGGGTGCTGCCGCAGGCGCGGTGGGCGCGGGCACGGCGGATGGCTCGGCCGCAGGCGCAAGCGAAGGCACCGCCCAGCCGGCCGGCGAAAACGGCCAGCCCAATTTCGAAGCCCTGCAGCAATTGCTGGCGGCGCGGCGCAAAGCGATGGCGCGCTTCAGCGGCCCGGCCGCCGCCCGCCTGGGCGAAGCCGGCGCCATCGCCGCGCCGGCCAAGCCCGGCGCGGTGGAAATGCCGCGCAAGCTGGTGCCCACCGCCGACGTGCTGTCCAGCCTGGACGCGCTGCAGGCCGCGCCGGCGCAGCCGCGTGGCAAGGATCAGCCACGGCGCAACCTGAAAGACATCCAGCAGGCCCTGCTCTCGCGTGCCCGCCAGCAACATGGCGCGCAAGCGACCCTGGCCAGCCCCGACGCCGACACCTTTGAATTGCTTGGCCTGCTCTATACCGAGATGGAACGCGAGGTGCGCGCCGATGCGCCGGCCTCGGACCTGCTCGGCCGCCTGCAGGTGCCGCTGGTGCAGGCTGCTTTGCGCGATCGCCAGTTCTTCCTGCGCCCGCAGCATCCGGCACGCGAACTGCTGAACGCCGTGGCCGAATCCGGCGCCACCTGGCAGAGCGAAGACGATCTGGATCCGCAGTTGTTGCACCACCTGCACCAGGCCGTGGAGTTTGTGGTCAAGCACTACCACGGCGATGAAGCCGTGTTCGAGCAGGCCAACCAGGACGTGCAGCGTCACCTGCAAGCCGCAGCGCGCAAAGCCGAACTGGCCGAACGTCGCCAGGTCGAGGCCGCACGCGGCAAGGAACGCCTGGAGATCGCCAAGCAGCGCGCCAATGAAACCATTGAGACCGCGCTGGCCGATGCACAGCCGCCGCGTTTCGTGCAGGCCCTGCTCAACCAGGCCTGGGCCGACGTCCTCACCCTGACCCAGCTGCGCCAGGGCGAGAAGTCCGACGAGTGGGCCGAACACCTGCAGACCACCTTGCAGATTGTCGCCGCCACCACCGGCGATGTCGGCGCGGAAAAAGATTCGCAGCTGCCCGCCAAGATCGAGAAGGCGCTGCAGCAGGTCGGCTATCACGAGGACGAGGCGCAGGCCATTGCCAAGCGCCTGTCCAGCGCCGATGTCGACGACGACGCCGGCTCCAAGACCGAGCTGACCGCGCGCCTGAAAGCGCGTGCGCGGCTGGGCGAGCAAAACCTGGTCAAGCGCAAGCCGGCCGCGCCGCGTACGCCCAAGGAACAGGAGTGCTACGACTACCTGCGCTCGCTGCCGTTCGGCACCTGGTTCGAGTTTGTGCTGAACCAACAAGGCGATGTGCAGCGCCAGCGCCTGTCCTGGTTCAGCCCGGTCACCGGCAATGCCTTGTTCGTCAACCAGCGCGGCCAGCGCGTGGGCGAACACTCGCTCGACGGCCTGGCGATGATGATGGCCAAGAACCAGGCGCACATCGTCACTGAAGACAAGGGCCGTCTGATTGATCGCGCCTGGAACGCCACCTTGCGCGCCCTGCGCAACCTGGCCGGCATGAACAAGCCGGCCGAAGAAGGAGCCGGCGCATGAGCCAGGATTTCCGCCGTGCCAAGCGCCGTAGCGTGACCGAACCGATCGGGGTGATGGACACCCTGACCGATCAATTGATTGGCCGGCTGGGCAATCTGTCCGAGTCGGGCATGCTGCTGATTGCCAGCGTGCCGGTGCTGGACGATGCGATTTACCAGCTGCGTTTCCATGTACGCGATGCCAGCGGCCGCGAGATGCCGATTGATGTGGGCGCGCACCTGCTCTGGTCGGCGCAGGCGAATACGCCTGGGCAAACCTTTGCCGGTCTGCGCTTCCTGACCATCGAGCCGACCCCGCTGGAAACCCTGCGGCAATGGGTCAACGCGGGTTGATCCCAAACGGGTTGCGGCCGCCCGCGCCAACGGCATGCGGCCGCTGAGCGCGGAAACCGGGGACACCACAGGTCGTCGCCGCCGCGTCCGGTAAAATGGCGTTTTCATCCTGCCGGGCTGCCGCCATGAATGCTTCCGCTTCCCTCGCCACCGAGCTGGTGCCGCTCTACGCTGAGCATCTGGCGATCATGCAGCGGCGTGCCGAAGAAGCCTTGGCACGCGGCGGCTACGATCACTTGTTGGTGCCCAGCGGCAGCCTGCACTACCAGGTCTTTGACGATCGCGACTATGCCTATGCGGTCAATCCGCAGTTCAAGGCTTGGTTGCCGTTGACCCGTCTGCCTTACAGCTGGCTGCTGTACACGCCGGGCCAGCGGCCCAAGGTGATCTACTACCAGCCGTTCGACTACTGGCATGTAGTGCCGGATGCGCCATCGGGCTGGTGGGTCGATCAATTCGACATCCACATCATCCGCAAGCCGGAGGAAGCGCTGGCCCTGCTGCCGGGCAATGCCGCACGTTGCGCGATTCTGGGCGAGCCACAGAGCGCGCTGGGTGCCTACGTTCCCAACAATCCC
>Ga0160436_1000471_pt1 | contig 15710 bp, 14 predicted proteins | sample HID1973M_E0MG_FD_108264 | JGI IMG/M metagenome (GOLD analysis project Ga0160436, IMG submission 108264) | Enriched mosquito-associated microbial communities from UW Madison campus, WI, USA - HID1973M_E0 MG | ecosystem: Host-associated > Arthropoda: Insects > Digestive system > Unclassified ...
GAACGTGCGGCCGCGCATCTTGCGGTTGAGCAGGAGCGCGACGATGATCGCGAGCGGTCCCTGGATGAGGAGGGAGAGCACGACGATCGTGAAGTTGTTGCCGATCGACTTCAGGAACAGCGGGTCGCTGAAGGCTCGGGTGTAGTTGTCGAGGCCGATGAAGCGCTCGAGCGGGCCGAGGCCGTTCCAGTTGAAGAAGCTGTAGACGGCGGCGAGCCCGACCGGCAGGATCACGAAGCCGACGAAGACGAGGAGCGCAGGCCCGACGAAGAGGGCGATCTCGATCCGCTTGCGGGTGTCGCGCGACTTCCGGCGTGCAGGGGTCTGTGGGGCGGCAGGGCCCGCGGTGACCGCGGGCCCTGCCTGAGTGAGGCTGGTCATTCTGACTTTCTTGAGTGATGCAATCTCGAGAGGACGCGTTACAGCGTCGCCGCAGTGTCTTCCAGCGTCTTGACGATGTCTTTCGCGGTGCCGGTTCCGGCCATCAGGTTGACGATCGCCTGGTTGAGCGGCGTGCCGAAGGCGGGGCCGAGGTCGCTGTCGAGCCAGAGCTGCACGTACGACGACTCGGCGAGACCGGCCGCGATGAGCTTGAGGCTCGGGTCGGTCACGCTGTCGATGGCACCCGGGTGGGCCGGGATGCCGGCGCCGGTCTCGGCGAAGCGCTTCTGCACGTCTTCGCTGGCGATGTACTTCAGCAGCTCGACCGCCTCATCCGGTGCGTCGGCGGACACGCCGAAGCCGTCGCCACCGCCCATGGTGATGGTCGGGTCGCCGGCGGTGCCGGGCACGGAGACCATCGGGTACCAGCCGAGGAACTCGGGAACCGTGGCGTCGGGGGTCAGCGAACCGATCTGGCCCGCGTTCCATGCGCCCATGAGCTCGGCGGCCGCGTTGCCGTTGGCCACGAGGCCGGCGGAGCTGTCAGCACCCTGCTGGCCCGAGGTCGCGAGGAAGCCGTCCTGGAACGGGTTGGTCGCGACGAAGTCCGAGAGCAGGTCGCCTGCCTCGACCCAGCACGGGTCGGAGAAGTCGAGCGCCGGGATGGCGGTCTGCAGCGTCTCGGTCGAGCACGCGGCGAGCGCGAACTGGTACCACCAGTGCGCGGCGGGCCACAGGTCGGCGGCACCGACGGCGACCGGCGAGGTGCCGAGGTCGCGGAGCTTGTCGTTGGCGGCGACGAGGTCGTCGATCGTCTCGGGCAGGGTGTCGATGCCGGCCTCTGCGTAGAGGTCCTTGTTGTACCAGATGCCCTCGATGCCGAAGGTGTAGGGGATGGCGTACTGCTTGCCGTCCGCCTGCCACGGCTTCACCGTTCCGCCGTACTCGGCGATGGTGTCGCTCATGACGTCGGTGAGGTCCTTGAGGTAGCCGGCCTCGGCCTGCGAGCGCACCTCGCCGCCGGGCCAGACCTGGAAGATGTCGGGCGCGTCGCCGGACTGCAGCGCGTTCGGGATGAGGGTGCGCTGGAGGTCTTCGTTCTGGTAGCCGGTGACCTCGACGGTCACGCCGGGGTGGTCGGCCTCGAATTCGGCGGCCACGTCCTCCCACAGCGACTTCTGCGGGTCGGCGGTGGCGTTGTGCCACCAGGTCAGGGTGACGCCGTCGCCGTCTCCGCCGTTGTCGCCTCCGGGGCTGCAGGCGGTGAGTCCACCGATGGCCAGGGCGGACGCGGCAGCGATCGCTCCGACCCGAGTGATTCGGGCTTTGTTCATCTTCGAACACCTCTCGAAAGTTTCGACTACTGCGTCGAAAGTGGTTGGGATGTCGCGATCATACGCAGATCGCGGAATTGCCGTCAAGCACAACAAAATAACGAATGAGCCCCCATCCGCGGGGCATGGCGCCATCAGAGCAGGCAACGTCAGGCGCTAAGGTGTGGCTCGTGGCAGCACTCGGAGACACGGTCGACTCGGTTCGCCGTCGAAACCTTTCGACCGTGCTGGAGCTCGTCCACCGCGGGGGAGGGCCCTCGCGCGCTGACCTCACCGCCCTCACCGGACTCAACCGATCCACCATCGGCGCCCTCGTCGCCGAGCTCGTCGACCTCGGGCTCGTGCAGGAGACCGACCCCTCCGCCACCAACCGGGTCGGGCGCCCCTCGCGGCGCGTGCTCCCCGATCCGCGGCCCGCCATCATCGCCGTCAACCCCGAGATCGACGCCGTCAACATCGCCGTCGTCGGCCTCGGCGCCGCCGTCGAACACCGGATGCGGCACGAGCTCGACCACATCGCCAGCCCCGAGGAGACCGCTGCCGTCATCGGCGACCTCGTCGCCGAACTGCGCGCCGGCCCCGCCGCCGACCGCCGCATCATCGGTGTCGGCCTCGCCGTGCCGGGCCTCGTCCGAGCAAGCGACGGCGTCGTGCGGTGGGCGCCGCACCTCGGGTGGCGCGAGATCTCGTTCCCGCGACTCGTGGAATCCGTGGTCGGCCTGCCCACCGTCGCCGACAACGACGCCACCCTCGGAGCGCTCGCCGAGCGGCTCTTCGGCGTCGGCCGCGGCGTCGACCAGCTCGTGTACCTCAACGGCGGCGCGAGCGGTATCGGTGGCGGTGTCATCATCAACGGCCAGCCGTACCGGGGCGCCTACGGGTACGCGGGCGAGTTCGGCCACAACCGCCCGCGACTCGACGACCCCGCCCACCGTGCCACCGTCGGCGGCACCCTCGAGGAAGAGGTGAGCCGTTCGCGGCTGCTCTCCATCCTCGGGCGGCGCACCTCCGACGAACCCGAGTTCGAGGCGGCCGTGCTGTCGTCGACCGACCCGGCGCTGCACGCCGAACTCGCCCGCCAGCAGGTGGTGCTCGGCGGCGCGCTCGGCAACGCGATCAACGTGCTCGGTCCGGAGCTGGTGGTGCTCGGCGGCTTCCTCGCCACCCTGCTCGCCTGGGATGCGCCGGGTCTGGAGGCATCCGTCGCCGCCCGCACCCTCCCCGTCGCGTGGGAGGGCACACGCATCCGTGCGGCGGGCCTCGCCCGCGATCGCCTGCTGATCGGCGCTGCGGAGCTCGCCTTCGGCGAGGTGCTGCGCGACCCCGCCACCTACGCGGCTCGCTGATCCCGCGAGATGTCACCTGTTGCGAGATTCGCGCCCGAAAATCGTTGGAACTGACATCTCGCCAGTTGAGGGCGGCAGACTAGACAGATGCCCCCCACCGGTTCCCCCGACTACCGCGACAGCGGCCTCGAGTTCCCCGCCGACTTCGTGATCGGCTCCGCGACCGCCTCGTACCAGATCGAGGGTGCGACCCGCGAGGACGGCCGCGGCCCGTCGATCTGGGACACCTTCAGCCACACCCCCGGCAAGGTGTGGAACGGCGACACCGGCGACGTGGCCGACGACCACTACCACCGCTGGCAGTCCGACCTCGACCTGATGAAGCAGCTCGGCCTGCAGGCGTACCGGTTCTCCATCGCCTGGCCGCGCATCCAGCCGACCGGCGCCGGCGCCGTCAACCCGGCGGGGCTCGCGTTCTACAGCCGGCTGGTCGACGGGCTTCTGGAGCGCGGCATCCGCCCCATCGCGACCCTCTACCACTGGGACCTGCCGCAGACCCTCGAGGATGCGAACGGCTGGGTCAACCGCGACACCGCCTACCGCTTCGCCGAATACGCGGCCCGCACCGCCGAGGTGCTGGGCGACCGCGTGCACACCTGGACGACGCTCAACGAGCCGTGGTGCTCCGCCTACCTCGGCTACGGGTCGGGCGCCCACGCGCCGGGTCGTACGGATGGGGCTGCCGCGCTCGCCGCAGTGCATCACCTGAACCTGGCGCACGGACTGGCCGTACAGGAGGTGCGGCGCGAGGCGACCAACGACCCCGACCTGTCGATCACGCTCAACTTCCATGTGATCCGGGGTGACGACGACACGACCCCCGAGGCGGCTCGTCGCATCGACGCGCTCGCGAACCGCGCGTTCACGCACCCGATCCTGAAGGGCGAGTACCCGGCCGACCTGCTGGAGGACACGGCGCAGGTCACGGACTGGGCGTTCGTGCAGCCGGGAGACCTCGAGCAGATCAACCAGCCGATCGAGGTGCTGGGAGTCAACTACTACTCGACGGTCACCGTGAAGATGTGGGACGGCGTGAGCCCCCGCCAGAACAACGACGGCCACAAGGATGTGGGCGGATCTCCTTGGCCGGGGTCGCGCGATGTCGAGTTCTTGAAGCAGGCGGGGCCGTACACGTCGATGGGCTGGAACATCGCCCCCGACGGGCTGGAGGAACTGCTGCTGTCGCTGAAGCAGCAGTTCCCGGAGCAGCCCCTGATGATCACCGAGAACGGCGCCGCCTTCGACGATGTGGTCACCGAGTCGGATGCCGGCAAGCGGGTGCATGACGCCGACCGTGTCGACTACCTGAACCGCCACTTCACTGCGGCGCATCGAGCGGTGCAGCAGGGGGTCGACCTGCGCGGCTACCAGGTGTGGTCGTTGATGGACAACTTCGAGTGGGGCTACGGGTATTCGAAGCGTTTCGGCATCATCCGGGTCGACTACGAGACGCAGGAGCGCATCCTGAAGGATTCGGCGCTGTGGCTTCAGGAGCTGTTGGCCACCCGTCGCACGCCGGAGCTGCCGGGGCGCTGAACCCGGCCGCTCAGGTCACGCGGCCCAGCTCGAGCAGGGCGAGCAACAGCGCGGCGAGTGTCTCGCCGTCGCGGATACCGCCGGTGCGCACGAGCTGCAGCACCTCCGGGATCGGGATGGCGCGCACTGCGGCGATGCCCTCCTCGTGCTGGTCGTCCGTGGCGTCGCGGGCGGGCTTCAGGCCGCGCGCCAGGTAGATGTGCTCGGGCGCTCGGCATACGCCGTTGAGCGCATCCATGCCGCCTAGCCGCATCCACTCGGCAGCCGAGTACCCGGTCTCTTCGAGCAGTTCGCGTTGCGCCGCGACGAGCGGGTCGTCGCCGTCGGTGCCGCCCGCGGGAACCTCGAGGGAGCGCCCGACCGTGTGCCGGTCGATGTCGACCAGCAGGATCTCGTCGGCATCCGTGAGGGCGACGACGAATACGGCGTCGTTCACCATCGTGACGAGCCCGTACTGGCCGGGCCTGCCGTCGGGCATCGTCACCTGCTGGTCTTCGACGGTGATCCACCGGTTGGAGTAGACGACTTCGGATGCGGTGACGGGCCAGGGCATGACCCCATCCTGCCGCGCGGTCGGTTCAGTGGACGTGCGCGAGCTGGGGCAGCCGTCCCGCGCGCCGGGGTGTTCTCGTCGGGTCGAGCCATGGGGGTGGGATCAGGTACGGCGTGCCGTCTTCGCGATGCAGCGCCCATCCGTCGCGGTCGAAGCGGTGGTGGTGGGCCGAGCACATCAAGGCCCCGTTGTGGAGGTCGGTGGGCCCGTCGCTCAGCCAAGGCCGCAGGTGCGCCGCCTCGCACCACGATGGCGGTGCCTGGCAGGCCGGCCACACGCATCCGCCGTCGCGGGCGATCATGGCCCGGCGCTGCGCTTCGCTGAAGAGCCGCGAGGAGCGGCCCAGGTCGAGCACCTCGGATGCGCCACCGAGCATGACGGGGATCAGCTCGGCCTCTGCGGCGAGCCGACGCGCGGTGGATGCCGCGATGGGTTCGTCGATGCCGGCGACCCGCGCGGTGCCTAGGCCGGTCACGAGGGAGTCGAGCGGCACCGTCACGAGCATCGTGACGGCGGTACCCGCCATCGTGCCGGTGTCGTGGCGGAGCGCGTCGCGCAGGATCGTCTCGAGGGCGTCGACACGTCTCTGGGTGAGCGGGCGGGTGTCGTCGATGACGTGGTCGGACCCGTCGGGGTCCGGTGTGAACGCGACCTGCCGGCGGGGTGCGGTGTGGGCGTCGAGCGCGGTCGTGAACAGACCGGCGGCGACCGGGTGCAGGTCTGCGGTGATTCGCGTGAGCCCGTCGGGGAGCTGCCGGACGGTGACCTTCGATCGGGCGCGCAGCAGCTCTTCGCGCGGCTCAGCGCCGTCGGGATCGAATCGCTCGGGGAGGGTGCGGGCGAGTTTCACGAGCTGTCGGGTGGTGAGGGACCCGGCGTACTCGACGAGCGTCGCCTCCACTTGGTCGAGGGCTGCCGCGTCCGCGTGGTCGGCCACGCGATCCACCCCCGCGACCACGACGGCGGCGTGCGATGCGGTGATCCGCGCCCCGAGAACCGCCTCCGCCACGGGTTCGTGCCGTGACGGCAGTACCTCGCCCTGCAACGATGTGCGCGGGGTGATCGCGTCGCCCACCTGCTCCCACGACCGCAGCGTCGCGTCGCCCACGTGGGCGAGATCGCGCAGCAGCTCCGAGGCGAGCCGGCCGCCGACATCGCCCCCGAGTGCCGCGCGTCGGAACGCGGCGTCGGTCTGCACGCGACGCGTGATCTCGGATGCGGTGAGCGCACCGAACGCGTCGACGATGCGCGCCAGCTCGCCGATGCGGCGCGCGAGTTCGAGGAACTCGTCTGTCGACAGCGCCCCGAGGGCGTCGACTCGATCGACCGATCCGCCCACGAGCGCGTCGACCGCGGAAGCGGTGCTCGCGAGGTGGCGATCGAGAGTCATGGCGCGACGGAACCCTTCAGAGAAACCCAGTCGGCACGACTGAGTCCAGGATACCAGAGATCGAACAAACTGACGATACGACCACAGGATTCGACCTTCTCAAATAGAACACAGATCCGTATACGCTTTCCCGAGTGTCACCTTGCCGCCCGAGCGGACATCCCTCAGTGTGAGCGACATGGATCCGCTGTCCGACGCCGAGCTGTGGCGTCGCGCGAACGACGGCGACGGCCGCGCCTTCGCGGAGATCTTCGACCGGCACCGCGACAGGGTGCACCGCTCGGCGCTGCGCACGATCGCCAACCCGTCGGAGGCGGAGGATGCCGTGGCGGCCGCGTTCCTCGAGCTGTGGCGTCTTCGCGCGCGGGTGCGGCTGGTCGACGACTCACTGCTGCCGTGGTTGCTCGCGACAGCTCACAACGTCGCGCGCAACCAGGCGCGCAGTCGGCGCCGGTATCGGGCCTTCCTGGCGCGCATCCCGCTCGACGACGACGCCCGCTCGGCCGAGGAGCTGACTGTCGACCAGTTCGAGTCCCTCGAGCGGGCGCAGCAGGCGGCGCGGGTGCTGGCACGCCTGCCGCGAGCGGACGCCGAGCTGCTCACGCTGGTCGGCGTCGAGGAGCTGTCGATCGCCGACGTCGCAACACTGCTCGGCATCACGACCGACGCGGTCAAGCAGCGCATCTCACGCGCACGACGACGAGCCCGCGGGCTGGTCGACACGGGAGGCGGCCTCGGGGCCGCGGAGGGAGTGGGGTCATGAGCATCCCGAAGTTCAGCGAGACGCGCTCCGATGCGATCCGCGACGGGCTCGTCGCCGAGGTGGAGGGTCGGCCGCGCAGGGCGCGGCGGGGGTGGATGAACGTGGCCGTGTTCGCGCTGTCGGGCGCGCTCGTGGGCGGTGCGGTGTCGGGTGCGGCGTGGGCGAGCCGCGGTGAGGGTCCCACCGAGCGCGCGGCCTCGCCCGTTGCATCGGCACCCGACAATACGGGAGTGCCTGCCCCTGTCGGCGTCATCCCGGGGCAGCCGATCGTGTCGCTCCTGGCGGGCGGGGGCTCGGTGGTGGTCGCGGAGTCGCGCTCCATCGCATTCGAGGATCTGCCTGATGCGGCGACGCACGTGCGGGTGACGGTCAGCTGCGCTTCGGCCGGGTCGCTCTCGTGGGGCCTCGACGCCGCCGGCAACAATCCGAGCATCTCGTGCAACCCGGTCGACGTCGACCAGCGCCGGGGCACAGCCTGGTACGACTTCGACCTGGCCGGCGGCACCACGCTCTACCTGACTCCGACCCGCGGAACCTACGCGGTCAGCTGGCAGTACCTCAATCTGGTCGAGACGGCGTGGGGCGTCAACGCCAACGGGGAGACCTTCGGCACCTCGAAGGACGACGGCCGTACGCCCGATCTGATCGCAGTCGCCCTGCCCGGAGGGGATGTCGACGAGTACGGCTATTCGCGGGTGTCGGAGATGGATGGACCGATGCCGTCGACGCCCGAGGAGGCGGCCGCGCTCGAGCACGGCCCGCGCGAGGTGCCGATCTACGAGTCCGACGGCGTGACGCAGATCGGGGTCTTCCCGATCGGGTGAGGGTGGGCGCGGGCGAACGCCTTGCGTCGCATCCCACCGCATGCAACACTTAGCCTCGTGGATAAGTATTCCGTGGATGCCACGACCCCCAGCGAGGTCGACGAGGTCTTCCTCGCGCTCGCCGACCCCACCCGCCGGGCCGTCATCCGGCGTCTCGGATCGGGCCCGGCCAGCGTGGGCGAACTGGCACGCGACCACCGGATGGCGCTGCCGTCGTTCCTGAAGCACGTGCGCACGCTCGAAGCGACCGGCCTCATCCGCACCGCGAAGTCGGGACGGGTGCGCACCTGCGTGCTCAACCGGGAGCGCCTGCAACTCGTCGACGACTGGCTGGCCGCCGAACGCCGCAGCTGGGAGGCGCGCACCGACCGCCTCGAAGCTCTCGTCACCCAGGAGGAGAACCGATGACCGATCAGACCGTGAACCCCGAGCTCGACCTCGAACTGCAGCGGGTGATCCGCGCGCCGAGGGACGCCGTCTGGCGCGCGTGGACGGATGCCGCCCTGCTCGAGCGCTGGTGGGTGCCGGCGCCGACCGTCGCCCGGATCGACGTGCTGGAGGTGCGCCCCGGCGGCGCTTTCGTCACCCGCATGAGCGACGACGGCGAGGAGTTCGTGCCGCACACGGACGCCGTCTTCCTCGTCGTGGAGGAGGGGCGTCGCCTCGTCTGGACGAACGCGCTCGACAGCGGATGGCGCCCAGCGAGACCGCAGCCGGTGCTGCTGAGTGCCGAGATCGTCTTCGGTGAGCATCCGGAGGGCACCGACTACCGGGTGACGGTGCGCCACGGCGACCCCGCCGACAGGACGCACCACGAGCAGCTCGGGTTCTTCGAGGGCTGGGGCACCGTGACCGAGGCGCTCGCCGCGCTCGCCGAGAGCGGCGCCGCCCGGTAGCTCACCATTTACATCGTTGCAGAGGCAGGGTTTCACAACGTTGTACATCCGTCAAGACCCGATAGCATTCATCGCGTAGCGCACCAACGGCGACAGGAGATGCGGATGCCGGCCACCCTGCACGACGTCGCCAAGCTCGCCGGCGTCTCCATCAAGACCGTCTCGAACGTGGTCAACAACTACGAGCACGTTCGACCCGAGACGAGGGCACGCGTGCAGCAGGCGATCGACGAGCTCTCGTACCAGCCGAACCTCTCGGCTCGGAGTCTGCGCTCCGGGCGCAGCGGCGTGATCAGCCTCGTCGTGCCGGAACTGGGACTCAGCTACTTCGCCCAACTGGCCGAGGCGGTGATCGAGCGTGCGGAGTGGCACGGGCTCACCGTGCAGGTCGAGCAGACCGGAGGCGACCGGGATCGCGAGATCGCGATGCTCTCGAGCGCCCGGCGCCAGCTCGCGGACGGCCTGATCTTCAGTCCGCTCGGGATGGGGCAGTCCGACGCCGAGCTGCTCAGGGTCGGGTACCCCATGGTCATCCTGGGCGAGCGCATCTTCGGCGGACCCGTCGACCACATCACGATGAAGAACACCGAAGCCGCCCGCGCGGCCACCCGATTCCTGCTCGAATCGGGCCGCCGCCGCATCGCCGTGATCGGCGCGCACGAGGGCGAGGTGATCGGCTCGGCCGGGCTCCGGCTTCAGGGCTACCGCGAAGCGCTCGAGGAGGCGGGCGTCGAGTACGACCCCGCGCTCATCAGCTACACGACCCTGTGGCATCGCGCGAACGGTGCCGAGTCGATGGAACGTCTTCTGGCAGACGGCGTCGCGTTCGACGCGGTGTTCGCCTTCAACGACGCCCTCGCCCTGGGAGCGATGCGCGTGCTGCAGCAGGCCGGCCACCGCATCCCCGAAGACGTGTCGCTCATGGGCTTCGACGACATCGAGGAGGCCCGCTTCTCGGTTCCCGGTCTCACCACCATCGACCCCGGGCGCATTCAGATCGCCGAACGCGCCGTCGATCTCCTCGTCGCGCGGGCCGGCAAGAAGCATGAAGCCGAGGTGGAGGAGATCCTCGTCGACTTCGAGATCATCGAGCGCGAGTCGCACTGAGTGCGAGCGCGCGGAACCTGTCCGCCGCGGCGGTGTGCACCCGCGTGAGCACGCCCGCCGCATCCGGCTCGAGCGCCCACAGGCCCATGCCCAGCCGGTAGTCCATCGGATCGCCGTCGCCGTAGCGGTACGTCCACTCGAACATGTCCGTGACGCACCACCAGGTGTAGCCGACCACGTCGACGCCCTCGGCGCGCACCTCCTCGACGGCGGACACCGAGGCGTCGAGCCACGCGATCCGCTCCTCGACCGTCCCGGTGAATCCGGTCTCGGTGAGGAACACCGGCTTGCGGTAGCGCTCGGCGAACGACGTGAGCACGTCCTTGAGCCCGTCCGTGCCCGCATTCAGCCGGGGTCGCAGCGCGCCGGGCCCGCCGCCCAGCTCGACACCCGCCTCGAAGACCTCGGTCGAGTGCTGGGGGTAGTAGTTGACGCCCACCACATCCGGCATGGCGGTGTTCTCCCGGGCCCAGGCGAGATCGCTCTCGCTGAAGCCGTTGGCCAGCAGGTACGGCCGCAGCGGGTGCGCGTCGTCGACGCGTCCCATCACCAGGTCCTGCACGATGTAGGCGCGGTTGCGCAGGTGCTCGTGCACCTCCCGGTGGGCGTCGAGATCGCCGGCGAAACGGAACGACGCCTCCACGTGCACGAAGTCGGCGGCCGGGTCGGCCTCGGCGATGGCGGCCTGCGTCCGCACGATGCCCCTCGTCAGGGCGCGCAGCACCGTCACGAAGCCGCGGTCGCCGGTGAGGTACGGGGGCCAATGCCCGAACTCCCCGCAGTACATCGCGTTCAGCAGCGGTTCGTTGGCGGGGGTGTAGTGGCGGATGCGGCCGCGGTAGCGCTCCGCCACGGCGGCCCCGTACTCGGCGACACGCTCCGGGTAGTCGGGGTGCGCGAACTCGCCGTCGAGCCAGAGGGGCGTCCCGTAGTGGATGAGGTCGGCGACGAGGTCGATGCCGTTGCGCTCCATGCCGTCGATCACCCGGTCGAGCCAGCTCCAGTCCCACGTGCCCGGCGCGGGGTTCACCCGGTACCAGGGGATCCCCCACCGGAGCATGGAGGCCCCGGCCTGGGCGGTGAGGGCGAGGTCGGTCTCCCAGAGGTCGTAGTGCTGCATCAGCTCGTACTCGTCGAGCGGGCGCTGGCCCGGTCGCGCCTGAGGCACGAAGGTGTCCTCGATGCCGAGTGCGAAGCGCAGCGCGCCGTCTGCGTACCAGGGTGTCTGGGTCATTCTCTGATCGTCTCCGTTTTCCTTGCGGGTCGCACGACAGCCGGTCCGTGAGGGGTTCCCCACGGACCGGCCGGGTGCATTCTGCTAGCCGAGGATGCTGGTCATCTGCGCCTGAGCGGCCTTCAGCAGTTCGGCCGGGTCTCCTCCGGCCATGGCCTTCTGCGTCGCGGTGTCCAGCTCCCGCAGGATGTCGGCCTGGGGGATCACCCCGGGCAGCAGGGCGACGCCGTACTGCGACTGCTCGGCGAGGGCAGCGACGACCGGGTTCTCCGCGACATCGGCGGGGTCGACATCCGTCGTCACGGGCGGCCAGCCGGAGCCGAGCGACCAGGCGACCATGTTCTCCGGCTGGTAGAACCACGTGAAGAACTTCTCGGCCGCGGCCTGCTCCGCCTTGGTCGACTGGGAGGTGACGCTGATGTCGACCGCGAGGGCGGAGGCCTTGATGCCGTCGGGTCCTTCGGGAAGCGGCGCGAGACCGTAGTCGATGTTGCTCTCGGTCGCGATGCTGGCCATCCACGGTCCGCCGAAGGTCATCGCGGCCTTGCCCGCCTTGAACAGCTCGTCGCCGTCGACGCCGGTGAGACCGGTGGGCGAGATGTGGTGATCGCGCACGGCTGCCGCCCAGAACTCGAGCGTCTCGACGTTCTCGGGGGAGTCGACGACGACCTCGCCGTCTTCGGTGACCACGTCGCCGCCGCCGCTCTTCAGCAGCGACATCCACACGCCGTTTCCGACGGTGGCGTTGTCCTGCAGTGCGAGCCCGTACTGCTCGGGCGTGCCGTCTCCGTTCTCGTCGACGGTGAGCGCGGTGGCCGTCTCGACCCATTCGTCCCAGGTGGTGGGCACGGTCGCGCCGGCGGCTTCGAACAGCGCCTTGTTGTAGAACATGGCGAGGGGGGTGAAGCTCAGCGGCACGCCGAACCGTTCCCCGTCGGAGAGGCCGGTGGCGACGGCCTGCTCGTTGAGCGCGGAGGCGCCGCTCTCGGGGTCGTCGTACCAGTCGTCGAGGGGGAGCAGCGCTCCCTTGGATGCGTAGGTGGGGATGTTCTCGGGCGGCAGCGCGATGAGCTGGGGGCCTTCGCCCGCGGTGAGGGCGGGCAGCGCGGTGTCGAGCAGGGTGCCCCAGGGCTTGGTGACCGAGGTGATCTCGATCTCCGACTGCGACGCGTTGAAGTCGTCGATGAGGCCGTCGAGCACTTTTCCGTCGGCTTCGGTGTAGCCGTGCCAGAACTCGAGCGCGACCTTGCCGTCGCTGGGTTCTTCGGTCGCGGAGCAACCGGTGATGGTCAGTGCGGCCGCCACGGTGAGCGCGGCGATCGCGAGGGGCTTTCTCATGGTGCGATTCTCCATTCGACTGCGTTGTCGGGATGCTGTGGTTTGTACAACGATGTAATCGCCGTGCAGGCATATGGTTACCCGCGCGGCGGGCGAAAGTCAAGCAACGTCTTGGAGCCGGTTCCCATCGCGCTTCCGGAAGCGACTTGACGCGCGGGACGCCCGTGCCTATCGTCTGTACAACGTTGTAGTCCACGAGGTGAGGAAGCCCATGACCACGGATGCGCAGTCGGCGCGGAAGCGTCCGTACCGCACGCCGCAACGGCTCGGGGGCAACGGGCCCATCGGGCCACGCGGGCGGCGCCGGGCGACCATCGTGGTGTTCATGCTCCCCGCGCTCGCGGTGCTCGGGACCTTCGTGTTCTGGCCCATGGTCGACGCGTTCCGGCTCTCGTTCACCGACGCCAGCGGCTTCGGCCGCGAAGAGAACGTCGGCCTCGAGAACTACATCCGCGTCTTCACCGACCCCGCCATCCTCCGCGCCATGGGCAACACCGCCATCTACGCGCTGATCTTCACGCCGGCGGCGGTCATCGTGGCGCTCGTGCTGGCTCTCGCGCTCAACAACCCGCGCCTGCCGTTGCGCGGCTTCTTCCGCACCTGGCTGTTCCTGCCGTTCATCGTGTCGCTCGCCGTCGCGGCCTTCGCGTGGCAGTACCTGCTCGATCCGCAGGTGGGCCTGCTGAACTACTGGCTGGGAGCGTTCGGCCTGAAGATCGGCAACGTGCTCCAGGACCCGGCCCTCGCGATGCCCACCGTCGCCCTCATCGCCGTGTGGAAGAGCTTCCCGTTCTACATGATCGTGTTCCTCGCCGGCCTGCAAGACATCCCCCAGAGCCTGTACGAGGCCGCGCGGGTCGACGGAGCGGGTGCCTGGGCGCGGTTCCGGCACATCACCCTCGCCCTGCTCGGCAACACGACGGGCTTCGTGCTCGTCGTCGCGACGATCGCAGCGCTCCAGGCGTTCGACCAGATCTACATCCTCACGAACGGCGGGCCCTACCGCAGCACGCAGACCGTCGTGATGCAGATCTACGAATCGGGCTTCAAGAACCTCGAGCTCGGATTCGCCTCCGCCCTGTCGTACGTGCTGCTGGTGGCGACGCTGCTGCTCGGCCTCGCGCAGTTCGTCCTCTCCAGTCGTCGAGCGAAGGATGCGGTCAAATGAGCACTGCGACCCGCAACGTGATCTCCCGCCGGGCGGGAAGCGCGGTCCTGTTCGTGGCGATCGCGGCCGTGACGGCGATGACGGTGCTGCCCATCGCGATCATCGTGCTGACCGCGTTCAAGCCGACGGCCGAGGTGAACGCCTTCCCGCCGACCCTGTTCCCGTCCGAGTGGACGCTCGACAACCTGGCGCGCATCTTCCAGGACCTGCCGTTCGCGCGGCTGATCCTGAACAGCTTCGTGTTCGCCGGCGGGGTCACCGTGTTCGCGTTGCTCTTCGACTCGCTCGCCGCCTACGTGCTGGCACGGATCGATTTCCGCGGCAGCCGCATCCTGCTCATCGCGATCATCGCCAGCCTCATGATCCCGTTCCAGGCGCTGCTGATACCCGTGTACCAGGTGATCGCCGACCTCGGGTGGATCAACACCTACTGGGCGCTCATCGTGCCGCGGGCCGCCGACGCCTTCGGGATCTTCTTCCTGCGGCAGTTCTTCCTCTCCCTCCCGCAGGACCTCGACAGCGCGGCGCGGCTCGACGGCGCCTCCGAGGCCCGCATCTACTGGAGCATCGCGTTGCCCAACGCGGTACCCGCGCTGCTGACCCTCGGCGTGTACATCTTCGTCAACAACTGGAACGACCTGCTCTGGCCCCTCGTGCTCACGACGGACGCCGAGATGGGCACGATCACCTCGGGTCTCACCCAGCTGACGGGGCCGGGAGGCATCATCCCGTTCGGCGTCATGATGGCCGGCTCGCTCATCGCCCTCGTACCCCTGGCCGTCATCTTCCTGTTCCTGCAACGCCGGTTCGTCGCGAGCATCGCGAGCACCGGGCTCAAGTAGCTCTCCACCCGTCCGCATCACGACAGAAGGAAGTCCGTGCTCACCGCCCACCTCACCGTCGACCCGCACTTCCGGATCGGCGCCATCGACCGGCGCCTGTTCGGGGGCTTCGTCGAGCATCTCGGTCGCCACGTCTACACGGGCATCTACGAGCCCGGTCACCCCACCGCGGATGCCGACGGCTTCCGCCAGGACGTCATCGAGCTCGTGAAGGAGCTCGGCGTCTCCACCATCCGCTACCCGGGCGGCAACTTCGTCTCCGGTTTCCGGTGGGAGGACAGCGTCGGCCCGCGCGACCAGCGCCCGCGGCGTCTCGACCTCGCCTGGCACTCCACCGAGACCAACGAGGTGGGGCTGCACGAGTTCTCCGACTGGCTCGAGAAGGTGGGCTCCGACATGATGCTCGCCGTCAACCTCGGCACCCGGGGCGTCGCCGAGGCGATCGACCTCGTCGAGTACGCCAACATCCCGAGTGGCACCTTCCTCAGCCAGAAGCGCATCGACAACGGCCGCGAGAAGCCGTTCGACGTGCGGATGTGGTGCCTGGGCAACGAGATGGACGGCCCGTGGCAGCTGGGTCACCGCTCCGCCGACGACTACGGCAAGCTCGCCGCCCAGACGGCGAAGGCGCTGCACCAGCTCGACCCCGGGCTGCAGCTCGTGGTGTGCGGGTCGTCGGCGCGCGACATGCCGACCTTCGGCGAGTGGGAGCGGGTCGTGCTCACCCACACCTATGACGACGTCGACTACATCTCCTGCCACGCGTACTACGAGGAGAAGGACGGCGACGCGGGCAGCTTCCTCGCATCCGGGGTCGACATGGACCGCTTCATCGAGGAGGTCGCGGCGACCGCCGACCACGTGAAGGCCGTGAAGGGCAGCGACAAGACGATCGACATCTCGTTCGACGAGTGGAACGTCTGGTACATCGACCGCTACCACGACGTCGACAAGGCGACCGGCATCGACAACTGGCCGGTGGCGCCGCGCATCCTCGA
>Ga0160436_1000473_pt1 | contig 15453 bp, 13 predicted proteins | sample HID1973M_E0MG_FD_108264 | JGI IMG/M metagenome (GOLD analysis project Ga0160436, IMG submission 108264) | Enriched mosquito-associated microbial communities from UW Madison campus, WI, USA - HID1973M_E0 MG | ecosystem: Host-associated > Arthropoda: Insects > Digestive system > Unclassified ...
ACGGGTTCCGTTCAGTATGAAGCAGCCCAAACGACAGGCCACACGCATCCCTCGCGCACTTCAGTCCGGAGGCGAGGGTTAGGCAGTGGAAAACGGGATTTGTTAACTGGGGGGTGGAAATTTATTGGATGAGGCCAAATGCCATCCTACCACTTCAGTTCAGTCCTGTGCCCTAGACGCTGGATTATCTTCTGTCAAGCGCGATCGCGCGTCTATGATCGCAGCGATCAGAGGCGTAGGCGCGGGCAGAAGATGTCGAAAACAATCATGATGAATTGAATGGGTTGCCACCGGTACGGATAGACGCTCCCGAGGCAAAGGTAAGTAACTCTTACAAATTCAATTACAGAACGGCTATAATTCACGGTAGCTATAGCTAACCTGATTTCGCAGTATAACGCTGCTCAATGGTGGGAACTGCCTACCTACCCAAATATAGTGGAAAGAGAACCACTCAATGATGAGATTATTAGTCCACAAGTCAAAGCTTTTGATAGCCTTATCCTCTTTACTTATTCTGACAAATTATTATTATATATATTTTTACGAATTCAAACAAGGCACATCCGGCGCTGGAGGTTTATTTAGCCTGATAAGGTTTTTTGCTATCGGCTTGCTGATATCCCAGCTTTATCAGCCGATAATTCTTACAACTTATAAAAAATGGCACTTATACTTAATAATATTTTGTTTCACCGGTGGAACAATAACACTCGCAAAATCAATGGTACTTGACACTACCGCCGGCATGATGGTTGCTAATATCTTAATATGTGCCATCCCTGCAACTATGCTTAAGCCTCATCCTGAAACTCAAAGGTTCTGGTTTTTTTTAGACTGCTGCAAAAATATCTTATCCTTAGAAGTTATTATCGATTATGCCGTCTACTTGGCAAACGCTTCCATTTGGGAAAATAAAGCATTTATTGGGGGGGTTGGCAACCCTTCTAGCTTTGGAATAACATGCTGTATATTTTTGGCATACACGTTATTTTGTAAACCTCGGACATCCATCAACTTGGCAGCTGGATCTTTATTAGCCTTTGGAGCTTTAAAAACTAATGCATTGCTGCCCACATTATTGTTAGCGACAATGATATTATGCTCGCTAATCATAAGACCGTCTAAAAGCGTATTGGCAATTAGCCTGCTGTTCATCGGGGCATTAATTACAATTCCTAATTCTGTAACTGACGGCCATACCGCCTACAAACTAGAATCGTTAATCGAGGCAGGTGCTGGAGAAACATCCTCTAATATATCGCAATCCGTTTCTCTTCGAGAAACCATACACAGAGACTATTTAGACAAGATAACAGAACATCCAATTATCACTACATTGGTTGGCGATATCAACCAGCCGTACGTCGGTGTTGATAGTCAAGTACTTACTTACCTTTCTAGCTTTGGGGTGCTGACGAGCCTTTTCTTCTTGCTATACACTGTTAACTTCGGCGTCACAAGTCTACAACTGCACGGTCGACAAAGATATTTCATGCTGGCAGCGGTAGCGGTTTACTCGACAACCTTTATATTCAACCGAATTTTAGACTATTACCCAATGGCTCTTTTCTTTATATTATTAGCACAATTAGCTACCATCGAACGGACTAAGCTTCAGGTAGACAATAGAATCCCAACACCGGCAAATCCGTGCGACTGAACATATATGCCAAGCCTCGAGAAAGAACATGCACACATAATCAATAGTGGCGCCGTAGCCACAAGATACTACTAAGATGTCTTCAGGCGAGAGGCCCCAAAAGGGGTTCGGTGGCCTCTACATAATGGTAGTCGTTACAATTCCTAGATGACAACTCTCAAATTAAATACATCAACGGCAGATCAATAAAATATCGAAAAAAACATTATTCTTTAGATAATACCGATTCAACCTTAACCCTGCTATTCCAAGACTTCATAAATTTAACGCGCATTAAGGGTAGCTCGACATATTTCCGACTTAGAAGCCCTACCGCCAGACAGATGAAGAAGGCCAGCCAACGCCATAGCTCAAGCGATCCGCCCAGATGATAAGCCATTTTTCCTATCCAGGGAAGCAAGACCCAATGGATGATGTAGATCGAATAGGACGCATCGCCAATGTTTACCAGCCACGGATGAAATAACAAGCCTCTAGACTCTAGCGAAACAAGCATAGCGATTAAAGATGAACACGCCAAAGCCATTAACAAAACAAATGCGTATGATTCGATAGTCCAATATTTATACAAAACCAATAGTACTGCTAAGAAGCTAAAAACTGTTATAGGGGCCAACTTGCCAGGTGATACATTTCGCGCCCAATAGGCCGCTATTCCCGCAGCGAAATAAAGTTGTGGATATCCAAATATATGATAATCCCACCCACCATAGCAACGCCCCACTACCCATAGGATGACTAAGGCGACAAACAACCCGACAAGTCTAACGATTGGGAAAAGAAAAGCAGCCAATATGTAGAAAATCACTTCATGTTCCAGTGACCAGCCAGGGTTTACCAATGGAAACCCGAGTTGAGGGAAGATAAGATATCCTTTCACTATCCCTAACCACCCAAGACGGTCCACGTCCGCCTGCCAGAAATTGCTGGTATACCAAAAAAGAACGGCTAAAGTCGTCACAATCCAGTAAATTGGAGCGATACGCCACAAACGTTTAACCAGAAAGCGAGTCGGTTCAAAGTCGCCTTTTTCTGCAACATGAGCGATGATAAAGCCTGATATGCAGAAAAACAGACTTACCCCAGTCATTCCATGAGCACTGATAAAAGGGATATCCCACAAATCCTTTGCCCACCAGACTGCAATTCGAGCATGCATAAGCAAAACCATAATTGCTGCAATCGCCCTGAGCGCTTGAATTGATTTAAAATCCACATGCCTCTCCATGATCTGAGTATTAAGCAGATTATAAATCCGCCACTAGTTATCTGTGTAGTGTATAGCCACATTAATTCCAGCCAAATGTGCTTCCTGCTCAAGACAGCACGTCGTTGGCTACGGATTAAGCTCTCATCAGCCAATCTTTGATGAGCAATTCATTCGGAAGCCCCGAATGTTCCACATCGTGGAGTCTTGGCCGCAGCATCCACTATCGGATGTGCTCGCCTCTTTCGTTGAAAAATATCTAGCATTTCGGAGGGCGACTTGCCACGGTCCTTGCTGTTCCGAACACATCCAAAAGCTGCATTTTCAATCCTAACCTTAATGACAACACGCAAACACCATTCAATTTTACGAACTGACGAGTACACTAAGCCAATGATCCAATATGTGCATTAATTAGCAATTGAGTCTTTGTGGGTTCACAGCGTCTAGATAACGCGCAGTAGATAGGAACTCAAAATGAATAATAATTTTAGATTCGCATAATCCATAACGGATAGAGCAACCGACTTTCAGCCGCCTGTATCAATTTCACCATTGCTCCTTGAGCACAGTAAGCAGTGTGACATCATTAAGATGAAAGTTGATCGTGAGTATCATAGCAATCACTACTTCGATGGAATCGATGATATTGATTGCTCGTATAACCAATTATGAATAGGCAAAAAACTCCGCTTCAGTCATCGCAGCGTAGAATCATTTTACCTAAATAAAAAAACTTAAAACGCAATCCTCCGAGCCTGTTGAAGCTATTCGGAAAGGAGATTTAGCTACCGACGCGCGTTGATATTGCTCGGTACATCGGCAGCGACTTGCTGGTTACTGCACATCCTAGGCGACTGACTTTAGATTTAATCACTAAAATGAGTTTCGTCCTAGCTATCAAGTCGCTAAAGGGATCCGAGGTTTCCGCGGCTTTTCGGCCTCAATCGGTGAAGCCTCGTCGGGTTTGGCTCTGCGCTGCTGATAAAATCGTGGCGCTCCCCGAGCACCGAGGAATAGGAAAATCATCTGTTCCGCCCCCACGCTAAGATTGGCCGTGTAGAATAACCAATCCAGGCGACAATCCGTATCAATCAACGGCTTCCCCGCCACCTAAATTAGTGGTCGAAATCGAGCGTCGCGCCATAGGCAGTCTAGCTCGGGGGACGCCTCCTTCTTCTACATTTTCATGAGGTGTGAGATGGCCAATCCCTTTATCACCATCGACGGACGCCGCATCTCTTGCGACGATGAACCATATGTTATCGCAGAGGTGTCCGCAAACCACAACGGCAAGCTGGAAAATGCCTTGGCATTGATAGATGTAGCGAAAAACAGCGGCGCTGCCGCCGTCAAACTGCAAACTTACAAGCCAGAGACTATCACTCTTGAAAGTCGGACCGAAGAATTCATGATCAGAGGTGGGCTATGGGATGGAAAAAGTCTTTTCGATCTCTACGGTCAGGCTTCGCTGCCCTGGGAGTGGCACAAGCCGCTTTTTGAATACGCTAGGGAAGTGGGGATTACAATTTTCAGCTCACCGTTCGATTCAACTGCGGTTGATCTTTTGGAAAATCTAGGCGCACCTGCATATAAAATTGCGTCTTTCGAGGCGGTTGATCTTCCGCTGATAAAGTATGTAGCGAGCACTGGGAAGCCAATGATTATCTCTACTGGGCTTGCAAACGCAGAGGAGATTCAGGAAGCGATCGACGCAGCGCATGAGGCAGGCTGCCAGCAAGTTGCGATATTGCACTGCGTTAGCGGGTACCCAGCGCCAGCAGGTGAATATAATCTGCGTACATTACAAGATATGAAGCAACGATTTGGCCTAGTAACCGGACTCTCGGATCATACACTGGATAACACTACTGCAATCACTAGTGTCGCGCTTGGCGCCTCGATTATTGAAAAACATTTTACATTGGATCGTGGCGCCGGTGGCCCGGATGACAGTTTTTCCCTAGAACCCGCAGAGTTAGCTGCGCTCTGTCGTCAGAGCAAAACTGCATGGGCGGCAATGGGGAATGTCGACTACGGCATAAAATCCAGCGAACAAGGCAACGCGAAATTCCGTAGGTCGCTTTATTTTGTCAAAGACATCAAAGCTGGCGATGTCATAGGTAAGGACGCGGTCCGTAGCGTTCGCCCAGGTTTTGGAATGGCGCCTAAATTTTTGGATGATATTATCGGCCGAATAGCAAGTCAGGATATAAAAGCAAATACTGCAACCCACCCAGATTTGTTAAAATAGACTCATCAAGAGTAAGCCGCGAGCGCCCCCGTGCGAATGGATTTCCCATCGGAGGTGCATTGCGGCTTATTAAAGTTGGCTGGCCGCACCTACATTTGATAATGTCAGAAACGGGTAACAGTCAACTGTGCCACAAGGGCCTCGCTACTTTATAATCAACGCACCGTGCGATCATCCGTCCCGAGCGCGTGAGTACAAACAGGGATCTGGGTGGGTCGAAGGCAAATTGCGCGCATCAAGTAGAAAATCCACAGCAGACATTCTACCCTCTGCTATGCTAATCCATGAGCAAAGTTATTTGCGATAGGCCAAAGGAGAAGCAAATGAGCAAGCGGAGCGAACAAGAGACATTCTGGGAAGGAGAGTTTGGAAACTCTTATACAGAAAGAAACAAGGGTGGCCACTGGATTGCAAGCAATACAAGCTTCTTCGCAAATGCACTTGGAAAAGCGAGTAGAATAAAATCTGTATTGGAGCTTGGTGCGAATCGAGGATTAAATATTCAAGCACTCGCTGCTCTTCTTCCGCAAGCGTCGCTTTCAGCGGTTGAAATAAATAGCATTGCTGCAACGGAATTGGAGCGAAGCTGCCCAGATGCAGAAATATTTAAAACATCCCTACTTGAATTCCGATCAGAAAAACGCTGGGACATGTGCTTCACAAAAGGTGTACTCATCCATATCAATCCTGAAAAGCTATCGGACGCGTACCAGGCTCTATATGAGCATTCATCGAAATATATTTTACTCGCTGAATATTATAATCCATCACCTGTGGAAATTTCCTATCACGGGCACAGTTCAAAATTATTTAAACGAGATTTTGCGGGCGAAATCTTGGAAAAATACGAGGATTTGAGACTAATTGACTATGGTTTTGTATACCATCGAGACTTAAATTTCCCACAAGACGATTTGACTTGGTTTTTAATGGAAAAGCAGTCTAGTCCGACTAAGTAGGTAAAGCTGCCGTGCTCATTGGCCGAGAGTAATCACTTCGGCCAATGGTATCATGCAGTCAAGGTTATACGTGGCTTCGAAAATAGAGGATTCCATCGACTTCTTCGACAACCTCCATGCCAACGTGCTGAGCAACAGAGGCCGACGCGATGTTGTCTATCTTAACCGCTGCTCGGATAGGTCCGGAGAGGGAGTTATAGACTACCTTGACCATGTTTTTTGCCACCCCCTTTCCCCGTGCTTTGGGAGCAACGGTCCAGGAAAGCTCCGTCTCAAGACCGTCGAAATCAGTCCTAACACTGCCGACGGGCACACCATCCGCCTCTGCAATAAATAAAACGCGGTTTGGATTGGCTAATGAAGATCTAAGCCAGCGAATATGAGACGAATACTCCACCAAATCGATGTTATGGCTCGCAGCCCTTGTGGCTTCATCGTTGCGCCATTCAAGTAGGATGTCGCAGTCCTGCAATGTTGCCTCTCGAATTTTAATCTCCATCACAATCATTACCTCGCAGCAATGCCTCACTATCATCTATGCTAGCTATAGATGGTAGGCGACAAGCCCGTTAGTTGTCGAATCTGTTCTGTTGGTGCAGCCAGTCGACAATCTCGCCCTCTGGGTTATATCCGTTTACCAAATCCTGTAAAAGTTCCCGTACACGGTCATAGTCATTGCCATCCACCGCTGTAAACAGTTCCGCTAACTTAGACTTCAATACTTCCCACGAAAGATAGTCCTCCTGCGCACTCATCACCATAGGGTGCCGGGTCGCTACAACATTATCGCCAATTAATAGTTCCTCATAAAGCTTTTCGCCCGGCCGAAGCCCGCTAAATTTGATATCTATATCCCCATGAGGATTGCTTTCGGAACGCAGGCTCAGGCCTGACAAGTGCACCATTTTGACGGCTAGGTCGAGTATCTTCACGGGCTCCCCCATGTCGAGTACGAACACATCTCCACCCAAACCCATTGATCCAGCCTGGATAACTAGCTGGGCTGCCTCCGGGATAGTCATGAAATAACGCGTAATATTGGGATGAGTAACTGTAATCGGTCCACCCGTTTTTATCTGTTGGTGAAACAGTGGAATCACTGAACCCGAAGAACCCAGAACGTTACCGAAACGCACCATTGTGAATCGGGTTTTGTTTACACGAGAAACATTGGAAGCATCATTAAACAATGTTGGAGCCACTTCACAGCTTAGCGCCTGCAAAATGAGTTCGGCTAAACGCTTCGTGCTGCCCATGACATTAGTGGGACGTACCGCCTTATCAGTCGATATCAACACAAAGTTTGAGACACCAGTTTGTAACGCAGCTTGTGCAGTATTCAAAGTGCCCAGCACGTTATTCAGAATTCCCTCGGCAATATTGTGCTCAACCATGGGGACATGCTTATAAGCAGCCGCATGATATACTGTATCCACCTTCCAATTCCGCATAATATCTAAAAGTTTACTTTGATTACGGACCGAACCGAGAATAGGCAGCAACCGAACTTTTAACGACTCCCGCGCCAACTGTTGTTGCAGTTCAGATAAGATGCTATAGAGGTTGAATTCACTATGTTCGTATAGCAATAGAGTAGCTGGCCGGAGATTCAGTATTTGTCGGCATAGTTCGGACCCAATCGACCCTCCGGCGCCGGTCACCATAACTGTCTGTGCCGCGATACAGCGTTCGAGCAAATCAGACTGCGCAGGTACCTGATCGCGGCCGAGCAGGTCGGCGATGTCTACCTCCCGAATATCATCGACCTTGACTCGACCGCTAGCTAGATCCATAAAACCGGGAACACTTCTAACGTGCAGCGGAAAACCTTCTAGATAGCTGAGGATTTCACGCCGTCGCCCTCGCGTACAGGACGGAACCGCTAGCAAAATCTCTTGAGCGCCGGTAACTTCAATCATCTGCTGGATATGCTTTGGTTTGTATACCTGCAAACCAGAGATCATGCGATTTGTAATGCTAGGATCGTCGTCAATGAACGCTACTGGTCGCATCAGACGGCCTATCCGTAGCGCCGCTACCAATTGATTACCAGCAGCGCCAGCGCCGTAGATGGCGACACGGGGTAACCCGTTACTGCGACTGGTAAACGGCACATGTTGCGCAGCTGCGAACCAGTCACCCAAGAAATACTGGCGCATGGCGAGCCTCAGACCTCCGATAAGGATCAAGCTTGACCACCAATAATTGAAAATTACAGAGCGGGGTACTGCTGGCACTTGTTGGTTGTTTAAGTAGACAATGAAGGCGAGAATCAGCGCCGACAGGCTGACGGCCTTTATGATAGTAACGAGTGCGTCATTTCCGAAATATCGCATGACCGCACGGTACATACCAAATTTCACGAAAAGTGGGATCGCGACGATAGGTGCAGTATAAAATAGCCATCGATGTTGAAAGAATGGCCTGGTAGTATCACTGATGCCAAGCCGTACAACAAACGCCATCCACAGGGCGAGCCACACAAGAAATACGTCCATTCCAACCTGAATGATACGTTTTTGCCTACGTGATAAACCGAGCAAGTAAGCTTTTACTCTTTCCATAAGATTCTATACCTCAGTCATTCCCGTTTCGTGCTACGCAAATCGCGTTCCAGAACTGAGACACCCTGTACAAATTATCTCGACGCGTTTGAGGCTCACGAAATTTGCTTCACTGATCCAGCCTTGAAATGCACAGCTATAGCCAACAGAGGAACATACGCTATTAATATTCCTAATATTCCATTTAGATGGTGCGTCGCGACTGCTAAGGCCAGCGGCAGCAACCATACCACATTAATAGTCAGCACTGCTAAAGTGACAAGCGTATGGGAATTATAATATCTTGATGCGGCCTGGTATGCATGGCTTCGATGCGCTTCATATATCCTAAGGCCTCGAAGAAGACGACATATGAGAGTGTAAGTTGAGTCAACAATAAAAACGCCTAATAGTATCTGCCACCCCCAAAAAAGATCGGTCGACACGTTGGCAGCAATTAAGGACATGCCGCCAAAGACAATCCCAAGAAACCCACTCCCCGCATCCCCCATGAATATACGTGCCTTGGGAAAATTCCATAAAAGAAAACCCAACACCGCAGACGCAAGAAATAATGGTGCAAAGATTGAAACTGTCGACTCACTGAAAACATAGAGTATACAAGCCCCAATACAAACAAAAACTCCCTCAACACCAGCAATTCCGTTAATTCCATCCATGAAATTATAAAGATTCAACAACCAAACAAGATATATCACCGCAAAAAATAATCCGAGCCATCCAAGATCGTATGTTGCTCCAAATAGGGATATTGGCGGAACTCCACCTAGGAAAAGCAATAGCCAATAGCCTGCGAAGAAATGTCCCAGCAAACGCCAACGAGCCGCAATATGTCCATGGTCATCTAAAAAACCAAGAATTGCTACTATCAGGCCAGCGCCAAGGAGCGCGAAAGCCTGAGACCAAATGAGCACTCCAGAAGCCGCCAGGAATGGCAGTGTCGTAAGAAAACAGCAGACAATTGAAACACCTCCCCCGCGTGGCGTCGGCACGGAATGGGAACTTCGTTCATTCGGGATATCGATTACACTTCGCGACATTGCATAGCGGCGCAGCCCCCAAGTAAAAAGCCATGATACTACGGCTACTACGACCAACAAGCAGATAAGCATTACATTTTTCCATAGATGTTCTTGAAAATACAAATGCGTCAACATATGCTTGCGAAATAGAGCCCCAATCCTTTTAACAGGGCTCTGCAAATCGCGTTCAAACGCCAACGATTGCCTTACCCCGGCCTATTCCATAATAAAGTAAACCGGCATCGGCCATATCCACAGGGTTAAACAGGTTGCGGCCATCGACTACAACTGGGTAATTCAACTCCCCCTTGAGCCATTGTAAGTCGACCGCTCTATAAGCTTTCCATTCGGTGCAAATGACTAATGCATCGGCGCCAGCTACGGCTTCCTCCCGCGACTTACAAAGCATCAGATCGTCCCGATCTCCATATATTCGACGGCATTCATCCGATGCCTCCGGATCATGTGCACGTACAGTTGCTCCCACCCCCCAAAGCGCTTCAATTAGCGTCCGGCTTGGCGCATCGCGCATATCATCTGTATTCGGCTTAAAGGCCAAGCCCCAAATCGCGACCCGTTTTCCTGTGAGCTCTCCATCGAAAGCTTTGTATAGTTTACTAAACAACACCTGTTTTTGACGATTGTTGACTGCCTCAACTGCTAATAGGAGGTCTGCAGTGTAACCCACCTCTTCCGCCGTGCGTGCGAGCGCTTGAACGTCCTTTGGGAAGCACGAACCGCCATACCCGCAACCAGGATAGATAAAGTCATAACCGATTCTAGGGTCCGAACCAATCCCCAATCGTACACTTTCAATATCCGCATCAAGGCGGTCCGCAATATTAGATAATTCATTCATGAAACTGATCTTCGTTGCCAACAGAGAGTTGGCTGCATATTTCGTCAGCTCAGCCGAACGAATATCCATGAACATAATTTTATCGTGATTTCTGTTATAAGGGCCGTAGCACTGGCGCATGACCTCCATAACGTTTGCGGAGTCAGTTCCGATTATGATTCTTGGCCCTTTGGTAAAGTCATTAATCGCCGCGCCTTCTTTCAGAAACTCGGGATTAGAACAGACCTCAAAGGCTAAGTCTTCACCGCGGAGACCTAGTTGCTCTTGAATAGTCACCCTAACCTTATCGGCAGTACCTACGGGAACCGTAGACTTGTCAATTATTAGCTTTTCAGCTTTCATATATCTACCGATCGTTTCGGCCACGGACAGCACATACTGCAGATCTGCCTTACCGTCTTCGTCCGGAGGTGTACCGACCGCAATGAACTGCAGATACCCGTGCTCAACGCCGGCGGCGGCATCGGTAGTAAATTGCAAGCGTCTAGCTTGAACATTATTTGAGATTAATTCATCCAAGCCAGGTTCATAAATAGGAATGATACCGCTATTTAGCAGGTCAACCTTTGCGGCATCTATATCAACGCACATAACAGAGTAGCCGACATCTGCCAAACAGGCGCCCGTTACTAGACCTACATAGCCGCTGCCGAAAACCGTGATTTTCATTTACTATTCAACTTCCGTGCTTTCATGAGAAAGGAGTTCATCAAAATATCTGATAGTTTTTTCCAAGCCCTCATCTAGCATCACAGTTGGCTGCCACGCTAATATATCATTTGCTTTGGAAATGTCGGGCTTACGCTGGCGGGGATCGTCCTGGGGCAACGGTTGAAACACAAGTTTCGACCCTGATCCAACAAGCGCGATTACTCGCTCCGCCAACTGGCGAATAGTGAACTCGCCTGGATTTCCAAGGTTGATCGGACCGGTGACTGAATCAGCGGTATTCATTAGTCGCACAAAGCCCTCGATCAGATCATCTACATAGCAAAAGCTACGGGTTTGATCTCCCTCTCCATAAATTGTAATGTCATCACCTTTCAATGCCTGAACGATGAAATTACTCACAACACGGCCATCGTTAGGATGCATACGTGGACCGTAGGTGTTGAAGATCCTAGCAATCTTAATCCGAAGACCATGCTGTCGATGGTAATCGGAAAATAAAGTCTCGGCACACCGCTTACCTTCGTCGTAGCACGAGCGTATACCAATTGGATTTACCTTGCCCCAATATGACTCGGGCTGCGGGTGGATTTCCGGGTCGCCATACACCTCGCTCGTTGACGCTTGGAAGATCTTTGCCTTGGTCCGCTTTGCCAAGCCGAGCATGTTGATCGCACCATGAACATTCGTTTTTAACGTCTGCACAGGGTCAAACTGATAATGGACCGGTGATGCGGGGCACGCAAGGTTGAAGATTTCATCGGTCTCCACATAGAGGGGAAACGTAACATCGTGTCTAATCAGCTCGAAATATGGGTGCGGTAACAGGTGCGCAATATTTCGCTTCGAGCCCGTATAAAAATTATCTACGCACAACACCTCATTTCCTTCTTCAAGCAGGCGTTCGCACAGGTGCGAGCCTAGGAAGCCAGCCCCGCCCGTAACCATAATTCGCTTCATAGTCCTTTCCTCAATGTCCTGTAATAGAACCCGCCCAAGGCGTGCGTGGCGGTAAAAAATGCTGCTTGTAATTTAGTCGTTTGTGGGTACTCGCGATGAACCATATACATGCGTTGAAGCATGTATTTTTTTGAGCCGGATATCTGTCCCTCAATTCGCCTGTAACTTAAGAAAGGATACTTCAGCTTTAGGCTAGCTCCTATAAATTGGTGTATACGCAACCAACAATGATAATCCTCGACTGCCCGATAGCGGATATCTTCATTGAATGGAAAGCGGAGCATTAGCTCTTTCTGAACCATTACACTTGACGTCGGAATGCGACCTTTCAACCGCTGCCCATTGAAAGTAACGCATTCGCTTTTGACGCTATCAACGGGAGAAAAAACTAACATTGTATCGTCTGTAAAATCTCTCATTTGGGAGCAAATGAACCTTCCTGAATGCTGCTCTAACGCTTCGATTTGCTTAGTTAGCTTCTGAGGATGCCAGATGTCATCGGCGTCCAAAAATGCTATCCACACACCTTTAGCTTCGTTCACTCCGATATTCCGTGGCGCGGCAGGTGCGCCGTTATTTTTTTGCAACGAAATCAACTTGATTCTAGGATCTTTAAGCGCATACTCACGGACGACTTGACATGTATTGTCCTTTGAACAATCATCAACGACAATCATTTCCCAGTCGGTATATGTTTGCTCCAGAACTGACTGGATGGTTCGCTCAATTAATGTCTCGGCATTGTACGACGGCGTAACAATGGAAACTAATTTCGACGCTATCTTACTCAACCCCGATCTCCTCTAGGGAACATAGACCGATAACTATCTAGCCAGTGCAGACCTGGCCGGCGCCGAATGTTAAGCTGCCGGCCCTCAAAGCGCCTTATTGTATAATCAGCAAGCGAACCCCATCGCTTATCTTTTAGCGCCTTCACCACGGAGTCTTCCTCACTTTCATCATCAGCATATACTGGGTCATCCGCCTCCAGCTTTCCAGATCTAAGCATTGAGATAAGCCGCTCAGGATCCGCACCATCTTTATACTCATATCGTGTAGTCTCAATCGCCTGAACGTGATTGACATACTGTGGAAATCTATGAGAACGGACATAGAGAAACCGCAATGTCTTGCGAATGACAGTGTCTGGATCGATCGGAGTTAACGCCTCAGGTCGCATCAATGATGCCTTATCCAAAAATACACGTACAAACCCAGCCTTTTGATATGTCGACGGGCCCAAACATATTACCTGCTTACCGCACGAACCAGCTTCGACTGCAGAACTCCCGCCGTTCAGAACAACAATGTCTGCCTGCTGTATCAAATCATAGGTGCTTGCTTTTTGGTCGCTTGCAATGTAGTAAATCCCGCGTTTCCTCACCCATTCAAGATATAAATCCTGTGAGCGATCACCGCTTACCCGTCCAATATTTTCCGCCCAATTTGGGTGAAACCTAACGACAACCTGCTCAGGTTTAATGGAAAAAACAGAAAACATGTCATCTAATGCCATTGTGTTGTCTGTCCATTCCGTCATCCACTCTAGATGCCCTGCAAACTCGTTCTTACTGCTAGGTAGAACCAACACTTTAGGCCCCTTACCCTGGAGCGGCCATTGGCTCGGTTGGGGGTTTTTATTATACAGGCGCCATTCTAAAGAGTTACGTTGCAAAAAACGCTCACCGGCCAATTTCCCTGCAATACTTGCCTGCTGTTTGTTTAGTGGTTTAGAATCGAACTCTTTAACCATTTTATTTAAAGCATCTAACGAAAGACAGTTGGCGTTAGGTATCAACTGCAGACCATCTCCAAACCAAGTTCGCTCATGCGTTACATAGGAAATACCTGCCTGCTCGCACGCATAAGTAACTGCGCGTGTCATATCCATCCGCCCATTGAAGCAGATGACCGCATCAAGACGATTATCATCTATCCATTGTCGCGCGCTGATATATGTGCTCTGGATGGGACTGTGTAGACTCCTACGTACTGCTACAACTTCAGGCAAGTTCCAATCGTTTTCTGCCTCGGTTCTGTTAAGAGTACAGGAACTAGACAAAGCAAGCTTATCCAGCGTCGTCTCATCTAATGGCTCTATATTAAACCGCCCTTTCGACCTTATGGAGGTTATTGCTGACGCTGGATAGCTACGCACTCCGCCCAAGATACATTTAGAACATTCTTTTAATTTACTAGACCCCTTAATGCCTCGGGGATAGCAATTTGAAACACTTGCATCACAGGTTAAGAAGAATACATTATGCCCTGCATTTTTCAAAAGAGTGGACAGATAGTAAAGATGCTCTACATGCGGACGGAAGGAGAACATGTTTGCAAAACCGACATTCATCTACCACCACCCCTAGGATTAAAAAATCAAGCCCAAATTAAAAATTAAGACGCTGAAATACTTGTGCCAGGCTTCGCTAGCCATCAGTAACTATTGGCTTATGGGGCGCTATTCAAAATACGCTCCGCTCACTTTTACGTTTTATCAGAGTTCACCATGCCGATTCCGCGTCTTGCCCTCACAACTCGCCTGCATGGCTTTGAACATCCATTCTGCACGGGTCCAATCTTCCGGAGTGTCGATATCTTGTACCCTGTGCCTAGGAAGAATCACTGGAACAGATCTCATCCCAAAGATCATTTCGCCGGAAAGCCATGCATCGGTCCGTCCCCAGTAGAACTGTCCAGCATCGTGAAAAGCCGCTTCTAGGTCTTGTGAGCGGACTCCGAATTGATCAGCGTCGAACATCTCTGTTCTGCCCGCGGGACTCAGACGAATTGCCCGCTGGATTGGAAACGCGTAACTAGTTACAGAAAAAGCATAGCTACAGTTATTTCTTAGCAATAGATCCATACCATTACGAAGATCTTCAGCAGTTAAGAATGGTGCAGTTGCATATATACAGCAAACCTCAGCAGCTGGCTGACCTGCTGCTTCAAATTTTCGGATTGCGTGTTGAATTACTGGGATCGTGCCGGTGTGGTCATCAGAAAGCTCAGCAGGTCGTATAAACGGAACTGCTGCGCCATATCTGATTGCCACGTCCGCTATCTCCAAATCGTCAGTCGACACTGCCACTTGGTCGAAACATCCACTTTCTATCGCTGACAAAATCGACCAAGCGATCATTGGCTTTCCACAAAAATCCTTAATATTCTTGCGAGGAATTCGCTTACTTCCTCCGCGGGCAGGAATGATGGCCAGTCTCATTACAGCAACGCCTGATGTAGAGCTGCGATTACAGTATCCTGGTCGACTTCAGACATCGTTGGGAAAAGCGGGA
>Ga0160436_1000476_pt1 | contig 15390 bp, 15 predicted proteins | sample HID1973M_E0MG_FD_108264 | JGI IMG/M metagenome (GOLD analysis project Ga0160436, IMG submission 108264) | Enriched mosquito-associated microbial communities from UW Madison campus, WI, USA - HID1973M_E0 MG | ecosystem: Host-associated > Arthropoda: Insects > Digestive system > Unclassified ...
AAGATCAGCTACGTCGACCAGAGCCGCGCCAACATCGACCCGAACAAGACGCTGTGGGAGGTCGTCTCCGACGGGCTCGACATCATCGTCATCGGCAAGACGGAGGTGCCCTCGCGCGCCTACGTGTCGAAGTTCGGCTTCAAGGGCCCCGACCAGCAGAAGAAGGCGGGGGTGCTCTCCGGTGGTGAGCGCAACCGCCTGAACCTCGCGCTCACGCTCAAGGAGGGCGGCAACCTGCTGCTGCTCGACGAGCCCACCAACGACCTCGACATCGAGACCCTGTCGAGCCTCGAGAACGCGCTGCTCGAGTTCCCCGGCTGCGCCGTGGTGATCACCCACGACCGGTGGTTCCTCGACCGCATCGCCACGCACATCCTCGCCTACGAGGGCACCGACGAAGACCCGGCGAACTGGTACTGGTTCGAGGGCAACTTCGACGCGTACGAGGCGAACAAGGTGGAGCGTCTGGGCGTCGAGGCGGCGAAGCCGCACCGCTCCGTGTACCGCAAGCTCACCCGCGACTGACGTCGGAGGGCACCCAGATGACCCGCATCCACGTCCCCATCCGACTCCGCTGGAGCGACTTCGACGCGTACGCGCACGTCAACAACGCCGAGATGCTGCGCCTGCTCGAAGAGGCGCGCATCGAGGCGTTCTGGCGTCCGGATGCCGACGGCGACGCGGATGCGCGCCCCACGGCGGTGCTCGACGCCCGCCCGGGGGCGGCGACGCTCACGCTCATCGCCCGCCAGGAGATCGAGTACCTGGCGCCGATCCCGTACCTGCGCAGCCCGATCGACATCGAGATGTGGATCGGCCGCATCGGGGGAGCGAGCATCGAGATCTGCTACGAGGTGTACTCGCCGGAGGGCGTGGAGCCGCGTGTGCTCTACACGGTCGCGGCGACCACCCTCGTGATGGTGGATGCGGCGAGCGGCCGCCCGGCGCGGGTCCCCGATGAGCTGCGTGAGCTGTTCGCCCCCTACATCGAGGCCCCTGTCACGTTCGCCAAGCGCGGCTGACGCGCCCCCATCCGCTGCACCACGCATCCGAGAGGAACCACCATGCCCCGCCGCCTCATCTCATCCGGGTCCGCTTTCGAGGAGACGATCGGCTACTCGCGCGCCGTCGTGGTGGGCGACACCGTCTACGTGTCGGGCACCACCGGCTACGACTACGCGACCGGCGAGATCTCGGACGACGTGGCCGAGCAGGCCGCGCAGACCCTGCGCAACATCGCCGCGGCGCTCGAGAAGGCGGGCTCGAGCCTCGACGACGTGGTGCGTGTGCACTACCTGCTGACCGACGGCACCGAGTTCGAGAAGTGCTGGCCGGTGCTGCGCGAGGCGTTCGGCCGTGCCCGGCCGGCCGCGACGATGATGCAGGTGCCCCTCATGGAGCCCGAGATGCGCATCGAGATCGAGGTCACCGCGGTGATCGGGTCGGCAGGCATCGTCGACTGAAACTCAGTCGGTAGGCTCGGCTCGTGACCGCTCCCGTGCAGGGCCTCGACTCGGGTGAGGTCGCCGAGCGCGTCGCGGATGGCCGCACGAACGCGTTCGTGGAGCCGTCGAGCCGCTCGCTCTGGAGCATCGCCCGCTCGAACATCTTCACCCTCTTCAACGGCATCGTCGTCGCCTGTTTCGCGGTGCTGTTCGCGCTCGGCCGCTGGCAGGACGCGCTGTTCGGCTTCTCGGCGGTCGCGAACGCCTTCATCGGCTCGGGGCAGGAGTACCGCGCGAAGCGCGCCCTCGATCGTCTCGCCCTGCTGAACGCACCGCGGGCGAGGGTGGTGCGCGGAGGCGAGCTGGTGACCCTCGCCACCGATGAGGTGGTGCTCGACGACGTGCTGGTGCTGCGTGCGGGCGACCAGGTGACCGCGGATGCCGTGGTGGTCGCCGGCGACGACCTGCAGCTGGACGAGTCGATGCTCACCGGCGAATCGGATGCGGTGGCCAAGTCGGTCGGCGACGAGGTGCTCTCCGGTTCGGTCGTCGTCGCGGGGGAGGGGTACGCGCGGGCGGCGCGGGTGGGTGCCGATTCGTTCGCGAACCGCTTCGCGGCCGAGGCCAAACGGTTCTCGCTCGTGACGAGCGAACTGCGCAGCGGCATCGACCGGGTGCTGCGCTGGGTGTCGATCGCGATCGGACCGGTCGCGCTCGTGGTGCTCAACTCGCAGATCATCGCAGCGGGCGGCTGGGAGACGGCCTTCGCATCCGGCAGTTGGCGGGATGCGGCGGTCGCCGCCATCGCCGCGATCGTCGCGATGATCCCGCTCGGTCTCGTGCTCATGACGAGCATCACGTTCGCGGTCGCTGCCGTGAAGCTCTCGCGGCAGCAGGTGCTCGTGCAGGAGCTCGCCGCGGTGGAGGTGCTGGCCCGGGTCGACATCGTGTGCCTCGACAAGACGGGAACCCTCACCGAGGGCGACATCGTCTTCGACGAAGCGCATCCGGTGGAGGGCGCCGCGAGCGGTTGGGAGCAGGTGCTCGGCTGGTACGCGGTGCAGGATGACGCGAACGCGACGGCGCGGGGCCTCGGGGTGCGCTTCGCCGCATCCGACGGGCTCGCGCCCACCGGCCGGGTCGCCTTCTCGTCGGCGAGGAAATGGAGCTCGGTCTCGTTCGGCGCCGACGAGGTGGCCGGCACCTGGGTGCTGGGCGGCCCCGAGATGGTGTTCGCGGGGCGCAGCGATGCGGATGCCGTCGAGCTGATGGCGCGCGGCGCGGAGCTCGCGCGCACCGGCCGCCGCACGCTCGTGCTCGCCCATGCGGCCGCGGGAAACGACGGCACCCTGACCGCCGACGAGGTGCTCGCCGCACGGCCGGCCCCCGCGGTGCTGCTCACCTTCCGCGAGAGCGTGCGGCCCGACGCCCACGACACCTTGCGCTACTTCGCCGAGCAGGGGGTCGAGGTGCGGGTCATCTCGGGCGACAACCCGCAGACGGTCGCCGCGATCGCCCGTGAGGTGGGCGTCGACGCCCCCAGCGGATTCGATGCGCGCGAATTGCCCGACGACGACGCCGAGTTCGCGCGGGTGCTCGCCGAGCATCGCGTGTTCGGCCGGGTCACGCCGGAGCAGAAGAAGCGGATCGTGCTGTCGCTGCAGGCATCCGGGCACACGGTCGCGATGACCGGCGACGGCGTCAACGACGCGCTCGCGATCAAGGAGGCCGACATCGGCATCGCGATGGAGTCGGGCGCGCAGGCCACCAAGGCGGTGGCGCGCATCATCCTGCTCGACGGACGCTTCGCGCACATGCCGGGGGTCGTCGCCGAGGGCCGCCAGGTGATCGGCAACATCGAGCGGGTGTCGATGCTGTTCCTGTCGAAGACGACGTGGGCCACGGGGCTCGCGCTCGTCTTCGGGGTGCTGCTGCTTCCGTTCCCGTTCCTGCCGCGGCAGCTCTCCATCGTCGACGGGCTCACGATCGGCATCCCCGCGTTCTTCCTCGCGCTGCTGCCCAGCGCGGCGCGGTACACGCCCGGGTTCCTGCGGCGATCCTTGAGCTTCGCCGTGCCGAGCGGGCTCGTCATCACCGCGGTGATCTCGCTCTACTCGGTGGCGTCGAGCTCACTCGGCACCGGCATCGACGAGCTGCGCACCGGTGCCGTGCTGGTGCTCACGATCATCGGGTTCTGGATCCTCGTCGTGCTGTCGCGTCCGATCACCGCGATCAAGGCGGTCGTGATCGGGGCGATGATGATCGGCCTGGTGCTCGTGCTCGCGGTGCCGATCGCGCGGGAGTTCCTGCAGCTGGTCGACGTCGGCCTCCCGACCGCGCTCCTCGTGATCGCCGGGTCGCTCGCCGGCATCGGCGGGGTCGAGGTGGTGCGCTTCGTGCACCGGCGCCTGCTCAGACGGTGGGCGCTGGAGTCTTCCGGAAGTGCCGTGCGCCGCGCCCGGTCCAGATGATCAGCAGGATCGCGATGCCGATCACCCCGCTCGCGACGCTGCCCCACGACTCGGTCGGGGCGACGATGATCGACGCGGCGTCGAGTGCCAGCGACAGCGTGACGCCGACCGTCAGCACGATGCGTGCGATGCGGTCGCCGCGTGCGATGCCCGAGGCGACGGCGATCACGAGCAGGCCGAACAGGATGACCGCGGCGCCCAGAACCGACATGAAGAACGCGTCGCCTTCCGCCCGCACCTCGTCGAGGTAGCGCGTGAGCAGCAGCAGGATGCCGACGCCGACATCGAGCACACCCTGCACGTAGGCGAGCACCACCACGACCGTCAGCTCGACGGGGCGCCGGCGGCGAACGGGGGGCTCGGGGGTGGTCACGTCTCGCCGAGCTCCGGCACCCGCACCATGCCCTCCTGGGCGATCGAGGCGACGAGCACCCCCTCGCGGGTGAAGATGCGCCCCGACGACAGGCCGCGGCCACCGGATGCGGTGGGCGACTCCTGCACGTACAGCAGCCACTCGTCGACGCGGGCCGGGCGGTGCCACCACATGGCGTGGTCGAGGCTCGCCATCTTGAGGCCCCGGTGGGTCCACTCGAGGCCGTGCGCCCGCAGGATCGGCTCGAGGATCGAGTAGTCGCTCGCGTAGGCGAGTGCCGCGCGATGCAGGTTGGGGTCGTCGGGGAGGCGTCCGATCGTCTTCATCCAGATCGCCTGGCGCGGCACCCGGTGCGGGTCGGCGCGGAAGTAGATCGGCTGCTCGACGTGGCGGATGTCGAACGCGCGGCTGGTGGCCCAGAACTGGGCGACGGGGTGGTCGATGGGCCCGAGCACCTCGGCCGGGGTGGGGAGCTCTTCCGGCGGGGTCACGTCGGCGGGTGCGTCGACCTGGTGCTCGAGGCCCGGGTCCGAGTCCTGGAAGGAGGCGATCATCGACAGGATCGGCACGCCGTCCTGGTAGGCCTGCGTGCGCCGGGTCGAGAACGAGCGGCCGTCGTGGATGCGGTCGACAGAGAACGTGATCGGCTGGGTGGCGTCACCCGGGCGCAGGAAGTAGCCGTGCGTCGAGTGGATGGCCCGGTCTTCCGGCACGGTGCGGATCGCGGCGATGATCGACTGGGCGTACACCTGGCCGCCGAAGACGCGGCCCCCCGGCATCCACTGACTGGGGCCGGTGAAGATGTCTTCACTCGTGCGGGCGCCCGTGTCGGTGAGGTCGAGGGTGGCGAGGAGGCCGGCCAGCGGGTCGAGTCCCGAGAGGGGGTCGCTCATGCTTCCAGTCTAGAAGTCGCGCGCCCGCGGCCCCGATAGGCTGGGAGGGTTGTGAGCCGCTCTTTCACCCTCGCCGACCCGGCGTCGCTCGACGACCTCCAGGTCTTCCTTTCGCGCGCCCAGCGGGTGGAAGACGGCTCGGTGCGCCTCATCGGGGGCAGCGGTGTGCTCGCGGTCTACACCGCTGTGCTCTACCCGATCGGCCTTCTCGACGAGGTCCCCACGGTGCTGGGCCTGCGCACGCTGGCCCTCACCTCGCGTGACGAGTTCGACGTCGTGGTGCCGATCCAGTCCCTGCTGCTGCGGGTCGAGCGCGCGCAGCAGCTGGCCGTCGAGGCGATCGCCGCGGGCCGCGACGAGCCGCCCGCCGTCGGACTGCCGATGGAGGTGCACACCGCCACCTGGGCCGCGATCTCGCCCCCGCGCGGCGGATGGCGCGCCCTGTCGCCGATGGATGCGGCGGTTCTCGACACCGTGGCGAAGAACGGCATCTCGGAGATCGCCGAGGCGGTTCCGGATGCGGTGGGCGAGTCGCTCGTGCGCCGCGTGCGTGCCGAGGTGTGGGGCCGCGAGATCCCCGGATTCGAGCACATCCCCGCGGGGGCGTCGTTCGCGGCCCTCAGCCTGGGCTTCCTGGGCGAGGACCCGGTGAAGGTCTACGAGTCGGGCCCCTGGACGCGCCTCACCACCGACCGCGGCCACACGCTCGTGAAGCGCCGCGCCTGGACGCTTTCGCGCTAGAGCGCCGCCGCGATCGCGCGACCGGCCTGGCGGCCCGTGAACAGGCAGCCGCCGAGGAAGGTGCCCTCGAGCGCCCGGTAGCCGTGCACGCCGCCGCCACCGAATCCGGCCGCCTCGCCCACCGCGTAGAGGCCGGTGATCGGCTTGCCGGCGGCGTTCAGCGCCCGCGCCGACAGATCGGTCTGGATGCCGCCCAGGCTCTTGCGGGTGAGGACGTGCAGCTTCACCGCGATGAGGGGGCGGTGCCGCTCGTCGAGGATCTTGTGCGGCTTCGCCACCCGGATGAGCTTGTCGCCCCGGTAGTTGCGCGCGCCGCGGATGGCGGTCACCTGCGCATCCTTGGTGAAGGTGTTGTCGAGCTCGCGGTCGCGCGCCTCGAGTTCGTGCTTGATCGAGACGATGTCGAGCTCGACGTCGGGGGCGATCCGGCGCATGCCCGCGAACAGGTCGTCGAGGGTGTCGGCGACCACGAAGTCGGGCCCCTTCTCCTTGAACGCCTCGACGGCATCCGTGGCGCCCTTGCCGAGCCGCTGCCGCAGCAGCTCCTTGACGCTCTTGCCCGTGAGGTCGGGGTTCTGCTCGCTGCCGGAGAGGGCGAACTCCTTCTCGATGATCGACTGGTCGAGGATGAACCAGGAGTAGTCGTGGCCCGTCTGGCGCAGGTACTCGAGCGTGCCGAGCGTGTCGAACCCGGGGAACAGCGGCACCGGGAGGCGCTTGCCGGTGGCGTCGAACCACATGCTCGACGGGCCGGGCAGGATGCGGATGCCGTGCAGGGGCCACACGGGGTCGAAGTTCTCGATGCCCTCCACGTAGTGCCACATGCGGTCGCCGTTCACGAGTCGCGCCTTCGCGGCCGCGGCGATGCCGAGCATGCGCCCGTCGACGTGCGCGGGGACGCCCGAGAGCATGTGCTCGGGTGCGGTGCCCAGCCATTCGGGCCAGTTCTCGCGCACCAGTTCGTGGTTGCCGCCGATGCCGCCCGAAGCGACGACGACCGCCGCCGCCTTCACCTCGAAGCTGCCGGTCTCCTCGCGGTTGCTCGCCTGCCCGCGCTCCGCCGCATCCGGTGCCAGGATCGCGCCCGCGGCGCCGATCACCGTGTTGCCGCGGGTGAGCAGCTTGTCGACGCGGTGGCGGAAACGCAGCTCGACGAGCCCCGCATCGACGCCCTCGCGCACGATCTTGATGAACGGCTCGAGTACGCCGGGGCCGGTGCCCCAGGTGATGTGGAACCGGGGGACCGAGTTGCCGTGGCCGGTGGCGGTGTAGCCGCCGCGCTCCGCCCAGCCGACGACCGGGAAGAAGGAGACGCCCTTCGCCTTCAGCCATTCGCGCTTCTCACCCGCCGCGAACGCGAGGTACGCCTCCGCCCACTCGCGGGCCCAGTCGTCTTCCGCGCGGTCGAACTCGGCGCTCGCGAACCAGTCCTGCCGCGCCAGCTCGTGGGAGTCCTTCACGCCCATCCGACGCTGCTCGGGGGAGTCGATGAGGAAGAGGCCGCCGAACGACCACCACGCCTGGCCGCCGAAGCTCGCCTCGGGCTCCTGCTCGAGGATGATGACCCGCTTGCCGGCCTCGACCAGCTCTGCGGCGGTCACCAGACCCGCCAGTCCTGCTCCGATGATGATGGCGTCGGCCTGCTCGGGCATCCGTTCCTCGCGTCCCCTCGTGAAGTCGGTCAGTCGTCCGACTTTAGCGTGTCGGGCGCACTAGCCGGGCGCATTGACCATGGCGTGCGCGGCGCGCTCCAGGTAGTCCCAGAGCATGTTCTCGTGCAGCGGGCTGAGCCCCAACTCGTCGACCGCCACGCGCATGTGCGCGAGCCAATGATCGCGCGCCTCGAAGGTGACGGGGAAGGGGGCGTGGCGCATGCGCAGCCGCGGGTGCCCGCGCTCCTGGCTGTAGGTGGTGGGGCCGCCCCAGTACTGCTCGAGGAAGCCGGTGAGCCGCTGGATGGCGCCCTCGAGGTCGTCCTCCGGGTACATCGGCCACAGCACCTCGTCGGTGCGCACGCCCTCGTAGAACCGGCGCACCAGCTTCTCGAAGGTGGGTCGGCCGCCGACCTCCTCCCAGAAGCTGGAGCCGACGGCGTCGCCGCCTTCGCCCATCCGCACGGTCAGATTCATGATTCGCCCTTCGGCGCCTTGGGCGCCTTGGGCGCCTTCGGTGCGGCCGGTGCGACCGGCAGCTGGGCCGTCTTCGGCGGGCGGGCGCCACGGATGGAGCCCGCTCCCTCGAAACCGGAGAGCACGATCGAGTTGAGTGCGGGAAGGCGGATGCCGGCCTCGTCGAGGGTGCGCTTGAGCCGGGCGCGCAGCTCGCGGGCGACGTCGTCCTTACCGCTCGTGCGCGTCTTCACGACGAGACGGATCACGATCGCCTCCGCCGAGATCGACTCGATGCCCCACACCTCCGGCTTCTCCATGATGAGGCGCTTCCACTTCGGCTCCTGCTGAAGCGTCACCGCGGTCTTCAGGATGAGAGCCTCGACCTCGTCGATGTCGACCTCGTACGGCACCGCCAGGTCGATGATGGCGCGCGCCCAGCCCTGCGAGAGGTTGCCGACCCGCACGATCTCGCCGTTGCGCACGTGCCAGAGGGTGCCGTTGACGTCGCGGATGTCGGTGATGCGGATGCCGACCGCCTCGACGACGCCGGTCGCCGGCCCGAGGTCGACCACGTCGCCGACCCCCAACTGGTCCTCGATCACCATGAACAGGCCGTTCAGCACGTCCTTCACGATGTTCTGGGCGCCGAAGCCGAGCCCGGCGCCGATCGCGGCGGTGATGAGCGAGAACGCGCCCGCGGCATCCGGGGCGGCCGTCGTGATGATGAGCAGCGCGCCGACGATCACGATCACGGTGGTCACGACGCTCGACAGCACGCCGCCGAGGGTGCGGGTGCGCTGCACCACACGCACCGCGGCGAGCGGGGTGGCGATGAGCGCCTGGGTGTCGTCGACGCCCTGCTTCTTCTTCACCCCGGAGACGATCGAGCGCACCACGTGCCTGATCACGAACTGCAGGATCACCCAGGCGATGAACGACCCGATGATGATCATGAGCACCTGAAGCGGGACCTGCCAGACGCCGAGACTCTCCCACCACGCGACGACGGAATCCATGAATCGAGCCTACCGAGGCGAAGCTGGGTGCTTCAGGAGGTGAGTGCGGCCGCGAGACGGGTCGCGATCTCCTGCGAGGTGCGGATGTCGTGCTCGCGCAGCGCGGCGAACACCCCGATCAACGCGAACGGCAACGCGCCGACCCTCCGCACCAGCATCGAACCCCGGGCGCCGGTGACGACGACGTGGCCCGCCTCTCCGAGCCGCAGCTCCCGAGCCACCGCCTCTCCGAGGGCCTGCAGCGTGCTCCCCATGCTGGCGAGCCGATGGTCGTCGCCGTCGCGTTCGCCGGCAGTGCGCGACACCTCGAAGCCGTCGTCGGTCAGCAGCAGCGCGACGATCAGCGTCGGGCAGCGGGCGCTCAGCTCGTCGAGGGCGCGCTCGGTCGCGGCGACCACTGCCGGGTCGCGGTGGGCGGGGATCGTCTCGGTCACGAGCATCACGTCCCCGCCATCGCGGCCATCGCCGCGCGGGTCTCGATGTCGGCCACGAGCGACATCAGCAGCATCCGCATCTGGTCGGGTTCGCGGGCGTCGACCGCGAAGACGGGCGTCGGGCGGTCGGGGACGATCGCGCGCGCGGTGGCGACGATGCGGTCGCCGATGTCGCTGCGGTCGCGGTCGAACCGGGTGACGCCCACGATCACGCCGCCGCGGTTCGCCACCTCGGCGAACGCCGTCAGGTGCTCGAAGACGTGCCGCTCGGGCTCCGGCTCCTCAGCGTTGACGAGCACGATGAGCCCCATCGCGCGCTGCTGCAGGATCGACCACATGAAGTCGAAACGGGCCTGGCCGGGCACCCCGTAGAGGCGCACCTTGTCGTCGGGGCCGAGCGAGATCTCGCCGTAGTCGAGCGCGACCGTCGTGGTCGCCTTCGCGTTCGCCGCCTGGTCGGAGTTCACGGCCTCCGTCGAGACGACCTCGATCTCGCTCAGGGATCGGATGGCGGTGGTCTTGCCTGCGCCCATCGGGCCGGCGAAGAGGATGACGTGCTCGGCCATGCTCAGAGTCCGAAACGCTGCCGCAGTCGCTGGAACAGGCTGCCCTCGGGGAGCGTTGCGGGGGCCGCGGCGGGCACCAGCTGGGCCGCGGGGATCGTGAAGAGCACCCCCATGAGGCTCAGCGCGTTGACGAGGGTGCGGGTCGTGTCGATGCCCCTGCCCGAGAGTCCGGCGAGGTGCTCGATGGTCAGCACGCTGTTGGCGAGCATCGCGGTCTGCCGGATGTGGTCGGTGTCGGGGTGCAGGGTGGTCCAGTTCGGCCAGCGCGTGAGGCGGTAGCCGTCGCCCTGCTCGAGCCAGGGCGCGAGGCGCTCCGGGAACGCGGCGCGTCCCACCTTCCAGAGCAGTTCGTCGAGGCTCTTGCCGGGCAGCGCGAACGGCGCCGGCGCCGTCTCACCCACGAGCTCGACCGAGACGACGACCCCGGTCGGGTGGTCGGGGAACCATTCCAGCTCGAGGGCCCAGTCGTAGGCCTGATGACGCGGGTCGATGATGATCGTCGGGTGTCCCGCGACGCCCAGCTCGATGAGCATCGGCACCCGGGTGGACTGCACCGAGTTGAGCGTCAGCGCGGCGCCCGCCCACCCGAGCTCGGGGGCGTTGGCGGTTCCCGCCGGCAGCGCGGTCTGCTCCTCGGCGAAGGGGTGCTCGGTGGCGACCGAAGCGCCGCCGGATGCCGTGGCGGCGCGATGCCTGCCCGTTCCGTGATCGCCCGACCCGGCTCCCGCATCCGCCGGGTCCGCGAACCCCACGGGGCGCGACTCCGTCCGCTCGGAGTTCGTCCGTGCGGTCGAGGTGTGCGAGGTCCAGGATCGGCCGTCCCACCATCTGAGCTGGGGCGAGCCCAGAGGGTCGGGATACCAACCGGCCCTGACCTGGGTGTCGGTCGAGGCGGTCATCTTCTCGGTTTGGTCGGGTACGGGCCATGCGGCCCTGGGATGACACCGGGTTCGTGTCCCCCTCAGGTTAGGGCTCGGCCGCAGGCCGTTTCGCTCCCCCGTGCGGGGGTCGTACCCCGGGTAGTCAGCCCTGTCTGTCGCGAGCCTGCGCCTGCAGCGCCCGCTCGACGGCGGCGAGTTCCTCGACGACCATGCGCCGAAGGGCCGGCACCTCCGGGTTTGCGGCGAGCCAGGCGGTGGAGGCGTCGACGAGATCGGATGTCACGAGCGGCGAGGGGTAGAAACCGTGCACGATGTACTGCGCCAGCTGGAAGCTGCGCTCGTCCCAGACACGGCTTATCGACTCGAAGTACAGCGGCACGAGACCCTCGAGAACGGCCGGGTCGTTCACGTGCGTGTAGCCGAGCGCCATGTTGCGCAGCACCACGTTGGAGATCGATGCGTCGTTGAGGGCCGCGACGAGCGCTGCCTGCTTCGCCTCGACGGTCGGGATGGTGGCACGGGCGCGGGCCGCAGCCTGCTGACCGTTCGCCGTGTCGTCCTTCTCGAGGGCGGCCGCGATCTCCAGCTCGCCGGCGGCGCCGATGAGCACGAGACCCTCCAGCAGCTCCCAGCCGAGGTCGGTGTCGATCTCGAGGCCGTCGAGCGCGATCGAGCCGTCGCGGAGGCCCTGCAGGGCCTCGCCGTGCTCGGTGGTGGAGGCGACGTTGGCGAAGAACTTCACGAACTGGAACTGCGCATCCGAGCCCGCCTCGGCGCTCTGTGCGAGCTGCCAGAGCGCATCGCCCACCTCGCGGACGGTCGCCTCCCGGGCCGCCGGGTCGACGTACAGCCGCGCGGTCTGCACCAGCTGGCTGAGCGAGAGACGCATCGTGGTCGACTCGGTCTCCGGGCCGATGTTGCCGAGCACGAGCTGCACGTAGTCGCGGCCCGCGATCTCGGCGTCGCGGGTGGCATCCCAAGCCGAACCCCACACGAGGGCGCGCGCGAGCGGGTCCTGGATGCGGGAGAGCGCGTCGATCGCCACGGCGAACGAATCGGCGTCGAGGCGGATCTTCGCGTACGCGAGGTCGTCGTCGTTGAGCAGCACCAGCGCGGGCTTCTGCAGCCCCACGAGCTCTGCGACGTCGTTCCATTCGGCTGCCGCGAGGTCGAACTCGTGGCGGTGGGTGCGCACGAGGGGCGCATCCGCGGCCTCCGACGCGAAATCGTAGAAGCCGATCGCGATCCGGTGCTGACGCAGCGTCGGATAGTCGGGGTGCGCGGTCTGGCTCACCCGGAACGCCGTGATGACGCCCGCCGCATCCGTCTCGATCTCGGGCTTCAGCGTGTTGACGCCGGCCGTCTCGAGCCACTGCGCCGAGAAGGTCGACAGGTCGCGGCCCGAGCTCTTCTCCAGCTCGCGCAGCAGGTCGGCGAGCTCCGTGTTGCCGAACGCGTTCTCACGGAAGTAGGCGCCCACGCCCGCGAAGAAGGCGTCGATGCCCACCCATGCGGCCAGCTGCTTCAGCACCGAACCGCCCTTGGCGTACGTGATGCCGTCGAAGTTGACCTGCACGTCGTCGAGGTCGCGGATGTCGGCGACAACCGGGTGGGTCGAGGGCAGCTGGTCCTGCCGGTACGCCCAGCTCTTCTCCATCGCCTGGAAGGTGGCCCACGCCTCAGTCCACTCGGTGGCCTCGGCGGTCGCGATCGTGGAGGCCCACTCGGCGAACGACTCGTTCAGCCACAGGTCGTTCCACCACTTCATGGTGACCAGGTCGCCGAACCACATGTGCGCGAGCTCGTGCAGGATCGTGACGACGCGACGCTCCTTGATGGCATCCGTCACCTTCGAGCGGAACACGTACGTCTCGGTGAAGGTCACCGCGCCCGCGTTCTCCATGGCGCCCGCGTTGAACTCGGGCACGAAGAGCTGGTCGTACTTCACGAACGGGTACGGGTAGCCGAACTTCTCCTCGAAGTAGGCGAAGCCCTTGCGCGTGATGTCGAAGATGTAGTCCGCGTCGAGGTAGCCGAAGAGCGACTTGCGGGCGAAGATGCCGAGCGGGATGGTGCGTCCATCCGAGCTGGTGAGTTCGCTGCGCACCACCTCGTAGGGGCCGGCGACGAGGGCGGTGATGTAGCTGGAGATGCGCTGCGTCGGCTCGAAGCGCCAGATGGCGGTGCCGTTGCCGAGACGCTCGGGCTCGGGGGTGGGGGAGTTGCTGACGACCTGCCACACGTCGGGCGCGGTCACCGAGAAGCGGAAGGTGGCCTTCAGGTCGGGCTGCTCGAAGACGGTGAACACCTTGCGGCTGTCGGGCACCTCGAACTGCGAATAGAGGTACACCTCGCCGTCGACCGGGTCGACGAAGCGGTGCAGCCCCTCGCCCGTGTTCGTGTAGGCGAAGTCGGCCACGACGACCAGCTCGTTGACGGGAGCGAGCCCGTCGAGCTGGATGCGCACGCCGTCTGCGACACCGGCACCCAGCTCCGACCCGTTGAGCACCACCGAATGCACCTCGGAGGTGATCGCGTCGATGAAGGTCGACGTCCCGGCGGCGGCCGTGAACTTCACGGTCGTCATCGACCGGAACGTCGTCTCGCTCGTCGTGAGATCGAGTTCGATGTCGTAGCTCTCGACCTCGACGAGCGCCTTGCGCTCCTGGGCTTCGATGCGGGTGAGGTTCTCTCCAGGCACGCGTGGGCTCCTTCTGCGATGCGGATCGTGTCCGCAGGCAAGCCTAGGCGTTCACGATGGATTGCTCAGCGTCTGCCCGTCGCCATGTGACATCATCTCGGCGACTCCATCGAAGGGTGAGAAGTGACTCGAGTTCTTCGGTCGGCCACGGTGCTGATCACGTGCGCGCTGCTCCTCGCCGGTTGTGGATCGTCGGGGTGGGCCACGCCGGGGGCGTACGACATCGTCGACGGAATCGCGGCGGAGCTGAAGATCAGTGAAGCCGGCGAACTCCTTGTCGAGAATCGCTACGGCGGCGGCAGCCTGAGTTCGACTCCCTCGACCCATGTCGCTGTGATCGCAGGAGAAACGGCCACCGAGACCTTGAGAGCGTCGCTGACCTCGGCCGGCTTCACCCTGGAATCGGACGACGGGCCGAGATCGTCCTGGACCCGGAGCTACGGCGCCCAGGTCTCAGTCACTCTGCTCTCCCTCGATTCAGGAGATTCCGCTGGAATCGGCGCTGAATCGGACTTCCAGGTCGAGCAGCCGGGGGCCGCGATCTGGATCGATTCCTACGACTGAGTCGGTGGGTCGAACCGACTAGCGGTTCGTCAGAACCTCGCTGCGGTCGAGTGCTGTGAAGGGCTCCGAGATGGGCTCGGCCACCGCGGGCTTCGGGCGCACGATCGCCTCGACGTCGTCGATCGCCAGCGACAGCATCCGCACGAGATACGCGTCCGGGTCGGGCACGCACGCCCGCGCAGCTCCCACGACCGCCGTCGCCACGATCAGCTCGGAGCTGATGGTGTCGAGGTGCGGGTAGCGCGGAGAGACGGTGCGGATGTGGGCGGAAGCCCAGCGGGCCGCATCCGGCACCTGCTGCAGTGCCTCCTGCGCCTCGGTGCGGATCGCGTGCGACGGCACCCGCTTCGACTCGAGGAGTGCGCACAGCGACAGGATGCCGGCGGCGAGCACCCGCTGGCGTTCCATGCTCGAGATGGGGAGCGCGACGATCGCGGTGCGCAGCGACACGAGCAGGCCGAGGTCGCCGCTGCCGCGGAGCCCCACGACGCGCGGGATGAGCGTGATGAGCTCGTCTCGACGGTCGTCGGCGACGAGGTCGTTCACCCCTCGCGCGAGGGCGGCGAGCGTGCGGTCGGTGCACGCCGGATGGTCGCTCCAGCGTTCGCCCGCCAGGTAGGAGGCGAACTCCATGAAGCAGGCGCCGCGGCGCGGATTGCGGTGCCTGCCGGCAGACAGGTGCGGCATCACATCGGGGACGAAATCGGTGCGTTGGCGCATCGTGACCACCTCGCAAATGTTCGTACCTCGATTGTGCTCCTGACAGCCGACGGAGGCTAGGGGGCGAGGCTCATAGACTCGACGGGTGCGCATCCACATCGCGACCGATCACGCGGGCCTCGAGTTCAGCCAGACCCTCCAGAAGCACCTCGCCGACGCCGGCCACGAGGTGCTCGACCACGGGCCGCAGAGCTACGACCCGCTCGATGACTACCCGAGCTTCTGCATCGACGCCGCCCGCGCCGTGGTGCGCGACCAGCGCTCGGGCGTCGAGGCGCTCGGCGTCGTGTTCGGCGGATCGGGCAACGGCGAGCAGATCGCCGCCAACAAGGTGGAGGGGGTGCGCGCCGCTCTCGTCTGGAACGAGTCGACCGCCGAACTCGCCCGCGAGCACAACGACGCCAACGTCATCTCGATCGGCGCCCGGCAGCACACCGTCGAGGAGGCGATCGCCTTCATCGACCGCTTCATCGC
>Ga0160436_1000479_pt1 | contig 15345 bp, 13 predicted proteins | sample HID1973M_E0MG_FD_108264 | JGI IMG/M metagenome (GOLD analysis project Ga0160436, IMG submission 108264) | Enriched mosquito-associated microbial communities from UW Madison campus, WI, USA - HID1973M_E0 MG | ecosystem: Host-associated > Arthropoda: Insects > Digestive system > Unclassified ...
CAAGGTCCAGCTCAGGTTGAGCAGGTGGCCGTCGGTGCGGCCGATGTTGTCTTCCTGCGGGCCACCGAGGATCGAACTGTCGCGGCGGTCTTCGCTGGCGCCGGCTTTCTGCAGCGGGCTCAGGTACGGGCCCGCCACGAGCACCTGGGTGTGGTACGGCGTGGTCCCGTCGTACGAGTTGTCATAGGCATACAGCGCCGAGAAGTCATCGCTTGGCTGCCACAGGGCGCTCAGGCGTGCGCCACGCTTGTCGAAGCTGTTGAAGTCGTTCTCGCCGCGCATCGCGTTTTCGGTGGTGCCATCGCGCTTGGATTGCACCGCATCGATCTTGAAGCTGACATCGCCGACCTTGGGCAGGTCCAGGTGCAGGCCCGTGTTGTAGCCGCTGTAGTTGCTGACGCCGACATTGACCCTGCCGCCGAACTCGCCGGTCGGCAGCTTGCTGACGATGCTGAGCGCACCGCCCTCGGTGTTGCGGCCAAACAACGTCCCCTGCGGGCCCTTCAGCACCTCGATGCGGTCCACGTCGTACAGCATCGTGCCCAGGCCCTGCGAGCGGCCCAGGAACACACCGTCCACGTACACGCCCACGCCGGCGTCGCGCGCCGGCTGGTTGGCGTCGCCGGCCGCGCCGATGCCGCGGATGCCGATGTTCAAGGCCGAGCTGCGGGTCGCGAACGGGGTCACCCGCAGCGACGGGATCGAGCCGTCGGCAAAGCTGCCGAGCGAGATCGCGTTGCGGTCCTTCATCATTTCGGCGTCGACGACGCTGACCGAAATCGGCGTTTCCTGCAGGTTGGTCGCGCGCTTCTGCGCGGTCACGACCACCTGGTCCAGCGCCACGATGGCGGCGGCGCTGCCCGCGTCGTCGGCGGGCGCCGCAGCTTCGGCGCGGGCCATCGACGGCAGCAGGGCGGCGATGGAGAGAGCAAGCACCTGCGGACGCAGGACGACGCGGGAGAGAGAGAGACGCATGGGGTCCGTTCGCGTGAAGGGTTGGAGAAAGCCGGCGCAGTCTGCGTACCCCGCATGACAGGTGAATGACCGTTCATTCTCGCGCCGGGTGTACTACCATCCCGCCCGAACGCCCCCCACGGACGGACAATGACGCCCACTGATCCCAGCTCCCCCACCGCCGGCGACGCCGCCAACGCGCGCGCGCAAGCACAGCGCGGACGCATCCTCGATGCAGCCCAACGCTGCTTCATCGCGCACGGATTCCACGCCGCCTCGGTCAGCCAGATCGCCGGCGAGGCCGGCATCAGCCAGGGCCTGATGTACCGCTACTTCGACAACAAGCGCGCGATGATCCTGGCGCTGATCGAGCGCCAACTCGCCGAAGACCAACGCTCGATCGGCCAGGCGCCCGCCTCGGCCGAGATGGTCGACGGCCTGTTGGGCTGCTACCAGCAATGGGCGCGCGGTGAATCCATCGGCGGCCACGACACCGCCATCGCCAGCGTCACCTTGTATGCGGAAATCACCGCCGAAGCGCAGCGCGATCCGGTGGTCGCCCATGTGCTGCGCCGGCACGACAAACTGACCACCGATGCGGTGTGCGAGTGGTTGCGCCAACACGACATCGAGCGCGGAGTGCATTCCGACGACGCATCGCTGCGCGAGCGCACGCTGTTGCTGCGGGTGGTCGTGGAGGGCCTGGCGATGCGTGCGGTGCGCGATCCGGACGTGGCGCCGGACACCTTGCGCGCATTGCTGTCGCACGCCATCAAGCGGGTGCTGGGCGGCTGAGTTGAAGGCATGCGAAAGTTGATCCGCCTTCGTATTCACGCATTTCAGTAAGGCGTGATGACGCCAGCATATTTACTGAAAATATCGCGCTGAAAAAGCCGGAAGATAAGCCGGTCTTGGCCGTTCCTTCGGGAACCACCAAGCCCCGCCGCATCAGAAGGGAATCGCCATGCGCGTACGGTGCACGTCGAATGTCGGGACGGTTCAGCGGGCACCACGGGTTCGCTGCCTGTCACTTTGTGTTTCGCTCGCCCTGTCATGGCAAGCCGGCGCACAGACCTGCCCCAGCCCCGCGGTCGTCAATGGCGGCACCAGTTGCACGGTGCCGCCAGGCACCACGGTGACCGTCGCGGCCAACGCGACGGGACTTTCCGCCTCCAATGCGGGCAGCATCACCGGCGACGGCCTGGCGATAAACCTCAACGGCGCGAATGCCACGGCGGCATTCGCGCAATCGGGCGCAACCATCAGCGCCAGCGGCAGCGTCATCAACACAACGTCTACCGCGGCCAATGCCAGCGGCCAGTTCGGCCTGCGCGCGACGGGCGCCGGCACCATCAACGCGACGGGTGCTTCCATCACGATGGCCCCGGGCGGGACGTCCACGCCCGCCAACCTGCGCGGCGTCAGTGCGGAAACCGGCGGCGTGATCAATTTGACCAACACGCCGATCCAGGTGCGCGGCGGATCGAATGCCGCGAACAACTACGGCGTGCAGGCCGTCGGCGGCGGCAGCAGCGTCGGGCTGACCGGCGGCAGCGTGGATGCCTCCGGGCGCGGTGCCTTCGGCGTGCTGGCGCTGGACGGCGGCCGGGTCACATTGAATGGCACGCAGGTCTCGAGCGCCGGCACGCTGAACACCACCACCCAGGATGGCAGCAACGCGTTCGTGGCCAGGGGCGCCGGCAGCAGGATCACCGGCACCGGTGTTACCGCGACCACTTCCGGCACCAGCGCCAGTGTCGTGCGCATCGATGGCGGTGGTTCCGCCAGTTTCAGTGCAAGCCAGCTGAGCGCCAGCGGCACGGGCGGCGCCGCCGCGCTGGCCGCAGGCGTGCGTGTGCTGGGCGGCAGCACGTTTGTGATGGACCAGGGCAGCACGCTCGCGACCACCGGCGTGAACTGGGCGCCGGGCCTGCAGGTCGAAGGCGATGGCTCATCGGCCACGGTGACGGACTCGACGATCCGGGTCAGCGGTTTGCGCTCGATCGGCACCAACGTGCTGGCGGGCGCCTCGGCATCGCTGGTCAACACCGCGGTGATCGTGGAGTTCAACGCCGGCGCACAGGCACCGGCGGTGTCGGCCGAAGGCGTGGGTTCAACCATCGACCTGGACGGTGGCTCCGTCTCCACCGCAGGCGCAACCGCCACCGGCGTACGCGCGATCGCGGGATCAGCCATCACCCTGGATGGCACGTCCATCACCACCCTGGGCAGAGATGCAGCGGCCATCACCGCCTCCGGCCAGGGGCGCATTGACGCCAGCAATTTCACCATCGTCACCCGGGGCACCGACAACGCGATGGGCGTGCTGGCCGACCTCGGCGGCACCATCGACGTGACCGGCGGTTCGATCGAGACCCATGGCGACCAGACCCGGCAGGCGGCGTTCGCCCACGCCTTGGGCGCACGCAACCCCGGCGGAACGCTCACCGCGCAGGGCACGACGGTACATACGTTCGGCACGTACGCGATGGGCGTGTGGTCCGACGATGGCGGCACTGCGACCGTCAACGACGTCACGGTCACCACCGAGGGCAACGGCGCCATCGGCGTGTTCGCCGTCACCGAGCAGACCGGCGCGCCGTTTCCGGCCACGGTGGTCTACAACCGGGGCAACGTGGAAACGTTCGGCGCGCTCGCCCATGGCGCCTCTGCGCAGGCGCGCAACGACATCGCCACGGAGTTGGCCAAGATCACCCTGACCGGCACGCCGGTCGCCACGCATGGCGACGGCGCCGTCGGCCTGCGTGCGGTGCTGGCCGATTACGGCGCCGCGCCAACGGGGCGCGGCGAGGCGCAGTTGTATGCCAACAACCTGACCGTCACCACTACCGGTCCCGGCGCGCACGGCGCGTTGTCGCGCGACAACCCGACGCTGGTGCAGATGGACAACGTGGCGCTGCGGCCCAGCGGCGCGGCCGCGCACGGCGCGGTGGCGGTGATCGGTGGCCGCACCGTCGGCCAGGCGACCACGGTGGCGCCCACCGGCGCCGATGCGATGGCGCTGTTCGTGGTTGGCACGCCCTCGGCCGTTTCGCAGGCGGACTTCAGCGCCAGCGCATTGACCAATGCCAGCGGCCCTACGGTGGGTGTCGCCGGCAACGGCAGGATTGGACTCACCGGCACCACCGTCACCGGCGCGGACCAGTGGCTGCGGGTCGGCGAGCTGAGTGATTTCCCGGTGCTGGCGGTCAGCGAGCCAGGCATCCGTGGGCCCGCCGATTTCCCGGACGACGACGGCAACCTGCCCATGGACCCGCCGCCGCTGCCGCCCGGCGCCCCCGTCCCCACCCATCCCGGTGCAGCCGACATCACCGCCACCGGCAGCACGTTGACCGGCTCGGCCTTCACTGCCGACGGCAGCGTGTCGAACCTCACCCTGGTCGAAACGCTGTGGCGGATGACCGGCAGCTCCAACCTCACCACGCTGGTGAACGACCCCAGCCGCATCGAGTTCGCACCGCCGGTGGGCGATCCCTCGCTCGCCTCCAGCTACAAGACCCTGACCGTCTCGAATTACAGCGGCGACGGCACGCTGGCGCTCAACACCTGGCTGGCGAGTGACGGCGCGCCGTCCGACCAGTTGGTGGTAGTCAACGGCAGCAGCAGCGGCCCCGGTTTCATCGAGGTCAGCAATACCGGCGGCCTTGGCGATCTGACGGTGGCCGATGGCATCCGCGTGGTGCAGACGATCAACGCCACCTCCACCGCGAACAACTTCGCGTTGGCGGCGCCGGTGGTCGCCGGGCCGTATGAGTACTTCCTCTATCGTGGCGGCGCCGCCACCGTGGGCACTGCCGACGTCGAAAACAGCTGGTACCTGCGTTCGGTGATCGATTGCTCGGTACCGGGTGGGCCTTCACCCCCTTGCCCACCGCCTCCGCCTCCGCCGCCACCGCCACCTCCCACACCACCCCCTCCGCCACCTCCGCCTACTCCGCCACCCACTCCACCTCCGCCTCCGCCACCTCCGCCACCTCCGCCACCACCGCCACCACCGCCTTCACCGGATCCGAGGGTCATCCCCGCCATTCGGCAGGAGGTCTCGTTGATCGCCGCCGCGCCGGCGATGGCGCAGATCTACGGGCGCACGATCATCGACACGCTGCACGAGCGCGTCGGCGACGAGGAACTGCTGCGCCAGCGCGACGATCTCGATCCCGACCGCCGCGGCGTCAACGGCGCCTGGATGCGCTACATCGGCCACGACGGCGAGCACGACGGCGGGCGCCTGGGCGTCTACGGCACGCGCGGGCCCGACTTCGACTATCGCTTCGATGCCCTGCAGATCGGCCTCGACCTCTATCGCCACATCGATACCGACGACGACAGCCGCAAGCACGCCGGCTTCTATCTCGCCTACGGCAAGGGCAAGGGCGAGGTGCGCCACAACTTCCTCGACTACCGCTTCCACGCCGGCACCGACGAGTTCAAGGCCGGCTCGATCGGCGGCTACTGGACCGCCTTCAACGACAAGGGCGCCTATCTGGATGCGGTTGGCCAATACACCTGGTATGACCTACGCGTGCAGTCGCTGCGCCTGGCCGACAGCTTCGTCGATGCCGACGGCCTGGCATTGTCCCTGGAGGGCGGCTGGCCCTTCATCCTCAACGATGGCGACGGCCGCTCGATCGAAGACGGACGCTGGCGGCTGGAACCGCAGGGCCAGGTCATCTGGCAACGCATCGACGTCGACGACCTCGACGACGGCATCGCGCAAGTGCGCTTCACCGACGGCGACTCACTGGTCGCGCGCATCGGCGCCCGGCTCAATCGCAACGGCCAGCGCGAGAACAACAACGGCCAACTGCGCGCCAGCAACGCGTGGCTACGGGCCAATATCTGGCACGAATTCCGCGGCGAACCGCGCGCGGAATTCGCCACCAACAGCGGCTACCTGCCGTTCGCGGTGGACCTGGGCGGCAGCTGGGCCGAAGTCGGCATCGGCGGCACCTGGCAGGTCTCGCAGACGGGGTATCTGTTTGCCGACATCGATTACAGCTGGAGCTTCGATGGGGACGACACCGCGTGGAACGGGAAGCTGGGGATGCGGTGGAATTGGTGAGGGAGAGCTGGCCGGCACCCGCGATGTCCAATCGCTCAGCTAGCGGGGCGCCCTCGGGCCGGCTCTCGCAGCGGGCCCGGCTTGTCGGGCAACGCCGTCTCTCATAGGATCGGCGCGGGGATACACGCGTTCATCCATTCACCGCCGGCTTGCCATGCCCGATCATCTGCGCCTCGAAATCGACCATGACGATGACGGAACCGCCGAACTCTTCGCCCACGTAGAAGCCAACGGCTTCAGCGGACACGGCTCGGCCTGGTTCGATACTCGGGAAGTTGCAGGGCTGAGCGCCCAGCCCGCGCAAGCGTTTCCGCTTCAAACACCGGTCGAGATCAAGGGCGGCTACTGGATCAGGTCGGAACCCGTTCTCAAACACGAGCATCTGGCCCTGAAGTTCTATCCGGCCGGCGGGCGCGGGGTGGTCGGATGCCAGGTGCGGATCGCTTCTGTCCTCGCGGCCGATGAGCGACCCGAGCGCCAGCAGGTCCTGCACGCCGAATTGCTGACGTCCTATCAGCAACTGCAGGAATTTGCCGTCGCACTCGGCAGACTGGCAGCGAACGAGGCATCCGCCGCTTTGCTGCGCGCGGTCGAACTTTGAAGCGACTTGATTTACGAACGTGACGCGGGAAACCCAAGGGAATGGAGAATCCAATGGACGGTCTTTGGCAGTGGCTGCGAAATTTCTTCTCGTCCACCGACACGCTCACCCCGTCTGAAGAGTGGCTACTGCGGAACCTACTGGACCGCCTACCGCAACACCTTCGCCCCATCGCGCAAGCCCAGGTCGCGTGTCATGACCGCCGCCAACGGGAAGTGGGCGACTGCGCGATCAACTTCTATCGCAGCTCGCGCGCGCAAGGCAGCTTTCCCCTCCTGTCGATGAGCGTGGAATCGGTGCCGTTGATCCGCATCACGGTTGCCGTCGCCGGAGAGGACGCCCCCGTCCACGCCACTTTGATTGCCGTGGTCGACAGGGTGTTCACCATGCACCTCAATCGGCCGGTGATGACACTGTCCCCGGATGCCCTGCAGGTGACCCATGTCAAGGATTCCTGGCGATCCAATTTTCCGCGGCCCAAGGAATGCTGCAAAGAACCCGTCTCTTAGCCCAAAGCGGCGACTTGCATATCGCTGCAGCAATGGGACAGCTGCCTAACCAGGCGCTGTCGCTACATCGTGGAACAAACGCGCCCCGACCATCAGGTAGTTCCGCTCTTATGACAGACACACACTTGCACTGGGACGAAACTCAGCTCGAAAGTGCGGACCCGTCCCAGTGGGACTTGCGGCCGGAGAAGTTCGCGCACCTTGATTCACTCTATCTACGATGCACACAAACCAGGCTCCCCGATACTGCTCAACGCAAGCTCCTAAAGATCTGGTGCGAGGTCATCCCGCAGCTAAACATCACATCCTTGACCTTGGCCACCAGGACGCCGCAAGGCCTTGTGGATGCCGCGTGCCAGCTGTCCGAGCTGAAACACCTCCACATAGGCTGGGGTGGCACCAAGACACTGGAGCCCATCAGGAATTGCCAAAAATTGCAGTCCTTGCAGATCAACAGCACGCCGTCGCTTGTTGGCCTCGAGGCACTTCCCTCTCTCCAGAGCCTGCGCAAACTGAAGATAGAAAATGTCAGGGCCGCTCAAGACCTGGAGTTTGTCTCCGAGATCAAAACCCTGACGGAGTTCGGAATATGCGGCAGCATGTGGACTGACCAAAAGGTGGACACGCTTCGCCCGCTGGCCAAACTGCAGGGGCTTGAGACCCTCCATCTCATCGCCACCCGCATACTTCATGAAGGACTAAAACCCCTTCACGGCATGCCGAACCTCCGAGCGCTGCACGCATCATTCTTCTACACGGCCTCGGAGTTCGAAGCATTGCGCTCATCCACGCCATCACTCACTTCCGGCACCCCATTTGACACAAATGGAATCGAGATGTGGTGCAGGGCTGGCAGTTCATCCGAAGCCACGCCCCCTCGTGGCGCAACCTAACTCACACCCATGGCGAAATATGGAAGATTTCGACAATCCCGAAGTTGAGGCTCAATGGTTTTTGGAGCGACGTGAGGCAGTGCTCGCGTACTTGGCGGGCGAAGGCATCTCGCACGGAGGGATCGACGGCGATCCGGCTTGGCATGTTGCTCCCTATGTATCGGTATGGTCCGTTGGCAGCCTCGCCCATCCGGGCTCAGTGGGTTGGTGGGCTATTTCAGGCGATCTCCCGCACGATTACGTTTCGGCCGACAACGCCAAGAGCCCTCGCGAAGCCGTAGAGGCCATCGCCTCCCTTTGGCAGGAGGCAGCACGTTACATGTCGCGTGGCGAAAGGCACCCGACCTTCGTCATCGGCTCTGGGGAGCACGACGAGGAGCTTGCGCCGTTGCTCGCCTCAAGAGCCGAGTTGCTTCTTGAGTGGGTCGCTGATCCCGATGCATGGGATACCGATGAGTGCTGACTCGCCACCATTGAGAATGCAGACGCCAGCAGAGCAACCATGAGCAAGCCCGCAAACCTTCACTTTCAGTTGCTTACGAGCTGGTTCCCGTCCAAGGAGGAGAACGCCAGGTTCGATATCGAGAACGTGTGCATGACCGCCTTCCTCAAGCGCTTGTCGTTGGAGATGGGCATCGTGCTGCCCAAGCCATGGAGGAAGGTCAATATCTGCTACGGGCCCGATCAGCGGGACAACTTTACCTACGGAGATGCGCCGAGATTCACCCTTGAATCCATGCGAGATATCCGCGACTTCTTCTCCCTTGATGATTTGGAGAGACGGAAGTACGCCTGTGGGCTAATGCGGGATGCACTGGCTTTCATCGCCCCGATACTCGGCGATGATCCGCACAGGTTCGAGCCTCTATTCCTGGCGATGGAGCAGTCACGGTTCCGCAACAGGTTTCTTTGGAAGCGAAAGACGAGCCGAAACCGGGATCGTGCCGTGAGTGTCTTCGTCGAGTACACCTCGGAAAGCATCGAAGTGTCTGCCGTCGTCAGCCCTAAAGGTGGCAACGATGGCGCGGAGCGCACCGTAAAGCGCATTAGACCCAACGAGTTCGCGATTCATGAAATGCTTGGGGAAATCAAGTTCGACCGGACACTCGGTCCGGTCCTGCTGTCGCGGTCGGGACGGGACGTGGTTCCACTGACCGGAGAGATCGATGGCCTATGAGATAGCACCGCGGGACAACCATTCCTGGATGGTGGGCTCGTGTAATCGCCTCGACCCCGAGAGCGACTGCCCCGCCTGCCCCGCCTGCGGATTCCGCACCGACGATGACCATACCAACCCGCGCTTCCAGCTCAGGCAGAAGCGTCACGACATATCGTGCTGCTACGACGGCGCCATCATTGTCAGCGGCCGCTTCAAGGCGTTGTGCGAATCCCTCGGCGCAACAAGAATTCGGTTCGTCCCGCTTTCCGCTGCACCAGGCCATTTCCACCTGAAGTGCCTGGAGCCCGTCGCACTCGACTACGAAGCAATGAAATGCCAGTTCGACGCGCAATGCATCGCCTGTGGACGATTTCGCCAGCGCTGTGGGGGCGGACCCTCGATCCTGGCGCTGGGCGCCGAACTGGCGGAGCACGAAGTGGCCTTGTCCGATGAGACCCTGGGTTCGAACAACGAGTCGATCCCGAGGATTCTGGTCGGAACGGCTTTCATCGAAGCGTATCGACGCGAACGGTTGACAGGCATTTGCGGGATCGAGCCGGCCTTGCGATCCGAGGCCCATCGGCCGCTGGCACGCTGACTCGGAGTATACGAACCATGCCGACACCCAACTTTGTCTCCGTACTGCCCGCCTTCGACACCGGGCAGTACGAAAGTTGCACGTTCAACCTGTCCGGCGGCGAGGCGACGCTGACGATCCACGTCGCAGAGCTCCCGCCACTCTCCTTTCGTTTCGGCAAGGTGCGCTGGCATCAGTTCACCGCTGCGTACAACTGTGCGCCGGAGATGGTCCGCGACGCGTACTTCAGGCTGGTCGAATACCCGGACTCACCGGCGGTGGCCGCGTTCATTGCCTCCGATCGCGCGGGGCGGCGGGCCTATGCCAAGCTCAGCCATTACCGTATTTTCCTGGACGGGACCGGTTGCCACGAGGTATTCGCGGAGTCGGCGGCCGTGGTCTAGACCCAGGGCGGGGCCGACTCCGATGCACTCAGCCGCTCCCACCCCGCGTTCCGCAGCCCATTACGACCTCATGAGAATTCTTGGCGGCTTCATCCTCCTTGCGCTATCGCATGTGGCTGGCGCGCACGCCGCGGTGGCCCGCTGTCCGGGCACGTTGTCGCCCACCGTGGCCGTTCCGCCTCGGCTTCCCGCGATGCTGCACAACGAATACGCGGGCAGCGCCGAAGTGGCCTTCCTGGTCGCTCCTTCCGGTGCGGTCTCGCAGCCCGCCATCCTCTCCCTCGAACTTCATCCAGTGGGCCATGCCGGTACCCAGCCGAAGGGCTACCGCGAGGCGTTGCTCGACACCGTCAGCCGCTGGCGGTTTCCGGCCCAAGCCGGTGTCTGCCGCAAGCAAGTCACCATCACCTTGGGGCAGGCGACTGCAGGGAGCCGTTGATGGCAAGGATCTCGCTATGGCGCTATACCGAGAACGAGCGCAACTATTCCGGCTGGCACCTCAACGCGGATGTCGCAGGTTGCCAATCGCTGCTGTCCTTGTTGCAGGCCTTGGCCGGCGATGGCATCGGCACGCGCACGGTGGCGATCACTGCGCCAACGCCCAAGCAGCTCGGCGTGCCCAACAATCGGTCAGGCACGGCCGCTTGGGTTTCCCCTACCAAACTGCGTCTCGGCCTCTCGGCTACGGCAGGCGAGTGGACATTCCCCGGGGATCTCGACCCAGCCGTCCTGTCCGTGGGCGCCGACTGGCTACCAAGACTTCGGGAAGGGATCGCGGGTATTCCCCAAGGCCGCGGTGATTACTCCATTGGCGATCGAAAGGCCGGCAACTTGCCGCTGTGGTTCTGGTGGTAGGGCCGTAGCTGCGTGTTTCCGAGCCCGAAGCGCCGCAGGACTTACCGACTTTTCTGCCACGTCATACACTCGTCTCGTCAGGACGCAGGAAGCAAGGTCGACGCCCGGCGGACGGCTCCGCAGGGATGAAATGCGCACATCCGTTGCAAGGGGCAACCACCGATGCGTAGCCACGGCACTCTGGCGAAATGGAATGACGATCGCGGGTTTGGCTTCATTGCTCCCGCGCAAGGCGGCGATGAGCTATTCGTCCACATCTCTGCCTTTCCACGCGATGGCCAGCGACCGCGGCTGAATGAACTTATCTCATTCGAGATAGAGCAAGGACAGAACGGCAAGCCGCGAGCGGTGCGCGTCATGCGGCCCGGCCAGCGCTCGGCACTGCGCCCAGCTGCGCGTGCCAATCGCCCCCGACGACCGTTCCGGATTTCGTCCGCCATCCTGGTGCTCGCGGCGCTCGCAGCCATCGGTGTTTATGGTTTCTCCCGCATCAATAGTACGAAGCCAGCAGCCGACGTTGCTCGCGCCGTGTCGGCGACCCAGCCCCTCGTGCCCTCCAGCTTCAAATGCGACGGGCGTACTACGTGTTCGCAGATGACCTCTTGTGCAGAGGCAAAGTACTTTCTCCAGCACTGCCCCAACGTCAAGATGGACGGTAACGGCGACGGGGAGCCCTGCGAGCAGCAGTGGTGCAATTAAGGGGTAGTGTCACAACGTGCGTCTCGGCCAACGTCGCCGCTCATGAGCCACCCGACCGCCCCTCTTTCCCCAAAACCCATTACCATCCGCCCACTGGCGTCGCACAGGCAGCCAGCGGGGAAGTACCCAAACGGGGATGACAGGGACGTGTCGGGGAACCCGCGCTTCGGGTCGACGCAGTCCATGCCGTCGCACCGTCAACGAATCCATGGAGGAATCAGCAATGAGCAAAGACGCATCGCTGTTGACGCGGATCATCTATTGCCTGGTCGTGCTGGGCGCGGTCTTGCCGTTTGGCCTGGCCAAATCGAGTTGGGTATCGATGGCGATGGGCGGCCCCGGTCTGGCCGGTTCCGTTCCCTTTATCGGCCCCCTCGTGCTGCTGGTCATCGGGGTTTATCGAGTGGTTGTCGTCGCACGCAGCCCCGCCGCCCTGTCGGCCCCACCCGTCGCGGGTTTCATCGCTTTCCTGCGCGCCGCGGGCCTGTTCCTGTTGTATCTCGGCGCCATCACCACGGTGCTCGGCTGGTTGGCTGGCCCGCTCATGCGGATGCTGGTGCACGCCCGCACGGAGAGCGGTGCGGAGTTCTTCTTGGTCGGCTACATCATCGCCATCGTCGGCCAGGTCGGCGTGCTCGGCCTGCTGCTGTTCGAACTCAGCCGCCTGCGCGGTTTTGAAACCCATCGCCTGGTGAATGCCTGAGGCACTTGGAGCCGGGCCGCCCAGCGGTCCGGCGCTTCCAGGCGGATGGACCTCACCGCCCCCCCAGACGTCCTCGCGCCTGCATTGATCACGGCGGCCGCCTTCATCGCGAACGTCGCGAATCCGCGCTACCTCATGCTGTTTGCTGGGCTGCGATAGCGTCCATCCAGGGTCATCAGCGGAGCCTTGAACGCCTCAGCCAGCGACCCGGTCCACTCACGGCCTCTTAACCGCGCAGCCCGCCCAATTACCTGACCCCGTCACCGAGTTGCCTCATGACGCTTTGGGTCCCCCGGTTGAGTTCGCTAAGCCTCGACATCGGCGCCCTGCTTCGGTGGGGATCGGCGGGCGTCGTCGGCAGCGTGGCCATTGGCCTGCCCTTCCAGGCTTCTGCGTTGTGCGACAACTACGCGCCCGCCAGCGGCCAGGCCGCCACCTGCTCCGCCGCCGCCCCCAGCCCCGACACCACCGGCGTGAATGCCCTCGCCGGCAGCAGCAATGTGACCGTCAACGTGCTGCCTGGCGCGGCATTCCAGCTCACATCGGGCGCGGGCGTGGCGGTCCGCAACCAGAGCCAGATCATCAACGACGGCAATGTGACGTTGACGTCGGGCAACATCTTCGATGCGTTGTTCGGGCAAGGCAACGGCAATACCCTCACCAATCGTGGCGCGCTGAGCACCGGCGGCATCACCGCCGACGGCATCCAGTTCGAGGGCATCGGCAACACTGCCGTGCAAACCGCGACCGGCAGCATCACCACCACCGGCGCCAACGCCAATGGCGTGTTCTTCTACGGCGGGGCCAACAACACGTTCACCAATGCGGGAACGGTGACGGTCAGTGGCACCGATGCGTCGGCCATCCGGCTGCTCAGCAGCACCGGCGGCACGATCGACAACACTGGCACCCTGCGCGCGAGCGGCAGCGGCGGCATGGGGATACTCGCCTCCAATTCGTCCGTCCCGGCGATCCACAACGGCGCCACCGGCATCATTTCCAGCCAGGCCGCCCATGCCGTCTGGCTGCAAGGCGGCGGAACCATCACCAACGAGGGCAGCATTACCGCCATTGCCGGCACCGGCATCTTGATGGGCGGCACCGGTGCGGCCAGTGTCAGCAACAGCGGCACCATTTCCGGCACCAGTGGCGGCGTGGTGTTTTCCAGCGGCGACGACCGGCTGGACATGCTCGGCGGCACGATCACCGGCGGCGTCGTCCAAGGCGCCGGCAACGACACGCTCGTCCTCAGCGGCGGGCAGATCGACCGCATCGACCAGGGCGACGGCGCCGACGTCCTGCAGATCACCGGCGGCGCGGTCAGCGGCGTCGTGCAGCAGGGCACCGGCATCGACAGCTTCGTGATGAGCGACGGCCAGATCGCAGGGCTTTCCCAGGGCGATGCGCGCGATACGTTCGTGCTCTCCGGTGGCAGCATCGACGGCGCCTTCGACGACGGCGACGTGGCGCAGATGACCGGCGGCCACATCGGCCGGGTCGACATGAAGCTCGACAACAACGTCTTCGATATGTCCGCCGGCACCATCGATGGCGACCTGCTGACCGGCACCGACAACGACACGATCCAGATAGCCGGCGGCTACCTCGGCGGCAACCTCAGTGTCAGCGGTGGCAACGACAGCGTCGCGATCACTGGCGGCACCGTGCGCGGCAGCGTGACGTCGGGCGCCGGCGCGGACAGTTTCACCTGGGACGGCGGCGGCATCGTCTACGGCACGATCGACCTGGGGCCGGACGATGACACCGCCGTGCTGCGCAACCTGCAGACCGGCAACCTCGCGCGCGTCCCCGCGGTTCGCGGCGGCAGTGGCACCGACCTGCTCACGCTCGACAACGTGGTCACCGATGGCGTGGCCCGTTTCCTGGATTTCGAAACCGTCGACCTGGTGCGCGGCACGCAGCTGATGTTCGACGGCACGATGTTGCTCGGCGACGCCGTTTCCGGCACCGGCGTACTCAACATCGACGCCAGCAGCACGCTCTACGCCGGCGGCGGCTTCGGCGGCGGCGTGATGCCGGTCGGGTCCGGCCAGCGGGTGACCGTCAACAACGCCGGGCGCATCGACCTCACCAACGGCGGCACCGGTCCCACCGATACGTTCAATGTGTTTGGCAGCTACGTCGGCAACAGCGGCGGCTTGTTCCTGGAAACCGTGCTGGGCGATGACGCCTCTCCTTCCGACAAACTGGTGATCCACGGCGGCGACGCCAGCGGCCGCACCGGCCTCAGTATCAGCCAGGTCGGCGGCAGCGGCGCGCAAACGCTCGCCGATGGCATCCTCGTCGTGCAGGCCGCCAGCGGCGCCACCACGCAGCCAGGCGCCTTCGCGCTATACGGCAGCGTGGCGGCCGGTGCCTACGAGTACCTGCTGTTCCGCGGCGGCGTCAGCGGTGGCACCGGCGAAAACTGGTACCTGCGCTCGACCTTGGTCACCACGCCGACGCCGACGCCCACACCTACGCCCGGACCGGCCCCGGACCCGGTCGCCCCCCCGGTTACGCCGCCCACGCCGCAACCGCCGACGCCGCTGGATCCACCGCCGCCGCCGCTGCCCCCCGCGCCGCCACCGCCGTCGGACCCGAACCCAACGCCGGAACCGCCCGTCGATCAACCTCAACCCGCCGCGCCGCCGCCCCCGCCGGCACCGCCGGCCGCCGACCCGCCCACCCTGCCGCCCGCGTTGCCGCCGGTGCCCGACGCCGACGCACCGGTGCCGCAACCGGCGGTGGCGGTCACCCCGCCGACCCCGGGTGCGACCCCGGCCATCGGCGACGAGGTGCCGTTGTACCGCATCGAAACCCCCACCTACGCCGCCATCGCACCGGTGGCGCACGAACTGGCGCGCGCATCGCTGGCGACCTTCCACGAGCGCCAGGGCGAGCAAGC
>Ga0160436_1000480_pt1 | contig 15324 bp, 9 predicted proteins | sample HID1973M_E0MG_FD_108264 | JGI IMG/M metagenome (GOLD analysis project Ga0160436, IMG submission 108264) | Enriched mosquito-associated microbial communities from UW Madison campus, WI, USA - HID1973M_E0 MG | ecosystem: Host-associated > Arthropoda: Insects > Digestive system > Unclassified ...
CGTATTCGTCGATCTGCTTGCGCGACAGGCTCGCGCCGCCGGGAATGCGCAGCGCCGCCACGCGGCCGTCGGCGTCATTGGCCGCGGCGGTGAAGGCGGCGAACTCGCTGCCCTTGACCTGTTCGGCGACGTCGACCAGCTCCAGCTCGATGCGCAGGTCCGGCTTGTCCGAACCGTAGCGGCGCATGGCCTCGGCCCAGGTCATGCGTGGGAACTGCGCGGCCAGCTCGACGTCCACCACTTCGTTGAACACCGCGCGGATCATCGCCTCGACCGCGTCCTGCACGTCGCGCTCGCGCACGAAGGCGAACTCCATGTCCAGCTGGGTGAATTCCAGCTGGCGGTCGGCGCGCAGCGCTTCATCGCGGAAGCAGCGCGCGATCTGGTAGTAGCGGTCGAACCCGGCGACCATCAGGATTTGCTTGAACAGCTGGGGCGACTGCGGCAGCGCGTAGAACTCGCCCGGATGCATGCGCGCCGGCACCAGGAAGTCGCGTGCGCCCTCCGGCGTGGCCTTGGTCAGGATCGGGGTCTCGATGTCCTGGAAGCCGCGCTCGTCGAGGTAGCGGCGCAGCGACTGCACCAGCTTGATGCGGGTGCGCTGCATGCGTTGCATTTCCGGGCGGCGCAGGTCGAGATAGCGATACTTCAGCCGGGTTTCTTCGCCTGGGTTCTCGTGCGCATGGAACGGCAGCGGCTCGGCTTTGTTGAGCACGGTGATGCGGGTGGCGATGACCTCGACCTTGCCGGTGCGGATCTTGTCGTTGACCGCATGGCGCGCACGCACCACGCCCTCGACCTGCAGCACGTCTTCGTAGCCCAGGCTGGCAGCGACCTTGAACACTTCCGATTCCGCGCTGCCGTCGGCGCCAGGCTCGACCGTCACCTGCACGATGCCTTCGTGGTCGCGCAAATCGATGAAGCACACGCCGCCCAGGTTGCGGGCCACGTCGGTCCAGCCGGCCAAGGTGATGGTTTGGCCGATCAAAGTCTCATCGACCAGGCCGCAGAAGTGGGTACGCATCGAAAGCTCCGCAGGTGCCGGCGCAGGCCGCGCCGGAAAGCCTTCTATTTTGCGGCCCCGGCCGGGGCGGGGGCAAATCCGCTTCAGTCACGGCCCGTTGTTGCGGGGCGCGGCTATAGTCCCGCCATCCTGAACACGACGAGGCTCCCCATGAACCTTCGCCTGATTTCACTGGCCCCGGCGCTCGCCGTGGCCGGCCTGCTCTGCACCGCCGCCGGCCCGGCGCCGGCCCAGGACCGAGGTTTCCAAGGCCAGACGGTGACCTGTTCCAGCAGCAACAACCGCCGCAACCAGTGCAGCACGCCGTTCTCCGGCCGCGCCGTGCTGGTGCAGAACCTGTCGGGCACGCGCTGCGTGGAGAACAGCAACTGGGGCAGCGGGCGCGGCTTCGTCTGGGTCGATGTCGGCTGCCGGGCCCGTTTCGCCGATTCTCGTGGCGGCGGTGGCGGCTGGGGCGGCGGCAGCGGCGGGACCATCCGCTGCGAAAGCACCGATCGCCGCCAGCGCCAATGCAACACCGGCTGGCGCGGCGCGGTGCTGGTACGGCAGCTGTCCGACACCCGTTGCATCGAGGGCCGCAGCTGGGGCTTCCGCAACGGCAGCATCTGGGTCACCGACGGCTGCCGCGGCGAGTTCGCCGAAGGCCGCGGCGGTGGCGGGGGTGGTTGGGGCGGTGGTGGCGGTGCCAACCCGAACTTCACCGTCACCTGCAGCAGCGACAACCAGCGCCGTCGCTACTGCGACTGGGATCGCCGCCAGGGTCGCCCGGTGGTGGTGCAGCAGCTGTCCAGCACGCGCTGCATCGAAGGCCGCACCTGGGGCACCGACGGCAACCGACTGTGGGTGGACGGGGGTTGCCGGGCGCGCTTCGGGGCGCGCTGAGGCCTGGGAGAGCCCCCTTCTGAATCGTGGGCGCCGCCGGGTAGCACGTCGCGCGCGCCGCCTCGTTTTGTAGGAACGGCTTCAGCCGCGACCACGGGATTCTGCGGTCGCGGCTGAAGCCGCTCCTACATGAAACTGGTCGCGTGGCGGCTCAGTCCGCCGCGGGCTTGGCCGGCGCCGGCGCGGCCGCCGGCTTGGCATCGCTGGAGGTTCCGCCGCCGCTGCCCTCGGCCAGATTGCGCTTCTTGTCGCCACTCTTCTTGAAGTCGGTCTCGTACCAGCCGCCGCCGGCCAGGCGGAAGGACGGCGCGGTGACCTGGCGCTTGACCGCCGGCGCACCGCAAGACGGACAGACTTCCGGATCGGGATCGGACATTTTCTGCAGGCGGTCGAAGCTGTGCCCGCACTCGGCGCACTGGAAGGCGTAAATCGGCATGGGGAGAGTTCAAGCTGGAACGGACCCGGCCAATTTTAGGGCAAAGCCGCCGAGTTCAAGCGCGCGAGGGCAACCGGGCCCTCGCCAGCGCAGGCGCTATCGATGTTCCGAGTCCGCCAACGCGGCGGTTCAACCGAACGCCGCCGCCATGCTGGCCGCCACGTCCCTGAGCGCGGCGTTCTGCCGGTCCTGGTCGACCCGCGCGCCTTGCAGGTAGGCCGTCAACAGCAGCGGCGGACGGCCGCCCGGGGGCCACAGGATGGCGATGTCGTTGGTGGTGTCCTCGCCGTTGGAGCCGGTCTTGTCGCCGACCTTCCAGCCCGTCGGCAGGCCGGCGCGCAGGCGGGCGTCGCCGGTGCGGTTGTCGCGCAGCCATTCGATCAGCTGTTGCCGGGAGCCGGCCGCGAGGACGTCGCCGAGCAGCACGCGGCGCAGATTGCCCGCCATCGCCGCCGGGGTGGTGGTGTCGCGATCGTCGCCGGGCGCGAACTCGTTGAGGGTCGGCTCGGTGCGGTCGCTGCGGGTCAACGAGTCGCCGTTCGCGCGCAGGAAGGCGGTCAGCCCGGCCGGCCCGCCGACCAGCGGGAACAACAGGTTGGCGGCGGCGTTGTCGCTCCAGATCAGCGTGGCCCGGCACAGTTCCGCCACGCTGAGGCCGTGCGGGCCGACATGTTCGCGGGTGGTCGGCGAGTTGCCGAGCAGGTCGGCGGCAGTGATCGGCACCCGCCGGTCCAGCCGCAAGCGGCCCTGGTCGTCTTCGTACAGCACGGCGGCCGCCAACAGAAATTTGAAGGTGCTGCAGATCGGGAAGCGCTCGTCGTCGCGCAGCCCGGCCAGCCGCCGGCCACTGGCGTCGTGCAGCGCCACGCCCAGCCGGCCACCACTGCCCTGCTCGATCCGCCGCCAAGCCGCCGCCAGCTCCGCGGGGGTTGTTTTCGATGGTTTTCCCCATGCCTGCGACGTGGCCGCCGCCGTCGCCGCCAATGCGGTCCATTGCAGGAACTGTCTTCTCGAATGCATCGTCCACCTCCTCGGGAAGGCCGCAGTATTGGCGCCTTGACCGGCCGGGACCAGCGAGGTTATTCAAGACCAGCCATTAGCTGGATTGATGCCTGACGATGCCGCACCCGCGCCTGCCTCTCAATGCCCTGCGCGCCTTCGAGGCCGCGGCCCGCCACCAGAACCTGACCCGCGCCGCCGATGAGCTGTGCGTCAGCCAGGCCGCGCTCAGCCACCAGATCAAGGCCCTGGAGCAGCGCCTGGGCGTCACCCTGTTCCATCGCCTGCCGCGCGGGGTGGCGCTGACCGACGAAGCCGCGGCGCTGTATCCGGTGCTCAACGAATGCTTCGAACGCATCGGCGCCACGCTGGACCGCTTTGCCGGCGGCCACTACACGCACACCTTGTCGGTGGGCGCGGTGGGCACGTTCGCCACCGGTTGGCTGCTGCCGCGCCTGCCGGCGTTCTCGGCCGCGCATCCGGACATCGAGCTGCGGCTGCACACGCACAACAACCGCATCGACCTCGCCGGCGAAGGATTGGAGCTGGCGATCCGGTTCGGCGACGGCGACTGGCAGGGCCAGGTCGCGACCGCCATCCTGGAAGCGCCGTTCGCGCCGGTGTGTGCGCCGTCGCTCGCGGGGCGATTGCGCCAGCCCTCAGACCTGGCGCGGGTCACCCTGCTGCGCTCGTACCGCGGCGACGAATGGCCGCGCTGGTGGCAGGCGGCCGGGCTGCCACCGCAAGAGGCGCGCGGGCCGGTGTTCGACTCCTCGTTGGCACTGGCCAGCGCCGCGGCCACCGGGGCGGGCGTGGCGCTGTTGCCGCTGTGTCTGTTCGAACAGGATCTGGCCGCCGAGCGGCTGGTGCAGCCGTTTGCAATCAGTGCGGACCTGGGACGCTATTGGCTCACGCGGCTGCGCTCGCGCGGCGAGAGCGAAGCGGCGCGACGGTTTCGGGAGTGGTTGCAGTCGCAGGCGTGAGGATGTCTGGATGTCTGGATAGCGGCAGTCGCTTCGGCTTGCGAGAGGGGGTGGCGCCGCGTGCCCTCATCCGCCCTTCGGGCACCTTCTCCCGCGAGCGGGAGAAGGGAGGGTCTACTCAGCCCATCATCTCCAGCCACTGCTGCTCGGCCTCGGCCAGGCGCGCGGCTGCATGCTCGCGATCGCGGCCGAGGTCGGACATGCGCGTACTGTCAGCGTAATTGGCCGGGTCGGCGAGTTGGCCGTCGAGGTCGGCCAGCAGCGATTCCAGTTCATTGACGCGCTTTTCGGCGGCCGCCAGCTTGTGCGGGTTGACGGGTTTCTTCGGCGCGGGCGGCGGCAGCGGGGGGCTCGGCGGCGGCGGGGTCGGTGCCGCGTCGGCCATGCGCTGCTTGGTGCCCTGCGCGGCCGGGCGGCTGCGCAACCAGGCCGCGTATTCGTCCAGGTCGCCATCGAACGGCTCGACGCTGCCATCGGCGACACGCCAGAAGGTGTCGCAGACCAGGCCGATCAAGTGGCGGTCGTGCGAGACCATCACGATCGCGCCGTCGAAATCGCTCAATGCCTCGGCCAGCGCTTCGCGCATTTCCAGGTCGAGGTGGTTGGTGGGTTCGTCGAGCAGCAGGACGTTCGGCTGCTGCCAGGCAATCAGCGCCAACGCCAGGCGCGCGCGCTCGCCACCGGAGAAACCATCGACCGTCTCGAAGGCGCGATCGCCAGGGAAGTTCCACTTGCCGAGGAAATCGCGGAACGATTGCGTCGGTGAATCCGGCGAGATGTCGCGGAAATGATCGATCGGCGACTGCCCTTCGTGCAGTGACTCGACGGTGTGCTGGGCGAAGTAGCCGATGCGCAGGTCCGGGTGCGCGTTGCGCTCGCCCGCCAGCGGCGCCAGTTCGCCGACCAGGGTCTTGACCAGCGTGGTCTTGCCGGCGCCGTTGGGACCGAGCAGGCCGATGCGATCGCCCGCCTCCAGGCCGAAACCGACGTGGTGAAGAATCACAGTGGGCTCGGCGCCGGCTTTGTCGGCCGGATACCCCGCCTCCACATGATCCAGCCGGATCAGCGAATGCGGCAGGCGATTCGGCGGCGAGAACTCGATGCGGAACTCGCGCTCGGCGCGCACCGCCTCGGTGCCGGCCAGCTTGGCCAGGCGCTTCATCCGGCTCTGCGCCTGGCGCGCCTTGCTCGCCTGCGCCTTGAAGCGGTCGATGAAGCTCTGCAGATGGGAGCGTTCGGCCTGTTCCTTGTCGTGCGCGATCTGCTGCTGGCGCAGGTGCTCGGTGCGCTGGCGCTCGAAGTCGGTATAACCGCCGACGTAGAGTTTGGCGCCGCCGCCATGCAGGTGCAGGGTGTGGGTGGCGACGTTGTCGAGGAACTCGCGGTCGTGCGAGATCAGCAGCAGCGTGCCCGGGTACTTCAGCAGCCACTGCTCGAGCCAGAGCACCGCGTCCATGTCGAGGTGGTTGGTGGGCTCGTCGAGCAGCAGCAGGTCCGAGGGCATCATCAGCGCGCGCGCCAGGTTCAGGCGCACGCGCCAGCCGCCGGAGAACGCCGACACCGCGCGCGAATGCGTTTCGGCCGGGAAACCCAGGCCGTGCAGCAACTTGCCAGCGCGCGCCTCGGCGTCATAGGCACCGATTTCGGCCATCCGCTGGTGCGCATTGGCCACCGCCTCCCAGTCCTCGCGCGCGGTGGCCTCGGCCTCGGCACGCAGCACCGCCGAGACTTCGATATCGCCGCCCAGCACGAACTCGATCGCCGGATCGGGCAACGACGGGGTTTCCTGCGCGACGCTGGCGATGCGCACCTTGCCCGGCAGATCGACGTCGCCCTTGTCGGCTTCCAGCTCACCGCGGATGGCGGCGAACAGGCTGGATTTGCCGGTGCCGTTGCGTCCGACCACGCCCACGCGGTAGCCGGCGTGCATGGCGAGGTCGACGTTGGACAGCAGCAGGCGTTCGCCGCGACGTAAGGCGAAATTTCGCAGGGAAATCATGGGGGACCAGTCTGAAAGTGTGCCGAAATAGCCGGAAGGCATGAAGAAATGCCCAGCCTTCCTGTGACGTCATTCTACCGGCAACGAATACTTGACGTATCCGGGCCCGGTGCTGCCGCGTTCTCTTCCTCCGGTGGCGGCCCTGGCCCGGCCCCTGTTCATCGCCCTCCCCCGGGCTCCGTCGGAGTTCTCATGCACCACCGTTTTTCGTTGTTCGCCGCACCGCTTGCCGCCGCTATTGCTTTGGCGCTGTCCAGCGCCCCCGCCCTCGCCCAGGACGCCGCCGCTCCGGCTCCCGCCACGCCCGCCGCCGCCCCCAGCACGCTGGACACGGTGATCGTCACCGGCACCCGGGTCAGCGACCGCACGGTCGCCGAGTCGCAATCGCCGATCGACATCATCACCGGCGAGGCGCTGGCCGCCACCGGCACGCCGGAGCTGGCCGCCGCGCTGGCACGCGCCCTGCCCTCGCTCAACTTCCCGCGCCCGGCGCTCTCGGACGGCACCAGTGCAGTGCGCCCGGTGCAGCTGCGCGGCCTGTCGCCGGACCAGGTGCTGGTGCTGGTGAACGGCAAGCGCTACCACACCTCTTCGCTGCTCAACATCAACGGCACCATCGGCCGCGGCTCGGCGGCGGTGGATCTGAACACCATTCCGATCGCCGCCATTTCGCGCGTGGAAGTGCTGCGCGACGGCGCCTCGGCGCAATACGGCTCCGATGCGATCGCCGGCGTGGTCAACATCGTGCTCAAGGGCTCCGAGCCGGGCGGCAGCCTGGAGGTCGGCTACGGCCAGTACTCGGCCGGCGACGGCAAGAACTACCAGCTGGCCGGCGACACCGGCATCGCGCTGGGCGGCGATCGCGGTTGGCTGCACGTGGCCGGCCAGCTCAACCAGCAGGACCTCACCGACCGCGCACGCCCCTATGCCGGTGCGCCGAGCGCGTCGCAGCCGGCGGTCGGCCAGAAGGCCTTCGTGATCGGTGATCCGGACGTGGACGCGCAGGCGGTCTCGCTCAACAGCGAATACCAGCTCACCGACAACATCACCGCCTATGGCCACGCCCTGGCGAGCAACCGCGACATTACCGGCGCGGCGTTCTTCCGCGCGCCGGGCAACACCGCGCAGAACATCGCTTCGATCTACCCGGACGGCTTCCTGCCGCAGATCGAGACCTACTCCAAGGACCGCTCGCTGGTCGCCGGCCTGCGCGGCACGCTGGGCGAATGGAAGTGGGACGCCAGCTACAACTACGGCTACAACCGCCTGGACTTCCATACCCGCAACACGCTCAACGTCAGTCTCGGCGCGAACTCGCCGACCGCGTTCTACGACGGCGCACTGGAAACTACCCAGAACATCGCCAACCTCGACGTCAGCCGCGGCTTCGACTGGGGCCTGGCCTATCCGGTCAACCTCGCATTCGGCGCCGAGTACCGCAACGAGAAGTGGAACCAGTCGCCGGGCGAGCCGGGTTCGTACTACCAGGCTGGCCAGCTGGCCGGCGGTGCGCAGGGTTTTGGCGGCTACTCGCCCAGCGTGTCCGGGCGCTATTCGCGCAACAGCTATGCGCTGTATGCCGACATCGAGGCGGATGTGACCGACAAGTTCTCCGCCGGTCTGGCCGGCCGCTACGAGGACTACGACGACTTCGGCAGCGAGACCTCCGGCAAGCTGTCCGGGCGCTACGCCTTCACCGACAAGGTCGCACTGCGTGGCACGGTGGCGACCGGTTTCCGCGCGCCTTCGCTGCCGCAGCAGTACTTCCAGACCACCAGCACAACCTTCCTGGCGGGGGATCCGAATCCCTACGAAATCCGCACGTTCCCGGCCAACAGCGCGGTGGCGCGCGCACTCGGTGCCGAGCCGCTGGACCCGGAAACCTCCACCTCCTACAGCCTCGGCCTGGTCCTGCAGCCGCTGGATGCGTTGTACCTGACCATCGATGCCTACCAGGTCGACGTCGACGACCGCATCGTGCTGTCGTCGAACCTCACCGGTGATGCGGTGCGTCGGTTCCTCGAGGGCCAGGGCATCTTCGGCGTCAACGGCGGGCGCTACTTCACCAATGCGGTCGATACCCGCAGCCGCGGCGTGGACGTGGTCGGTCAATACCACTGGCAGCTGGCGGCAAGCACGTTCGAGCTGACCGGCAGCTACAGCTACGCCAAGACCGAAGTGACGCGCGTGGCGCCGAATCCGGCGCAGCTGAACGCGAACGGGCTGAGCCTGGAACGCATCGACCGCACCGAGCGCAGCCGCATCGAAGAGGGTTTCCCGCGCGACAAGTTCCTGCTCAACGGCAGCTGGATTTCCGAGCATTGGACGTTGTCGCTGGGCGCCACCCGCTATGGCGAATTCACCACGCGACCGGCCTCGGCGGTCAACGACCAGACCTTCGGCGCGAAGTGGGTGGTCGATGCGTCGGCGGCCTACAAGACCGGCAACTGGACGTTGACGGTGGGCGCGGACAACCTGCTCAACGAGTATCCGGACGAAAACAATTTCGCCAACTCGACCAGCGGCCAATTCCCGTACAGCAATCTGTCGCCATTCGGGTTCAACGGCGCGTATGTGTACGGCAAGGCCCAATATCGCTGGTAAGGCGTAGGCTCTGTGGAAACGAGAGGCCCGGGCAACCGGGCCTCTTCGCGTCTTGATGCTTTCGGGGACGGCTGTCACTCAAAGGTGGCGCTTCTCTCGTCGGCGTAGGCTGGGAAGATTCTGCGGCTTGCGAGTTGGGGGGGGTTGAGGGCGCGCGCGTGCGGGGGCGGTTGGTGGTGTCGGCTTACGGTGCGGGCACCGTCCTGCCGGGGTCGACCACCGCTGCCGCGGTGGTCACTTTCGGTTCGGGCGGACTCCTGTCCGCACTCACCGCGCGGCACATCCCTGTGCCGCTCGACGCGCCCACCCCGGCAGGACGGCGCAAGACGCTTTGAAGTTCAATCTTCGTTCGGGGCGCGCCGGGAGAGGGAGAGGAGAAAAGCTTGGCTCCCCGTGGCCATCGGCACCCCACCCATCCGCCTTCGATGTAGGAGCGGCTTCAGCCGCGACCGCCGGATCCCTCGGTCGCGGCTGAAGCCGCTCCTACAAAAAGCATTACAGACCTTCTCGAAGCGAGAGTTGGTCAGATGCCGATGGCAATCAGGAGCCGAGCTTTTCTTCTCTCCCACCCTCCAGCGCGCCTCAAACGAAGACATGACCACCAACGCGCCTTGCGCCGTCCTGGCGGGAGGGGGTGGCCAGCGGCCGCGCTCCCTTGCACGCTCCGTCATCTGGGGAATGAAGCCGTCGCCACGGCCGGGGAAATACACAGCCGAGAGAGCGCTTTGTCCAACCGAGCCGGGCCGCCCCCTCCCGTCAGGGCGGTGCCCGCACCGTAAGCCGACGCAACCAAACCGCATACGCACGCGCGCCCCCTCAATACCCCCACTTCGCAAGCCGCAGAATCGAGGAGCCAGTAGCGATCGGAGAAGCGTATTCGTCCGCTCGACCTCGCCCAGCAGCTGTCGTTTCACCCGAAACCGATTAACGCATTATTGACATTTGCCAGTCAGCCGGGTTACTCGTGGGTGGCGTACCGGCGCGACCGTCAGGTCGCTTCGCCCGGAGGGGGGCGGGAGCCGGCGTATCTCCGTTCCCCACTGGAGTCGCCCTTCAATGAAACGCCATGTCTCTGCCGTAGCAGCAGCTGTCGTTGTAGCGATTTCCCCGTTCGGCGCATCGGCGCAGTCTTCGCCGACCACGCTGGACACGATCATCGTCACCGGTACCCGCGTCACCGATCGCACGGTGGCCGAGTCGGCGTCGCCGATCGACATCATCTCGCCGGAAATGCTGACCGCCACCGGCACCACCGAGCTGGCGACCGCGTTGTCACGGGCGGTGCCCTCGCTGAATTTCCCGCGCCCGGCCATCACCGACGGCACCGATGCGGTGCGCCCGGTGCAGTTGCGCGGCCTCGCCCCAGACCAGGTGTTGGTGCTGGTCAACGGCAAGCGCTATCACACCACCGCGCTGGTCAACCTCAACGGCAGCCAGGGTCGCGGCTCGTCGCCGGCCGACCTCAACACCATCCCGATCGCCGCGGTCGAACGCATCGAAGTGCTGCGCGACGGCGCGTCCGCGCAATACGGGTCCGACGCAATCGCCGGTGTCATCAACGTGGTGCTCAAGGGCAGCGGCGAGAACGGCAGCTTGTCGGCGCGCTACGGTCAGTTCAGCGCCGGCGACGGCGAGCAGTACCAGCTGTCCGGCGACGGCGGCATCAAGCTCGGCGACCGCGGTGCGCTGCACCTGGCCGGCCAGGCCGGGCACCAGGACCAGACCGATCGCGCCAAGCCCTACAACGGCGTGGTCGAGCAGCGCTACGGCGACCCGGAAATCGACCAAGGCGCGGTGTCCTACAACGGCGACTTCAGTCCGGTCGAATACCTGACGTTCTATTCCTACGCAATGGCCAGCCGCCGCGAGGTGCTGTCCAACGGCTATTTCCGCTGGGACACCGACAACCGCAACCGGCCGCAGATCTACCCCGACGGCTTCCTGCCGCAGATCTACAACGTCAGCAAGGACGTCTCCTGGGTGGGTGGCCTGAAGACGCACACCGCCGGCGATCTCAACATCGACCTCAGCTACAACTACGGCCAGAACAACCTGCGCTTCGACGTCAGGAACAGCCTCAACAACAGCATGGGCCTGGATTCGCCCACGCGCTTCTACGCCGGCGCGCTGGAAGTCACCCAGAACGTGCTCAACGCCGACTTCAGCAAATCGCTGGAAGTGGGCATGGCCTATCCGCTGGCCTTGGCGTTCGGGCTGGAATGGCGCGGCGAGAAGTTCAACCAGTCGCCGGGCGACCCGGCCTCGTACATCAACGGCGGCGTGCCTTCGGCCAATGGCAGCTTCCTGCCGGGTGCGCAGGTGTTCGCCGGCTTCAAGCCCTCCGATGCCGGTCACTTCGATCGCCACAGCTACTCGGCGTACGTCGATCTGGAAGCGAACCTGGGCGAGAAGTTCACCGTCGGCCTCGCCGGCCGCTACGAGGACTACAGCGATTTCGGCGACACCGCCAACGGCAAGCTGTCGTTGCGCTATGCGTTCACCGACAAGATCGCCCTGCGCGGCACCGTGTCCAACGGCTTCCGCGCGCCGTCGTTGCAGCAGCAGTATTTCCAGTCGATCGCGACCAACTTCATCGACGGCGTGCCCTATGAAATCGGCACCTTCCGCACCGACAACCCGGCCGCGATCGCACTGGGTGCAGAGCCACTGCGCGCCGAGGAATCCGACAATTACAGCCTGGGCCTGGTGCTGCAGCCAGTCGAAGCGCTGTACGTCACGGTCGATGCCTATCGCATCGACATCGACGACCGCATCCTGCTGTCGGAAAACCTGACCTCCACCGCAGTGCGCAATTACCTCCAGGCCAACGGTTACACCGGCATCGGCGGCGGTCGCTACTTCACCAACGCGGTCGACACCAAGACCACCGGCGTGGACGCGATCGGCACCTATCGTTGGGCGCTGGGCAGCGGCCCGCTGGAGCTCACCGCCGGCTACAACTACAACAAGACCGAGGTCGAGCGGATCGCCGAGAACCCGCCGGCGCTCGAAGCCATCGACCCGACCGCGGTACGCATCGGCCGCACCGAGATCGGCCGCATCACCAAGGGTTCGCCGCGCGACAAGTTCTTCCTCGGCTCGACCTGGTCGCCGGGCGACTGGCGCTTCAACGCGACCGCCACCCGCTGGGGCGAGTTCACCAGCTACGGCACCACGCCCTCGCTGGACCAGACCTACGGCGCAAAGTGGACGCTGGACCTGGCCGCGACCTGGACCCTGGACCGCTGGAGCTTCACCCTCGGCAGCGACAACGTGCTCAACGAGTACCCCGACCAGCAGTTGGCCGGGCTGGGCACGCGCACCTACCTGCCCTACAGCACGTCCTCGCCGTTCGGCTTCAACGGTGCGTTCGTGTACGCCAACGTCGATTACAAGTGGTGAGCCTCCGCGCGCATCCTTGATCGCTCGCGGATCCCGGCCAACCACCGGGATCCGCGAACTGCCGGCAATCGCGCGCATTCGCGGGAAATCGGCGATTGCCCCGCGCCGCATTCATCGGCGACACTCGAACACTTGCTTCTGTTCGAGGTCTCCGTAGCCGCCGATGCATCACGATACCAGCCTCATCGACATCATCGCCGTCGGCCTGGCCGTCGCCTTCGTGCTGGGTGCGGTCGCGCATCGCCTGCGTTTGTCGCCGCTGGTCGGTTATCTGGTCGCCGGCATGCTGGTCGGCCCGTTCACCCCGGGCTTCGTCGCCAACCAGGACCTGGCCAACCAGCTGTCCGAGCTGGGCGTGATGCTGCTGATGTTCGGCGTGGGCCTGCACTTCTCGCTGGAAGACCTGCTGGAAGTGAAGTGGATCGCCATTCCCGGCGCGGTCGTGCAGATCGTGGTCGCGACGTTGCTGGGCTGGGGGCTGGCCTGGACGATGGGCTGGCCGCCGCTGCAAGGGCTGGTGTTCGGGCTGGCGCTGTCGGTGGCCAGCACGGTGGTGCTGCTGCGTGCCCTCGAGGAACGCCGCCTGCTGGAAACCCAGCGCGGCAAGATCGCCATCGGCTGGCTGATCGTCGAAGACCTGGTAATGGTGTTGGCGCTGGTGCTGCTGCCGGCGTTGGCACAGGCGATGGCCGGCGGCCGCGATGGCGGGATGGCGGCGATCGCGCTGGCGATGGGCTGGACGCTGCTGAAGATGGCCGGCTTCGTGGCGGTCATGCTCATCGTCGGCCGGCGCGCGATCCCCTGGATCCTGGCCAAGGTGGCGGCGACCGGTTCGCGCGAGCTGTTCACCCTGGGCGTGCTGGCGATCGCGTTGGGCGTGGCGTTCGGCTCGGCGTCGCTGTTCGGGGTGTCGTTCGCGCTGGGCGCGTTCTTCGCAGGCATGCTGCTCAACGAATCCGAACTCAGCCACAAGGCGGCCAACGATTCGCTGCCGTTGCGCGATGCATTTGCGGTGTTGTTCTTCGTCTCGGTAGGCATGCTGTTCAATCCGGGCATCCTGGTGGAACACCCGTGGCAGGTGCTGGCGACCTGCCTGACGATCACCGTCGGCAAATCGGTGGCCGCGTTCCTTATCGTGCGCGCGTTCGGCCATCCGACCGGCGCGGCGCTGACGCTCTCGGTGAGCCTGGCGCAGATCGGCGAGTTCTCCTTCATCCTGGCCGGGCTCGGCGTGAGCCTGGCGATCCTGCCCGAGACCGGGCGCGACCTGGTGCTGGCTGGCTCGCTGCTGTCGATCATCGCCAATCCGTTCCTGTTCTCCTGGCTGGACCGCTGGCAGTCGAAACATGCGCAGGAAACGCCAGTGGCGATCGAGCCGGACCTGCCGCCCGGGCCCTCGCTGGACCTGTACGACCACGCCATCGTGGTCGGCTACGGGCGCGTGGGCAGTGCGCTGGCGCCGCTGCTGCGCGAGCGCGGCGTGCCGGTGCTGGTGATCGACGACAACCGCGACCATGTCGAGCGCGCGCACGCGGCGGGCATTCCCGCGATCCGCGGCAGCGCGGCCAACGACAAAGTGCTGGCCGAGGCGCATCCGGAACGCGCCAAGATCGCCGTGCTGGCGATCCCGCAGCCGTTGGAAGCAGGTGAGACGCTGAGCAAGCTGCGCGCGCTCAACCCATCGCTCACCCTGTTGGCGCGTGCGCACAGCGAAGTGGAAGTGAAATACCTGCTCGACCACGGCGCCGATGGCGCGGTGCTGGCCGAGCGCGAGCTGGCCCATTCGCTGACCGAAATGATCCTGTCGACGCCGCCGTACCGCGCATTGCGCCAGCCAGCGCCCACCGGCTGACGCAGCGCGAGCGCTCGCCGGCTCAGGCCGGCTGCAGCGGCAGGTGGATGTCCGCGCGCAGGATCGCCGCCGGCACCTGCTCGGGGTCGTCGAGATAGTGGTGGAACAGCGGCGCCTCGCGCGGCACGTGTCCACTCTGCGGCAACCACTCCGCGAGCAACCGATCCACCGCGTCTTCAATGCCCTCGTAGGGGCCGACATGGCGCAGCACTGCATGCGCGCCGCCTCCGAGCTGGCGCAGCGCCAGGCCGGCGGGCGGCGTCGGCAGCGTGTCGCCGAAACTCATCGCGCAATCGAACAGGTGCTCGCGCGGCGCCACATCGCGATGGTCCGCCAGCGGAATGCCGATCAAGCGTTCCAGGCGTTCGGCGATGCCTGCGCGCAGTGCCCAATCGAACAGGCGACCGAAACCGCCATCCAATTCCCCGAACGCACCACGCCGCCGCAGCACGACGATCTTGAAGGGCTCGACCTGGCGCACTTCCACGCGCAACGACGCATCGGCCGGACGCGGCGGTGGCGGTTGCAAGCGTTCGAACAACGCTTGCGCCGCGCGGGCATCGCCGCGCAATGCCGCCGGTGCGACATCGAGCCGGGCCCGGAATGCACGCGCCAGTGCCTGCGGCGAGTCGTAGCCGACCGCCATCGCGGCTTCGGTCACGCTGCGGCCTTCACTCAGCATGCGCAGCGCGCTCGCCAGGCGCAGCCGGGCCACCGTGTTGCCGACCGTCTCGCCGGTCAAGGCGCAATAGATGCGGTGGAAGTGGAACGGCGATAGATGCGCCACCGCCGCCATTTCCGCCAGGTCGGGCAATGGAGCCTGGTGTTCGATGGAAGACTGCAGATGGGACAGGACGCGCTCGACGGCACGCGTATAGCGATCGATGGCGGAAGGGCGCATGACGAGCCTCCTGGGAACGTGCCTGCAGTGTCCGCAACGGCGCGACGGCGCGCGTTACCGATCTTGCGCGATCCGCCGGCCGATGGCCCTCTCACCCACGGGGCTGCGCTAAAGCGCCAGCGCCACCAGCACCGCGGCCTCGACCAGTTCGGCAAGCGCGCCGCAAGTGTCGCCGGTGATGCCACCGAGACGGCGCCGGCAGGCACGGCGCCACAACCAGAACACCACTGCGGCGGCCAGCA
>Ga0160436_1000483_pt1 | contig 15206 bp, 10 predicted proteins | sample HID1973M_E0MG_FD_108264 | JGI IMG/M metagenome (GOLD analysis project Ga0160436, IMG submission 108264) | Enriched mosquito-associated microbial communities from UW Madison campus, WI, USA - HID1973M_E0 MG | ecosystem: Host-associated > Arthropoda: Insects > Digestive system > Unclassified ...
GCCTGCCCAACGGCCGCACGCTGTTGCTGCGCCCCGTACGGCCGGAGGACGGGCCACCGTTGCAGGGAGCCTTCAGCCTGCTGGGTCCGGACGAGATCCGCGAGCGCCTGGTGCACGCAGGCGAGGACGTGAGCGCGGATGTGGTGCAGCGGCTCACCCATCCCAACCCCAAGAGCGAAATCGTGCTGGTGGCCGCCGAACAGCTGCCGCCGGGCGAAGCGGTGGTCGGCGCACTGGCACGCGCGGCGATCGTGCCGGGCAGCCGCCAGGCCGAGTACACCATCCTGGTCAGCCATTTCGTCGCCGGCCAGGGCCTGGGCCGCCAACTGATGCGCAAGTTGGTGAAGTGGGCACGGCGCAAGTACCTGGACCGTTTGTACGGCGATGTGCTCAAGAGCAACGAGCCGATGCTGCAGCTGGCCCAGTCGCTGGGGTTCAAGCCGCAACCGCATCCGGATTCGCCGGAATTGCTGCGGATGGTGCTTGAACTCGAGGCGTGAGGGTGCTTCTGGGGTCGTTGTAGGAGCGACTTCAGCCGCGACCCAGGGCGCCTCAGGTCGCGGTTGAAGCCGCTCCTACAGCGCAGGCCTCTTGTGGAGGGGGCTTCAGCCCCGACTTCCCTCGGGTCACGACATACCCGTTACCGGGCGTCGACCCGGGCGCGGTAAAATCTGCGGCACATGCCGTCTTCTTCCCGACTCCCCGCTCCGCCGCTGCCCCGTGCCGGTCAGCTCCGCGCCTATTGGCGCGCTCCCGCTTCGGCCACTGCGCTGGCGTGGTACATCGCCCGCGCCGCCGAGGCGCACGAGGGGCCGCTGCTGGTCGTTGCACGCGACAACCAGAGCGCGCACCAGATCGAAACAGATCTGCTGACCCTGTTCGGCGAACACAACACCCGGTTGCCGATGCTGCCGTTCCCCGATTGGGAAACGCTGCCCTACGACCAGTTCAGCCCGCATCCGGACATCATCAGCCAGCGCATGGCCGCGCTGCACCGCCTGCCGACGCTGCGCAAAGGCATCGTGATCGTGCCCGTGCAGACGCTGATGCAGCGGCTGGCGCCGCTGAAGTACGTGGTCGGCGGCAGCTTCGACCTGAAGGTCGGGCAGCGGCTGGACATGGACGCGGAAAAGCGGCGCCTGGAAAGTGCCGGCTATCGCAACGTGCCGCAGGTGATGGATCCGGGCGACTTCGCCGTGCGCGGTGGTTTGCTGGACGTCTATCCGATGGGCGCCAACGCGCCGCTGCGCATCGAACTGCTCGACGAGGACATCGACTCGATCCGCGAATTCGATCCGGAATCGCAACGTTCGCTCGATCGCGTCGAAGCGGTGAAGATGCTGCCCGGCCGCGAAGTGCCGCTGGACGATGCCAGCGTCGAACGCGTGCTGACCACGCTGCGCGAGCGTTTCGACGTCGACACCCGGCGCAGTGCGCTGTACCAGGACCTCAAGTCGGGGCTGGCGCCATCGGGCATCGAGTACTACCTGCCGCTGTTCTTCGACCAGACCGCCACCCTGTTCGACTACCTGGGCACGCGCATGCTGCCGCTGGTCGCGCCGGGCGTGTCCAACGCCGCCGACGCGTTCTGGACCCAGACCCAGCACCGCTACGAGCAGCGCCGCCACGATGTCGAGCGGCCATTGCTGGCACCGGAAGCGCTGTACCAGACGCCCGACCAGTTGCGCGAAAAACTCAACGAGTTGGCGCGCATCGAAGTATGGCCTGCTGAGCACGCACGCTTCGCCGAAGCCGCCGCACTCGGCGACCAGCCCTTGCCGCCGCTACCGGTGGCGGCCAAGGATGCGCCGGCCGGCGAGGCGCTGAAGTCCTTCCTCGACCACTACCCCGGCCGCGTGCTGATCGCCGCCGATTCGCCCGGACGTCGCGAAGCCTTGCTGGAAGTATTGGCCGCCGCCGCGCTGGTACCGAAGGTCGAAGCCGACCTGCCGGGCTTCCTGGACGATGCGAAAACGCGTTTCGCGATCGCCGTGGCGCCGCTGGAAGACGGCTTCGCGCTGGACGAACCACGAATCGCGGTGCTCACCGAGCGCCAGTTGTTCCCCGAGCGCGCCAACCAGCCGCGCCGTGCGCGCCGCGCCGGGCGCGAGCCGGAAGCGATCATCCGCGACCTCGGCGAATTGTCCGAAGGCGCGCCGATCGTGCATGAAGACCACGGCGTGGGCCGCTACCGCGGCCTGATCGTCCTCGAAGCCGGCGGCATGCCCGGCGAATTCCTGGAAATCGAATACGCCAAGGGCGACCGCCTGTACGTGCCGGTCGCGCAGCTGCACCTGATCAGCCGCTATTCCGGCGCCTCGCCGGAAACGGCGCCGCTGCATTCGCTGGGCGGCGAACAATGGAGCAAGGCCAAGCGCCGCGCCGCCGAGAAGGTCCGCGACGTGGCCGCCGAGCTGCTGGAGATCCAGGCGCGCCGCCAGGCCCGCGCAGGCCTGGCGCTGCACGTGGACCGGCCGATGTACGAGCCGTTCGCCGCCGGGTTCCCGTTCGAGGAGACGCCCGACCAGCTCGCCGCGATCGAATCCACCCTGCGCGACCTGGCCAGCAGCCAGCCGATGGACCGCGTGGTCTGCGGCGACGTCGGCTTCGGCAAGACCGAGGTCGCGGTGCGTGCGGCCTTTGCCGCCGCCAGCGCCGGCAAGCAGGTCGCGGTGCTGGTACCGACGACGCTGTTGGCCGAGCAGCATTACCGCAATTTCCGCGACCGCTTCGCCGACTGGCCGTTGAAGGTCGAAGTGCTGTCGCGCTTCAAGTCCACCAAGGAAATCAAGGCCGAGCTGGAGAAGGTCGCCGAAGGCAAGATCGACGTGATCGTCGGCACCCATCGCCTGTTGCAGCCGGACGTGAAGTTCAGGGACCTGGGTCTGGTCATCGTCGACGAGGAACAGCGCTTCGGCGTGCGCCAGAAGGAGGCGCTGAAAGCGATGCGCGCCAACGTGCATCTGCTGACCCTGACCGCAACCCCAATCCCGCGCACGCTCAACATGGCGATGAGCGGCTTGCGCGACCTGTCGATCATTGCCACGCCGCCGCCGAACCGGCTGGCGGTGAAGACCTTCATCACCCAATGGGACAACGCGCTGCTGCGCGAAGCCTTCCAGCGCGAGCTGGCGCGCGGCGGCCAGTTGTATTTCCTGCACAACGACGTGGAAAGCATCGTGCGCATGCAGCGCGACCTGTCCGAGCTGGTGCCGGAGGCGCGCATCGGCATCGCGCACGGGCAGATGCCCGAGCGCGAGCTGGAGCGGGTGATGCTGGATTTCCAGAAACAGCGCTTCAACGTGCTGTTGTCGACGACGATCATCGAATCGGGCATCGACATCCCCAACGCCAACACCATCATCATCAATCGCGCCGACCGCTTCGGCCTGGCCCAGCTGCATCAGTTGCGCGGCCGCGTCGGCCGTTCTCACCATCGCGCGTACGCGTATCTCGTCGTGCCCGACCGTCGTTCGATGACGACGGATGCGGAGAAGCGCCTGGAGGCGATCGCCTCGATGGATGAACTCGGCGCCGGCTTCACCCTCGCCACGCACGACCTGGAAATCCGCGGAGCCGGCGAACTGCTTGGCGAGGACCAGAGCGGACAGATGGCCGAGGTCGGTTTCAGCCTGTACACCGAACTGCTCGAACGCGCGGTGCGCAGCATCCGCCAGGGCAAGCTGCCCGACCTGGACGCGGGCGAAGAAGCACGCGGCGCCGAAGTCGAGCTGCATGTGCCGGCGCTGATTCCTGAGGATTATCTGCCCGACGTGCATACCCGCCTGACGCTGTACAAGCGCATTTCCAGCGCGCGCGACAGCGACGCCCTGCGCGAGCTGCAGGTCGAGATGATCGACCGCTTCGGTTTGCTGCCTGATCCCGTCAAGCACCTGTTCGCGATCGCCGAGCTGAAGCTGCAGGCGAACGTGCTGGGCATCCGCAAGCTGGAGCTGGGCGAGAACGGCGGCCGCATCGTGTTCGAGACCAAACCGGACATCGACCCGATGGCGGTGATCCAGCTGATCCAGAAGCAGCCGAAGCTGTATGCGATGGACGGGCCGGACAAGTTGCGCATCAAGGTGCCGCTGCCGCAGTCGGTGGACCGTTTCAATGCGGCCAAGGCCTTGTTGACGACGTTGCGCAAGAGTTGAGGCCGGACCTGCACGACGGATCGTCTCTTGTAAGAGCGGCTTCAGCCGCGACCGCCGTCACCCCTCGGTCGGGACTGAAGCCGCTCCTACAAGAACGCCGACTTCACCGGGTGCTGCCTCTGGTCTACGCACACTGGCGCTCTCTTTCGTGGAGCGCCGCGCATGTACGACACCCTGCCCTCCGCCGATCACGTCGGCGCCTACCGCTTCACCGGCGCCTTGAGCCGTGAGGACTACGACCGTTGCGTCGCCGACGTGGAAGCACGCCTGCAACGCCACGGCCGCATCGGCATCTATTGCGAGATGGACGGCTTCACCGGCCTGACCCTGCCCGCGCTCGGCCGCGACCTGGAGTACGCCGTGCAGAACTTCGGCCGCTATCACCGCTTCGCACGCGCAGCGATCGTGACCACGCCGGGCTTCGTCGCCACGATGAGCACGCTGGCCGGGCGTTTCCTGCCGAGCACACTGGTGCGGGTGTTCGCCCCCGACGAGCGCGTACTCGCCTTGGAATGGACCACGGACTTCGATCCCGAACAAGATTCGGCCGACGCCGATTGAGTCGAAGCCCCTGCTTCGCTACAGCTGCGATTCCACCGGCAGCCAGCCGATGACCCGGGCCGCGCCGCGGCGCCAGACGCTGGCCTCCGGTTCGCGCGTCCACAATTTCGGCGGCGTCGCGGCGGCGTCGGACCAGACGATGGCGCCTTCGCTGCCCTGCAGGCGGACCTCATACGCCATCGCCGGCGAGGTCTTGCGGGCGTACAGTTTCTCCAGCTCGCGCGCCAGGTCGGGCTGCTCGAACAGCAGCCCCATCTCGGTATTGACCTTCATCGACCGCGGATCGAGGTTGAACGAGCCGATGAAACCGGTGCGGCCGTCGACCACGAAGGCCTTGGTGTGCAGGCTGGCGCCGCTGGAACCGAACAGGCTCCCGTCCGGCTTGCCGTTGGGCTTGAGCTCGTAGAGCTTCACCCCTTGGCGCAACAACGGCACGCGATAGCCGGCGTAACCGCCATGCACCGCGACCACGTCGTTGGCCGCCAGCGAGTTGGTCAGCACCCCGACGTCCACGCCGCGGCGGCGCAGCTGGCCGATCCAGCGCACCCCGGCATCGCCGGGCACGAAGTACGGCGAAATCACCTGCAACCGGTGTTGTGCGCTCGCCATGTCGTGGATCAGTACCGGGGTCATCCAATCGGGCTTCTGCGGCGCGCCTTCGGCCTTCTCCGGCGGATCGGACACGATGTGCGCCTTGCCCGACCAGTGCACCACGCGTTGGCCGGCCACCAGGCTGTGCACGCCCGGCGATTGCGCCAGCTTGCGGCGGTACGGCTCCGCCTGGGGGGACTTCTCGCCCGCGCCCAGATGCTCGCGCAACTGCGCCAGATCGGTCTTGTCGCGCTTGACCAGAGCCGCCAGCGGCACAGCGTTGGGGCTGTTCCAATAGGCGTCGAAGATGGACGACGCTTCCCCGGCAGCGGAGCCGATCACGGTCACGTCGGTATCCATGAAGTTGACGTCGCGCGCGGCGTCGAAATACTCGTCACCGACATTGCGGCCACCGACGATGGCGACGCGGCCGTCGGCGATCCAAGCCTTGTTGTGCATCCGCCGGTTGATGCTGAAAAAACGCAGCGCCATTTCCACGCCGCGCAAGAAGGTGCCCTCGCGCGCGCGAGTCGGGTTGAACAGGCGTACTTCGATCAGCGGATGCCGGTCCAGGGTCGCCAAGATCGAGCGACTGCCGTGGACATTGAGATCGTCGAGCAGCAGCCGCACGCGCACGCCGCGATCGGCCGCACGCAGTACTTCCTGGTAAAGCAGGTTGCCGGTGTAATCGGGACGCCAGATGTAGTACTGCAGGTCCAGGCTGCGCCCGGTGGCGCGTGCCAGCAGCGCACGGGCGGCGAAGGCATCGACGTTGTCGGACAGCATGACCATGCCGGTCTGGCCCGGCCGCGCCTCGGTCATCGGCGCCAGAGCACGATCGATGGGCGTAGCCGACACTTCCACCGGCAGGGCGCTGCCCGGCGGCGCGCGCACGTGGTCGACGAAGCGGCCGTAGCTCCAGAGGGCCGCCAACGAGGCAAGCACGAATCCCAACAACGCGATGGCCAGCCACTTCACGGTTTTGCGGGTCATGGGGCGATTGTAGAGACGGCTCGTCTGCGGCCTGTGCACGAGCCTCCGCTTCCGGGATGAGGCTTCGCTGGCTGTGCAGCTTCTGCGGCTTGCGGGGTGGGGGTTGTTGAGGGGCGCGCGTGCTGTTTGCGGTTGGTGTTGTCGGCTTACGGTGCGGGCCCGCCCTGACGGGAGGGGCGGGCCCGGCTCGGTTGGACATCCTGTCCAACTCGCCTAGCGCGGCCATCCATGGCCGCTGGCCACCCCCTCCCGCCAGGACGGCGCAGGGCGCTTTGGCATTCATGTCTTCGTTCGAGGCGCGCTGGAGGGTGGAGAGGAGAAAAGCTCGGCTCCCGATTGCCATCGGCATCTGACCAACGCTGGCTTCGACAAGGTCTGTAATGCTTTTTGTAGGAGCGGCTTCAGCCGCGACCGAAGGGATCCGGCGGTCGCGGCTGAAGCCGCTCCTACATCGAAGCCGGGATGGGTGGGGTGGCGATGGCAATGGGGGGCCGAGCTTTTCTCCTCCCCCTCTTCCGGCGCGCCCCGAACGAAGATTGAAATTCAAAGCGCCTTGCGCCGTCCTGGCGGGGTGGGCGCGTCGAGCGGCACATGGATGTGCCGCGCGGTGAGTGCGGACAGGATGTCCGCCCGAACCGAAAGTGACCACCGCGGCAGGGCGGTGCCCGCACCGTAAGCCGACAACACCAAACCGCCCACAGCAAGCGCGCCCCCTCAATAACCCCCACCCCGCAAGCCGCAAAACCCGAAATCTCCGTGCCAACAAAAAAAGCGCGGACAATCAAGCATCCGCGCCGGAGGGGAGAGATCAGCCGTGATCAACCTGGCGGATTGACCACGATGTACTGCACGGTGGTGCCGGCGTACTGCGGCTGGTACCAGGTGTTGCCGCATTGCTGGTAGGCGATGCCGTTGATCACGCTGGTCACGCAACTCGGCGGCACCGAATAGACGATCGAGCCGATGACCGCCGAAGTGACCACCGCCGCGGTGGTGACGGCCGCCGCGGTGGCGACCGGGTGGTCGTACCAGCCATCGTGCCAGTGATTGTCCACATCCACGTCCACATCGATGTCCCGGTGGACGTCGCGATTGACGTTGCGGTTGACATCCCGATTGACGTTGCGATTGACGTCGCGGTTATGGTCGACGTTGGCGGGATGGCCGCGGTTGGCGTTCGCCGCGTGGCCCGCGTTCGCCGGACGGTTGACGTTGGCGGCGCGCGCACCGCCGCCACCGGCATGCGCATGGTTGATCCCGGTGCGTGCGCCACGCTGGATCGCATCGGCCGGCGCGGTGTACAGCAGACCGATCGTGACCGCGCACAGTGCCGCCAGCACCACTACAGGCTTGTGGATGTTCATCACTTGTCCTCCTCCACGGCCACGACGTCCACCTCGACCAACTGGATGCGCGCGGCATCCTTGGGCGGCACGAAAGTGAAGGCCGAATCCTTGAAAGTCGCGTTGGTGTTCCAGGTCAGGTCCGCCGCGTACTGCGGCTGCGCCGGGTCGTCGGTGGTGGTGATGACCAGCCGCCGCGGCAGCGGCTTGTCGCCCTGCTCCAGCCACAGTTGCCAGTCCACGCCATCCTGGCGGAAGGCGTACTGCTCGGTGACGGTGCCGTCGATGCGCGCCGGCCCGATGAAGCGCGCGCCGGTCAGCGCCGAAGTCGGTGCGTCCGGCGTGCCCCACAGGAACAGATCGGGCAACGGCAATTCGATGCCGTACTGGTCGCGGGCCACTTCGATCAGGCCATGCAGCGTGGGCGGTGCGTCGACGCTGGCGTAGTACTTGTTCTTCGGCCCGTAGACGGTGAAGGTCTTGCCGTCGTAGAAGAACTCGCGTTCCTTGCGGTCGGTCTTGACGGTCAGCTTCATGCCGGTCGGCGGGCGGACCTGGTATTGCACCGTGCCGGGAAACTGCAGTTTCTGCCCGCTGTCATCGACGACTTCGAGGGTGGTGTCGCCCTTGAGTTCGAAGTTCTTCAGGGTGCGCAGGTACTTGCCCATCTTCTCCAGGGCCGCGACCGCTTTCGGGTCGATCGCCGGCGTAGCGGCGGTGCTCGCGGTGGCAGCAGGTCGGCCCTGGGCCGTCGGCGGTGCGGCCTGCACGGCCGCGGCGCTGGCGGCCATCGCCAGGCAGATCGCGGTGCGCAACAAGGTTGGTGACATGTCGGTTCTCCAGTAGGTTCCGTTCGATCCGTGCCTCGGCCGCCCCGCGAGGCGGCCACGCAATGGCACGCGGGGCCAGCCCGCGCGCCCAATGCGTCAGGCATGGCGAAAGAAGACCACTCCGCACCGCACGGGCGCGACAGCTGAACTACCGGTCGGCTTTGAGTAAAACTACTGGCGCATCTCTCCGTATTCAGGCTCTTCATTCGATTCGCGATGAGGTCTGCGGCTTTTGCGGCTTACGGTTGGGAGGGGGCTTATTGAGGGCGCGCGTGCGTTGGCGGTTTGGCGTTGTCGGCTTACGGTGTGGGCACCGCCCTGACGGGGTGTTCGCTTTCGGTTCGGACGGACATCCTGTCCGCACTCACCGCGCGGCACATCCATGTGCCGCTCGACGCGCCCACCCCGCCAGGACGGCGCAAGGCGCTTTGAGTTTCAAGCTTCGTTCGGGGCGCGCCGGGAGAGGGGTGAGGAGGAAACCTCGGCTCCCGATTGCTAATGACACCTGATGGTCCGCTGCTTCGATCGAAGCCGGGCATTTGCAGATCGCCCTAACGATCCGGACGGAGGCTCTTCTCCTCCCACCCTCCCGGCGCGCGCCCAATCGAAGACACGACAACCAACGCGCCTTGCGCCGTCCTGGCGGGAGGGGGTGGCCAGCGGACATGGATGTCCGCGGTAGGCGAGTTGGACAGGATGTCCAACCGAGCCGGGCCACCCCCTCCCGGCAGGGTGGTGCCCGCACCGTAAGCCGACAAAACGAACCGCACACAGCATGCGCGCCCGTCAATAACCCCCAACCCCGCAAGCCGCAGAAACCGCAGACATCGCGGCAATCAAAGAAGCACAAAAAAGGCCCGGCATTAGCCGGGCCCTCGAGTACATCGTGACAACGACGCTTACCAGATCACCACGCGATCCTTGTCGGCGCGCACCATGCCATCACCGGTCTTGCACTGGAACGCCTGCGCGTAGGCCGGCATGTTCGACGGTGCCGCGATCGCGCGGAAATTGGCCGGCGCGTGCGGATCGGTGTTCAGGCGCACCCGCAGCTCGCCGTCGGTGAAATTGCGGCGCCACACCGTCGCCCAGTTCATGAAGAAGCGCTGATCCTGGCTATAGCCGTCGATCGGCTTGTTCGCATCGGGGTTCTCCTTCAACGCCCTCTGCAACGCGTCATAGGCCACGGTCAGGCCGCCGAGGTCGCCGATGTTCTCGCCCAAGGTGAGCTTGCCCTTGACGTTGACGCCCGGCACCGCCTCGTAATGGTCGAACTGCGAGACGAGCTGATCGGTGCGCTGGGTGAACAGCTTGCGGTCACCGTCAGTCCACCAGCTGTCGAAATTGCCCTTGGCGTCGAACTGGCTGCCCGAGTCGTCGTAGCCGTGCATCATTTCGTGGCCGATCACCGCGCCGATGCCACCGTAATTGACCGCCGGATCGCCCTTCGGATCGAAGAACGGCGGCTGCAGGATCGCCGCCGGGAACACGATCTCGTTCTTGGTGGCGTTGTAGTACGCATTGACGGTCTGCGGCGTCATGCCCCACTCGGTGCGATCGACCGGCTTGCCGATCTTGTCCAGCCGGTAGCGGTAGTTGAATGCCTGCGCGGCCTGCATGTTGGCCAGGAAGCTGTCGCCGTGCGTCTGCAGGCCGCTCCAGTCGCGCCACTTGTCCGGATAGCCGATCTTCGGGGTGAAGCTGCCCCACTTCTCCAGCGCGCGCTTCTTGGTATCGGCGCTCATCCAGTCCAGCGTCTCTAGGCGCGCCTTGAGCGCGTCGGACAAGTTGTGCACCAGGTGCTGCATCTCCTCCTTCGACTCGGCGGGGAATGCGGCCTGCACGTACAGCTGGCCCAGCGCCTCACCCATCGCGTCGTTGGTCGCGTCCAAGGTGCGCTTCCAGCGCGGCAGCATTTCCTGCTGGCCACGCAGCGTCTTGGCGTAGAAATCGAAGTTGGCCTGCTCGAACGGCTTGGCCAGGTACGGCGCGGCCTCATCGAGGGTGTGGAAGCGCAGGTAAGCCTTCCAGGTGTCCACCGGCGTGTCGGCCAGCATCTTGTCCAACTCGGCGAAGAAGCCCGGCTGGCCCAGCGAGAACTTGTCGGCGGCCGGCACCTTCAAGGTGTCGAAGAACGCCGTCCAGTCGAAGTGCGGGGTGATCTTGTTCGCCTCGGCGGCGCTGACCGGGTTGTAGCGCTTGGCCGGATCGCGCAGTTCGATGCGCGACAGCGACGCATTGGCGAGCCGTGTTTCGAACGCCAGCACGGCCTTGGCCTGCTCGGCGGCCTGCGTGGCATCCACGCCGGAAAGCTCCAGCATGCGCGCGATGTACTTGACGTATTCCTCGCGGATCTTCGCTTGCGAGTCGTCGAAGTAGTAACCCTTCTCCGGCAAGCCCAGGCCACCCTGGCCCGCATAGGCGATGACCTGTTCGGAATTCTTGTAGTCGGCGTTGGCGCCGAAGTTGAACAGGAAGCCCTGGCCCTTTGCATAGCTGTCGCGCAACCAAGCAGCGATCGCCGGCGCGTCGCCCAGCGCATCGATGGCCTGCAACTGCGGCTGCAGCGGCGTCAGCCCGGCCTTGTCGATGGCCGCTTCGTCGGAGCCGGTGCGCCAGAAATCGGCCAGCTTGGCCTCGATGCTGCCGGCGGCCGGCTTGGCATCGGCCAGCTGCTGGACCAGTGCATGCTGGATCGCCAGCGAACGCTCGCCGAGCGCTTCGAAGCTGCCCCAGCTGGTGCGGTCGGCCGGGACCGGGTTGGCCTTCAGCCACTTGCTGTTGACGAAGCCGTTGAGGTCGTCGCAGGCGGCGATCGAGCTGTCCAGGTCGGCGATGCTGAAGGCCACGTTCGGCGCATCGATCTTGGACAGGTCGAGCTTGGGCGTCGCGGCCGGGGCGGCGGCGGTCGCGTCGGCGGCCGCGTCGTGCTTGCCGCAGGCGGACAGGGATGCGGCAATGGCCACCGCCAGGGACAGCGGGGCGAGCTTGCTGAAGGTCATTCGGTTCTCCGGGACTGCGGTATGGGACGCGCCGATGCGGCGCCACTCCCCAGCCTAGCGATCGCCGGCGCCCGGCCTATGGGCCATTGGTCATGGCAGCGATACCGGTCCCTTCTCGCGCTGGCGGACAAAGGTGGGGCGAAGCGCAAGATGAAGCCATGGCGCAACGTCAGCCCTACTCGGCGCAACGCCCCCTCATCCGCCCTGCGGGCACCTTCTCCCGTGAACGCGAGAAGGAAAAAACCAGGTTTCCACCAGATCCGGCACAGGATCCAGGTCGTAGGTCATGCCGTTTGCCCGCTACCGCCGCGCGGGCGCCCATCGGTGACGAGGCTGACGATGCAGCCGATCAGCACAGGCAACAATGAATAGATGGGGATGAACAGCAGCGCCAAAGCGGACTGGGCATCGGCAGTGAGATCCAACGTGCCGTGGGCCCAGGCCAGGAACCCAAAACCCAACACGCACGGCAGGACCAGCGACACCGGCCGGCGGTAGCCCAGGCTGAAACCCAGGATCGGCACCCAGGTAACCGCGCCCAAGGCAGCGAGAAGGAGCGTGCCCTGCCAGCCAGGATGGAGATACGGCGCCAGCCACTGCGTCCCGCCTGGCACACGGGCCAGATACGGCACCAGCAGCCCGACGACTACGACCAGCACACGTGCCTTGCCCATTCCCATCGCCGCCCCCTGGCCTGCCCTGTCGTCGGCCCAGCATGCGGTCCGGTGGGCCTGGCTTCAATACCGACTGGACGTCCAAGGACTACGTGCTCAGGTGATGGCAGCGGGCCGCCCACCCAACAGCCGCGCCGGCAGGAACAGCAGGGCCCGCAGGAAGGCGAATACCGCAGACAAGGTGATGCCCAGCAGCCGGAACGGCAGCGCCAGCAGCCACACGAACGGCCAGGCCACCAAGGCCAACAGCGCCAACGGCCAGCACAGCACGAACAACAGGCACCAGGCGATCAGCCAGCAAAGCGTCTTCATCGACAGCCTCCTCAAGGGCGCGACCCTGCGCCCGATGAGTGCAGGCTGCCGGGCGACTTCGCCGGTCGCAATGCGGATGCGACGAAGCGGCCGATGCGCGGACTGAACAGGCTCGCCATTGCCTCGAATTCCGCGACGCCGAGCCCCTCAGTGCCGCAACGCCGTGGCGATCGCCTGTTCGGCCAGCGGCACCATGCGCGCGTAACCGGCCGGCGTCGGATGCACGCCGTCCTTCGCCAGCGCCGGATCCAGGCCGCCCGCCGCGTTGGCCATCGCATCGTAGTAATCCAGGTACACGATGCCCTGCTGCTGCGCATAGCGCTGCAGCGCCGCGTTGAGCGACCGCACCTTTTCTGCAGGCTGCGCGCCGGGCCGCCACGGGTACTCGCTGACCGGCAGCACCGATGCCAGCACGACGCGGATGTCGTGCGCCTTCGCCAGCTCGACCATCGAATGCAGGTTGTCTTCGATCATCGCCTGGGTGGACGGCCCGGTGTTGCCGGCGATGTCGTTGGTGCCAGCCAGGATCACCACCACCGCCGGCTTGAGATCCAGCACGTCCTGGCGGAACCGCACCAGCATCTGTGCAGTGGTCTGACCCGAGATGCCGCGATTCACATACGGCTTGCCGGGAAAGAAACGCTCACTGCCGGTGGGGCCCCAGCCTTCGGTGATCGAGTCGCCGAAGAACACCACGCGCTGCGTGCCCTGCTTCGCTGGCGCCAACGCCGCGTTCTCCTTGCGATACCGCTCCAGCTGCGGCCAATCGAGCAGGCGCTGCTGCATCTGTTCGATCTGCTTGGGCGCCAGCGTGGACGCCGGCGCCAGGTAAAGCGGCTCGACTGCGGGCTTGGCCTCCGCTGCATGGGCCTGCGGCAATGCGATGCAGAGGCACGCCGCCAATGCGATGCACGGCACCTGTAGGAGCGGCTTCAGCCGCGACTGCAGGATGCCGGCGGTCGCGGATGAAGCCGTTCCTACAAAAGCAATAATGGGCATGGCGCCTTCAATTTGGTTGTTCGACGCGGCATCTTAGGCGGCGAGTAGATTGCACGCTACTTGTCCGAACTATCGCTCCCTGTCGGGTCGTGCTCCGCCGCCGCCTTCGCATCGCGCGGCACCTCTTCCAGGCTCTGCCGCACCTCGCGCACCTGCGCGGCACTCACCGCTGGCGCGCGGTTGCCGAAGTTGCCGCGCACATAGGTGGCCAACTGCGCGACCTCGTCATCGTTCAAGCGCCAGGCAAACCCCGGCATGCCGAGATTGGAAGGCGCCTTCTGGGTGGAAGGCAGGCTGCTGCCGGCCAGGATCAGGCGCACCAGCGTGGTGGGCTGCGGCGCCAGCACGGTCGGATTGCCGGCGATTGCCGGCAAGGCGTTGACGGCACCTTCCGCGTCGGTGTGATGGCAGGCGGCGCAATTGTCCACGTACAGTTCGGCGCCACGGCTGTCATTGACGCCGGCCCGAAGCGCCTTGGCGGTCGTATCACTGGCCGCATAGGAGACGTTGCCGCCGGCAGTGGCCGGCAATGTCTTGAGGTAGCCGGCGATCGCGCGCAGGTCTTCGTCGGTCATCCATTGCGTGCTGTGCACGACCACGTCCCCCATCGGCTGCCCCACCACGGCGGCACGCGGATTGCGGGCGCTGCGCAAGGTATCGACCAGGTCCTGTTCGCTCCAGCGCCCCAGGCCATCGGCGGTGTTGCCGCGCAGGTTGACCGCGACCCAGCCATCGATGACTTGCCCGCCGGCGAGGAAGTCTGCGCCCGACTCGTCCAGCGCCTTCTCCTGCAACGTGAATGCACGGGGCGTGTGGCAGGCACCGCAATGACCAAGCCCTTGCACGAGATACGCGCCGCGCGCGAGCTTCGGATCGGCGTAGCGCGCCGCATCCCAGCCGGCCGAGTCCGGGCTGGGCGCGAACGTCTTGCGCCAGATCGCCAGCGGCCAGCGGATCGACAACGGCCAACGGATATCGGACGGCCGGTTGGGTTCGGCCACCGGCTGCACGCCGTGCATGAAGAACGCGTGCAGCGCGCGGACATCTTCGTCGTTGATGCGCGAATACGACGGGTATGGCATTGCCGGATAAAGCGTCCCGCCGTTGGGCATGATGCCGTGGCGCACCGCCCGGTTGAACTGGTCCAGCGTCCAGCCGCCGATGCCGTGCTCCGGATCGGGGGTGATGTTGGTGCTGTAGATCGTGCCGATCGGCGAGGCGACCGGCAGGCCGCCGGCAAAGGGCTTGCCGCCCGGACGCGTGTGGCAGGCAGCGCAATCGCCGGCCGCGGCGACATAGCGCCCGCGTTCGATCAGTTGCGCATCGGCCGCCGTCGCCGCGGCGACACCAGCAATCGCCGGCGTGCGCGTCGGCAGCAGCGCATAGACCACCACGATCACCAGCAACAACACCAGCAGGGCCAGCACGATCAGCAGGAACCTTTTCATGGCCGCCCCCTATGCCTGGACCAGCGGACCGGGGTCCTTGATGTATTTGTCGCGGATCGCCGCCGCGGCCCAGTACGCCAGTCCGCCGACCAGGCCGGTGGGGTTGTAGCCGTTGTTCTGCGGAAACGCATTGGCGCCGATCGCAAACACGTTCGGCACGTCCCACGATTGCAGGTAGCGGTTGAGCGCCGAAGTGCGCGGGTCGTCGCCCATGATCGCGCCGCCGCAGGTATGGGTGCTCTGGTACTTGGTGATGTTGTAGCGCTCGCCGTCCTTCTTCGCGTCGCCGGACATCGACA
>Ga0160436_1000487_pt1 | contig 15143 bp, 14 predicted proteins | sample HID1973M_E0MG_FD_108264 | JGI IMG/M metagenome (GOLD analysis project Ga0160436, IMG submission 108264) | Enriched mosquito-associated microbial communities from UW Madison campus, WI, USA - HID1973M_E0 MG | ecosystem: Host-associated > Arthropoda: Insects > Digestive system > Unclassified ...
TGCGGCCATGCTCGACCAGCGCTGGCACCAGGTCGGCGCGGACAAGATCCCCAATGCCGCTGGGGTGATGAAGTTCGAAGCCGACGCGCTGGCCGCCGACAAGATCGACTACAAGCCGGTGCCACCGCGTTACCGCACGCCCTACTTCAGCCACATCATGGGCGGCTACTCGGCCGGCTACTACGCCTACATCTGGTCGGAAGTGTTGGACGCCAACAGCCAGAAGTGGTTCGAGGAACACGGTGGCCTGACCCGCGCCAACGGCGATCACTTCCGCAGCACCCTGCTCTCGCGCGGCGGCAGCGTCGATGCCATGAAGCTGTTCCAGGATTTCGCCGGCCACGATCCCAAGATCGAGCCGCTGTTGGAAAAGCGTGGCCTGACTGCTCCCAGCAAGTAAGTTTTCCCTTCCTCGTCGGAAGACCGCCACGCCACCTTCGGGTGGCGTGCTGGTTTCAGCCGCAGAAAGACCGCTTAGCGCGGCGCGCTGTAGCCGCCTGGCACGCCCGTCGGTGACAGCACGATCTGCCATAACTGCAGGCGGCGCGCGCGGAAGCCGCCCATCGAGGCCGACAGGTAGTAATGCCACATGCGCCGGAAGCGTTCGTCGTAGCGGCCGTCCAGACGTGGCCACGCAGCTTCCACGTTGGACCGCCAAGCTTGCAGGGTGCGGTCGTAGTCGGCGCCAAGGCTGTGCCAGTCCTCCAGCACGAACAGGCCTTCGCTGGCCTGGCTGATCTGGGCGGCCGAGGGCAGCATGGAATTGGGGAAGATGTATTTGTTGATCCAGGCATCGGTGCGGCGCACCGACTCGTTGCCGCCAATGGTGTGCAGCAGGAACAGTCCCTGCTCCGGCAGCAAGCGCCGCATCACTTGGAAGTACGTGCGGTAGTTCTTGACCCCAACGTGTTCGAACATGCCGAGCGAAAATCCGGCATCGAAGCGCTCATGCAGATCGCGATAGTCCTGCAGGCGGATGTCGATCGGCAGGCCAGCACAGAGTTCGCGCGCGTAGTCAGCCTGTTCGCGTGAGATGGTGATGCCCACGCCGCTCACGCCGTAGCGTTCGGCGGCAAATTTCAGCGCCTCGCCCCAGCCGCAGCCGATATCGACCACGCGCATGCCCGGCTGCAGCTGCAGCTTGCGGCAGACCAGATCCAGCTTGGCTTCCTGCGCAGCATCCAGGCTGTCGGCGTTGCGCCAGTACGCGCAGCTGTAGACCAGACGCTGGCCGAGCATTGCGTGATAGAGGTCATTGCCCAGGTCGTAGTGGCGCTCGCCCACCTGGCGGCTGCGCGCGCGCGTCTGCGGATTGAACCAGCGCGCGTACAACGCATCCCAGATATCGCCCGCACGCACGCGCTCGTCCACGCGTGCGCGAAGCAGCCGATACAAGGCGCCATCCAGCGACGGGCAGTCCCAGTCGCCGTCCATGTAGCTCTCGCCCAGACCCAGCGAGCCGTGGCTGAGCACGCGCGCATAGAAGCGCGCGTCGTGCACCTGGATGTCCCAGGGTCGTTGTCCGCCTACCCGCACATCGGCTTCGGCCAGCAGTCCTTGGACTTTCCGGGCGAAGCGCTCTGCCATGGCCGTTGCCTAGGGAGCGAACAGACCACGGTAGGCGGGATCGACCTGCGGCAACAGCACCGCAGATGGCACATCGATGAATTGCACCCCGTAGGCGTAGGGCCCGATCTGATACGGCGGGAACACGAAGCGCAGAGCGCGGACCTTCTGCTGGGAGTTCAGCAGCGGCTCGAAGTGCTCGAAGTTCTCCGGCTTGGCCGCCGTGCCTTCATCGATGGACTTGCCATCGCTGCTCATCAGGCGCGCCACTTCCTCAGTGGTCAGTGCTTTGTCTTCTTCGATGCGTTCCTTGGCGGCAATTTTCAGTTGCTGGCGCGCGTAGTTGGCGATAACCGCCCATCCCGCCGACGTCGGGATCAATTCGCTGGCGGTCAGCATCCGGTTTTCCTTGGCCAGCCAGACGTAGCGCATCACCAGCGGTTGGCCATGGGCACCGCCGGTGTACAGATCGCCATCAGCCGCAATGGCCACCAACTCCGGCGTATCGACCAGCTTCTGGTAGCTCAAGGTCAGGTCATAGGGAACGGCGGGATTGTCATTGCCCAGCGCATCGACTTCGCGCTTCAACTCTTGCCGGCGCGCAAACGAATAATCCGACAGCACCTGGGCCAGCCCCGGATAGCGTTGCAGGCCACGGGGATAGGTAATTCCCACGACCATGCGATTCGAGGTTTCCAGCACATCCTGCAGCTCACCCGTCACCTTGGGCGGCTCGCCCAGCGGCGGCGCGGGCAATGCGGGGGGTGTTTCCAGCGCCGGGGCCGGCGCAGGCGTCGGTGTGGCGGCAGCGGGTGCGGCCTCGCGCTTGCATGCGCTCAAGGCCAGGCTGATGGCAGCGATCAGCAGTACGCCGCGGAGATACGGTTGCATGGGGGGCTCCTTTCCACCTATGACACGGCGCCAGTGTAGAGCGCTGTTCGACAGCGCTCCAGATCGCCGGCGTGGCTGATTCAGGCAATCAGGTCGGCGTACTCCGGATGGCGCTGCACGAATGCGGCCGCATACGAACACGCTGGAATCACTTTCCAACCCTGCGCGCGGGCGTATTCCATGGCCGCCTTGACCAAGGCTGCGCCGATGCCGCGTCCTTCAATCGGGGTGGGAACGCCGGTGTGGTCAATGCTGATGCGATCCGGCAGCTGCCGATAATTGAGTTCGGCCTCGTGTCCTTCCACTTGGGTCCAGAAGCGCCGGGCCGCTGGATCATGTTGAATCGTGATGTCTGTCACGCTGTTAAGCCTCTGAATTCGTGGTGATTTTGCCTGAACGGACAGAAGTCGACGCGGCACGTCACTTTGGGTCACGTCAAAAGGTCGACGACCGCCCCGTTTTCACATAGTTCATACGGTTTTCGAAAGTTGGCACGGTCCCTGCGAGTAACGGGCACCACCCTTGTAGTGCGGAGCCACCCATGAGTGCCATCGATCTTGCGCCCGATTCGCCGCTCGCCAGCGATTCCACTTTGCTTGAAGGTCTGTTCCAACTCACCGTGACTGGCCACACCCAGGACTGGGAATTCGAGCGCCTCAACAATGCGGTTTACGAGCGCCTGCTGTCCAGCTACGCCATGGAAGAAATCGGCAGCGCCAAGGTCTCCAAGAGCATGGCCGGCTGATCCACGCCGGCCGCTTCCCCGCCCGCAGGCGGAGTTGCGGCCTCCTGCTCGCTTCACACGGCGGCCCTCGCGGCCGCTTGCGTAAACCCCCGGCAACTTTCGCCGCCGGTAGTCCGCTTCACTCCTATTCGTCACCTCGATGATCGCGCTTGCCCTGGCTGCGACGATCGCGTGCGCTCATGCTGCCTTGGATCGCCTTCATCCGGCTTTCGGCGGCATGCAGTTCCACTTGCTTGTTCGCCGCCGCCGGTGATTGCGCACCGCCTTCCTTGGGCGCGGCCGCGTTGTGGCCATGATCCAACTGCTGCCAGGGCGCCGGCTCGCGGTCGTGCTGGCGCTTGCGCGCGAGCAAAGCCTGGGTTTTGGCCAGCGCCTGCGCGGGGGTGATGGATTTGCGCGTTGCACCACGGCGGCTTGCGCGCTTCTTTGCTGCGGAGGAGCTGGCCGTTGCCGCTGCAGCAGACGTCGCGGTCTTGGCTGACGCCAGCGAACGCTTGGACGCCGGCGTGCGAGCCGCGACTTTGCCCACGGCCGACTTGCTTGCGGTCGTCTTGCGCGCGGTCGATTTCCGGACCGAAAGCGGTTTGGCAGATGTCCGTGCGACTTTTTTGGTCGCCACGTTCTTGGCCGCAGCCTTTTTGACCGTAGCTTTCTTGGTCGCCGCCTTTTTGGCCGCTGTCTTTTTGACCACAGCCTTCTTGGTCGCTGTCTTTCTGACCACTGCCTTCTTGGCCGCCGACTTCTTGCTTGTCTTGCCTGCGGCGACCTTCTTCGCGGCGGACTTCGCCGAAGCGACCTTCTTGGCGGCGACTTTCCTGCCCGACGCAGTCCGCGCGCCAGCGGCAGCGCTCTTACGCGCACTGATCTTCTTGGCGGGCACCTTCTTGCTCGCGACCTTCTTGCTCGCGACCTTCCTGGCCGTGGTCTTTTTGGCCACTGCCTTGCGTGCGGGCGCCTTCTTGCTGACGGACTTGCTGGCCGTCTTGCGAGCAGAGGTCTTCTTGGCCGCGCTCTTGCGCGTGGCAGTTTTGCCGCCCGCGGATTTGCGCGCGCCCGAGGCGCCGCCGGTTACCCGGCCTACGGCCTTCTTGGCCGCCTTGATGACCTTGTCTGCAGCCTTGCCGACCGCCTTTTTCACCGCTGCGACTTTGCGGGCGGCCTGCTTGCCGGCCTTGCTGGCGGCCGTGCGGGTGGATTTGCTCTTCTTGGCGCCGGCGCTGGCGCCGGTTTTCTTGCTTGCGCGTGTTGCCATGCTCTGCTCCACGGGTTGCGTTGCATCCGTGGATAACACAGCCAATCTTCAAATCAAGTGAGCATGCGCGCCGCTTAACCGCCGATGCCAAGCTCGCGCAGGAAATGCCCCAGCAACTGCGGCCGCATCACCAGCATGAAAAGCACGCCGTAGGCGGCACCGGCCAGGTGCGCGCCATGTGCGATGTTGTCGCCGCCGCGCTTGTCCATCCAGATGCTGTAAGCCACGTAGAGCACGGCGAACAGGATCGCCGGCATCGGGATGACAAACACCAGGATCATCTGCAGCGGCTGCAGCAGGATGAAGGCGAACAACAGCGCCGACACCGCGCCGGAAGCGCCCAGCGCGCGGTAATTGGGATCTTTCTGGTGCTTCAGGTAGGTCGGCAGGATCGACACCACCAGCGCCGACAGATAGAACAGCGGGAACGTCCAGCCATTGCCCGAGAGCTGCGCCATGGCGCCTTCCATGAAGCGGCCAATGAAGAACAGCGTGAACATGTTGAAGAACAGGTGCCAGTAGTCGGCATGGATGAAGCCGTACGTGACCAGGCGGTCGTACTGCTTGTTCCGCTCCACCGCCGGCGGCCACAGGATCAGCCGGCCGGCCAGGCCGGGCGTCTTGAAGGCCAGCAACGAGACAATCACGGTGACCGCGATCAACAACAGGGTAATGGGGGCTTGCATCAGCTTTCCTCAGGCAACGCGGTAATTGTCCTGCATCGGGTAGCGCCGCGCATACAGGGCAAAGGCCAGCGCCGCCACGAAGGCGAAGCCGGCAAAGAAGAACATCAGGAAGGCGTTCTCGCTCAGACCGGTACTGGCGATCTGCGCGGTGACTGTCTGGTTGCGCACACCGGCATTGGTCAACAACACCCATAGCCCGCCAAAGGTGCTGGTCAGATACCAGAACGCCATGATCACGCCCTTCATGGCCTGGGTGGCCTGGCTGTAGGCGAACTCCAGCGCGGTGGCCGAAACCAGGATCTCGCCAAAGGTCAGCAAGGCGTACGGCAGGATCTGCCAGGCCAGCGACACCGCATCACCGCCGTCCATCCACAGCTGCAGCACGCCAGCCACAATCCAGGCCATGCCGGAGAAGGCGATGCCCCAGCCCATCCGCCGCAGCGGCGTGGGCTCGAAACCCAGCCGGCGCAGGAACGGATACAGCACCAGGTTGTTGAACGGGATCAGCAGCATGACCATGGCCGGATTCAGCGCCTGCAACTGGCCGGCCTCGCTGACCAGCCAGCTCGGCCACCACCAGGCGTCATGCGGCATCACCATTTCCTTGCCCTGCAGCACCCAGGTGGAGGCCTTCTGATCAAACAGCGACCAGAACGGCGTAACCAGGGCAAATACAATCAGGATGCGCAGCACCGCGCGCACGCTGTCCACTGCCGCGTCCGGATGCAGGCCGCGCGCACGCTCCAACTGCAGCGAAGCGCCCCAACCGCCAAAGGCGATCAGCGCGCCCAGCGACAAGCAGGCGGTGATGACGAAGCCAAACGATTCCGGCCATACACCGCTGGCCAGGCCCGCCACGTTGAGCGCCCAACCCAGCAACATCGCGATCGCCAGCACCACCCCGAACACCGCGACAAAGTAACCGGGCCGGCCCTGCCCCTCACGCTGCGCGCGCAAGGCGCTGAGCACCACCCGCATGAACGAATCCGGGTCGGCGCTGTCCGGCGGCACGTTGACGTACTGCTTGCGACCCAGCCAGAAGATGAAGGTGGCGATGAACATCAGGATGCCGGGAATGCCGAACGCCCAGGCCGGTCCGTAATGCTTGAGGATCAGCGGCATCAATAGCGAGGCGAAGAACGAGCCGAAGTTGATCGTCCAGTAGAACGCGTCAAACACGATCTTGGCCTTGCCCTTGTTGCTCTGATCAAACTGGTCGCCGACAAATGACACCACCAGCGGCTTGATGCCGCCCGAGCCCAGCGCAATCAGGAACAGGCCGGTGTAGAAACCGGTTCGGTCGCCTTCAAAGAGCGCCAGACAGGCATGACCGGCGCAGTAGATCAGCGAGAACCACAGCACCGTGTTGTATTTGCCGAAGTAGCGATCCGACAGCCAGCCGCCCAGCAGCGGAAAGAAGTACACGCCGATGACAAAGCTGTGGAAGACATCCTTGGCCATGCCCGCGCGTTCGGCTTCGGGCAGGTAGGCCAGCAGGATGCTGCTGGTCAGGAACTGCACCAGGATGTTGCGCATTCCGTAGAAGCTGAAGCGCTCGCAGGCCTCGTTGCCGATGATGAACGGGATCTGCCGCGGCAACTTGCCCGCGCTGGCTTCAATGGGTGTGCTCATCCGGTGTTCCGCTGGCAAATTGGCTGAAGGTTACCGGATTCGCCAGGAGGGGTCGAACCTCATCCGTCATGCTGGGCGCGCCGGCTCCGCGCAGGCATGATGCGATCCTTTCACCCGCACGAGTCCGCGCCCATGCTTCGTCCGCTTTGCGCTGCCCTGCTGTTGGCTGGCTTGCCCGCCGCCTTCGCCCCGCCCGTCCACGCCCAGGCCGCGCCGGCCCGCGACCTGACCACGGTCTCCGAGCAATCCGGCTTCCTGCGCACCGGTCGCTACGACGAAGTCATCGCCCTGTGCGATCGCTACGCCAAGGCCTATCCCAAGGCGGTGCGCTGCATCGACTTCGGTACCAGCCCGGAAGGCCGGCCGATGAAGGCGCTGGTGGTGTCCACCAGCGGCGCGCTCACGGCCGACCAGGCGCGTCGTCGCAAGTTGCCGGTGGTGTTGATCCAGGGCGGCATCCACGCCGGCGAAATCGATGGCAAGGACGCCGGCTTCCTCGCGCTGCGCGAAGTGCTGAGCGGACAAGCTGCGGCCGGCGCGCTGGACAAGCAGGTGTGGCTGTTCGTGCCGGTGTTCAACGTCGACGGCCATGAGCGCTTTGGCGCCTGGAACCGCCCCAACCAACGCGGTCCGGAAGAAATGGGCTGGCGCGTGACCGCGCAGAACCTCAACCTCAATCGCGACTACGTCAAGGCCGATGCGCCGGAGATGCAGGCGATGCTGCGGCTGGTGCAGGACTGGGATCCGCTGGTGTATGTGGACCTGCACGCCACCGACGGTGCGCAGTTTGAGCACGACATTTCGATCCAGGTCGAGCCGGTGCATGCCGGCGATGCGCACCTGCGCAGCGCGGGCGTGGCCCTGCGTGACGGCGTGATCGCGGATCTGGCCAAACAGGGCTCGTTGCCGCTGCCCTACTACCCCTCGTTCGTGGTCAATGATGATCCGGCCTCGGGCTTTGAGGACAGCATCGCCCCGCCGCGTTTCTCGCACGGCTATTTCCAGTGGCGCAACCGCATCGGCATGCTGGTGGAAACGCATTCGTGGAAGGAGTATCCGGTGCGTGTGCGGATCACCCGCAATACGATCGTCTCGGTACTCGACCAGGTCGCCGCGCACGGCGGCCAGTGGCTGGCCACGGCGCAACAAGCCGATGCCGACGCGCTCAAGCTGGGCGGCCAGGCGGTGGCCTTGAACTGGGCCGCCAGTGACAAGAGCCATCCGGTGCAGTTCCGCGGCTATGCGTATACGCGCACGCCGTCGGAGGTGTCGGGTGCGTTGATGACCCGCTACGACGAAAAGACCCCGCAAATCTGGACCGTGCCGATGCGCGATGACATCCAGCCGGTGTTGACGGTGCCGGCGCCTGCCGCCGGCTACGTGGTGCCGTCGGCGCATGCGGCGTGGGTGGGCGAAAAGCTCAAGCAACACGGCATCCAGTTCCGCCGCATCGCCGCGCATGCGCAGGCACCGGTGCAAAGTTTCCGTGCCAGCAAGACGCAGTTCACTGCACAGCCGGTGGAGACGCATCAGCGGGTGACGTTGGAAGGCAAGTGGTCGGCCGATACGCGCGACCTGCCGGCGGGTTCGTTGTTCGTGCCGATTGCGCAGCCCAAGTCGCGCTTGGTGATGGCGTTGCTGGAGCCGCAGGCGCCGGATTCGCTCGCCGCATGGGGGGAGTTCAATGCGGCGTTTGAGCGCAAGGAGTACATGGAAGACTACGTGGCCGAGGATGTGGCGCGGCAGATGCTCAAGGATCCGGCGATCAAGGCGAGCTTCGATGAGAAGCTGAAGTCGGATCCGGCGTTTGCCAAGGATGCGAGTGCGCGCTTGGAATTCTTCCATCGGCTGCATCCTTCTTGGGATGAGCGTTACAACCTGTATCCGGTGTTGAGGGTTGATCAGGCGCCTTGATGTTCTCTTAAGAGCGGGATGCTCGGCTGAGTGCGGGACCCGGCCCCTGGCGACAGGGCCTGGAATTAATGTTCCTTCGACCGGGTGCAAACCTAGTAAGGGCTCCAGTCCCTGTCGCCAGGGGCCGGGTCCCGCTCTGACACATCGCCTTTGTTCTTTGGGAAGCGCTCGTTAGCCACCCAGCGCTGTATCCAGGGTCATCATCAGGCAGAAGCCGAAGGCCAGGCCCAAGGTGGCGTAGCCGCCATGGCCATTGCGGTTGGATTCCGGAATGACGCTATGCGCCACTGCGGTGAGCATCGCACCGGCGGCGAACGCCAGACCCCAGGGCAAGAGCAAGGCCGACACGGTCACTGCCCAGGCGCTGAACACTGCGGCCACCGGCTCCACCACGCCGGAGAATGCGCCAATGAACACGGCCTTGGCCCGCACCATCCCGGCACCGGCCAGGATCAGTGCCACCACCAGACCCTCGGGCACGTCCTGCAAGGCGATGCCCATGGCCAGGCCTTCGGCGCCGGCCAGATGACCACCGGCGGCCACGCCCACTGCCATGCCCTCGGGCACGTTGTGCAGCATGATCGCGAATACAAATACCAGCACGCGCGCGGGTACCAGCGGTGCACCGGGATGCTGGGCGTCGCGTGGGTCGTCGACCAGTACGCGATCCAAGGCCAGCAAAGCCAATGCACCCATCAGCACGCCGCCGCTGATTACCGCCGCCGCGCCCCAGGCGTCGAAGCCGACATCGCGCGCGGCATTCAAGCCCGGCAACACCAGTGAGAAGGCGGTGGCGGCCAGCATCACGCCGGCGCCAAAGCCCAGCAGGCCATCGGCCAGTCGTTGCGGCAGTCCGCGTACCACCAGTACCGGTAACGCGCCCAGGGCCGTGGCCAGGGCGCACAGTGCGCCGCCACGCCAGCCGGCCATCGCGCCGCTGGCCTGCTCCGGGGCCCAGGCCAGCAGCCACAGGCTGAGGGCGACGATCAGCGCGGTGCCGGCCAGGTAAGGCCAGGCAGTGGCGTGTCGAAAGGCCAACGGTTGCAGGACGCGATTCATCGGGGTTGCGGCTCCGGATCGGCTTGTCGTTCCGATACTAACGCCGATTACCGGCGAGACCGTTCACACCCGACCTGGCCGCCGGTCAGCGTTCGTACTTCCAGTTGCGGCTCTTGCCCTCGGCCATCCAGGCCACGGCCTCGGCGATGCGGCGGGCGCGGGTGTCTTCGCGCTTGGCCTCGACCACCCATTCGATGTAGTCGCGTTGCTTGCTGGGGCTGAAGGCCGTGTAGGTGGCCTGCGCCTGGCGATTGCCGGCCAGGGCGGCCAGTAGATCCGGTGGAGCCTGCAGTTGCGGGCGCGCCTTGACGGTCTTGCGTGGCGCCTTGCCTTGCGCGGCTTCTTCGTTCAAGCGCATGGCCTTCTTGATCAGCACCAGCAGATCTTTCTTGAGCGGCAGCTCCGACACGCGGGTGAGCTTGCCAAAGCTGCCCATGCCTTCGCGGGGTTCGCCCTCGCCCAGCACCTGCGCGTGCCGCCAGAAACCAAAGGTGGCGTGCTGCTTGAACGCCGCCATGCCGCACAGGATGCTGCCGGCATACATGAAGGTGGGCATGCCCCACTTCAGCGTCTCTTCCACTTGCGGACAGGCCTCGTGCACCCAGGCGCGCGCGCGTTCCAGGATGGGTTGCGCAAACTCCGGCGAACGGGCGATATAGGCGTCGATGCGCGGATCGTGCTGGCTCATTTTCCAGGCCGGGGCGATGATGCGTGCACTGTAACGCTTGGGGGCGGCGTTGCAGTAGTCGGCCGCCCCGGTGACCATCACGATCCATGAAGCTCACCGCGGCTAACCTTGCCGCGCCATGCGAGGAAACCCATCAATGCGTCGAGCCACCGCCGTTGTCTGTCTCTCGCTCGCCCTGGTCGCTTGCCAGCCGTCCACACCGCCGCCTCCGGCGGCCATCCCCGAGTCGTCCAACGCCCCCATCACGCCGGCGCAGACGGTGATCAAGGGCACGGCCACGTATCGTGAGCGCATCGCCCTGCCTTCGGGATCGCAGTTGCAGGTGCAGTTGGTGGATCGGCAACTGGCCGACTCGCCGGCAGCGGTGATTGCCAGCATCGATATTGCGGCCACGCAGGGCCCGCCCTTCGCATTCACCCTGCCCTTTGATCCGGCCAAGTTGCGCGCCAATGGCGAGTACGGTCTGCGCGCCAGCGTGCGCGATAGCGATGGCCGGCTATGGTTTGCCACTGACTCGCACACGCCCGCCACGCCCGGCAGCAGCGCACCGGTGCAGGTCACTCTGGTACGGGTGGCCGCCGATGCGCGCGCGCACATGACCGATACGCGCTGGCTGTGCGGCGAGCAGCGGCTGGCCGCGCGGTTTGATCCCGAGCCGGCCAATACGGTCACGTTGAACTTCGGCGACGCACCGCTGGTGCTGACCCAGGCCATGTCCGCATCGGGCGCGCGCTACACCGACAAGTTCAACAACGAGTTCTGGAACAAGGGCCAGGAAGCGCGCCTGACCTTGGCTGGTAAATCCCCTGTGGACTGCCGGCAGATTGATACCGCGTCGCCGTGGGATTCGGCGCGCTCGCGCGGCCAGGCCTTCCGCGCCATCGGCAACGAGCCGGGTTGGCTGGTGGAAGTCGGCGCCGGCGCCACGCCCAGCCTGCATGCGGAACTGGACTACGGCGAGCGCGTGGTCGACATCGCCCGGTCCAACGGCGGCGATGGCCAATGGACCGGGCGCAGCAGTGAGGGCGTCAACGTGACCCTGAGCGTGCAGCGCAAGGACTGCGAGGACGGCATGAGCGGCGAAGCCTTCCCCGCCACTGCCAGCCTGGTGGTGGATGAAAAAACCTACAGCGGCTGTGGTCGCTATCTGACGGAGTAAACCTGATGCCGCGTCGTTCGCGTCGCCGTGGCGGTGGCACTGCCTGGGGCAAGCCGCTGCTGATACTCGCCGTGCTGGTGTTGCTGTTGGGCGGCGGCTATTGGATGTTCGGCCGCAGCGATAAGCAAGCGCCGGTCGCGGTGGAGGCGCCGGCCAAGGTGGACGCCAGCGGCCGCAGCGAAGCCAGCCTGCCGCTGCCGCCGGTGGAAAACACAGCGCTGGGCGAAGCCACCCCGATTGCCACCGCACCGCCGCCGGCCGCCGGCCACGCAACCAGCACGCCGAGTACGACTGCCGCCCACCCGGCCGCCGGCACGGCATTGCCTGCTTACCTGCCGCCGGAAGCACATCGCACGCTGGAACTGATTGCACGCGGCGGTCCCTATCCGCATCGCCAGGACGGCAGCGTGTTCGGCAATCGCGAAGGTCGCCTGCCGCGGCAGTCACGCGGCTACTACCACGAGTACACGGTCGATACCCCCGGCTTGGATCACCGTGGCGCACGCCGCATCGTCACGGGCGGCAATCCGCCGGTGGAGTTCTATTACAGCGACGATCACTACGACAGCTTCCGCCGTTTCGAATACCGCTTGCCGGAGGCACGATGACCGGCAGCGGCTTTGATCTGGGCCTGGGCGATCCCGCCCAGGGCGGCGTTTATTTTGTCGCCCCCAGTGATCTCGACTCGCTCGGCGCGGCCGGCCGCGACGCCGGCCTGGCCGCGCGCCGGGTAGACCTGTCCCACTGCGAGGGCAAGCACGCGCTGCTGCTGCGCCTGGCCACGCAACTGGATTTCCCCGACAGCACCGGGCGCAACTGGGATGCGCTGTCTGATCGGCTACGCGATCTGCAGTGGCTGGGCGCGGACGGCTACATGCTGCTGCTGGACGATGCCCGCGGCCTGCGCCGACGTGACCCAGACAGCTTCAACACCTTGCTGGAGGTGTTGGAGGAAGCCAGCCAGTTCTGGATCGCCCAGGATGTGCCGTTTTGGGCCTTCGTCGCGTTGGACGAGGAAGACTGAGCAGCCAATTGCGGCGACAATGGCCGCATGACTGAATTCTCTACGCTGCCGCTGGCGGCCTGCCTGCGCCCCGGCATCGAAGCCTTGGGCTACACCACACTGACGCCGATCCAGGCCCAGAGCCTGCCGCCGATCCTGGAAGGCCGCGACGTGATCGCGCAGGCCCCCACCGGCAGCGGCAAGACCGCCGCCTTCGCCCTGGGCCTGCTGCATCGTCTGGATCTGGGCCAGCAGCGCGCGCAGGCGCTGGTGCTCTGCCCTACCCGCGAACTGGTCGAACAGGTGGCCCAGCAGATCCGCAAGCTGGCCCTGGGCATGCCCAACCTGAAAGTGCTGCAGCTGGTCGGCGGCCTGCCCTTGGCGCCGCAGATCGCCTCGCTGGAAGCGCACGACCCGCACGTGGTGGTCGGCACCCCCGGCCGCGTGCAGGAACTGATGCGCAAGAAAATCCTGCACCTGGGCGGCGTCAAGACGCTGGTGCTGGACGAAGCCGACCGCATGCTCGACATGGGCTTTGAAGAACCGATCCGCGAGATTGTCGGCAAGACCCCGCCGACCCGCCTAACCCTGCTGTTCTCGGCCACCTTCCCCGATGCCATCCGCGCCATTGCCGGCAACGTCATGCGCAACGCGGTGGAAGTGACCGTGGAAGGCCAGGCACAAGCGCCGGTGATCGAGCAGCGCTTCCTGGAAGTGGACCCCGCACGCAAGCAACCCACCCTGGCCGGCCTGCTGGCCGAAGAACGCGCTGACAGCGCGGTGGTGTTCTGCAATATGCGCAAGGATGTGGATGAAGTGGCGCTGTCGCTGCAGCACTACGGCTTCTCCGCACTCGCGTTGCACGGCGACATGGAACAGCGCGACCGCGAGGAAGTGCTGGTGCGCTTCAGCAACCGCAGCTGCAACGTGCTGGTGGCCAGCGACGTCGCCGCGCGCGGACTGGATATCGAAGATCTGGCGCTGGTGGTGAACTACGACGTGCCCAGCGACGTGGACACCTATGTGCACCGGATTGGCCGCACCGGTCGCGCGGGCCGTACGGGTGCGGCGGTAACCCTGGTGACCGGGCGCGAACTGGCGCGGATGCCGGCGATTGAAGAACGCATGGGCCAGACCTTGCGCTGGCAGAAGCAACTGCCCGCCGCACCGCGCGGCAAGAGCGCACCGCCGGCGCCGATGGTCACCCTGCGGATTGATGCCGGCAAGACCGACAAGTTGCGGCCGGGCGACATCCTCGGTGCCTTGACCGGCGATGCCGGATTGGCTGGGACCAGCGTGGGCAAGATTGCGATCTTTGCGACCCGGTCGTATGTGTCGGTGGAACGTGGCAAGGCGGCGCAGGCGTTGGAGCGCTTGGGGAAGGGGCGGATCAAGGGGCGCAATTTCCGGGTGCGGAGGATTTGATTGGCTGGCTTGTGGTTGGCGGTGGGTGATTCGCCAATGCCTTGCCTATGTTCGCCGGCAGTTTGAGCTGTTTCGCGAATGGTGGTGAGCGAGCTTGCCGCCGGGCACTTGCTGGGCCTCGTGCTGGATTGGCGCTGGCGCGTAGGCTTTGCTTTGGCTTGGTTCTTACGCGCTCCCCGCGGGGGGTAACTTTCTTTTGCTTGTGCAAAAGAAAGTCACCAAAGAAAACACACCCCGGGCGTCGCGCCCTCTGCGCTACGCGCAGAGGGTCCGTGGTGCCGGAGCTGATTTTTGGACGGCACATCCTGTGCCGGCCAAAAACGACGCGCATCCATGCGCGTCGCCCTGCGGGTCTACGCTCCGCCCCCACCGCTCCTAACGGGGCCCGAGAAGCCGACGAGCCAAGAAGCAGAACCGCCCAGTTGGCCAAGGGCCAAGCGCCAAAGGACAAGGGGCTAAGGGCTAAGGGCTAAGGGCTAAGGGCTAAGGGCTGAGGGCTAAGTGCTAAGTGCTAAGTGCTAAGTGCCAAAGATTGAGTGGACCTCACTTTGAGTTCGCCTGGGCGTACAGCTCTTTGGCTTTTTTGCTCTCTGTCTTGCCTTTCGGGCCCCATGAGGCACGGCGAGTGGTTCGGGTAAAACCCGCAGGGCGCCGCGCATGGATGCGCGGCGTTCTTCGTCAGCACAGGATGTGCTGTCGAAGAATTCCCGAACCGGGAGCGGACCCGGAGCGCATAGCGCGCAGGGCGTGCCGCCTGGGGTGTGCTTTCTTTTGGTGACTTTTCTTTGCACAAGCAAAGAAAAGTTACCCCCCGCGGGGAGCGCGCGAAAACAATTCCAATGAAAACGGTCCGCGCCAGCGCCAACAACCCAACTGCCAAGTTGGCTTGGCTCACGGCTTGAGGCTCACGCCTTGGGCTCACGGCCCACGGCTTGCGGCTTGCGGCTTGCGGCTTGCGGCTTGCGGGATGCCGGATGCCGGATGCCGGATGCCACAGCATCCATCCCCAAAAACAAAAACGCCGGAGCTCTCGCCCCGGCGTCTCATGCGAACCAAAGTTCAGCGCTGAATTACAGCGGCTGCACCTGGTCGGCCTGCATGCCCTTCTGGCCCTGCACAGCCA